>JAABUT010003030.1_pt1 | contig 15054 bp, 21 predicted proteins | sample 5559281 | NCBI WGS metagenome assembly JAABUT01 (sample SAMN10711880, study PRJNA513359) | rock metagenome | isolation source: Antarctica rocks | place: Antarctica: Victoria Land, Ricker Hills nord | collected 2016-01-04 | reverse complement strand
CAAGTGTGCGTCAAATAGAAGGCTAATTAGTAGGTTTAGGACTGGATGCCATGGTCTGCGGGTAGACACAGGCCGCTGGGCAGACGGTGTTCACCTAGATAGGACAGACAGGCTGTGTCTGGTGTGTGTCAGGACATAGCTCTGCAACCAATCTCATTGTGATACACAACGATTCTACGTGCGAGCTTTGGTGTGTGCCGAATAGCACTAAGCCAATTACCTGTGTAAGCGTCACCATGTAACACAATCTCAGCAAGACAAAAGTGGTGGTCTTTGAAACCCGGCAAAGTGACGTGTGTGATTTTATGCTCAGTGGTGCAGTTGTGGAACGGGTGGAGAGCTACAAGTATTTGGGGTTTGTCTTGCATGCCACCAAGAAAATGACCGTTGGGACAGATGCTGTAGTGGCTACGGCAAGAAAGGCTTTATTTGCTATGAGACGGCGATGTGCACTTCTGGGCATACGAGATATAGCTCTACAGTGCAAGCTGTTTGATACTCTGGTGTTACCCATCCTGAGCTATGGTTGCGAAGTCTGGGGAGTGGACACCAAATGCGGTGCGGCAGCAGAAGCTTTGCATCGGGACTTTCTAAGACGTCTTTTAGGTGTCCAGAAGTCTATAGCAAACCACACGGTCTTAGCTGAGTTGGGTCACTTTCCACTGCAAGCTCACTTTTGGCAGCAGATTCTGCGTTATCATCATAGGACAAATGCATTCGACAACGTGCGTCTTGTTAAGCTTGGAATGGTTGATGGCTTTGCTTTACACCAGACAGCAGTCAAAGACAGTTGGCAGCATTATCTAGGTGATTTTCTTCATGGTCATTTAGGACAGCAGCAGCTTTTTCATAATTTTGACATTGCATCTGTCATTAGAGAGGGCTAAGCATCAGCATGCATTTGAGCATACTTTGCAGATATTTAGCACAGCAGCTTGATGTTATATAGGACAATGCAGCCTGAGTACAAATCTGCAGAGTACCTGTCTGTTGTCAAGTGTGTGTCCAATAGAAGGCTACTTAATAGGTTTAGAACTGGATGCCATGGTTTGCGGGTAGACACAGGCCGCTGGGCAGACGGTGTTCACCTAGATAGGACAGACAAGATGTGTCTAGTGTACACATGTGCAAGTCGTTGGGTTGTGTGGAGTTTGATTTTGATTGATTGATTGATTGATTGATTGATTGATTGATTGATTGATTGATTGATTGATTGATTGATTGATTGATTGATTGATTGATTGATTGATCACCACGCTAACAGTGTTTAGGGTTTAGGGTTTGCTTGAATTGCCTGCAAAACCGTTGCAGGGGTTCTGCAAGGGTTTCTGCAATAAAAGGGTTCTGCAAGGGTTTAGGAAAAAAGAAATGAAAAGACGCCGTCAGGCGTTCAATATAGAGAAGCTTGAGATGATCCCGAGTTGGGCCCAAGCTTCCCTTGGCCTTTCAGCCATTTGAGTGATAGGTCAGGGAAGAAGGGAGGGGGGGGACCTATCCTTGCCCCGGCGTGCTGTGACATTGCAATTGGCCCTTATGGTCTTTTGTATGTCTTTGAAACCTTTCAAGGTATCTTCTTTCATTTATGATGTTGTGCAGGCAAGCAAGGGTTTATGCAAGGTGTGCAGTACTATTTAGGGGGAATTCACACGGGACATTTAACTCGTCAATTTAATGTCAACGTGGCTTACACGGACAAGTTAGTACTCCGTGAGCGTTCACATTAGCGCCTTCATTAACTTACCTCATATCGCGAAGTTACTGCGCCTGAGGCACTATCGTCACCGTTAGCGGTCTGAACGCACGTTAAGGCCACCGTTACTTTGACGTTAGCGCTTTGCCTCGGCCAGTATCCCAGTAACGCAGCCCACCGTTAGCCGCTCGTGTGAATTCCCCTTACGGATTTGAGGTTGGGTTCTGCAAGGGTTTTACAAATTCGCTCTGCAAATAGAATAGTTGCGTCGTAACTCAGAAATTTGACACCTTTAACACGCGCTCGACTGGCTTGCTTCCCTCCACATGTCACGTTACCTTGGATTCTCCGTAAACATGAGTGCCAGCACTTAGCTGCCCTCTTCAGGAGACTTCGGTGTTGGCAGGGGTGGTATGCGACGGCAGTTTTCACGCCATGGCCGTGTAACCTTCACAACGAGAAGAGGGCTCGTTGCCCTGCCGATTGTTTCTCTGCTCGTTCTGTTGTGCTACACCTGGGCAGCTCACAGGGTCATTAAGCGACTTACAGCAAGTCAGGCCAAGCCTCAGAAGACTGTAGGTTGTGTTGCTTGGAGGAAAACCCATTCTTGTTCTCCATTCGGGTGAGATGAGAAATACGCTGACATCTCTCATTGCCAACTATCGCCTGCAATGTTGTTTGCAAATAGCAGGGAACGCGACTGGGCTTGGGACAGAGACTGTGACGCATGGATCTCCTTAGATTCAGGTTACTGTGAATGCAGCGGAAACCTTACAACAAAAAGGTGCATCAGTTCCGAGCAGAGCATTTTCACGCTTTTTTTGGGAGATGTAGTGCTATTGCTTTGAATACAAAGTTATCTTCACATGCAGGTTAAGCTGTGGACGGCACCACCCCTTCAACTGTGCGGCAGAGTGTGAAAAGCTGAGCAACAATGGAGAGGCTGCTTTAGCATTGCCGCGCAATGTATCCTGCTCACACTCTGGTAAAGTAGGTATGTGCCTGCGATCCGTGATCTAGTGTCTAGATCAGACCTTGCATGCTCTTCAACATCACCGTTAATCACATGCTGATAAGGCTACACAATCTGCCTACTTTCACTTGTTCTTGCTTCACCTTCTGCTAGCATATACTACAGACACAAGTTCATCGAGTTGTCTTTTAGCTGTTGACGTTGCCATCTGCTATCAAGCAGGCTTTGTGGACACTAGAGTGATGCAAGAGGGCTTGGTACGCCCTGAGTGGCAAGGCAACACCAAAAACCTGGATGCACAGGCAGCTGTATTGTGGGGCCAAATCATGACAGTTGTTCAGCTGTCAGGGTACAATTTGGTACCTCCCCCTGGTGCCAGAGGTGCTTCTAGGGACTGGGTCAGAGATGGGCTCAGGATGCAAAGGTGGGTGATTTTTCATGTTGGTTGGCGTGCATCACTTACATTGAGCATGCCGCAATGACACAGAATTTGCATGTACGTAGCGGCTTTCAACACTGATGCTCTTTTGGAAGGACACCATTGTAGCCGTTCTCTTACCAGTGTTCACACCTGAGCATGCTCCTTCATGTGTGCTTCATCATGTATTGGCTCCAGACATTTGCACACATGATATCATGGTTCGTGGCCATTCATGGCCAAGATGCTTTGTCCCCTGCACCAAGGCCAGTCTGGTCATTTACAACTTGTCTTGCACATTTTTGTGGCCAATGTTCATGTGAATCACACGTGGACAGGGAGGATATTATGCGTGCTCAGACACAGTGGCGCACGTTTTTAAGAGAGTCTCCTGCTTATCCAGCTGAGGGGTTTAGTGGGCGAGGCATTGTAATTCTGGCAGGGGGCCTAACCTACATGGTTCCTGCCTGGGTCAATATCCACATGCTCAGGAGAACAGGTTTTGTGGCAAATGCAATGTGACTAGTGTTTGTAGCTCTTGGGGTCTGTAAGAATACGTTGTTACTTACATGTGCTCTCATTTGCAGCCAAGAGAAGGCCATGTGCATGTTATTAAGTTACTTCACTTTGACATATACTGGCTATGCATCATGCTTTCTACCATGGTGTGTTCAGTGCTGTGGCCTTGGCTTAAGTGCAAAACTCTTAGTTGACTTCAAAAGCCAGGTGTCATCCATTGGCAATTACAACATCGTTTTGCCATTGGAGTGTGAACACCGTTGCTTGAACCTCCACGCGCCCCACAATTGCATGTTGAACTGATTGCGTCCACAAGTTGCAACCAGAAGTATAGCAAGTTGTGTGGTGGATGGTGTCTAGGCTGCACTTTACCAGTTGAGATGTTTTTTCCGGGCAAGGAGTTGCCAACTGCTGCATTTGAGGCAGCATTGTCAGAGGTGGGGGTGGTGTGTCGCCCCTTGCCCGACTTGCAGCCACATGACTTCCCTCCATCCAATGCTACTGACACCGAGACCGATCTGTCAGGCTTCACAATGAAAGTCGCCGCTTTGGTCCTTAGCAGGTTTCAACAGGCAAGCTTGTTGCCTTAGATTGCAAGTTTGTGAGCATAATCGAGGCTATGGCATTCATGCTACATTGTTTTGGAGTCCTTCCGTGCATTTGATTCCACTCATCAGTATGCATGGCAAGCTATACTAGCGCATGCGTCTTGCATTTGTACATGTTCAAAGACTGCCTTGTTGGAGCTGCCCATGCAACTACAGGTAATATTTCTCGACTCAGATAATGTTGCCATTGAAGATCCAGAGATACTGTTTAGCAGTGCGGGATACAAGCAGACAGGTGCATTGTTATGGCCTGATTATTGGCACTCGTCTGCTGCCCCAGATCTTCAACTTATCTTAGATGTACCCAGCATGGCCGATAACACCTTTGAGAGCGGACAAATGGTGTTTGACAAGAAAAGGTGATCCAAATATGCTTCTTGGCTCATAGCATCATGTGGCATCTACGTGTACATGTGGTAAAATGTTGCAGGTATCTACCATGTGCAACTTGAGCATTACATGTGTGCTTGAAATCGCCCATGTGGGTCATAGCCAAGGTGACAGGCATCAAGTAGCTAATGTTATGCACACATTTTGCTTATGCAATTGTTGAGCTTATCCAGTTTTACCTTTCGGCAATGTAAGTCTGCAACACGGCATGGAGGAGACACAATGTCAATCATGGCCATTGCTTGATGAAGCGCAAAGCAAGCTTGTTGGCTGAGGTAGCGACGGCATGCAGGGTTTGGGATGGGTTGTTAGCAGCCTTCTTCAACATGCAGAGCAATTTGTACTATGAGCTCTTCAGCAACTTCATGGGCAAAGGAGACAAGGAGTCTTTCTCCCATGCCCTCAGGGCAGCCAGACTGCACTATCATTTGCTGGAGACACCAGTTGGCAGCGTGGGTATCAGCAAGTGAGGGCAACCTTGCCTAAATTTGAGCTTATGTATGCGCGCAAGCCTTAAGGCACTCTTTTTGCCAGAGCTCATTGAATTGTTTTGATGCTTTTATTGGCCCTTGTGCAGGACATCATGCAGCCGAGATCAAAGAAGTTGTTGGCAAGAGTTTGCTGGCAACACAATGACACAGCATGACACAGACGGTGAGAGCGACTATTTACGCTTGCTCATACCATCAAATCTGCCGATGCATCAATGGCACTGCACACTGTTCCACTTGGCTTAGCATCACATATGAATGACTTTTGCTTACCATGTTGTAACACATCCAAATCAAGTCTTCACAACAGCATCGAAGTGCATGTGATGTCGTAGCACCATGTCTGTTATAGCTATTGCGTGAGGCCATGTGTCATTCTGTTGCTCAAGCACCTTGAGGCCACTAAAGCATATAAAGCTCAAGCAACTCACATGTGGGTTTTCCAGGCAATTTGATGTTTTTACATACCAATCTTAGTCCCAAATGGAGCCTTGAAATTCCTGCAGAATTTGGATATTACAACAGACGGTGGCAAGTAAGTGCGCAACCCATGAGTTACAGCAAACTGACTTTTTCAGATGCATCTTTGACTCAAAAGGTGTCTTCGTGTTCATGCGTTCTTATATCCTTATGCATCATGCGTGTACTAGAGTCCTTGACCCATAATGCTAGCATTGTTGGAGGGGTGATAGGCAGCTATAAGTTGCTAAACATTGGCTGGTTGTATGCACATACAGGTCTTACAGCCTGGCAATGGTACCTTTCTGACCACTTTGCAAAAGTTGCGCCGCGACCCTGAGGCTGAAATCTATGAGATCTTAGTTGATCTACGTTGTGCTGATTTCTTGGACCTGTATGTTGCCACACTAGAGTCTGATCAGAGGATGGGCACTCAGAAGCAAATGCCTCTGGGGCTAAAAGCTTTCGGAAGCATTGGGGGCTGGACAAGTTCCTTTCATCCCCTCAACAATGGCATTGACTTTAGGTCAGACTGCTTTGCACATGGCTTAAGATATACTATGCATTTGGACAGCATACATGAGAGCATTACAGAGGCCTTCAGAACAGTTGGGCACTGAAATGGTATCTACGGTTGCATTTGGTTGTTTTATTGCATCATTGTGGCAACATGGCACAACACAGCTTGCTGCAAATGTCCAAAGAGATAATCCTCTTTGTCAGCAGCCAATTTTCCTCAGACATGGATTTGTGGTAGAATAGTACGGAACTGCAGCTAACACTGCTGCGTCTTGACATGACAAGTTACAACTTAGTGTCTGATGCCATGTGCATACAAATGAGCAGGGCATTGCCTTTTGGGGCCGTCCATGACAAGTGAATGCATGTCTTTTGCAGGCGAGCTTATGTGTGGGGTCTGAAGGGTCCATACTTACAGTTTACGCCTACTAGTATTGGCGATCACTTCCAGTACATAAAAAACAGATGGGGCAAAGCTGGGCTGGGTAGGCTGCGTAGATTCTGGAATTGGCTTAGGTTTTGGAGGCGTTGATTGCATTGATGTGCTATACTGTAATGGTCTTCGACACACTTAGTTGTCTGTCACCATGCTCTGTTGTGTGTTGATTACATTGAACTTGGTTCTGTGATCCATGCAAACCAGCATTTCGTTACTTGTGAACGTATTTAAAACTTGGACCCGCTTTGTGTGACACGATTGAGGATGCTGCTGTTCAGCATGTTGCCGTTACATTCTGTTAACATGTCAAAGGTTCTGGATGTGGCTTACATGACTGTGTGCAAATGAGTGCAAGTCATTCTGGTCATGTGAAGATGTAACTTGCAACTGTGATATTGCAGTGATACCCCCACAGGACCACCTAGCCTGTGGTTTAAGCGACTGCCTCTCAAGCACTCGGCCGTTCAATTCCCTGTTTTTCGGAACTTGGTATATGAACTGACGGCGGGTCAAGTAGGTACAGGCAAAGCCTGGAAAATTAATATGCTGCGCAGCGGCCACCCCGGTCTCCGGTATCAGGGTTGCTTCGGGCTTGCACCCGGGAACGCCGAAAGGCGTAAAAGTTTATTGCAGTGATGGTGGCAGCACAACATGCTACATCCGACAGCTGCTAGCAGGCTGGCATCACTGCATTACAGAAAATTGCTTCACAACCAAAAGAACATGCCTTGTGTGTCGCAATCAGCAACATGTAATCTGTGACAGTTTGTACTACCATCAAAGCTGACATTCCCAATGATGACTGGACGCAAAAACTGAAGAAAGGCATTGTATGCCATGTGCCTTTCTGGTCTAGAGATTCTAGAGCTGCCAAGAAAAGAGTCCTTAGCGAGGTTCACACTTTGCTTGATGTCTTCCATAACATCACACGTGCATCCATCATCTGCTTGTGAGCAACAACCAAACTGGACTCTGGATGTTGTACACAATACAAACAGAACGCCCTGCGCCCTTGCACAAACCTATGAACAAGCATGATGCCCTCATCACAGCCTGCAGCCTGCATGATTTAAACTGCATTCAAGCCAGTCTGAAACTTATGCCAATGCTCACTACGCCAAGCATGTACACGCACTTGCATATGTTGTGGCGTGCGACCCACGTCCACAACAGCTCCAACTGGAAAAACAGAAGGCCCTAAATACCGCCGCGGCTTTCTTTCCCAATGTGCCTCGCTTGCTTCAAAACCATTGATCAAACTTAACGGGTCCAGAAGGTTGTCCACAATTTTGCGTGCATATATTTCCATGACCGTCTTGGTGCCAGTGATTACTTGCCAACCCCCCCAGCGTGTCACCATCTCCAAGGTTCCAAGTGGAAGCTGCTTGCCCCGGTGTTCGAAAATGGCCAGTATACATGTGCGGGACACAAACCTGACCTGTGAGCTGAAAACCTGCACGGCTGTGTGCCCATCTTGCGCAGCAAATGCTTGTTCCAATTGGCTAAGGTGCCCACACTGACTGGCAAAGTGGCAATCCAGTAATTGGGTTGGCAGTCACAAAACAGGAAAAACTTCACGCACTCAGGCCTAAAATGCAGCACATCACCCTCTTTTGCTGACTTCAATGGGTCAAACACCTTGAAACATCCCCTCAACACTAATAGACGATATACCCAGAAAGCACTGCTCATCACAAAGTAGATGCATAGTCTGTCCCCTTGCTAGTGCAGTGAGGCTCATCTGTCACCTCCCGGGGCCCTTGTTTGCAATCATACTTCTCTTGCCGGAAACGTACACGCATACAAGGAACAAGTATTTCTGTGTATTGCAACTCTACTGCCCCAACTATCAACTCTAAGTCCTCTAGCAAAATGGCTGTCAATGTGCGTGGGCGCCTGCCCCCAAGCAAGGTGCCAAAACAGAATGCTGCACAAGCAGCCACACCACGGACAGAGTAATGATCAGCAAAATGCGCGCCATTTCTAGCTTCATGCATTGTTATAGGCGCAAGCCCATGCCATGCTCCCGCTTTATGGTGTGCATCACCCTATAGCGCTCAGCACCGTACATGATGCGCGGGTCTAGGGTGTCTTTTGCCACACCCTTCTGTTTGTACCAATATCGTACAACTACTTCACACACATTGCCTACCATGCCTTGAAAGCGCTTGTAGCTTGCTGTTCGCTCTCTAGCATGCACTAGGAAAACCTTCCAGTCATCGCATGTCCGGGGCCACTGAATATCGTGGATTTCAGGCAGCTGTCCACCATGGACTATGTTGCTGTACAAAGTCCAATCCCCAAGTGTCATTCGCGACCCTTCTTCTGTGTTGCCTTGGAAAAAAGTGTCCACATGTCTCAGCAGCCTATCGGCAGTGGGCCCCTTCCTATGCAGCTGCTTTTCCACCACATCAGCTTGTGCATTGAACAGCATGCCTAACACCGCTTGAAACACCCTAGCTTCAGGAGTCAATTGTGGCTCACCAGGTTTTAGGGCATACACATCAGCGGCATCCATCTCCTTTTCACTTTCACCATCATCGTCACTACCATCGATGTGTAGCGGGGCACATGTCTTGACTGATAGCTAGGGCTTATCAGAACGTATCAGAATTTCCTTCAGAACGTATCAGGGTTTCCTGCCGGATGATATGCATTGCAACTGACCAGAGAGGAGACACATTATCGTTGCGCTCTGGTTGGTGCCTTACAGCATCAAGCCAATATCTTGTAACTACGTTGTTATCTAGCCTCTCCCTGCTACACGATGGCTGTGTGGTCATCTTTGTTCCAGTCTATACAATGCAACTAAGGTTGATGTTGTGGACACAACAGACTGCTCAAGATCAGCACATGCAGGTGCAACATTAAGCTTGACTGCGCGGCATCTTGGGCGCCCATCAACACAGTGCAACCACATGCTCAAGGCATTACGCATGCAACAGCATCATGGATATGCCAGCCTCGCAGAACGCCTATCTGTTGATTCATCAAGCGCATGCAGCAACATAGGGTGCCGCTAGTGTGAACAGGGTACCTAAGGCAGCACAACCCTTGGTATCTAGGACAACACACAATCATTGCTACACAGAAGGCGCACTTGCATATGATGCACACCTGATTCAGTTGACTCATCTTGGAAGTCCATTGCAGCTGGGTATGAAGTGGTATGCAAGGGTGCACAAGCCCCCCCTTCATCTGCAGTGGTCACCACATGTCTGTCCCAATGTTGACAACAGCACTCAGCAACACCAGTAGCAACCCAGCATGCCCGCACCTTGCGCACACAACATATGGCATGCAGACACAACAAAGCAAACTACAGCTTGTCATGTGATGGCAATGACACTGACCAGCAGCTACGGCTGCACATCATCACCACATGCTGCCATGTCGTAAATCAGCACATGCAGATGCAGTGCAGCCATGCTTGAAGATGACAAACAGTGGTTCACCCTCACCTGCCGCTACAGTGCTGGCTGCACTGGCTCGAGAGGTTGATCTGCTGCCACCAGGAACCATGGCTGCAGCCAAGTTCTGCCCAAAGTCACTTGCTCTGTTGCTGTGCTATGCGCCATGAGCCAACGTGATGATCATGCAAGTGTGCACATTTGCTGGTGCCTGCCTGTTGGTGCAGAAACCCTAGCTAGATTGCCCAAACGTCAACTCAGTCATGCAGGCTGCATGTCAGACATTGAAGTCAGTTGGCACACCATGCCGTCAAGCAAACCATGCATATGACTGCAGAATATGCCACACACGCATCATCACAGCTCAAGGTCTATACCCCTCACCTGTCTGTCCCTGCGTAGCTTGCTCATCAGTGCGGGCACTACATTGGTCGGGCTGCATGTCACCAAACAGCGGTGCAATTCCAGCGCCGCGCTTGATACGCTTCCTGACTTGCTCTGCATCACCCAACACACAGCTTGTATGAAAGGCGCAGCAGGTTGTGAACACCTTGCACTAGTACACCTTGCACTAGTGCAGCAAAAGGCTGTTGTGAGCATTGTACCTGTGTCTTTGTTGACGGCTGTCTGTGGCATTGCTTTGCGTGCCTTCTTGTGTCTTGGCTTGGCACGCAGCCGCCCAGGCTCTGCAGCAAACAGCAATGGTTACAAGGAATGTCAGTATTTACACTTCACCCAGACAAGCAAACATTAGGCTGCCCTGCTTACCTGACCCTGCTGTGCTTGGGACTGCTATGTTGCCTTCCTCTGCATCACTCTGGCCTAGTTCGCCTTCACCATCCTGTCCATCTTCTAGCAGTTCATTGTAGCCCTCTTCTGCACAATGTAACAATATCAGCACACAGCAAAACAAAAAACATCTCACGTTACAGTCAATGTACAGCCTAGCCATAGCATGCACTTACCCTCAATCTGTGTCTCTGGCACATACAAAAGGTTGTACAGATTCTGTGTGGCAATATCATCTGCATCAACAATCAGCGTTAGCCCTTCCCATTCAACAATAAAATTCAGTACGCTGATGTTTGCAACCTCTTGTCACTTCACATGCCTTACCGGCGTGATTGGCAACAGCCCGGCTCCTGGCTGAATCTAGTCGTATCCCTGCACAGTGCACACATGGCCCATGACGTCCAGATGCGCCACAAGGCATGTCACACACAGCAGACATGGTCACCTTTGTCAGGGGTCACTTCTGCCCACTCATGCTCAAACCTGGGCTTTTGTCTCTTGCCACCTCCATGCCCTGCATCATCTGCATTCAGAGACATGGCTGTTCACACTTGTGTCCTGCCAGTTGCAAGGGTCATCTCACAGAAAATCACTTGCGCACGCTGGCAATTGTTGTCAGGAAGCTGTCTTGCCTGCTGCAACTCAGCAATTGCACTGACCTGTCATGGGAGCCAAGCTGGCCTATCTAGCTTCGGATGGTGCAACCATCTGATCTACACCTGCACACACACCTTGTGTTATGCGGAAATACCAGCACTCTGTCATACATTGGCTATACACACTACATAGCTGCTGATGTGATCACTCTACCCTCTAACAGCTTTATGCACAACATAGCTGCTGCTCCATAGCACCCATGAACAGCGATGCAACACAGCCCAACCAAGCTGCTGAACATGCTTGCACCAACTCATGCAGCAGTTCTTGTCGCTCAGGCTGTGATGCATGCCAGACATTGAACTGCCTCACCTGTTGTATCAGCAACAACTGCTTGCTGTTCCTCAGCTGCATCAGGTGCTGCATACCCTATCAACACCGTCATGGCTGTCAATACTTTAGCCCGGTCTGCACATCATCAATGCACAACATAGCTGCCGCCATGCTTGCTCTATCGTCATTCAGCTTTGTACACAACATAGCTGCTGCTCCATATCAGACATCACTAGCCATGCAACACATCCAGGCATGTCCAACATGCTCCTGCCATTTGATACGTCATATCTTGTCCATGCTGTCATGCATGACAGACATTGTCATGGCTCACCTGCTGCATCAGCAGCTGCTTGCTGTGCCTCGGCTCCATCAGGTGCTGCGTACCCTGTAAAATGCCATCATGGCTGTCAAAACTTTGACCCAGTATGCATATCATTGGTCTGGCGCACATGCACCATGACAACACTCAAACTGATGCAAACCGTGCACATGCTCTTACATGACTTTCATCACATACCATGTGGCACCAAGATGAACTCCTTGTCCTCGCCAACAGATGTAGCTGGCTTCATTATCACGAGTTGTTGCATAGGGCCCACCAGCTGGTAATGATTGCCGCTGGCACACAGCCACATGCAATCTGCCTCAGCTGTCCCTGAGTACACATGCCATACAGTCAGTATTGCATGGCAACATCAGCCCAACAATGCTACAGACACCACAGCTGTTCCCACCACTGCTCACATGTCACACGCGCTGCTTGAACCTGTCCCCGCCATAAGTCTGAGTCCAAGTGTCATGATATGTGCATGACGTAGTGAACAGTACCATCATGCACACCACCTTGGACTGCAGTGCAAGACCTCACCTCCATACTTGGTGACTTGCAAGTGGTCTACATTGCCGTTGGAGATGACATAGACTGTCACACCCAAGAGACCGCTGAGCAAGAACGCCGTGTCCTGCTCCACATTCAACTCCACAAAGCCCCCCTTGTTCAAGCTTTTGGCAACAGCATCTCATTGCGCAAATTCGATGCTGCTACTTTCGGGATCAGTCAGACAACTCATGACTTGAGCTTGGGCTTCCACACAGAGTGCCTGTCTCAATGCAGCAGCTTGTTGCTGGCAACGCCCTCATCCTCTCTATTCCACGCGCGTACAGCAGCGTGCAGTTGCAGAAGCACTTGTCTGCGGCAGCCGCTGGCTTGTGACAAAAATGAGGACATGCAAACGATGCCTGCTCTGCAGCAAACTCTGAGACTCTGAGATATGTGATTACTCACTTGCAGCTGTCGGCACATCGTACACCACCACGACCAGTTCCTCGGTTAAAGCACGCGTGGAAGCCCCGCTGCTGCCGTTCACCTTGGTGTTAAGCCTTTGACACGCCCGCAGAGCCTGCGTTTGCATATGGCCACAACGTCATCCAAGGGACACACAGGGCTAGACGACTGTCAACACGCGCGCCACAGCCTCCGTGACAACGCTAGCGAAGGACAAGCGTACATGGCTGCTGTACTCTATCACTCGAGGTCCCTGTGCTGCTTCAGCCCGGCATATGACCTCGGGCCTCAGCTTTGGAGGCATAACATCGTCGATTCCGAAGTGCCTTTTTCGCTCGGGGGCTGCTGCCGGCGCTCAGCTGCGCCATGCGTTGGGCAACGTGCTGTTGCTGGACCTGATCTCCATTGCGTCCTGCCTGCGACGCTATCTGCATTGAGTGTCTGCAAAGCATCCGCACTCACCGCACCACGTGACCGCCGCACCTGCACATGGCCTCCCGCACCTGCACATGGCCTACGTACCCTGCAACTCCCCGCGCAACGCAGCCGCATCCAACGTATCTACCCGAATCCGCCAGACGTATCCAACGCACCCAAAAACAAACGCAACAGAATTGGGGCCCCTTATTCAACTTCCACCGACCGCTGCAACTTGCAGGCTGCAAGCAATGTACATGATCCGGCTTGCGCAGTGACTTTGTTATCTGTGAATGCAAGTGGAAGCCAAAACAACCCTTAGCACTTGCAGCTGTAGAAGCATGTCAGTCAGTCAGTCAGGGATTTGACAGTCGTTTGGGGCCAGCTCGCCCATGTGACTAAATTGCGGTCTTTCATATAAAAACGAAACCAACAAAGAATGACAGACAAACAAATCATCATCAGAAAATTGTCAAGAAATTGTCACTGTGCAAGGAAAACCAAATAGGAGTCTAACTCAACATGTAATCGGACACCAGATGCCACTGTCGTGATCAATGCAATGTGTCGACATGGAAGTCGTAATACACCAATGTGCTAAAGTTCAGACAAGTCAAAAAAAAGGTCTGCAGAAAGTCTGCAACACATGCGTATATGGCTCATGTTTGATCATATGTCCATCAGAGTATCATCAGACAACTGATGATGCCCTGTTTGCCTTCCCCTTCTCGCAAGTATGCATCTTGTTGGCAAAGTAACACTTCAACTCTGAGCCTCTGAAGAATGGTTTGTGCCCCTTTCTTTTCAGACCTGAAAAGTCATCAGACAAGCTTTGTCTCTCCTGCTGTTGTGCTCTTGTGAGGTCATCATCTACTCTGATGCCTTTTGCTCTAAGCTCCTTTGCCGTCGTCAGAAACTCGTGTTTGAGAGAGTTTGAGGCAAATGTCAAGCGCAGAGGCCGTGCATTGCTGCTTCTTGTGTGACGCTGGCCTAGCCTCTTTGGCTTCTCTGCAGAGCTCTCACTGAACACTTTGTACAGCTCCTCCTCGTCTCCTTCTGTAACATTGTTCAAGATCAAGTTTTGCTGCTTAGTCCATCTCTCCAGCTTCTCTAAGCTCTGCTCGTGCTGTCGCAAATTACGCTCATGATTTTATATCAGAGAATCAGTTTCTAGCACACGTCGATGCGGGGTGTTTTGAGGACTGACGTGAAGAGCATTTGTAGTTGGAGGGAACTTTTGGGATGTAGTTGGTGAAGACAAAGACGATGCGGTCTTTGCTTCCCTTTCCAGCGAGGAAGACTTAAAGACTGTTTTGTGCGTGATGACATAGTCTAGCAGCACTGTTCGCAAAGCTGGCACCGTTGTTGGTTGAAATCCAACAGGATTCACCGTTTTCAGCAGTTTCTGGAGCTGTGGTTTCGTGCCGTATGCAATCTCCTTATGGGTTGGCAGTACGCCTCTGTATACGCCAATTGGCGACGCTGGCGAGCTCATTGCGCTTGGTGCCAGGTGTTGCCATGAAATGAAGAATGCTAGCGTAGTGCTGTTATCCCCCAGCGTTATTTCTCGCCCGATCTCAGATTCCACCACCGCGACTCATGCGATGTAGCTGTGGCGGGGCTGAGTGCTGAGTGCGGTAGGCAGGCAAGGTGCACGTGAGTGGCAGCTTTGTTTGAACACGGCAAGTTGTCACGCTATGTAGCGCTACCG
>JAABUT010003029.1_pt1 | contig 15054 bp, 18 predicted proteins | sample 5559281 | NCBI WGS metagenome assembly JAABUT01 (sample SAMN10711880, study PRJNA513359) | rock metagenome | isolation source: Antarctica rocks | place: Antarctica: Victoria Land, Ricker Hills nord | collected 2016-01-04 | reverse complement strand
TGTCGGCACGCACCGCCAGGGCAGTACACCACCCCCCGGCCAGCACCCGGCACGGACCGAGGCAGGCGGGCCCCGCACTCCTCACACGTCCTCACCCAAATAACGTAACGCGCCAGACCAGAAACCCCCAAGGAGGTGGGGCCAAATCAGAGCATCACAGTGGGGCCAAATGGGCTTGTCATTCTCAAGGTGCTCGCCAGGCAGTGGTCCGAGCGGATCTCCGGCCGCTTCGCAGCGTGGTAACCGGCCTCGCCGTGTTGATCGGTGAGGCCCCGACCTCCTATCCGGGGCCGGGGCCTCACTGCTTCCTCGTGCAGCTCGGCGACGCTCAGTGAAGTGCTCCGGCTCGTCGTGGTTGCCGCTGTCGCGTGCGAGGTTGAGGCGTACGACCAGCTCGGCCGGCTCACGGACGTGATCGAGCACCGACTCGCGCGCCGCGTCCGACCAGGTCCTCGCGCTCCAGTGGATCGTGCCGACAAGGTACGACGGCCGGCGCGGGCTGGACCGCGAGTTGGTCGAGCTGCTCAACGAGAAGTACCCGCACCAGGTGACTAGTCCCATTCGTGAAGCCGTCGCCGTGAGGGATGCCTATACGGCGGGGATGCCCGTCTCGATCTACGACCCACGATCCAAGATCGCGGCCGACTACGCGGCCGCCCTTGACCCGATCATCCGCCCCAGCACAGGAGAGTGAACAACCATGCCCAAGCCCCGCCGAAGCTTGCGCGACCGCGACCAGGACGCCATTACTGAGACCGAGGAGGAGCAGCCGGCTCCCGTGCTCGAGCAGCCGGCCACCGCAGCGCCGGCCAGCGCACCCAAGTCCCACGTTAGGCCAAGCCCCCAGGTGCGGACCGAGACGACGACGAGGATCGGGCTGTACTTCCAGGAGCAGGTGTTCCAGGACGCAAAGAGCGCCTACCTCGTGGATCTCGACTCCCAGCCGGACCCGGCAACCTCGTTCGCCCGCTGGGTTGGCCAGGTCCTGGACCGGCACAACCGGCTGACTCCGGAGCGTCGTTCCCAGGTCGCCAAGACCTTGGGGGAGGAGCCGAAGGGCGGGAGCGGATTCTCTCGCAGCTTCATGGTCCCGGCCAGCACCGTGGCGGACATGGACGAGGCGATCAAGCAGGACCGGAGGGCCGAGCGGTATGTGTCCGCGTCGCAGTACGCCAGCGAGGCGGTCCGAGCGTCGATCGCGGATGCGCGTCGACGCAACGGCGGGACGCTGCCGGTGCCACCGGCCAGGCTCCCGAACAAGCCCACGCGCTGACCACATTGAACAGAAGGCATAGAAGGTATAGGGGGAGAGATCAATGTTCGAGTTCTTTGCAGGGATTGCGGGAGGTGTGGGCATTGCCCTGATCGTCTGGTGGGTGGTCGATCGCCAGCGCGCACAGAACCGCATCCACGATGATGCCGGAGCGGCCACGCGGGACAAAGCCGGGCAACGACAAGCCGTCGTTTGACGAGTGGAACCCACCCGTCCAGGCGGCGCACTACACGGAGGCGCGAGCCCGGAGCCTCAACTCACGACCCAGCCGGGGCCAAGATCCCGCCCCACTGGGGCCAAGTCGAGTTGACACGCACACGGGGGGTACGGTGCTCATCTAAGCCTGATCCGTAAGTTGTTGTTAGGCGGTCCCGCGCGCTACCAACTCAGGCTCGAGGATGACGTGCTGGTCGACGGGCTGAGAACCTTCGATCGCATCGACGACCATTGCGGCCGCGGTCGCGCCGAGTTGCCACGCGGGCTGTCGAATGGTGGTGAGGGGAATGGCCAGCTGACCGGCGATCGGCAGGTCGTCGTAGCCGACGATCCGCACGTCTTCTGGAACCGTGAAGCCTGAGGACATGAGGGCGTTGAGGACCCCTAGGGCGATGGAGTCGTTGGCGCAGAACACGGCATCTACGCTTGAGATGTCGGTCCTCGACAGGAGCCGTTGGGCGGCGGCGGTGCCGTCACCGACTTCCATTCCCGTCGTTGGGATCAGCCGTGGGGGGGGCATTCCCAAGTCGGCGAGAGCGCCGCTGAACCCGGCCCAGCGGTCCGAGCTGTGCCCGACCTTGTCTGGGTTACCAACGAACGCGAAGTTGCGACCTCCCTGGGCTACTAGGTGTTGGGCGGCCAGGCGGCCGCCAAGAAGGTGGTCGACGCGCACTGAAGAGATGGGGTCTGGCACTGGGTGGGTGGCGGGAGGATCGAGGAGCACGGACATGATCCCACGGCGAGCCAGTTGCTCCAGGCGGCCCGTCAGTGGGCCCTGGGGGATGACGATGATTCCGCTCACGTGCCAGGACTCGAAGTAGGCGAGGTGGCGCAGTTCTCGCGCCTCGTCGCGTCGGGTGTTGGTGAAGTGAAGGCTCCATCCACGCCGGTCTAGCTCATCCTCGACTCCCGTGGACACCAGCGCGGAGTAGGGGGACCACGCATCCAGGAGCATCAGTCCGACGGTCCGGTTGACGCCAAGGCGGAGCTGGCGAGCTGAGGCGTTTCGGACGTAGCCGAGCGACTCGACGGCGGCCTGAATCCGCTGGGTCGTGTCGGAAGAGACGAGGTCCGGGTGATTAAAGAAGTTCGACACCTGGGAGCGAGAGACTCCTGCCATCTGCGCGACGTCACCGGCGCTGGCGGGCAGCGCCGAGGTCGCCTGGCGCTCTGGGGGGGTCGTCTCATTAGCAAAGGCCACCAGGTCATCCTCTCGCGCGGTGATATGGGGTCTGGGTGTTGACATCCCCGCGCTGGGCTCGTTAACCTCTGTCCGTACTTGCAACGTCACAAGTAGGTCTGTACCGCGGGTGAAGTGATGTTACCCAACGGCTGCGACACCCCAACGAAGGAGTGCGTCGGTGATTGGCTGTCACGGCTTGGTATGGACAGGACGGTTTGATGCGGAGGGTTTGCGCCGCGCTGTCTCCGGGACTCTCGACGCGGGGTACGAGCTGTTGGAGATCCCGTTGCTGGACCCGTTCGGGTTCGACCGTGAGGCCGGGCGCGCAGTCCTGACCGGAAGCGGGCTGCGGGTGGCCGCCTCGCTCGGCCTGCCGATGGGCGCTGACTCGTCAACGGCCGAGCCGGAGCAGATCGCGCGTGCGGAGGACGTGTTGCGGCGCGCTCTGGAGGTGGTGCACGACCTTGGCGGTCAGGACCTCTGCGGGGTGCTCTATGGCTCACTGCGGAAGTACCCGGCACCGGCGACGCCGGGGGGACGCCAGGCCAGCCAGGACGTCCTTCGGCAGGTTGCGGTCCGGGCGGCGGAACTGGGGGTCACCCTCTCGCTGGAGGTCGTCAACCGCTACGAGGCGAACCAGTTCAACACCGCGCGGACGGCGCTGGAGTACCTCAACGAGATTGGGGACCCGTCGATCAAGGTCCACCTCGACACCTACCACATGAACATCGAGGAGTCTGACCTCTTCTCTCCGGTTCTGGAGGCAGGGGACCGCATCGGCTACGTCCACATCGGTGAGAGCCACCGGGGGTACCTCGGCACCGGCACCGTGGCGTTTGACGAGTTCTTCCGCGCGCTACACACGATCGGCTTCACCGGGCCGATCACTTTCGAGTCGTTCTCGACCGCAGTGGTCGACGAGGAACTCAGCCGATCCCTGGCTATCTGGCGAAACCTGTGGCAGGACGGCGACGACTTAGCAAAACACGCGAACGCGTTCATTCGCAACAAGATCCGCGCGAACGAGACGCTGGCAATGCACTAGGCAGGGCGGGACCTCGCAGCGCCGGGTCTGGTACACGAATCACTGGTGAATGTCACCGCGGCGTCACAACACGATTGCTGACAGAAAGCGAAGGGAACATCGATGTACCGACGAACACGATGGCAGCGCCTCTGCGCGACGAGCGGGGCAGTCACGCTGGCCGCCACCTTGGCCGCATGCAGCAGTGGCGGGGACACCTCAAGCGGTCAGGTGTCCGGAAGCGGCGGCGGGGACGCCGAGACGTCATCCTTCGCACCCACCCCTGAGAACAAGACGGCGTACGCCTCGTACGTCGGCGCCCTCAAGGGCAAGTACTCGGGCAAGACCCTGCGTATCATCGGGGTCAAGGACCCTTGGCTTCCGGCGTTCACCAAGTCCATCGCGGAGTTCAAGGCCATCACCGGAGCGGAGGTGACCTTCGAGAACTACGCCTACGACGACACGTACTCGAAGGAGATTCTCCTCGGACAGCAGAAGTCCGCCGCCGCCGACGTCATCATGTTCGACATCCCCTGGGTCGGGAAGTTCGCGCAGACTGGGCTGGTCGAGCCGCTCGACGACCGGATAGCGAAGGCCGACAAAAACCTCATCATGTACGATGACTTCTATAAGGTGATGAGCAGCGCGGCCAAGTGGGACGGCAAGACGATCGGCGTTCCCTTCGCGCCGTACTTCATCATGCAGCTGACCAACAAGGACGTCCTGGCTCAGGCTGGCGTCACTCCTCCCAAGACGATCGACGAGTTCCAGCAGGCGTGCCAGACTATCAAGGCCAAGACCGGCGTGGCCGGGACCGCCATCAACAACCAGACGGGCACCGCGGTCGGCCAGGCTTACTTCGAGTGGATCTACAACATGGGCGGGCGGCCGTTCGCCTCCGAACATCCGGACAGCGGTGACGGCAAGTACTACACCGACATGACCCCGAAGTTTAGCAGCCCGGAGAGCAAAGCCACGGTTAAGATGTTCAAGGACCTGCTCACCTGTGAGCCGCCCGGAGCCAAGAATATTGCTTGGCAAGAACGGTACTCGGCGTTCGCTACGGGGCAGGCGGCGATGATCTCGCCGTGGAACTATGACATCCCCCCGTTGGATGACACAACGCAGTCTGCCGTGAGCGGCAAGTACGACGTGCAGCCCGTCCCGGTCAAGTCAGGCGTGAAGCTGAACACCCCCGTCGGCGGTTGGATGATGGGCGTCAACGCCAACTCCCAACAGAAGGATATGGCGTGGGACTTCACGCTCTGGTTCTCCACCCCGGCCGTCAATGGTGCCTTCATGAACAATGGCGGGTTCGCCGCGCGCTACTCGGTGAGCAAGAACGCAAAACTTGTGCAGAAGTACCCCTGGCTGAAGGTTCAGCAGGGCGTGGTCGATACGGCGTTTCCGGCCTTCCGCCCGCAGGTTCCTGAGGCATTCGAGATTATGAAGAAGCTCGGCGACAACATCGGCTCCTACCTCGCCGGCCAAGCGGATCTCGACACCGCAATGGGCAATGCCGACTCGCAGCTCGGGACCCTGCTGAAGAACGCGGGTTACACGGTTCACTGAATCCGCCGCGGGGGCACTCCGGTCTGGCCGGGCGTGCCCCCGCGGCCCCACGAGAGGGGTCCGACATGGCCACTGCCACACTGGCCGCGGTCCGAACTACCTCCGCCGGACGGAGCGACCGATGGTCGAAGGTCGCGTTCATGGGTCCGCTCCTCGCCTTTCTGGGCGCGTTGAGCACATTCCCCACCGTCTTCGCCATCATCGTCAGCTTCACCGACTACAAGGTCGGCTCGTCTCAGCCGATGAGCTTCGTCGGGGTGTCCAACTACGTCAGCATTTTTACCAACGGAACCACCCTGGCCACCTTCGCACGAACGATCGTGCTGCTGGTGATCGTGCTACCGGTGCAGATCACCCTCGGGTTCCTTGTCGCCAAGTTGTTCTTCCGCATGCGCGACGTTCCCCTAGCGGGGCTCATCCGCACGCTCTACCTGATCCCCGTCATGCTCCCCGAGATTGTGGTGGGCCTGCTGTTCGGCTACATGCTCAACCCTCGAGTCGGGATTGTGAACTACTACATGGGGTCCTTAGGTATCCGTCCCGACTGGTTCGGAAGCACGGCCCTCGCGTTCGTGACGATCATGCTGCTGATCCTGTGGCAGTGGACCCCGCTCGCGACCATCATCTTCTACGGTGGGCTGTTGGGAATCCCGAACGAGGTACGCGAGGCCGCCGCTCTCGATGGCGCAGGCAGTGTGCGCAGTGCGTTGTCCATCGAGCTGCCGATGCTGCGCAAGGTCATCGGCGTCGTGGTGCTGTTGGCGGGCATCCAGCTGGTCGGGACGTTCGCGGTGGTGTACATCACCACACAGGGCGGTCCTGGGACCACGACGAACGTCCTGTCCTTCGAGCTTTACCGCCAGGCCTTCGTCTACTTCAACACCGGGTACGCGGCGGCTCTGTCGATGATCACGCTGGTCGTGGTCGTCGCACTCAGCCAGCTCCTGGTCCGGTTCGTCTTCAAGGAGGAGAAATGACCCAGGTGCTAATGACCCAGGTGCTGCAGCACCCGGGCCCGCGCCGGTGGACAGCGAGAAACCTTGGCTGGCTTCTGGTCGGTGTTGTCGTCATCCTGCCCAGCGTGCTGCCCCTCGTGTGGCTGGTCAGTACGTCCTTCAAGACGTACATCCAGACCCAAACCTTCCCGCCCGCGCTCGTCCCGCGGGGTGGGGGGACGAGCGCCAACTTCACCGGCATCTTCAGTAACCCGCTGACGCTGGGTTACATCAAGAACTCGGTCATCATCACGGCCATCGTCATTGTACTCGTCATGGTCCTATCTCTGCCCGCGGCCTACGGACTGGCGCGCTTTAAGTTGAAAAGCGGGCGTGATCTGCAGTTCTGGATCATCAGCCTGCGCATTCTGCCGCCGATGGCGGTCGTCGTGCCCGTCTTCCTCATCCTGTCGCAGCTGCATCTGACCGGGAGCATCGTCGGCGTCATCTGCATGCTGACGATGGTCAACTCGTCCTTCGCCGTGTGGCTGTGCACCTCCTTCTTCGAGGAGATCCCCGAGGAGATCGAGGAAGCAGCTCAGCTTGACGGCCTGGGTCGGTGGAGGACGTTCTTCCTTATCGGCTTGCCGCTGGCGCGCACGGGCCTACTCACAGTCCTCGGATTCGTGTTCATCTTTGCCTGGAACGAGCTCCCGTTCACGCTCGTGCTTGCCGGGGAAGGCAGCCAGACGCTGCCGGTCTTCCTCTCAACCTTCAGCAGCATCACGCTCATCAACTACGGGGCGATGGCCGCCGCCATCATCATCCACATCGTCCCCGTCCTGTTCGTCACCGGACTCCTCCAGCGGCACCTGGTGGAGGGGCTGTCCTTTGGCGCCGTCAAGTAAGGAGTGACCTGCAGTGAGCCTTGACTACACCAGCCAGCCGATGAACCGCTCAGTGACTGGGGAAACCCCGATCACAAACCGGGCCGCCGTCATGACGGGCCGGGAAACAATTGAGATCCAAGAGCGACCCGTCCCGTCACCGGAGCGCCGACAAGCCGTCGTTCGCGTCGAGGCGGTGGGCGTCTGCGGCTCGGACACGGCGTACTTCACCGTCGGACGGATCGGGGACTACGTCGTCGATGGGCCACTCGTCCTCGGTCACGAGGCGGCGGGCCAGGTCGTCTCGGTCGGGGAGGAGGTGACCTCGGTCCGAGTGGGAGACCGTGTGGCGATCGAGCCGGGGACGCCGTGTAGGGACTGTCGCGAGTGCGACGCGGGTCGCTACCACCTGTGCCGGCGGCTGGAGTTTCTCGCCACACCCCCCACCGACGGGGCGCTGGCCCAGTACATCGTCATGGACGAGCGTTGCCTTTTCCTCATGCCGGACTCCATGTCGTACGAGCAGGGCGCCCTCCTCGAGCCGCTGTCCGTCGGCCTGTGGGCGTGTCAACGCACTCGCCTCGAGCCCGGCGACCGTGTGCTCGTCGTCGGCGCCGGACCGGTCGGCATCCTGGCGGCGGAAGCAGCACGCGCTCTGGGCGCGGGAGCGGTCGCGGTCGTGGACGTCGAGCCGGCCCGGCTGGAGATCGCCTCAGCGCTGGGGCACAGCACCTCCCTAGTCAGTGAGTTCGCAACAGACGGCTTCGACGTCCTTCTGGAGTGCTCGGGCGCATCTGGGGCTCTGGCGGACGGTCTGGGTCGGCTGAGGGAGCACGGGCGCGCCGCCATGGTGGGGATGCCGAAGAAGGACGTGGAGCTGTCGCTGTCCAAGCTCAACCCCAAGGAGCTGTCCATCTACCTCATCAACCGGTACGCGCACACGTGGCCCATCGCGATGTCCTTGGTCGGCTCGGGCCGAGTCCGCACGCAGCTCATGGTCACGCACCGGTTCGCTCTCGACGAGACGGCCGAGGCGTTGGTGGCGGCCCGCACCCACCGCGGTGCGATGAAGGCGGTGATCCGGCCGCAAGACCTCGCCGACGTCGATGGTCCCGGATGAGCTCCGTGACCAGCGAGTGGGACCGTCGCCCGGGGCTCGGCGGCCGGGTCGCGATGGTGACGGGCGGTGGTCGGGGCCTCGGTCTCGCCGTCGCTCGGCGGTTGGCGGCCGAGGGAGCCGACGTGGTGCTGCTGGACCTGCTCGACGACGTCGTCGGCACCGCCCGAGAGCTGGGTCACACGAGCGGCCGTAAGTCGACAGGGGTCCGCTGCGACGTCGCGGACGAGGCGCAGGTGAGCGCTGCGTTCGACGAGGTGACAGCAGAGGGCGCGACTCCAGACATCCTGGTGAACGCGGCTGGTGTCGCGCTGGGAACGCCGGCGGTGGAGACCAGTGCGGACGCCTGGCGACGCGTTCTCGACGTAAATCTCACGGGGACCTTTCTCGTCTGCCGTGAGTTCGCTCGACGGTTGATCGCCGCCGGTGACCCGGGTGCTGTCGTCAACGTGTCCTCGATGTCAGGACACGTCGTCAACGTTCCGCAGACCCAGGCGGCCTACAACGTAAGCAAAGCCGGCGTGTCGATGTTGACCAAGAGCCTTGCTATCGAGTTGCTGCCCCACGGAATCCGAGTCAATGCCATCTCCCCAGGCTACTTCGCGTCGGACATGACCAAGGACTTCATTGCCCGCAATCCCGGGATGCGCGATGAATGGGTAGCCAGGATCCCGGCCGGGCGGATGGGAGAGCCCTACGAGCTGGGTGGCCTTGTGGCCTACCTCGTGGGCGACGAGTCCATCTATCTCATTGGTCAGGACATTCTCGTCGACGGCGGCTACACGCTTGTCTGATTCGATCGGGAGCGCATGACCATGGGTGACGGAGTCGACGTTCTCGCCGGCGAGGCAGTGCGGCTGCTCGGCGACAAGCGTCGCGTCGTGCTGGGAATTGCCGGGGCTCCCGGTGCCGGAAAGTCCACCCTGGCTGTTCAGCTCGTCACCGCGGTGCAGTCCGTACTGGGTGACGAAACCGTGGTGAACGTCCCGATGGACGGCTACCACCTGGCAGATATGCAGCTCAACCGGTTGGGATTGCGGGAACGCAAAGGCGCCCCCGAAACCTTCGACGTACGAGGATACGCGGCGCTGCTCGAACGGTGCCTGGCTACCCCCGACGAGCCCATTTACGCGCCAGGGTTCGAGCGCACGATCGAGCAGCCCATCGCGGCCGCCGTCGTTGTGCCGCCCCCGGCCCGGCTCATTATCACTGAGGGAAGCTACCTGCTCCTTTCAGACCCGAACTGGGATAGAGTGCGCAAGTTCTTGGACGAGGTTTGGTTCGTGTCCGTCGACGACGGGCTGAGACGGTCGCGGCTGATAGAGCGCCACATGGCCTTCGGTAAGGACGCTGCAACTGCTTCGCGGTGGGTCCTGGAGACGGATGAACCCAACGCGGTGCGCGTGGTGTCCACCCCTGACCGGGCCGACCGTGTCGTGGTGAACTCTGAGACGGGCTGGTGGTAGCGCCAGAGACTCGCGGGACCGTTACCAAACCTTAGCGTCATTTACCCCAGCTCCTTTGGGGGAAGAGGGGGCCCCTTTTGGCTTTTGATGGCTCTTGGTACCTGAGGTGGGAGCGGTAGGACACGCCCGAGTTGGGTGATGCGCTGAAGTAGGTGTCGAGGCCCTCAGGATCAGCAGCGACCAAGCTTCTGCTCCACGAGGACCTCGACGATGACTGAGCCTACGACGGGCTGCGCTGTGCGCTGCTCTTCCCTGGCCGTGTACTGCGGCAACTGTGACCTGCTGGTCGGCCTGGACGGGCTCCACGTCCTCGAGGTGGTGGTTGCTGAGGAGCACTTGCGGGTGCGGGTCGAGTCCCCACCGGGGCTGATGGGGTGCCCGACCTGCGGGGCGGTGGCCCTCAGCCATGGCCGGCGTGAGGTCGAGCTGATCGACGCGCCCTGCTTCGGGCGGCCGGTCACGGTGGTGTGGTGGAAGCGGACCTGGTCCTGTTCCGAGCCGTCGTGCCCGGTCTCGGTGTTCACCGAGCAGGACGAGCAGGTCGCCCGCCCGCGCGGGTTGTTGACGACGCGGGCGTGCTGGTGGGCGGTGCGGCAGCTGCGGCGCGAGCACGCCTCGGTCCTGGGCCTGGCCCGCCAGCTCGGGACCACGTGGAAGACGGTGTGGCGTTCGATCAAGCCGCTGCTCGAGGTGATGGACGCGGACCCGGCCCGGTTCGACGGGGTGGAGATCCTCGGCGTCGATGAACATGTTTGGCACCACGTCAGCCCACTGAAACGGGGCCCGAAGGAGCTGACCGGGATGGTGAAGCTGACCCGCGACGAGAAGGGGAACACGCGAGCAACGTTGCTGGACATTGTTCCTGGCCGCTCGGGTACCGTGTACGCCGACTGGCTGAAAGACCGGGGGGACGCGTTCAAGGCCGGCGTGAAGATCGCAACCTTGGACCCGTTCCGGGGGTACAAGAACGCGATCGACGACCAGCTCGAGGACGCCGTCGCAGTCGTTGATGCGTTTCACATTGTGAAGCTCGGTGGCCAAGCGCTCGACGAGGTCCGCCGCCGGGTGCAGCAGGAGACCCTCGGGCATCGTGGCCGCAAGGGTGACCCGCTCTTCGGGATCCGGATGATCATCCGGTGCGGGATCGAGCGGCTCACCGAACGCCAACGCCCGGCTCGCCGCCGCCATCGACGCTGACGACCGTCACACCGAGGTCCTCATCGCCTGGCTCGCGGCGCAGGAGTTGAGGTCCGCGTTCCACCGCAAAGACCTCACCGAGGGCCGCCGGATCGCGGAGCACGTCCTGGCCTCGTTCCCGTCCTGCCCGATCCCCGAGATCGCCCGCCTCGGCCGGACCCTGAACCAGTGGCGTCAGCCGTTCCTGGCGTACTTCACCACCGGCCGCGCCAACAACGGAGGCACCGAAGCCGTCAATGGACTCATCGAGCTGCACCGCAGAGTCGCTCGGGGCTTCAGAAACCGGGCCAACTACAGGCTTCGGATGCTCCTCATCGGTGGAGCCTTCACCGATCCCCGGCTGACATGAGGTCCCACCTCAGGTCCCCAGAGCCCCTTTGGCCAGGGGCGCGTCGCGGTAGGCGCGGGTGCGCTCGTTGTTGGTCATCCGGTTCTTGACGATGTGGTGCAGGGCGGCGTTGGCGTGCCGGTCCCCGCCGCGGGAGAGCCGGTGCCGGTCGTGCGTCCGGAGCTGACCGGGATCGGCGCGGTCCCGCACAGGGCGGCGAACGAGGCCGAGGTGCGCAGCCGGTCGGGGTTGTCCCGTGGTTTAGACCGTCTTTCGTGGGCGTGTTGTCACTGGTCCAGAAACGACCGTTTCTGAACCGGATCAAACCGCCCGCCCGACACGCGCGGCGAGCTATTGCAGAACTCATGTCCAGAACCCACTGGCTTCGACCCACTCAGTGACGAGTTCTGACACGCTCCCGTCATGAAGATCGGCTACGCCCGAGTCAGCACCACCGCCCAGAACCCGCAGCTCCAGCTGGATGCCCTGACTGCAGCCGGCGTCGACGAGGCAGACGTCTACGTCGACCACGCGTCCGGGTCGACCATGGCCCGGCCGCAGCTCGAGGCCGCGCTCAGGCAGCTGCGCGTCGGTGACGTGCTTGTGGTGTGGAAGCTGGACCGGCTCGCTCGATCCACTACCGAGCTGATCCGCCAGGTTCGCCACCTCGAGGAACGCGGGGTGGAGTTCGTCTCCCTCACCGAGGCCCTGGACACCACCACTGCCGGCGGACGGTTCGTCTTCACGGTCATGGCCGGCCTGGCCGAGCTGGAGAGAGACCTCATCCGGGAACGGACCGCCGCCGGGCTCGAAGCGGCCCGGCGGCAAGGCCGGCGCGGAGGTCGGCCCACCGTCATCACGCCCGCTCGCCGTACGGTCGCCCGCCAGCAACGCGACCAGGGCGACACCTTGGACCAGATCGCCGCGACGCTCAGCGTCTCCCGCGCCTCCGTCATCCGTATGCTCGCCACTGCCCCACCCAAGGTCGCCTCTGACTCCGACACTGCCAGGCGCGTCATCACTGGGGATGTCACCGGTGGTTGACAGCGAGGCGCTGGCGGAGCTGATCGACGACCTCCTCACCGGGTGGGTCCGGTTCGTCAGTGCCGACGGCGTATCACTGTCGGATTGGAACGGTCGCACCGAGGCTCAAGTCGCCACGATCATGACCCTGACAGCACACGTCCACGCCACGGCCACCATCCTGCGCCCCGTGCTGCCCAGCGGGCTCACGATCGCCCACATGCCGTTGGTGCGCTCGATCTTCGAGTCGACGATCACCGTCGTGTGGTGCGATGAAGTCGCCGACGGTGCCAATGCATTGATCAACGAGGGGGCGAGACAACGGCGCAACCTGCGGGACTCGCTGGCCAAGACGCACTCGATGGAGGAGATGGCCGCCCACATCAGCACCGGCGTGGGCAGCTTGCCGACCTCGAGTGACCATCAGGCCCGGCAGATCGAAAGTCGTTGCGGCGACGTGGCTCTCGACGGGGCCTACGCCCTGTACCGAATGCTCAGCGGAATGAGCCACACCTCGATCGACACCATCGACGCCTACCTCGACGGAGACACGTTCAGACCCGGCCAGCCGATGAGCGTCAAATCGAACCCGGGCGTCCTGAGCTCATCGTTCTCCTGGGCCCACATGGTCGCCTGCTGTCTCGTCTGGTCCGGCATGGTGACCAACTACCTCGACCGCGGACGCACCCGTCGAAACGACTTGCGGCGCGTCGCGCACGCCCTGGAGGTCACACCCGAGCTGGCCGTCCACTACAGCGCCAACAGACGAGGTAGCGGCGGCCGGTAGCCGGTACCCCGCGGCGGGTCGACGAGTTCACGACTCGCGGCCCTGTCCGGTCCGGCTGGGAGACTTCACGGTATGAGCTCCGTCCACTCGCACCAGTCGGCGCCACCTTCGCCGTCTCCGCCGACGGCGTTGCACGCCTTTGTGGACGAGTCCATGCGCAGGGTCGATGAGGAGACGAAGTACTACCTGATGGCTGCGGCCGTGGTGCCCGGCACTGACTGTGAACGGATCCGTGACACCCTTCGGCCGCTGCTGCTGGGCCGCTCTACTCGGCTTCACTGGCGTGATGAGCGACCCACGCGACGTCAGCTGATTGCCAAAACCATCGCAGCGGCTCGGGTGGAGTCTCTCGTGGTGGTTGGGGCGATGTTGAACCACCGCAAGGAAGAACGCGCCCGCCAACTTGTGATGCGGCACCTGCTGCACGAGCTGGACCGCCGCAGCGTCTCGACCGTCCTGCTGGAGTCACGCCATCCCGACCGAGACAGGCACGACCTCGCCACCATCGGTGGGTTCCGCAACGCCCACGTCATCAGCCGCCGGCTGGGCGTCTCTCATGGGTATCCCGTCCAGGAACCCCTCCTGTGGGTGCCCGACGCCGTGGCCGGTGCGGCCGGTGAACACCGCACCGGGGACTCCAGCTGTTACCAGCACCTCGACGACCTGGTCGCGCTCGTCGACCTAGGCATCATCTGACCGTTCACGCCCCGGTAGACCGCGGGGCGCAGCACGCGAGGAGAAATGAAGAGGACATGCGTCAGGCCGGGCGCCTGATATCCCTCAGGAGGTCCCGGCCTGGCTGTCCGGCTCCCTAGGAACCGTGTACACCCATTTAAGGCCACAGTGGGGTTCCAGTCAATCTCGTCAGGTGTCCGCCAGGACCTCACCCCCGCCGCGCAGCCCGCGGTCGGCCTCGACCGCGTGATTCCATCGGAACCTCCGCACGTTCCCGCGTCGGGCCGCGGCGAGGCTCAGGTGCCGCCGTACCGGAAACAGGACCAGCTTGGTCAGGATATCCGCTCCGACGCAGAGCGCGGCTTTGCCTGTCGCCTTGCCGCCCTCGGCGGCGATCTTGGCCAACCGCTGCCGCACTCACCGGCCGGGTTGTCCAGATTGGGTGCAGGCCTCGGTGTCGACGTGACCCTCGTCGGCGAGATGTGCGTAGGCGCTGCAGGCGAGTCCGCTGGAGCAAAGCCTGCGAGACGACTACGCCTCCAAGCGCTGCACGGACAGCTCTTCCTTCGACCCGTTCGTGACACTGTCGTCCGCGGTGCCAGACCTTCGGCCTGAAGCACCAGGACGTATACCCGCGGGCGGGAGAGATCCGCACGGTTGACATGGGCAAGCGAGCCGGGCCGGAGTTCCTGCCCATGGTCAGGTGTCCGAGGGGATGGAGCACGTGAGGGACGTCCTGAGGGACGTCGCGTGGTTGCGGTCGTCGTCGCTGCCCACGGCGAAGCAGACGCTCCCGGTGCTGTTCAACATCGTCAACACCGCGCACCCGTTTCGGGAGGGCAACGGGCGGAACCAGCGTCAGTTCTTCAACGACCTGGCCACGGTGCCGGTTTCAAGATCGACTGGACCTCGATCCCCAAAGCGGTGAACGATCGCGCGTCGGAGATGGCACGTGGCGGCGGCGAGCTGCTCATGAAGGCGATGTTTGACGTGATCGTTTCGGAGACCCCGGAGCGGGCCACCCGCGGTGCCGTCCGGGTGAGGGGACCGACGCCATCCGTCAGCGAGCAGAGTGCGCGCTGAGTGTGCCAGCCTGAAGTGGCCCCACTTGGAGCGGTAGTGATGGCTTGATTTGGCGCCACCCTCGAGGTTCCAGCCTCTACGTTCCGTTTCGTCAGCGATGGCGAGCAGGAAGGTGTGGGGCGTTGAAGGAGAGATCGAGGGTGGAGCAGTTCGAACGTATCCGGCTCTTCACAGTTGACGGTGTAGGTGGCGGCGCGTCGGTGACCGGGTAGGGGTCGAGGTCTCCCGAAGATGGAAGTTCTGACACCACCCATCTGGAAGACCTCGACATGTCTGACGCTACCTTCG
>JAABUT010003028.1_pt1 | contig 15056 bp, 14 predicted proteins | sample 5559281 | NCBI WGS metagenome assembly JAABUT01 (sample SAMN10711880, study PRJNA513359) | rock metagenome | isolation source: Antarctica rocks | place: Antarctica: Victoria Land, Ricker Hills nord | collected 2016-01-04 | reverse complement strand
CCCAGGCAGCCGCGCCGGCAGCGGCCAAGAACGTGGGGGATCCGGACAAGCAAGCGCCGAGGCCGTCGGGTGTTCCCGCCCAGCCCGCGCCCGTTGCGAAGCCGGCACCCCAGGCGGCCATCGTGCCGCCAGCCGCCAAGCCGGTCGGCGTCCCCGCCCAGCCCGCCGCGCCGCAGGTGGACCGCGCCGCGCCTGCCCCGGCAGTCCAGGGTGCGGCCAAGCCCGCTCCGCCCGCCGCGAAGCCGGCACCACACGCGGACGACCCGGACAAGCAAGCACCGAAGGTGGATCGCCTGGCACCTGCCGCACTCGCCCAGGGTGCGGCCAAGCCGGCACCCCTCGCGCCGCGGGCAGCCGCCCCGCCCGCCGCGAAGCCGGCCATCGTGCCGTCCCCAAGCGCGACGGGATCGATCGCCTCGGTCGGGCAGGGGACGCGCAAGACCGCCGCCAAGACGGACCCCGCACCGAGCGTCCTGGTCGCCGACCATCGCGCGGACGCGGAGGAGAGCATGACCGCGCCGACGGCCGAGGACACCCGGCAGCCCAAGCAGGATCGCAGCGATAATCGCAGTGAGCAACGGGCCGGGCGCACGGCCCCCGACGCGGCGCAACCGGCGACCTCGCCCATCACGCCGACGACCGTCGCGCCTGTCCAGGTCGCCGCGACGCAACCGGCCACGAAGACCGCGCCGCTCGGCGTCCATTCCCTATCGGCGATGGGCACGGATCTGTCTCTATCAGGGTCGAATGCGGCGGCACTGCCCCCTCCGCCGCCCGCGTTCCCTGTCCTGCCGCCGCCCGTGTCGCCTATACTGCATGTGGGGTCGACGCCGAGTTTGGCGGAGGGAGGTGTACTGGTGCCCGCTCCGTTGCCTGTATCGCGTATAGAGGAGAACCCGCCGTTCGTTTCGCCGGTTGTACTGCATAACGATATATCGCCTGCTCCGGTGCCCGCACCCGCATCGAGTACGGCGCCGGCGGCGGCTGTGACGAGTAATGCCTCCGGCCAGCCGATGCCGGTGGGCGACCTGCCCGGCTGGCACCAGGTCTTCGCCGAGGACTTCGCCACCCCCGTGCCGCTCGGCTCCTTCCCCGGCTCGGTATACAGCGGGCGCTGGGGCGTCTATCAGGACGGCTGGACGGACAACCCCGGCGACGGGGTGTACATGCCCTCCCGCGTGGACTCGGTCGCGGGCGGCGCGCTCGACTACTGGTTCCACACCGAGAACGGGCAGCACCTGATCGCCGCCTCCGTTCCCCTGCTGCCGGGCGGGCAGGATCAGCTCTACGGGCGGTACGCGGTGCGCTTCCGGGTCGACCCAATCCCCGGCTACAAGATGAGCTTCCTCCTCTGGCCGCAGTCGGAGACCTGGCCGCGCGACGGCGAGATCGACTTCCCCGAAGGCGACTTCACCGGGCGATTCAGTGCCTACACGCACCATCAGGGCGCGACATCAGGCGGCGATCAGGACGCCTTCGAGACGGGGCCGATGAACGACGGCGGCTGGCACACGGCGGTGACCGAGTGGACGCCGACCGCAGTGCGGTACACCCTCGACGGGGCGCTGATCGGCGTCTCGACGGCCAGCATCCCGAACACGCCGATGCACTGGGTGCTGCAAACGGGGCGGATCGCGGGGGAGCCGGTGGCGGACACGGTGGCGGGGCACATGCAGATCGACTGGGCGACGGTCTACGCCCCCGGGTAAGAGACGGCTGATATGCGCCCGGCTTAATGATGTACGGCACATACTCCGTCAGAGGAAAGGGGACACATTCCGGTCGCATCGGTGACGGAAATAATGGCACTTCTCATGGTCTGACTGACCGATTCCCCCAGTGAGAACGGCAATCAGGTGACGAAACTAAGCCGAAAAAACCGTCAAAAATATGACCGGAATGTGTACCACCACCTGGTTCTCCCGCTATCTCGATGATGCAGAATACTCGGTTCTTGGTTGCCGAACCGAGCAGAACGCGCGTAAAACGTGATGAGAGATGCGCGGATCGGTGCCGAACGAGGTAGCCGTTGCTACGACTGGCGGCTCATCGCTTTTGGTGCATCGAGAGTGCGGGAGAGCCAGGATAGGGTACACCCCAACCGGACAGCACTGAAGGTTGATAACGCCCGATGATCAGTTCTTAGAAATCCGCTTCTCATAAGCAATACTGGGGAGCGATAATACTGTACGTGTTGCCGCACGCTGCGTCAGAGGAGGGAGTACACATTCCGATCGCATCGATGACGGATAGGGTGGTGGCTGGGGCGCAGCTCAACCCGCGGCTTTTCGTCACGGACATATGAAGGGAACCGCCGATGGGCTCGGAGCATGACGATGTGACCCGACCGCAACCGATTCTTGAAGATGGGTTCGTCACGTTGCGGCCACCGCGCCTCGAGGACAAAAAGGCCCGGCTTGCCTACGGCCGCCATCCAGAGTTCGTCAGGCTCGACGGCGACGACCCGCGCCACTCCTCCGCGTTGACGCCCGACGAAGTCGACCGCTGGTACGACCTATTCCGCGACGACCCGCTCCGCTGGATCGTCGCGATCGAAGGGCGCTGCGTCGGGTTCGCCCGCTTCCACAACCTGCAAGAGCACAACCGACGGGCCGAGTACGCAGTCGGGCTGTACGACCCGGCGACATGGGGCTGCGGCATCGGGACGGCGGCGACGCGACTCGCCCTCCGCCACGCGTTCGAGACGCTGCGCCTGCACCGGGTCGACCTGCGCGTGTTCACCTTCAATACACGGGCGATTGCGTGCTACGAGAAATGCGGCTTTGTGCGCGAGGGGATCGAGCGGGAGGGCGCGTGGGTGGCCGATGCGTGGCAGAGCGACCTCATCATGAGCATCCTCGAACAGGAATACGCCCACCTCTCCCCCGGCTGGTGGGCATCACTCGCCGCTCGGCACGACATCCATTGCCGTTAGCGCGACTCCAATCGCTGCCTGAGCGCGTGGCTACTGGCGGCCCGATTGTTATATGGGCGAGGGGAGCATCCAAGAGGTGAGTACCTTATCCCACCTTTTCGCCTCGCCATCCGTCAAAAACGTGATCGGCATGCGTACCCCCTCCTTTGACGAGGTGTGGTGTTGCCGGGTATGCGTGACAGGTGATGGACCATGACGGTCGAGCAACACACAGAGATGATAGTCCCGAGTGATGCTCACAGTGCGTCAGGAACGATACGCGACATTTTGGCGACGGACGGCACCTATCGGCTAACTCGCGAACAAAACGATGGCATGATGTTCGTCACGACCGTCAAGCCGCATTGGTGGCTGCTGGGAACAGCAATGACGATCCGTCTTGCGCCAGAGGGCGCGGGGGTAAGGGTCACGGTGGAAATCAAATCGCAACCCTGGATCGCAGGCGATATATTCGGCTTCTATCCTCGCTACATGAGTGCATTCACGGCTGCCGTCGCAAAAGCCAGTGAGAAGCCGACCTAACGAGGCGTTGATAAAGAGACGGGTAACTGAACGCGATCTATTGGGGAAACCAGCGACCCTGAACAGCGTTCGGGATTGTCTCGAATAGGTTCGTTTAGTGGGAGTAGAGCAGCATGAGGCTAGCGATTTCGTGTCGCTGATCGACAAATAGCGCTGAACAATTCCGCCATTTAGCGGTTCTCCGGCACTCCCGATGAACGCCGAGCGGTCGATTAGGCAGCGTGTAGTATCCGCTGCCGCAGCAGGTCAAACTTCGCGCGCCCATACATCGCCCGCTTCGTCGTTTTGAGGCGATTCACTTGCCCCTCGACCGGTCCGTTGCTCCAACTCGTCGCGACCGCCGCCTCCACGGCATCGCGATCACGCCACAGCCCGCGCGCGATGGCCTGTACCTCCTTGATACCACTCTCCTCCACGCGCCGTAGCCAGGAGTACAGCCCGTCCACGTCGTGCTCGCGCAGTACGACGGTGAACTCCGTGACGAAGCCTGCGACGCGCGCGACCTGCGGGCAGGCCTCGTGCAGCCGCGCCAGATAGGCCCGTTCGTCATCGCTCAGTTCGTCGCACGCCCGGAGCAAGAGCCAGCAGACTTGACGCGGGGTAAAGAGCGCGTCGGTAGGAGACAAGGAGCTACGGCGCAGCCGGGACTGCCCGCGATAGCGATATCCCTCGCCACGCCACGGGGCGACGTAGAGCGCCACACTCGTATAGCTGCCTCGAAAGCCGCGCCCGCGCAGTTCGTGCCAGAGCCGCGTGGCGTTGTGGTACCCCGCCCCCCAACGCTCGCACAGATATGCCGCGAAGGGCGCGAGTTGCCCGGGACGCTCCGATCGCCGCTGGCGCTCGGGGAACTGCCCATGGTGGAGCCAGCGTTGGACCGTGCGCTCGCTCACCCCGACGTGCGTGGCAATGACCCGGTCGCTGACGGCATGAGCATGGAGGGCAATCACCTCCTCGTACCGCGCGAGACGGTGGGCACGACGCTCCGGTTGCTCACGTGACGAGCGCGGCGCGGTGTCTTCCGGCGGATCGGTGCTGTCCGCGACGGATGCAGCGCAGTGAACCGCGCGGCGCAGCGCGACATGCTGGCGGGTGAGATAGCGCTCCAAGGTATCGGTGATGTTCTTACACAGGTGAAAGCGATCAGCGACTTGCAGGGCTTGCGGTGCACCTTGCCGAATCCCCTCGGCGTATGCCTCTGCACGATCACGGGTGACGACCATCACCTCGGGATGCCCGCGCAGCCACGTCGCAAGGGTCTCCGCCGTCCGATCAGGCAGCAAGTCGATCACCCGTTGCGCGTCAAGATCGACGAGAATCGTGCCGTAGCTACGCCCCTTGCGGCGGGCCCAATCATCGACACCCAGCGCCCAGACCGGCCCAGCGGCGGGGAGGGGTGCCGCACGGATGAGACGCAGGAGGGTGCGGGCACTGACTGGCGCACTCTCAGCAATCACATGGCGCGCACCGGCTTCACCCCCAAGATCGAAGGCGGCACGCACGAGGTGGTCGGTGAGCCGCATCGTGCGCCGGGCGAAGGGAGCGACCAAGTCGGGCAGGCGCTCCGCGAAGATCTTGCGACGGCACCAGCGGACACGGCAGACAAACCGGCGGACACGCAGGTGCAGGGTGACACGGTCACCGCCACAGGGGAGATCGGCGAGGGTCCGCTCATAGTGCGAGTGGACTCGTTTGGAGCGCCGCTGACAGAGTGGGCAGCGGGCGCAGCGCCGGGTGGCGCGGAGCGCGAGATGGATCGCGGTGCCCTCACGCCACAGGCGGTCAACCCGCACGCCGGAGAGCTTGGGAAAGAAGAGGTGCGTGAGCATGGCGGTCGTGCCCTTTCTCCAAGGCTGAACAACCCTTGGAGTCGTATCCTACCGCCCGCAGAGCATCATCAGGACTGCCGGAGAGCCAGCGGCTCATGGGCATATTTGGTGATGAAGAGGAAGCAGTATAACCATCGCGGGAAATGGAAATCGGCCGCGACGAACATGCGGATTGCGGATGCGATTTGTGGTGTGGATTGCCGCTCGGTTTTCGCTCACCAGACCGACCGAACGTCGCCACACGCCGATCATCAGAAGTGCCCATGATCCCATTTAGCGTTGAAAGTGACACCGAGGGAAGGGAAAACGCACGCTACTGCGTGTGGATGAAGGTTTCGCCGTGGCGGACGCGATCCGCGAGGGGCGGGTGACTATAGAAGAGGCAGACGACCCATCCCGGCGGCTCCATCTCCGCGAGGTTCTGGTTCGCGAGCCGCCGCATCGCGCTGACGAACGCAGGCGCGTTGTCGGTCAGACGGAGCGCGTACTCATCGGCGGCCCACTCCCGCGCGCGGCTGTAGGCACTCGTTAGCGGCGACGTGAGCAGCCCGAACAGCGAGAGCACGAGCGTGAGCAGCGGCAACGCGGCAACATCCCCCACATCGCGGTAGCCAAACGCCCGGACTCCCGCGTGGAGCAGTAGGTTCGCGATGAACAACCCCGCGAGCGTCACAACGGCGTCGAATGCCATGCCGCGCCAGATGTCGCCATGGACATGATGACCGAGTTCGTGCGCCATCACCACCTCGACCTCGTCCGGCGTGTAGTTGTCGATCAGCGTGTCGCCGAGCACGATGCGCCGCGTCGCGCCAATGCCGGTCACAAAGGCGTTCGCCGCGCTCGTGCGGCGGCTGAAGTCCATCGTGAAAACGCCGCGCACGCGCGTCCCCGCCTGCTCCGCGAGGTGAAGCATCCGGTCGCGCAGCGCCACGTCCGCGATGGGCGTGAATGTGTTGAAGAGTGGCATGATGAGCACGGGTGCGAGGTTCGCGAGGACAACGCTGAAGAGGAGGTAGACCGCCCCGCCCGCGAGCCACCACCAATTCGGTAGCGCCCGCAGCCCCCAGTAGAGCAGTTCCACCATCACCATCCCAATCGCGCCGCCGATCGCCGACCCCTTCGCGAGATCGGCCAGCCAACCGCCGAATGATTGGTGCGACAGCCCGTACGCGCGCGGCAGATGCCAGCCGCTGTACACACCGAGCGGGAATGTCACGATCTCGGACGCCAGCCCGAAGATCACCGCGTACGCAAGCACGACGAGCCATGCGTTGCTCGTCCACCCCTCAATGCCGGAACGAACCCACTTCGACAGCGGCGTCACCACCAGCAGCGCGAGCACGACGAACGACGCCACCGTCCGCGCGAAGAAGAGCCGCCGCCGAATCCCGGCATACTCCTTCGCCCGCGCCTGTCGCTCCGCACTCATCTCTGTCGTCACCGCCATACACCACTCCGGTCGAGAAAGAATTAGCCACAGAGGCACAGAGAATACAGAGACGAGAGGAGGAAAAGAAGGGAAAAGCTAGGAAGCGATTGAAAGAATGGCAAATCGATCTGCTCTCGAAATACATAAATCCCCTCTTCGTTTCCTTCTCTGTGCTCTCTGTGCCTCTGTGGTTCAATCCCTCTTCCTCACGAGGGCCGGGCCGCCTTCGGCTGCGGCGCGGGTGGCGGGGTCGAGTTGGAGGCCGAGGCCGTCCGCGAGGCGCGTGAGGTAGTTGAAGATGCCGACGATGTGTGCCACCTCCAGGCAGGCGCGGTCGTCGAAGCCGAGTGCGCGCAAGGGGTGCCAGTCGTCCTCGGTCATGCGGGTCGGCGTCGCGCTCATCTTCTCCGCGATGGTGCAGAGGGCGCGCTGGCGGGCGGTCAGGTGCGGGAGGTCGCGCCACCGCCGCTCCTTGATCGCCGCAACCAGTTCCGGGTCGCCATCCTCGACACGCAGAAACTCCGCGTGGGAGGATGTTCAGTAGTGGCAGTCCTGCGCGGCGGCGGCGACCCCCGCGATCATCTCCCGCTCCTGCCGCGAGAGTGCGCCGGGCGCGAACATGATCTGCGTGAACACGGCGGAGAACTTCGGCCCGATCTCCGGGTGCGCCCCGGTCAGCCGCGCCATCGGCGCGAGAAAGCCGAAGTCGTAGGGGTGCGGCGGCGCGTTCCGTGGCGCGCGGGCGCGCAACTCGTCCTCACTCGCGAGCGTCACCCACGCTTCCGGCGCGGCATGCTGGTCCATCGGTGATCCCTCCTCACATCTGCTATAACAAACGCTCCGCGTGCATCGGGCGCTGCGGCATCTTCCGACAGGACGCGCGCGGATTCAAGCGACCCGACGACGAAACCACAAGGAGAACGAGCAATGTACATGAGCGTGCGACGGTACACAACGAGCGGCCCGACGAACGTGATCGCGCGGATCGTGACGCAGGGGTTCGTCCCGATCATCAGCGACGCGCCGGGATTCATCGCCTTCTATGTTGTGGACGGGGGCGATGGCAGCCTCGCCTCGGTCAGCATCTTCGCGGATCAGGCGGGTGCGGAAGCGTCGAGCCGACTGGCGGCGGGCTACGTCGCGGAAAACCTCGCGAACCGCCTGACCCTGCAAGAAACCGTCGCGGGCGAAGTCATCGTCGAAGCGAGCAATGGGTGACGAAGGGGATTTAACGTAGAGCGCACAGAGTACACAGAGGAAACCCTTTGAATATTTTTTCTCAGTGTTCTCTGTGCCCTCCGAGTGCTCTGCATTTGCATTTCGCCTTGGTGGTTCGCTCAATCCATTCAAGCGACGCGCATGACTCGTTGCGGGGCGAGCCAGAAGGGCGGCAGATAGGCGGGGATGTTCGAGAAGGGAAGCACTTCGGGCTTCAGGCGGATGCCGAGGAGATCCTGCATGAACGCGCGCCGCTGTTGGATGCGCCCCCACGCCTCCGGATACCGCGTCGCGAACGACTCGCGCAGTGATTCGTCCGCGAGCGCGATGCCGTCCTCGATGTTCGTTGTGAAGTAGGGCGAGTGGGTGGCGGGGATCACATCGACCTGCAACGCCATACCGGAGCGCAATTGCTGCCGCGAGCCGCGATAGATCGGGGAGTTCATCCACTCGTCCAGGTGGATCAGGTGGCCGGGGTTGAGGCCAACACCGAAGAAAGGGTCGCCAATGTGCGTGTCGATGATCGCGAAGAGGTCGCCGCCTGTCACACCGATGCCGATTGCCTCGTACCACGCGACGACCGCGCCGAAGTAGGGCGCGACAAGTTTGTCCACGTAATCGCGGATGCCCTCCGGCAGGCCATCCGCATCCCGCACGAGGAAGCCCGCGCGGGCATTCAACGATCCCCACAGGCCGAGCGCGACGGTCACGGGGTCGCCCTCGCGCAGCACGCGCATCGATGGGCTGGGCAGCCCCGCCGACGCGCGCTCGCCCGCCGAGCACATCGGGTGGCAGGAGAGCGGGAAGCCGTTCAACTCCATCAGCCGGACGGCGTCGTACTCGGTTATGCCGGGTTGCACGTGGAACAGGAGATTGCGGATCGCCTCGGAACTCGTCGTCGCGGCGAACTCGAAGCGGGCGAGTTGGTCCACGTCATTGATCGCGCGCAGGCCGCGTGCCGGGTCCATGAAGAGCGCGGTCGCGTTCAACACCGTGCAGCGCATGGAGCGGAGCGTGTCCACGATGTACGCGGGCGCTTCGACCCACGCGGCGGGCGTTGCCGTCTCGACGGGGAGGAAATATTTCCAGCCCGCGATGCCGACCTTCGACCCCGGCACCACGCCTGCGTCGCGCAGGATCGTTTCGAGCGGCTTGCTCTCGCCGCGCGGCTGCCCCGGCAGGCTTGAAGCTCTGGTAGAGCGCCTTTGTCATCGGTACGGGGCTGAGCGCAGCGTACGCCATGCCCTCGTTGCCAACGAGCAGCGTCAACGGCCGCCCCGGCGCGAGGATGCACAACGCCTCCTCGAAGCGTGGGTCATATCCCGTCAGGTACGCGACATTGGCGAGATGCTCGCGGTCGCCGTAGACGAGCAGCGCGTCGTAGCCGGAGTACGCCATTCGCTTGCGCGCCTTCCGAACCCGCGCCGCGTAGGTCGCGGCGGGAATCTCCGGCTCGGTCGTCGGCGCGCCAAACTGCGGCAACGGTACGTCAGCGAGTTCCACCTCTGTCATCGTCCGCTCCTTTCACGTCCGTCATGTATCCGTCGTGCGGCAACGATAGCGGCAATCGGTGCGCGGGGCAATGCGCGGAGCACGGGCGGGGGCAGGGGTAGGGAGTGAGCATCCGCCCTTCTCGCTACTCATTACTCGTTACTCGCTACTTCCCCTGAACCGGCCCCTTGCGCGGATCGCCCTGCGCGGTGATGATCCATCCGATGATTCTTTCGCAATGAGAAACTGGAGGAGCAGATGGCTTCCATGGGTGCCCCCGTCCGGCTGACCGAGTCGCAGGTGATGATGGCGGCGATTGTCCTGGCGCGCGCGTTCATGGAGGACGCCGGGACGGTCTACATGATCCCGGATCCGGTCGAGCGCACGCGGCTGCTCCCGCCGCTCTTCGCCCCGTTGATCCGCCTCGCCATCGCGCATGGCGAGGCGCACACCACGGCGAACGCGGAGAGCATTGCGCTCTGGTTGCCGCCTGATGGCAGCACGCCCGCCGATGCGGACATGGCGGCGGCGGGCATCGGGGACGCGATTGAGCAGATGGGGCAGGAGATCACGGGCCGGATGGTGAACCTGAACACGCATCTTGAGACTGTTCACGCCGCGATGATGCCGGAGGCGCACTGGCGGCTCTCCTTCCTCGGCGTCGAGCCGGAGCGGCAGGGGCAGGGCGTCGGCGGCGCGCTGATTCAGCTGATGCTCGACCGGATCGCCGCAGCGGGCGAGACCTGCTACCTCGAAACGCTGGAAGCGCGCACCATCCCCTTCTACGAGCGGCACGGCTTCCGCGTCGTCAACGAGAGCGACGTGCCGGAGAGCGCGGTGCATGTCTGGGCGATGCGGACGGGGTAGGGAACCTCACCCCCGGCCCCTCTCCGTCAAGCGGAGAGGGGAGGAGAAAGAACATGAGAGAAATTCCGTGTATGACGGATACGGCACGATGCCTCAGGAGAGTCACCCCTTCCCCCGTGGGGAAGGGGCCGGGGGTTAGGAAAATCCTTACACGATCGTCTGCGGTGGCCCCGGCGCGCGGATGAGGAGGAAGGGGCCGGGCGTGCGGGCGAGCACCTTGTTGCTGACGCTGCCCGCCCACGCGCCGCCCATGCCGCCGCGCCCGTGACTCGCCATCACCACAAGGTCCGCGCGCATCCGCTTCGCCGCATCGACAATCGCCATCGCGGGGTCCTCGCGCACGATGCTCGTTTCCACCGCGACGCCTGCCACCCTAAGACGATCCGCGAGCGCTTGGAGGTAGGCAACCGCGTCGTCCCCCGCGCTGTCGAGCAGTTCGGATGTCACGCGCGGGCTGAAGCGGGCGACGCTCGACATCGCGCCGGAGAGCGAGCCGACCGTTGGCACGACGAGCACGAGGTGCATCGTCCCGCCCGTCGCGCGGGCGAGCGCCTCCGCCAGTGGGAGGGCGACCTCCCCGTCCGGCGTGCCATCGAGGGGGAGCAGGATTTCGCGCAGGCCGGGCGTGCGCGGTTTGCCGCTCGCCGTGGGCAGCACCATGAAGACGGGCGCGATGCCGACCGCGAGCACCTTCTGCGCGATGCTGCCGAAGAGCCACCGCCCGATGCCGCTCCTGCCGTGCGCGCAGAGCACGACGAGATCGATGCCCATCTCCGCCGCGTGATCGACGATCCGGCCCGCCGTGTCGTTGCCCTCGTTCGTGTCCACATGGGTAGCGACGGCGATGCCGTCGCGCTGCAACGTCGCGGCGATCTCGGTGAGATAGGCTTCCGCCTCCGCCACCGTCGTCAGGTGCCGCGCGCCATGTACCGAGGAGGGCGCACCGCGCTCAATGAGGTGGAGCAGCGTCACCCGCATGGGGGCGCCGGGCACGTGTGCCAGTGCATGCACATAGGGGAGCGTCGTTTCCGCGAGACCCGAGCCGTCGAGCGGCACAAGCAGATGCGTGAACATGGTTACCATCATCCCCCGAAGAAGGTTTGCTGCAACAGGAAGATGTTAAGCGCGATGATGATGCTCGCGACGGCGGTGATGAGCACGGTCGTCGCCGGATGATTAACGAGCGTGCCCATAATTGCGCGCCGCCGCGTGAAAATCACGAGCGGGATGAGCGCAAACGGGATACCGAACGAGAGCACGACCTGGCTAAGGATCAGCGTCCGCGTCGCGTTGACGCCGAGCGCGATCACGATGATCGAGGGGGCCATCGTCACGAGCCGCCGCACCCAGATCGGGATGGTCCGGTGCAGGAACCCCTGCATGATGATCTGCCCGCTCAGCGTGCCGACGGCGGAGGAGGAGAGGCCGGAGAAGACGAGCGAGACCGCGAAGATGACACTCGCGCTGCTGCCGAGGATCGGCTCCAGCGTCTTGTGCGCGTCCTCGATGGCGTCGATGTTCGTCAGTCCGTTCGCGTGGAAGGTCGCGGCGGCCATCAGGAGCATCGCCGCGTTGATGAAGCCCGCGATGCCCATCGCGATCACCACGTCGATGATCTCGAAGCGGAAGAGCCGCTTCGCCTCGCCGGCGTTCTTCGGCGTGATGCGGTGCTGCGTCAGGGCGGAGTGGAGGTAGATGACGTGCGGCATCACCGTCGCGCCGAGGATGCCGACCGCGAGCAGCACGCTCTCCGTCCCGTTGAACTTCGGCGGCAGGAACGCCTGCCCGACCGCCCCGAAGTCCGGCTTGCCGATGAACGTCTCCAGCGCGTAGCAGAGCGCGATCACGCCGACCATCACCGTGATCACCGCCTCCAACGGGCGGAAGCCGTACCGATCCAGCCCGAGGATGAGGAAGGTCGCGATGGCCGTCAGGAGTCCGGCGGCCAGGAGGGGGATGTGAAACAGCAGGTTGAAGCCGAGCGCCGCGCCGAGGAACTCCGCGAGATCGGTGGCGATGGCGACGAGTTCCGCGAAGCCCCACAGCCCCCAGACGACAGGCTGCGGGAAGTGCGCGCGGCAGGCCTCCGGCAGATTCAGGCCCGTCGCGATGCCCAGTTTCGCCGAGAGGGACTGGATGAGCATCGCCATCAGGTTGCTCGCGACGATCACCCAGACGAGCAGGTAGCCGAACTGCGCGCCCGCCGCGATATTCGTCGCGAAGTTGCCGGGGTCCATGTAGGCGATGCAGGCAATGAACGCCGGGCCGAGAAAGGGGAGAATGCGCTTCAATCCGCGCTGTTTGCTCCGTCCTTCCAGCACCTGCATCCCCGATGCCGCCGTCTGCGCGGAGGACGACCCGCTCACGGTCGCCGCCGCAGGGGCGGGCGCGCGGGTGTCGAGAGTTTCGACGTTGGGCATCTGCCTACGCTCCATTTCGTTCACTCTTGCCATTGAAAGCGGCGGGGATGACGGGTGCTGCGGTAGAGACAGAGACCGCCCGTGTCACGGCCTCCCCGAGTGCGTACTCGTTACCGCCGACGCGCAGGTGCAGCGGGCCATCGAACGGCCCCTTCGCGAACACTTCCACCGTCGCGCCGGGCACGAGGCCGAGGTCCGCGACGTAGACGAGGAGTGCGGCGTCCTCATCCGCGACCTCCGCGACTGTCACGGTGCTCCCCGGCGTGACATGCCAGAGCCGTTGCGTCACGGGGGCGACGATGATGCCCTCCTTCGTCGGGATTGGCGCGCCGTGCGGGTCCGTCGTCGGGTAGCCGAGCGCGGCGTCGAGCCGGTCCTCAAGGTCCTCCGAGATCGCGTGTTCGAGGCGTTCCGCCTCCGCGTGCACCCGCTCCCACGGCACGCCGAGCCGTTCGCGCAGGTACGTCTCCAGCAGCCGGTGGTGCCGCAATACCTCCAGCGCGATCTTCTCCCCCGTCTCCGTCAGCGCGACGCCGTGATAGGGGCTGTGCACGGCGAACCCGCGCTCCGTCAGTTTCTTCACCATGTTCGTCGCCGAGGCGCACGAGAACCCGAGCCATTCCGCGAGCGCCGCCGCCCCCGTCTGCTCCTTGCCTTCCCCGTGCGTCAGGTGATAGATCGCCTTCAAGTAGTCCTGTTCCGATTGAGATGGGAGAAAATCTATCATCATGTCACCTCATGAACATGATTTAGTCATAACTAAACTGTACATGCAACAAGGGTACATGTCAAGGGCGTCGCATGATGCGTCTAAAAGCCGATTGGTTGCCGAGACTCGATAGCGGCTCGATTGTCTCGTTTCGTCGCCCTTCCTACCGCTGGTAATGGCGACTGCAACGGAGGAGGAGCTTCCTTCCCTCTGGTAACCGCTCGAAGGTGAGGCGCAGTTCATCAGATGCCGATACGGACCAGACGCCCGCCTGATCTCCCTGCAACTGATGAATACGTAACGAGGGATGGCGCTCGTTGCTGTCGAGCAAGAGCAACGCTTGCAGGAAGCGCCGACGATCTATGGGAGAAAAGCCCTTGTCCGCGAACGAGACCATAAACTCGGGCGTGATGATGACGCTCGTATATTCAGCCACTATGGTCGCGGTACTTAGCGATGATCCGCTCAATCACGGTGGAGGCATCGCCAGTTTCTGCGGCGGCGGCGATCTCTTCCATCTCGGCGGGTGTCACCGGATATCCCGGCTGCGCGCGTGCGTGCGCGATGCCCGCGCGCATCTCTGCGGTATATGCCCACGAATCTTCGTCGTATTCGCGGCGCGCCTTCTCACGGATCGCCATCTCGATCACCGCACTCTTACTCACACCAAGCGATGCGGCTAGGTCGCCAAGCAGCCGATGGCCATCATCGGTAAGTCGGACATTAAGCGGTACGCGGCGTACAATCGTCTCGTGCATAATAGTGCTCTCTCATGTATGAAGAAGACCGATCTCATATCCATTGTATGCTATTTCGCACCGCAACGGGGCCATCCTGCACCGTTTCAATGCCTCTAACTTGCTGCAAGACTCACCGTCCTTGCCCGGCGGGAGCGGGCTGTTATCGCCCCGCCGTCTCCAGGTCGCGGTCGAGGGAGAAGACGGCCATGAAGGCTTCTTAGGGGATTTCGACGCTGCCGATCATCTTCATGCGCGCCTTTCGGCGGCAGGTCAGGACAGCGTATTGAAATTCGCTGCCGTCGGCATCAGAGAACTTCCCTTCAATGAAGCGGCATTTTACTGTTTTGAGGGCGGTTCCTAACCCTTCTTCGAGACGTTTGTGCCCTGTACGGTCGGGATGTAGCGGGGTTCCGCCTCCTGCAACACTCTTCGTAGCGAAGCCCCTGGCGTCCATGTATCTCGCAATTCAGCCTGCTGACGCCAACGAAACACTGTGTAACACCTCGTTCGAGGGGTTAGGAAATGCCCTCATACTGAGCAAAATGCCTATCTTTGCGTCGCGTGGCAAGATCGATTGCGGAATCGAAATCGTGCCGATGAAATCGCTATCAACGGGCAATCTTGCCCAGACAGTCATCGTCGAGCAGGAAACGACCGGATATCGAATGCCTACCGGTGTTTCGTACTTTGAATAAATCAAAGCCGATTTAGAAACACGCGGGGTCGCGGACCTTGATATCCCGGTCCTTATTCTCGGCATTGATGTTTAGCTGGAGTTGCGTTGGTTCGGTGGACACCCGATGATTTGCATCCGAGCAAATCCATGGAGGTGTCCTGATGCCGAATCCTCACGCTCCCTATCCGCCCGCTTTCAAGGTTGAAGCCGTCCACCTCGT
>JAABUT010003027.1_pt1 | contig 15070 bp, 13 predicted proteins | sample 5559281 | NCBI WGS metagenome assembly JAABUT01 (sample SAMN10711880, study PRJNA513359) | rock metagenome | isolation source: Antarctica rocks | place: Antarctica: Victoria Land, Ricker Hills nord | collected 2016-01-04 | reverse complement strand
ACCACTACGCCCTCGGTCGAGGCCGGGTCGCGCTTGTCGGTGAAGGTGAACGGCCCCATCACGCCGGAGAAGTTCGTCTTGCCCAAGGCGTCGCGGATCTTCTCCGGATCGGCGGCGCCGGCGCGATCGATCGCCTGGGCCAGCAGCAGCATGCAGTCGTAGGCCTGGGCGGCGAACTGGTCCGGGTCCTTGCCGTAGGCGGCGCGGAATTTCGTCACGAACGCCTGGTTGACCGCGTCCGGCTTGGCGATGAACCAAGGGCTGCCCACCAGCATGCCGTCCGCCGCCGGACCCGCGATGTCGCCCAGCTTCGGCGAGTTGGAGCCGTTGCCGCCGACGAACTGCACCTCCCGCCCGAAGCCCAGCTGGCGCGCCTGCAGCAGCACGCCCGACACCGGCTCCACCAAAGCCGAAACCCCGACCGCGTCCGGCTTCAGCGCCTTGATCTTGGTCAGCTGGGCGGAGAAGTCGGTGTCCTTGCTGCCGAAGGTCTCGATCGCCAGAATGGTCAGCCCGAGCTTCTCGGCCGACGCCTTCATCACGTCGAAGCCGGATTTCGAGAACGCGTCGTCGTTGGCATACATCAGCGCGATGGTCTTCGCACCCCGGGCCTGGGCGCGGCGGAAGGTGACCGGCACCACGTCGGATTCCGGCAGCGAGGTGCGGAAGATGTACGGCCCGATGTCGGTGATGCCCGACGCCGTGGTCGAGGTGCCGATGGTGGGCACCTTTCGCTCGTTGGTGACCGGGCCGACGGCGAACATCTCGTTGGACAGGGTCGGCCCGATGATCGCCACCACCTTGTCGCGGCCGATCAGCTTGCGCGCGGCGTTGATCGCCTGGTCCTTGTTGGCGGCCGAGTCCTCGATTGTCAGCACGATCTTCTGCCCGCCCAGCACGCCTTTGGCATTGATCTCGGCCAAAGCCAGATCGAGGCCGGCCTTGATGGCGGTGCCGTAGGCCGCGTTCGGGCCGGACAGGATCTCGATGGCGCCGACCGGAACCTGGGCATGGGCGACAGGTGCGGCGGCGGCCAGCAGCACCGCAGCACAGGCCAGCAAATGTCGACGCAGCATCGCGCTGTCTCCCCGGACCAAAACTTCGCGGACCCTAGCCGACCCGCGTCGAAACAGAAAGGCTTGCGCAACGCACGTTGCCGGGCGATGCGGCGCGCGGGGCGGCCGCGCGCGAAACAAAGAGTCATGTCGATGGCCGTTGACCCACCTGCGGGTCAACACGTAAGGCCATCGACATGACACAGCGCCTGCGGATCGTCACCTGGAACATCAACTCGTTGCGCCTGCGGCTGCCGCTGCTGCACCGGCTGACCGCGGCCTTGGACCCGGACGTGATCTGCCTGCAGGAAACCAAGGTGCCCGACGACCTGTTTCCTACCGGCGGCCCCGCCGAACTCGGCTACCCGCATTACGCCTTCCGTGGCATGAAGGGCTACAACGGCGTCGCCATCCTGTCGCGCCTGCCGCTGGAGACGCACGCCACCACGCCCGACTGGTGCACCCGCGGCGACTGCCGCCACCTGTCCGTCGTCCTGGACGTGAAATCCGGTCCCGTCGAGCTGCACGACTTCTACGTCCCCGCCGGCGGCGACACGCCCGACCGCGACACCAACATCAAGTTCGCCCACAAGCTCGACTTCATCGCCGAAGCCCAGGCCTGGTTCGCCGCCCGACACGGCTTGACCTCCCTTGGGCTCACCCGCACCGTCCTGGTCGGCGACCTCAACGTCGCTCCCATGGAACACGACGTTTGGGGCCACAAACAGATGCAGGACGTCGTCAGCCACACGCCCACGGAAGTCGCGGCGCTGAATGCCTGGCAACAGACCGCCTTCATCGACGCCGTGCGCCACTTCGTTCCGGAGGACCAGAAGCTGTACACCTGGTGGTCCTACCGCAACCGCGACTGGCGCCAATCCAACCGGGGCCGCCGCCTGGACCACGCCTGGATCACCCCCGATCTCCGGGACGGCCTGCGCAGCCACACCATCCTGCAGGACGCCCGCGACTGGCCGCAAACCAGCGATCATGTCCCTGTCTGCATCGAACTCGAGGTTTGATCGCCAGAGGCCTGACCTTTCTTGCTTTTTGGCAATCGCCTAGAGTGTTCTCGCCCATGTTGGGGAGCTGGTTTTCGCATGCCGTTCGCTGCCACTCTTTCGTTGTATGTCGCGCGGGTCTTCTCGTTCTTCACGCTCGGCATGTTGGCGGCGTTGACGGCGTTGGTGGCGTTGTTCGACTTCATCGAGCTGTTGCGGCGGGCTGCGACCCGTCCGGATGCGACCTTCGGCATCGTGGCGCAGATCGCCGGGTTGCGCCTGCCGTGGATCGCCATGCAGATCCTGCCGTTCGCGGTGTTGTTGGGGGGCATCCTGGCATTCTGGAAGCTGACGCGATCGTCGGAGCTGATCGTGGCGCGCGCGGCCGGCGTGTCGGCGTGGCAGTTCCTGGCGGCGCCGGTGCTCTGCGCGGTGGCGTTGGGGGGTGCCGCGACCACCCTGGTCAGCCCGGTGTCGGCCGCCATGCGCGCGCGCGCCGAGGCGCTCGACTCCAACTACCTGAAGAACGGCGGCGGGCCGTTGGCGCTGAACGGCGGCCAGTTGTGGCTGCGGCAGTCGGACCGGATGATCGACCCCAAGGGCGTGGCGGTGATGCACGCCACCGCGGTGACGGTTTCCCGGGGCGAGCTGAACGCGCGCGGCGTCAGCGTGTTCCGGCTGGATGACGGCGACCGCCTGCTGGAGCGCATCGAGGCCACCTCAGCGCGGCTGGAGGACGGCAACTGGGTGCTGTCGGACGCGCGGCGGATCACGCCGGGCCGCCTGCCCGACCAGCCGCGGGCCATGGACCTGCCGACCAACATGACAGTCGGCCGGGTGCAGGACAGCTTCGCGCCGCCGGACACGCTGAGCTTCTGGGCGCTGCCGGGGTTCATCGAGCTGCTGGAACGGTCCGGATTCTCGGCCATCCGCCACCGGCTGCACTTCCAGTCGCTGCTGGCGCTGCCGCTGCTGGCGGGCACCATGGCGCTGCTGGCGGCCGGGTTCTCGATGCGCCCGGCCCGGCGCGGCGGCGTGGCGCGGATGATCGGCAGCGGGGTCGCCGCCGGCTTCGCGCTGTTCGTGGTGTCCAAGGTGGCGGAGGAATTCGGCCAGTCCGGCGCGCTGCCGGCGGTGCTGGCGGCCTGGGCGCCGGCGGCGTCGGGCCTGCTGCTGTCGCTATCGCTTCTGCTGCATCTGGAAGACGGTTGAGCATGCGCCTTCTCGCACTGACCTGCCTGCTGCTGGCCGCCGCATGTGTCGGAGCCGCGCCGTCGCTGGCCCAGCGTCCCGGCCGCGCCGGCCCCACCCAGCCGCTGGCCAAGGACCAGCCGGTGTTCTACCAGGCCGACACCGCCGAATACGACCGCGAGGCCGGGGTGGTGACCCTGACCGGGCATGTCGAGTTCTGGCAGAACGGCCGCGCGCTGCTGGCCGACCGGGTCACCTTCAACCGCAACACCAACGTGGCTGCGGCGCAGGGCAACGTGGTGGTGCTGGAGCCGGACGGCCAGACGCTGTTCGCCGACTATGCCGAGCTGGGCGCCGGGCTGAAGGATGGCGTGCTGTCGGGCATGCGGGCGTTGCTGGCCGAGGGCGGCAAGCTGGCCGCCAACGGCGCGCGCCGCACCGACGCGAAGCTGAACGAGCTCAGCCGGGTGGTGTACTCCACCTGCGACCTGTGCAAGGACCACCCCGAGCGCGCGCCGCTGTGGCAGATCCGCGCCCGCGAGGCGATCCAGGACATCGACAACAAGCGCATCGAGTATCAGGACGCGGTCGTCGACTTCTTCGGCGTTCCGGTGGCCTACTTCCCCTTCCTGACCCATCCCGACCCCAGCCAGAAGCGTGCCAGCGGCCTGCTGATCCCGTCCTTCGGCTACAGCAAGCGGTTGGGGGCGTTCACGGCGGTGCCGTACTACTGGGTGATCGACGATCAGTCCGACGCCACCATCTCGCCGGTGATCGCCAGCCAGAATGGCCCGGGGCTGAACGGGGAGTACCGCCGCCGCTTCAACAACGGCACGCTGACGGTCGACGGCTCGCTGTCCCGGTACCGGGACTCGTCCAGAAGTCCCGCCAAGGACGGCGTGGGCTGGGACGTGTTCGCCAAGGGCCAGTTCGCCATCGACGACAGCTGGCGCTGGGGCTTCGACATCAACCGCGCCAGCAGCAACAACTACCTGCGCGACTTCCGGGTGCAGGGCCAGGCCGACCTGCTGACCAGCCAGATCTACCTGGAAGGCTTCGGCCAGGGATCGTATTCCAAGCTCGACGCGCGCGCCTACCAGGGCCTGACCGACATCATCGTCACCAAGCGCCTGCCCTACGTGCTGCCGCGCTACCAGTACAGCTTCGTCGGCGAGAAGGACCCGTGGGGCGGGCGGCTGACCGTCGATGCAGGAGCGTTCAACGTTCTACGGGACGAGGGCACCAATACCCAGCGCGCCAACCTCAGCCTGAACTGGGACCGGCCGGCGATCGGCAGCCTGGGCGACGTGTGGAAGTTCTCGCTGCACATGGACAGCGCGGCCTATGTCGCCAGCCAGTTCAACCAGCAGCCGAACTACGGCCTGGCCACCGGCACCCAGACGGCCCAGGCGCTGCCGTCGGTGTCGGCGCTGTGGCGCTGGCCGCTGATGCGCGACGCCGGCGACTGGGGCACCCAGCTGATCGAGCCGATCGCGCAGGTGATCGCGGCCCCGCGCGGATCGAACTACCGCAGGACGCGCGTTCCCAACGAGGACAGCCTGGACCAGGAGTTCACCGACGCCACCCTGTTCAGCCTGAACCGGTTCCCCGGCATCGACCGGCTGGAAGGCGGCATGCGCGCCAACGTGGCGCTGCACGGCCAGTGGAACTTCCCGTCCGGCGCGCGGATCGACGGGCAGATCGGCCAGGCCTACCGCCTGCAGGCGGACAGCGCCTTCGACGCGACGTCGGGATTGCGCAACACCTCGTCCGACATCGTCAGCCACGTGAGCTTCACGCCGACGACGTTCCTGGACGTGACCAGCCGGCAGCGCTTCGACCGCAAGACCCAGCAGGTCCGCTTCGCCGACGCGCTGGCGACGGTGGGCACGGACGCGTTCCGGGTGAACGGCGGCTACATCTACACCACCACCAACCCGTACTACCTGTACGACACGCCCCCGACCGCGGCGGCCGTGTTCACCCGGCCACGCAACGAAGCCACCGTCGGCTTCAGCACAGGCTTGGGCCCGTGGCGCGCCCGGGGCTACGCCAGGCGCGACCTGAGTTCGGGCAAGATGGTGGCGGTCGGCGGCGGCGCCACCTACGACGACGAGTGCTTCACCTTCGACATCGGCCTGTTCCGGCGCTACACGTCCATCAACAACGACAGCGGCGCCACCGCGGTGCTGTTCCAGATCACCCTCAAGACCGTCGGGCAGTTCGGCTTCCACGCGCTGTGACGGGGTCCCTCTTCCGGAGTTCAACAGCCATCCATGTCTGAGTCTGACACAGCGTCCGGCACAGCCTTTTGCAATCATCGGCGCATCGCTGCCGTCCTGCTGGGGCTGGGCATGGCGATAGGCCTGGCAGGTCCCGTGCAGGCGCAGCCGGGCGTCGCCGCCCGCCCTGCTGCAATACCGAGCACACCCAGCGGGCTGCGTCCGACGCCCGACCAGGCGGCGATCGTGGCGGTGGTGAACGGCGATGTCGTCAGCCGCGGCGATGTCGACAACCGGCGCCGGCTGTTCGCGCTGTCCACCGGCCTGCCGGTCTCGGGCGAGGTGCTGGACCGGCTGTCGCCGCAGGTGACGTCGCAGCTGATCGACGAACGGCTGCGCCTGCAGGAGATCCAGCGCCGCAAGATCGTGGTGTCCGACCAGGAGATCGCCACCGCCATCGCCGAGGTCGAGCAGCGCAACGGCATGCCGCCGGGGCTGCTGCGCCGGCGCCTGTCGGCTGACGGCGTGGACATGCACACCATGATCGACCAGATCCGCGTCCAGCAGGGCTGGCTGCGCGTGCTGCGCGAGGTGCTGGGCACCCAGACCCAGGTGACCGAGGCGGAGGTGGACGAACAGCTGGCGCTGCTGAAGGCGCAGACCGGCCAGACCGAGTTCCGCGTCGGCGAGATCTTCATCCCGGCCAGCCCGGGCGCGCAGGCCGGCGACGCCCGGCGCTTCGCCGACACCATCATCCAGCAGCTGCGCGCCGGCGCGCCCTTCGCCGTGGTGGCGGCCCAGTTCAGCCAAAGCCCGACCGCGCTGTCCGGCGGCGACCTGGGCTGGGTGCAGTCCAACCAGCTGGACGCCGAGGTGCTGCGCATCGCGCGCGAGATGCCGCCGGGCGCGGTCAGCAACCCGGTGCAGGTGCCCGGCGGGTTCGCCGTGGTGACCCTGCGCGGCAAGCGCGAGATCGGCAACGAGCCGGCGACGATGGCCCGCGTGCGCCAGGTGTTCATCCCCTTCACCACCCGCCTGGACCCGACCAACCCGAACGACCAGCAGAAGAAGGCGCTGGAAACGGCGCGCGGCATCTCGACCAGCGCCCGCAGCTGCGAGGACATGGACGCGGCGTCGGCCAGGCTGGGCAACACCAGGCCCGCGGACCCGGGCGAGCTGCGGGTGGAGACCATCGGCGCCCCGGCCCTGCGCCAGATCGTCGCCACGTCCCCGGTCGGGCGCCCCACCCAGCCGCTGGTGGCCGAGGACGGCATCGCCGTGGTGATGGTGTGCTCCCGCGAGGTGCGCAACATCGGCCTGCCGGACAAGCGCGAGATGAGCGAGCGCATCCTGAACGAGCGCGTCGAGCTGACGTCGCGCCAGCTGATGCGGGAGCTGCAGCGCCGCGCGGTGATCGACCGGCGCGCCTGACGGCATGACCGAGCTGCCGCCGTTGCGGGAGGTCATCGCCCGCCACGGCCTGGATGCCCGGCGCACCCTGGGTCAGCATTTCCTGCTGGATGCCAACCTGGTCGGCCGCATCGTCCGCCAGGCCGGCCCGCTGGAAGGCCGCCATGTGGTCGAGGTCGGGCCCGGCCCGGGCGGACTGACCCGTGCCCTGCTCGACAGCCCGGCGGCCTACGTGACCGCCGTCGAGATCGACCCACGCGCGATCGCCGCCGTCGCCGAGCTGGCGGCGACCGCGCACGGCCGGCTGCGGCTGGTGGCCGGCGACGCCATGGCCCAGGACCTGACGGCGCTGGCCGACGCGCCGCGGCAGGTGGTTGCCAACCTGCCCTACAACGTCGCCTCGCCGCTGCTGGTCGGCTGGCTGCGTCAGGCCGCCGCGTGGGAGCGGTTCACCCTGATGTTCCAGCTGGAGGTGGGGGAACGCATCTGCGCCGCCCCGGACACCCCGGCCTACGGGCGGCTGGCGGTGCTGGCGCAATGGGTGGGCACGGCGGAGCTGCGCATGCGCATTCCTCCGCAGGCCTTCGTGCCGCCGCCCAAGGTGTGGTCGGCCGTGGTGGTGATCACGCCGCACGCCGTCCAGCCCGCCGCCGACCTGTTCGCCACCATGGAGCGCCTGACCGCCGCCGCCTTCGGCCAACGCCGCAAGATGCTGCGCGGCAGCCTGAAGGGCCTGGGCGGCGAGGCGCTGCTGGACCGCGCCGGCATCGCACCCGAACGCCGGGCGGAAACCTTGTCGGTGGCGGAGTTCGACCTCCTGGCAAGGATGTTGTGACGCTGGCAGGCGGGCGGCCTCGGTGGCAGTCCGGCGCTTGACAGCCGGGCTAGGGGGGTGCCATCGGAACGGTGCGCCGGGCAGTTGCCGGCATGACGACTGGAACCGTTCCGTTGCCCCAGATTTCGCTGCACAGTCCGGTGGGTGATCTGACCGTCTCCGAGGAGGCGGGCAGCATCGTCGCGATCGACTGGGGCTGGGGCCGTGACCAGGCTGAAACGCCGGTGCTGTTGCGCGCGCGCGATCAGCTGCACGCTTATTTCGACGGGTTGCTGACGCGGTTCGATCTTCCTCTGGCACCGTCCGGCAGCCCTTATCGGCAACGCGTGTGGGCGGCGTTGGGTGCCGTTCCGTATGGCGCGACCTGTAGCTATCTCGACATCACCCGTGTTGCCGGAGGTTCGCCGCGTTCTGTCGGCGGGGCCAACGGCGCCAATCCGATTCCGATCGTGATCCCATGCCACCGTGTGCTCGCCACCTCCGGACTGGGCGGCTACTCCGGCGGCGACGGACTGGACACCAAGCGTTTCCTGCTTTCTCTTGAAGGCGGCCGCGTGGCAGGTGACCTGCTCGACACGTTGGCTGCAGCCAGGCCTATGGTGGCATGATCCTTTTGTCGGCGGCGATGCTTCATCTTTTCAGGCACGGGGCGGATCATCCATGACGAAGGCCATCCGGATGCATGCCAACGGCGGTCCAGAGGTGATGCGGTGGGAGGATGTGCCGACCCCTGACCCCGGACCCGGCGAGGCGCTGGTGCGCCACGAGGCCGTCGGGCTGAACTACATCGACGTTTATTTCCGTACTGGCCTGTACAAGACGGCGCTGCCCGCGACCCCCGGCATGGAGGCCGCCGGCGTGGTGGAAGCGGTCGGGCCGGGTGTCACGGACGTGAAGCCGGGCGACCGGGTGGCCTACGCCGGCGGGCCGATCGGCGCGTATGCCACCGCGCGGGTGATCGCCGCCGACCGGCTGGTCATCCTGCCCGACGGCATCGACGCCACCACCGCGGCGGCGATGATGCTGCAAGGCATGACGGCGCAGTACCTGCTGCGCCGCACCTACCGGCTGGCCGCCGGCGACACCATCGTGGTGCACGCCGCGGCCGGCGGCGTCGGGTTGATCCTGTGCCAGTGGGCCAGGCATCTGGGCGCCACGGTGATCGGCGTGGTGTCGACCGAGGCCAAGGCGCAGGTCGCGTCGGCACACGGCGCCGCCCACGTGGTGGTCGGCCATGCCAACCTGCCGGCCGAGGTGCGGCGCATCACCGGCGGCGCCATGGTGCCGGTGGTCTATGACAGCGTCGGCCGCGACACCTTCATCCCGAGCCTGGACTGCCTTGCGCCGCTGGGGCTGATGGTCAGCTACGGCAACGCGTCCGGCCCGGTGCCGCCGTTCGACCTGGGCCTGCTGAACGCCAAGGGCAGCCTGTTCATCACCCGGCCAAGCCTGGCGACCTACACCTCCAAACGGTCCGACCTGTTGGCGACCACGAACGACCTGTTCCAGGCGGTGCAGTCCGGCGCGGTGCAGATCCGGGTCAACCAGACCTTCAAGCTGAGCGACGCCGCCGCTGCCCACACCGCGTTGGAAGCCCGTCAGACCACCGGAAGCACGGTGCTGGTGCCCTGATCCGGACGTGGCCGACGCTTTAACGGGCCGCCCGACCGAAATTCCCGTCCAGCCCCCGGCATCCCCGAACCGCACCCGCACCACGGCGCTGATCGTCGCCTGCGCGCTGTTCATGCAGAACCTCGACAGCACCGTCATCGCCACCGCGCTGCCCACCATGGCGCGCGCGTTCGGGGCCGAGCCGGTGCACATGAACGTGGCGCTGACCTCCTATCTGCTGGCGCTGGCGGTGTTCATCCCGGCCAGCGGCTGGGTGGCCGACCGCTACGGCGCCAAGTCCGTGTTCCGCTGGGCGATCGTGGTGTTCACCGTGGGCTCGGTGCTGTGCGGTGCCGCGGACAATCTGGGCGAGCTGGTGGCGGCACGGGTGTTCCAGGGCATCGGCGGCGCCATGATGGTGCCGGTGGGCCGGCTGGTGCTGCTGCGCAGCGTGCCCAAGTCCGAGCTGGTGGCGGCGATGGCCTGGCTGTCGACGCCCGCCCTGGTCGGCCCGGTGCTCGGCCCGCCGCTGGGCGGCTTCCTGGTGACGTATTTCTCCTGGCGGGCGATCTTCGACATCAACATCCCGATCGGCCTGCTCGGCTTCGTGCTGGTGACGCTGTACGTGCAGGATGTCCGCGAACCTGTTTCCAGCCGGTTCGACTGGATCGGGCTGCTGCTGTCCGGCACCGGCCTGGCCGGCCTGATGCTCGGCCTGGAGACCCTCGGCCGCGGCGTCGTGGAACCGGTCTACAGCCTGACCGCGTTGGCGGCCGGTCTGCTGGCCGGGCTGTCGTACGCGGCGCACGCCCGCCGCCACGCCGCGCCGCTGCTGGATTTCACCCTGCTGCGCTACCGCACCTTCCTGATCAGCTGTGCCGCCGGCACCCTGTTCCGCATCGGCGTCGGCGCCATACCCTTCCTGCTGCCGATGATGCTGCAGCTCAGCTTCGGCAAATCCGCGGTCGAAAGCGGCATGATCACCTTCGCCAGCTCCCTCGGGGCGCTGGCGATGAAGCCGGCCGCCACCGCGGCGCTGCGCCGGATGGGCTTCCGCAGCACGCTGGTCTGGAACGCCGGACTGTCCTCGGTCCTGCTGGGCGCGGTGGCGCTGTTCCGCCCGTCCTGGCCGCTGGCGGCCCTGTACGCCATCCTTGTAACCGGCGGCTTCTTCCGCTCCCTGCAGTTCACCGCCTTCAACGCGCTGGCCTACGCCGAAATCCCGCGCCACCAGATGAGCGCCGCCACCAGCCTCTACGCCACCGTGCAACAGGTCTCCCTCACCCTGGGGATATCAGCCGGCGCCGCGTCGCTGACCCTGTCGATGGCCGCCGGCGACCACGCGATCCCCCAGGTCCAGGACTTCAGCGCCGCCTTCCTGGTCGTCGCCGGCATCGCCATCCTGGCCATGCCCCTCTGCCTCCTCATGCCGCAGACCGCCGGCACCGAGATGAGCGGCCACCGCCGCCCGTGACGCCCGAAGGCGGCAAGGCCGGGGCAGGGCCGTGGCCTTGCCGCCTTCACGCGCCGCCGGTGGGAGTGCCGATCATGTCCTGGATGATGGTGGGGTCGGATTGGTCCATGACGCGGCGGGCGAAGCGGGTGCAGTCGTCGATGGTGGAGGTGCGGACGGCTTGTTTGACCCTGGGCACGGCGGAAGCGTTCATGCTGAAGCTGCGCAGGCCGAGGCCGATCAACAGGCGGGTCAGGCGGGGGTTGGCGGCCATTTCGCCGCAGACGGACACCGGCAGGCGCATGCGCAGGGCGGCTTCGGTGGCGAACTGGACCAGGCGGAGCACGGCGGGGTGGAGCGGGTCGTACAGGGCGGCTACGGCGCTTTCGCCGCGGTCGACGGCCAGGGTGTACATGGCCAGGTCGTTGGTGCCGATGGCGAAGAAGTCGGACTCCAAGGCCAGCGCGTCGGCGGACAGGGCGGCGCCGGGGGTTTCGATCATGATGCCCAGAGGAGGCAGCACGTCGGGGATGCGTTCGCCGCCGCGGCGCAGGCGGTCGGCGACGCGGTGGTATATTTCGCGGGCGGCGCGGACCTCGGCCAGGTTGGTGACCATGGGCAGCAGGACGCGCACGGGCCCGGCGGCCGAGCAGCGCAGGATGGCGGCGAGCTGGGTTTCGAACAGCCCGGGCTCGCGCAGCAGCAGGCGGATGCCGCGCAGGCCGAGGGCGGGGTTGGCGTCGGCCACTTCCGGCACCAGGCCCTCGCTTTGCAGGGCCTCGACGTCCTTCTCGCCGCCCCAGTCGAGCACGCGGATGGTGACCGGGTCGCCCTGCATGGCTTCGACGACGCTGCGGTAGGTTTCGTACTGGGCGGCTTCGTCGGGCAGGGTTTCGCGGTTCATGAACAGGAACTCGCTGCGCAGCAGGCCGATCCCGGCAGCGCCGGCCTGGGCGATCAGCGGCAGCTCGGCGGGGATTTCCAGGTTGGCCTGCAGCTCGATGGTCACGCCGTCCAGGGTGACCGAGGGCAGCCGGCGCAGGCGGGCGAGCTTCTGCGCCTCCTTGGCGAAGGTGCCGACCGCGCGCCGGGCGGACGCGAGCGTGGCGGGGCCGGGGTTGAGCACCACGGTGCCGGCGGCGCCGTCGACCACCACCACGTCGCCCGGCCGTGCCGCCTGCGACAATCCGGCCACGCCCAGCACCGCCGGCACGCCCAGGGCGCGCAGCATGATGGCCGTGTGGCCGTCCGAGCCGCCTTCGTCCGCGGCGACTCCGGCCAAACGTGAAGGATCGAGCAGGGCGGCGTCGGCGGGGCGCAGCGCCTCGGTGACCAGCACCGCGCCCTCGGGCAGGGCGGCGAAGCTGCGGAACGGCGTGCGGGTCAGGTTGCGGATCAGCCGGCGGCCGATCTCGCGCACCTCCTCGGACCGGCGCTCGCGCCCGGACGGGTCGTCGCTGTCGTCGACCATGGCCAGGATGGCTTCGGCGATCGCCTCGGTCTCGTCCAGCACGGCGGTTTCGGCGGACACCAGGCCCTCGACGATGCGTTTGCGGGCGCCGCGCACCAGGCGGGAAGGGCCGACCATCTGCAGGTAGGCGTCCAGCAGCGGCGCGATCTCGGCCTGGCTGTCTTCCGGCAGCATGCCCAGCCGGGCGCGCAGCTTGTGCAGCTGCTTGCGCGACTGGTCGATGGCGGCGTCCAGCCGGGAAGTCTGGGCGGTGATGTCGGCGGCATGGATGCGGCGGCGGACCACCACCGAGGGGGCTTCGGCGGCACCGAACATCGGCCCGATCGCCACGCCGGCGGACACCGGGATGCCGTGCAGCAGGCGTTCCGGCCGCGCACCCGGCAGGATGTCGCAGGACATCGAGAATGCGGGCTGGTCGTCTGCGCCGGATGGTTCTCCGTCAGTCCTGTTCATTAAAACCGGCCTCGACCAGGGTGGCGAGGGCGTCCATGGCTTCCTTGGCGTCCCAGCCTTCGCCGCGCAGCTCGATGGAGGAGCCGCGGCCGGCGCCGAGCATCATCAACCCCATGATGGAGCGTGCCGACACCGCCTGGCCGTCCTTCAGCACGTCGATGGAGGCGCCGTAGCGCTCGGCCAGGGCGACGAACTTGGCGGCCGCGCGGGCGTGCAGGCCGCGCTTGTTGCAGATGGTCAGATGACGGGTGAGGACCGTGGCCGGGACACCCTCCGGCTCGGCGCCGGTTTCGCTCATCGCGGGCGTCCGCTCACTTGCAGGTGCCGTTGATCTTGCAGTTCGGCATCACGTGCGACGCCGCGGCGATGTATTTGCGGCCGGCGGTCTGCGCACAGTCCACCGCGTCGGCAAGCGGCTGGCTGGAGCGCACCTTGGCCAGCTTGACCAGCATGGGCAGGTTGACGCCCGACAGCACCTCGACCCCCTTGCGGTCCATCTGCGAGATGGCGAGGTTGCTGGGGGTGCCGCCGAACATGTCGGTCAGCAGCACCACGCCGTCGCCGGTGTCGACCTCGGTGATGCGCTGCAGGATTTCCGCCCGCCGGCCGTCCATGTCGTCGTCGGGGCCGATGCACACGGTGGCGACGTAGCGCTGGGCGCCGACCACATGCTCCATCGCCAGGCGCAGCTCGTCCGCCAGGCGGCCGTGGGTGATCAGGACAAGACCGATCATATGGGGATTTCAAGGCTCCGGAGGAGGATCATGGTTCGGCACGGTTTGCGGCGACGACGCGGGCGGCTTCAAGGGCGAGTTCGCGGTGGGTGACGCCGACGCGCCATCTGGGCTGGGCAAGGGTGGAATGGACAGGATCGGAGCGGGTGGAAGCGGGGTCGGCTGTATCGGGACGTGACAGATGCCTGGCGAGTTTTTCGACCAGCATCACCGAACGGTGGCGGCCGCCGGTGCAGCCGATTGCGATCGTCGCGTATTTCTTGCCCTCTTGTACGAAGCGAGGCAAGACCAACGTCAGCAGGTCGAACATTCGTGCGAAGAACGCCTCGAAGTCGGGATCGGCCGCGACGTAGGCGGCAACCTGCTGATCCTGTCCGGTTCGAGGCCGCAGATCGTCAATATAATGCGGGTTGCGCAGGAAACGTGCGTCGAACACCATGTCCGCCTCGCGTGGCAGACCGGCTGGATACGCGAAGGACACCAGCGACAGCGACAGCATCTGGCTGTCCAGGTCGGCGCCCGGCCCGAAGGCCTGCGCAACCCGCTGGCGCAACGCCGACAGCGACATCTCCGTGGTGTCCATCACCAGGTCCGCGGCGTCCTGCAGCGGCCCGGTCAGCAGCTGCTCGGCGGCGATGCCGTCGCTGACGCGGCCCTGCGGCGACAGCGGATGGCGCCGGCGGGTCTCGGTGAAGCGGCGCAGCAGCACCACCTCGGTCGCCCAGGCGAACACCAGGGCGGCGTGCAGCGCGGGGTTGGCGCGCATCCGCGTCACCACGTCGAGCACGGCGTCGACGTTGAAGCCGTGCGAACGGACGTCGATGCCGATGGCGATGCGCCGGTCCGGGTCGGGCGCGCTGATCACCAGGTTCTCGATCAGCCCGGCCGGCGGATTGTCGATGGCCTCGAAGCCCAGGTCCTCCAGGGCGCGCAGGACGGAGGCCTTGCCGGCGCCGGACAGGCCGGTGACGAAGACCACGCTCTGACGGGATTGCTGGGTCAAGACGGGATCGCGGCTCATGGCACGTCGGCATCAAACGCGCCGGCATGGGTCCGGCGGGCGCCGGCGGCGCAGTCCAGCGCGTGGGACACCAGCAGGGCGGCGCTGGCGCGGCGGCTGTCCAGGCGGATCAACGGCAGGTCCAGGCCGGCGTGGCGCCGCGGCGCCGGCAGCCGGTCCCCGTCGCCGCCGAGCTCGACGGTCAGGGCCAGGGTGGCATGGACGAGGTGCGGCAGGCGCAGGATGCCCAGGCCGCGGATTTCCAGCAGCCCGGCCAGCGGTGCGGGCGGCCAGGCGATCCCGGCTTCGATCTCCACTCTGTCGTCCGCCACGAGCACGAATCCACGATCGATAAGCCGCAGCGCCAAGTCGGATTTGCCCGAGCCTGACGGCCCCAGCAGGAGAACGCCCGAGCCGTCGCGAGCCACACAGCTGGCATGCATCTGCATGGGGATGGACCATGACGTGTTCCGGGGCTGAACGGAAGAGGGCGCCGCTTCAGGGTGATCGCCTGAAACGGGGCCAGGTTGTCGACGAAGCCCGCATAGCTCCGCCTCGGGCGAAAGCAGCCCGGGTCTGGATATCCGCTCAGGCCAGGCTCAGCCAGGGCGGCTTGCGTGGAGGGGGGTCGGGC
>JAABUT010001042.1_pt1 | contig 15070 bp, 18 predicted proteins | sample 5559281 | NCBI WGS metagenome assembly JAABUT01 (sample SAMN10711880, study PRJNA513359) | rock metagenome | isolation source: Antarctica rocks | place: Antarctica: Victoria Land, Ricker Hills nord | collected 2016-01-04 | reverse complement strand
GAACCTCGCCTTGCAGCGTGCCGCCCTGAAGGAGGCCGGCTGCCGACGCATCTACGAGGAGAAGGTCTCGGGCGCCACGCGCGCGCGGCCGCAACTCGCGCGATTGCTCGACCAGATCCGCGAGCACGATGTCGTCGCTGTCACACCAGGGGCTACGCATGAGATTTCTCTCGGCTGCCGTGCCCTGACGTATGATGACGCGCCCTCGCGCTGGCGGGGGAGCGGGGCATGTCGATCGAGAAGCTGGGACGGTATTTTGTTGCGATTGAGGACCCGCGCTGCTCCGGCAAGGTCGAGCACCGCCTGATCGAGGTGCTGGTGATCGCGGTCTGCGCCGTGATCGCCTGCGCCGAAAGCTGGGACGACATTGCCCTGTATGGCCGCAGCAAGCTGGCTTGGCTCCAAACGTTTCTGGAGCTGGCGAACGGCATTCCCTCGCACGACACCTTTCGGCGCGTGTTCATGCTGATCGACCCTGACGCCTTTGAAGCCGGGTTCACGGCCTGGGTCGGATCGCTTGTAGATAGGTTCGAGCGCGAGGTGGTGGCCCTCGACGGCAAGACCATCCGGCGCTCGTTCGACCATGGACGGGAGCAGTCGCCCTTGCACGTGGTGAGTGCTTGGGCCAGCGAGCAGGGCCTGGCGCTGGGCCAGCGCTGTGCCGACGGCAAGTCGAACGAGATCACCGCTGTTCCCGAACTGCTTGACCAGCTTGCATTGCAGAACAGCATCGTGACGCTGGACGCCATGGGATGCCAGACTGCGATTGCCGAGAAGATCCTGGCGCGCGGTGGTGATTACCTGCTGACGCTCAAGGGCAACCACCCCTTGGCCCACGCGGCTGTGGTCGAACACTTCGACCAGCACTGCTTCCGCGTTGGCGCATCCCACCGTGCCGATTGCGACGCCTTCGATGACACGCACGGCCGCCTGGTCCGGCGCCGGGTGTTCGCCAGCACCGATGCTGCGGCCCTGGGCGCTCTGAGCGGCTGGCCTGGGCTGCGCACCGTGCTGGCGGTTGAGAACATCCGCAGCGTCAACAGCGCGCCCAAGGTCGAGGCTGAAATCCGCTACTTCCTGTCGAGTTGCCCCGACAGCCCGGCCGTCTTGGGCCAGGCCATCCGCTCGCATTGGGCGGTAGAAAATGCCCTGCACTGGGTGCTGGATGTGACGTTCCGAGAGGACGATAGCCGCGTGCGGGACCGCACGGCGGCGCGCAACCTGGCGCTGCTGCGCAAGATCGCACTCAACATCGTCGGTCGCGACAAGACAACCAAGGCCAGCGTGCGTGCCCAGCGTAAAAAGGCCGCCTGGAACGATGCCTACATGCTCAAGCTCCTGGCTGGATAGCCGACGAACCCCGTGTAAACCGACACGAAATCTCATGCGTAGCCCCTGGCTGTCACACGGCTCGATCGCCTGGCCCGTTCGACACGGGATCTGCTGGAAATCGCCGAACAGCTTCGCAATGCCGACGCCGGACTGCGCTCGCTGGGCGAGCCGTGGGCAGATACGACATCGGCGGCCGGACGCATGGTGCTCACCGTGTTCGCCGGTATCGCCGAGTTCGAACGGGTGCTGATCCAGCAGCGCACCAGCACTGGCCGGACCGCGGCCATGAAGCGTGGCGTACGGTTCGGCCGACCCGCCAAGCTCACTCCGGAACAGATCGCACTCGGTCAGCGCCTGATCGACGAAGGCAGGTCAGCACGCGAGGTGGCCAAGATGTTCAAGGTTCACGCCGCCACCCTCTACCGGGCACTCAGCGGTCCAGCGGCGACGGTCAAAGCAGCATAATCGTCCGCTGAAGCCCACTTTGACACGCCGCTGAAATCGACTTTGAAAACTGACACCTTGATTCGGGCGTCTATTTTGGCTGTCCGTCAAACCAACCATGACGGACAGCGGCCCGCTCTGTCCGGGTACTCCTGACGCATGACGGTCAAGCGGACAACTTGATTGCCGGATGGGAAGACGGACAGCCCTGGTGAGACACGCAGCGCACCTGGCTAAGCGCCGCCCTACCTCCACATTCCCCGGCGCTGCCCTGGGTGTTCGCGCTCGGCCTCACGCGGGGCCAAGCCGGCGCCGGCCCGCTCGCCCTGCTTCAACGTCGCAGTGAACTGGGCCACCTGGCCCAGCGCCGGCCGCTGCTCGGAGACAACGGACGCCGACGTGACCGCGCCTGTCCTGACTTCAGCCCGCACTATGGCGCGCACGCCCTCAGCCCCGAACTGCTGCTCCGCCGTCACCCCAAACCGCTCCAGCTCGGCCCGACTCGCGCTGAACGGCTTCGGCCCAATCGGCGTCGGAAACCGCCAGCAGGGAAGGCTTGAGCTTTATCTCGGTCGCCATGCGCGTCACTCCGGATGCCGGCCTGCAATGTAGGACACTTTTCTTGCTATCTGGGCTACATTCTTGTCAATTAGGATACGTGCAAGCTACTGATCCCGTGAGGGACGATGGATCGCGATCAAGGGAACGCGACAGACGGGAAGGAAGGCACTCGCCAGGTCCACCTCCCTGCCCTGCTCCGGTGACGCTGCACCGGGCCTGCGGCCTTGGAAACGATGGCTCCCACCGAAGGTTGGCAAGCACATGGATCATACGGGCAGCAGCGGCGATCTCATCCCCTTCCGCCCCGTGGTTCTCGACGGCGACACCTGCACCCTGGTCAGGCTGCCGGCAGGCACCTCGGAGCGGGCACGCGGGTTCCGCGCCCAGGCTGACGCGCCGGCGACGGTGCGCGCCTACGCCGTGGACTGGCGCCACTTCCTGGCCTGGTGCCAGGACCAGCACCGCCAACCCTTCGGCGGCGACGAGGCCCTGGAGCTGATCGTGGGCGAGTACCTGTCCAGCATCGGACCCACCCAAGCCATGTCCACCCTACGTCGCCGAGTCGCGGCCATCGTGCGACAGGCGCGCCTGGCCCAGGTGCCGTTCGACACCGGCAGCCCGCACGTCCGCGAAACGCTGCGCGGCATCGCCCGCAAGCACACTGGCGACAAGCGCCAGGCGGCGGCGCTGACCACGCCCGAAATCCGCAAGCTCGTCCTGGCCTGCGGGCCTGGCCTCGCGGGGTTGCGCGACCGCGCCCTAATCCTGGTCGGTTTCGCAGGCGCCCTGCGCCGCTCCGAGCTGGTCGCGCTGCAGCACAAGCACATCATCTGGACGGCGCGCGGCATCAGCCTGCGCATCGCCCGGTCGAAGACCAGCCTGACCGGGGTGGACATCGGCATCCCGCTCGGCCGCAACGGTGACACCTGCCCTGTCACCCACCTGCGCCGCTGGCTGGACGCGGCCAAGGTCGCCGAGCGCGCCGTGTTCCGGCGGGTGGACCGCTGGGGCAAGCCCGGTCGGCACGCGATGAACCCCGACAGCGTGCGCCTGGTCTTCGCCCGACTCGCGAAGGCGGCCGGCATCGTCGGCAGCGAGCTGGAGCAGATCAGCCCGCACGGGCTGCGCGCGGGCTTCATCACCACCGCCTATGGCAACGGCGTGTCCGACGAGCGCATCACGGAGCACACCCGCCAGCGCAGCCTGGAAACCATGCGGGGCTATGTCAGACGCACCCGACTCGACCGCGACAGCCCCGCCGGGAACGTCGGGTTGTAGTGGCGCCGGCACACGCAGGTGCAGCCGGAAAAGGATGGTCCCGGCCTCGCGCCGGCACGCTGCCCGGCGCCGCTCCTGCCCCCTGGCCACCGTCCACGACCACCTCGGCACGCATGCGGACCGTCGGATTGAGTGCACCGCGGCAAGAAGCCATCCAATTTGGCCGAGGCTTGGCCGCCTGTCGAGACGAGGTTGCAGCGTCCGTTCGGCATAGGCCCGGCTGGCGGCGAGGCCGCAGCGTGACCGCAACGCGTTTGGCTCATTCAGCACGCGCCCTACGTCGGCGTCCTGAAGCGGCATACGCAGCGAGGCTAGATATCTAATATCTTAAGTATCTGATAGCTGACGAACTGATCTTCGTGGGAGGGTTGGCTCGGATCTGCAAGGCTCTGTCACCAAGAGGACTGCGATCGCATAAGAGCGGACCCACACCACCTATGATATATTAGATATCTGATCGCTTTGCTTGCTGATACCCATGATGTCTGATAATGCTTCCGGCTGCGGTTGTTCCGTGCGGGGGCGCTATGGGAAACATCATCACCATCGCAACGCAGAAGGGCGGGGCGGGAAAGACCACCCTGGCGCGGGTGCTGAGCGCCGACCTCGCGCACCATGGATGGCGCGTGGCGGTCATCGACGCAGACCCTAACCGAGGCTTCACGGAATGGGCTGATCTCTACACTGGCCCGGCAATGACGTTCCGGGCCGAGCCTGACGAAAAAGAATTGGCGAACCTGCCAGCCGACTTAGCTGAGACGCACGAGATTGTGGTGATCGACACGGCAGGCTTCGGGTCTCGATCCATGCTGGTCGCCATCGGGGCGGCCGACAGCGTGATCATCCCGTGCATGCCTGACAGAGGGTCGGTGCGGGAAGCCGAGCAGACTGCCGAGTGGGTGCGGAACCTTTCCCGATCCACGCGGCGAGAGATACAGTTCCGTGTAGTGATGACAGGCTTCGATCCGCGCCGGTCGGCGGATCGGCACGCCTTGGATCAGGCGAAAAACGGATTGTCGCTGCCCTTTCTCGAAGGCGTCTTGTCGGACCGCACGGCTTATCAGGCATCCAGCTGGTCAGGAGCCGCCCCGAACGACGGCATTATGGGGAAGGAGGCAGCGATCCTGACAAGCGAGATCGCCGGGCTTGGATGGCTTCCGGCCCGCAAGGCTTAAGGCGCCCTCTTCACGGGCAGTCAGCCTGATGGTATACCAGATATAGAAGATATCTAAGACATCATGGATATCGAAAGACAAGGAGCCGCGCGTCATGGGAAAGTCGTCGCTTCCGTCCATCGCCCCAGCCCGGCGCGGCCCTGCGCTCCTCGACGCCATCGGCAGGCAACTGGAGTCAGTCCCGGCCGCAGTGCCTCCTGCCAGTTCCGCCGCATCCGAAATCGCTGCACCTGCAGGGATGCCGAAACCGGCACCTTTTGTCCTGCGCCTCTCCTCGGACGTTTTCCGTCAAATCGATGCTGCTGCAGTGTCACAAGGCGTGACGATGACGGTCATCATCGCGCAGGCTTTGAGAGAAGGTGGTTTTTCGGTCCCGGATGGAGATCTAGTGGATCGCCGCAAGCGCCGATTTCGTTAGCGATCAGATAGCTAAAGCAATATAGATATCAGATATCAGATATCTATATTGCTTGTCCTGGACTGCTAGCAATTCGATGCTCAAGCGGTCGGGCACGAACTCAAGGCAAACGCCGGTGGTCAGCGCGCTCAGCACGCCCATGGCTTCACCCCGCACATGGGCCGAATTGAAGGAGGATGTCGTCGAAGAAGTCACCGCACTCCTGGCGCTTCACCCCGCACGCGGGGCCGAATTGAGGAGGTCTTCCGGGAACAGCCGCCCGGCGCGAAACGTACAAGGGGCCGAACTGAGGGCACGCTGATAACCCTGCGCCGAGCAGGGCGCGAGTTTCATCCCGCACGCGGGGCCGGACTGGGATTTCACCGCCCGTCATTGCGTCAAACCAATGCTTTAAGTTCCTTGGCAGCGCGGAACGCCAGCTTGCGGCTGGCCGCGATCTGGATGGCTTCGCCGGTGGCCGGGTTGCGCCCCGTGCGGGCCGGGCGATCCTTGACCTCGATGATGCCGAAGCCGCCGATCCGCACCCGCTCGCCCGCCTTCAGGTGGGTGGTGACCGCTTCGAACACAGCCGCGACGACGGCCTCGGCCTGCTTCTTGTCCAGGCCGTGCTGATGGCCGACCCCAGCCGCTAGGTGTTTCAGCGTGATCGTGGCCGGCGGTGCCGCCGTCACGGGTGCCGCGGCAGGCACGGCCTGAGCAGCAGGCGGACCTGCCTTCGCGGTTGGCTTCTTCGCTGCGCTCGCGGCGGTCTTCGTGGTTGCTGCTTTGGCCATGCTCGTCGTGTTCCTCATTCCAATGCTCCGCGTACCGAATCACGCCTGGGCACGACGCGCAAGCTGCCCTCTTCGTGGATGCCTGGAGCGGACGCCGCCATGCCGGGAAGGGCCGTGTCCTGAACATCCCATGCAGCGCGCATCCGCCGTTCGCGCCACGCCGGACGACGATGGGGAGAGATGCAGGAGGAGGGATGGATGGATCACCTACGGCCGCCGCGTGCCGTGCCGCAAGGGTGCGTCGCGCGTGCGCGCTCCCGTGCTGCGCACGCCCTTGCCCCACGTCCCGCGCCGTCCGTCGCCGGTGGGGGATCAGGGTGGAGAGAGGGAGGGGAGAGGGGACGAACCCCGCCCGGCCCCGGCTCCGCCCTGCCACCCGGCACGGGAACACGGACATGAGGACACACGACGAGGAGCTGACGAAGCTGCGGGCGGGCGTGGATTGCGCGCTGCTGCTGGAGCGGGGCGGCTACAGCCTTGACAAGGCCGACAGCACGCGGCGGTGCCTGAAGTATCGGCGCGGCGCCGGCGAGGTGCTGATCGTGAACCACGGCGGCCAGGGCTGGTGGGACCCGATGTCGCAGGCCAAGGGCGACGTGTTCACCCTGGCGCAGCGGCTCGACCCCGGCCTGAACCTGGGCCAGGTGCGCAAGCTGCTGCGCGGCATGATCGGCATCAGCCCGTCCTATCCCGCGGCCGAGCGCACGCGAGAGCGGGAGGAGCCGTCCGTGCCGCCGGCTGAGCGCTGGGCCGGGCGCCGCCGGCTGTGCCGGGGTTCACCGAGCTGGGCCTACCTCACCGCGACGCGCGCCCTACCGGCCGGCATCCTGCAGGCGGCCGACCTGTTCGACGCGGTGCGCGAGGGACCGCGCGGCAGCGCCTGGTTCGCCCACCGCGACCACGGTAGCGTGCTGACCGGCATCGAGATGCGCGGCCCGGACTGGCGCGGGTTCTCCAAGGACACGGACAAGACCCTGTTCCGCTTGCCCGGTGGCACGGGAGCGCTGAACCGCCTGGCGGTGTGCGAGGCGCCCATCGACGCCCTGAGCCTGGCGGCGCTGGAGGGGCTGCGGGCGGACACGCTCTACGTTTCCACCACGGGCGGCATGGGACCGTCAACGTTGGCCTGCCTGGACCTGCTGCTGGCGGAGATGGCCGGGCGTCCCGGCACGGTGCTGGTGGCTGCCACGGACGCCGACGCCCCGGGGCAGCGCCATGCCGGGCACCTGGCCGAACTGGCGGCAGCAGCGGGCGTGCCGTCGGAGCGCCTCCTGCCCACGGACGGGCGCAACGACTGGAACGACGTGCTGGTCGCGCGGAGGGCGGCAGCATGAGGCCCGACCGCGCCTTCATCCTGCTGGGGTCCGGGCGCAGGCTGGACCTCCTGGACCCGCGCCCGCACGATTGGACCGACGCCGACCTGGCAGTGGGCCTGTCCCGCACCTACCGCTGGGGCGGGCACTCGCGCTGGGAGCTGCCGCTGTCCGTCGCCCAGCACAGCCTGCTGGTGCTGGCGCTGCGCCAGGCGATGCAGCCGCACCAGCCGCTGACGCCTGGCGAGGCCCTGCGAGAGCTGCTGCACGACGCGGAAGAGGCGCTGATGGGCGGCTTCGATCCGGTGTCGCCCCTGCGCCCGCACCTCGGCGACGAGTTCCAGGCGCTGGCCGAGCGCCTGCGGTCCGCGGTGGCCGTGCGCTACCGCTTGCCCGACTGGAAGGGCGACGACCTGGTGCTGCACAAGCGCGCCGACCGGCTCGCGGCGGCGTCGGAGGCGCTGCACGTCGTGGGCTGGCCGCGGGAGGAGGTCAGGGACACGCTCAACATCCAACTCACCCCGCTGCGGGCCGATCCGCTGCCGCTGCTAGACGGGCTGCAGCCCTGGGAACCCTGGCCGGCGCGGCGGGCAGCGGCCCTGTTCCTGGCCAAGCTGCGGGAGCTGCAAGGGGCCGTCCACCTGGAGCGCCCGGCCGACCTCACCGGCGCCCTCGAACGCGAGAAGGAGCTGGCCCGGCTCGCCGCCGCCTTCCAGCGCCTGTCCCCGACTGCCCGTCTCCGCTGCTCCTGCCCTGTCACGGGCAGCAGCCTGACCGACACCTGGGTCAGTGCGGAGGCGGACGACATCTCGCAGCGGGGGATCGAGGGCGTGGTCGTGGGCGGGGAGCGCGAGGAGGACGGCACGTGGGCGCTGGACGGCGAGTTCACGGTGTTCACGGAGGACGAGGAGCTCATCCGTGTGCAGGGCTGGGGATGTACCGTCCTGGTGCTCTGACCGGGGAGGTCCGGGGCAGGGGCGCGACGAGGACAGGCTGGGGAAAGGGGCAGGGACGGAGGAGAGCAGGGCAGGGCAGGGGAGGGATGCCTGCCGCTGTCGCGCCGGGCGCCGCAAGGGTGCGGCCGCGAGCGGCCCGCGCCAAGCGGCGCGCCCTTGCCCCGCCCGGCGCGCAGCAGCCCGGCGAGGGGGTCCAGGAGAGATGGACACCAGCAAGGGGATGAGAGCGATGAAGGCAAAGACGAGGATGGGACGGGCGCTGCGCGGCCTGGGCGGCGCGGCGCTGATGGCGGCCGTGCTGTGGGCGGCGCTGGCGGCCCCGGGGCTGCTGTCGGACCGGGACAGCACGGTCCCGCTGCGGATGCGGGAAGCACGGCGGTGAGCGCTCTGGGGGAGGCCACGCCCGTGGACCTGGCGGCGCTGCTCGACAGCCCGTGGACGCTCGTGCCGACGACACAGACCATGCGCGACGGCACGGCGTTGCGGACCTGGGGCGTGCAGGCCGGTGGACTGTGGATCGGGCGCGCGCACCCGATCGGGCCGAACCCGGTGGAACAGGCGCTCGCGCGCCGACACGCGGCGCTGTTCGCGGCGAGCAAGGGGATGGCCGAGCTGCTGAACCAAGCCCTGTGCGACTGGCCGGGGTTCGACGGCGACGAGGACGTGTCCGGCGCCGACCTGGTGGACTGGTTCGCGCAATGGCGGCTGCGCGTGCGATCCGCGCTGGCGCGGGTGGACGTGTCATGAACGCGAGCACGAGTTCTCCGCCTAAGCAGGTGGCGGGCACGAACCGCTTGTGGATGCTCTGCGCGCCCGCGCTGCATCCCGGGGACATGCAGGGCAGGGAGAGCCTGTTCTGGTCCGAGGAGCAGCAGGAATCGGTCGAGTGCCTCGACGAGGCGACCCGTTACACCGGTGCCGAGAAGGCCGCCCTCGACCTGAGCCGGTTCGAAGGCGCCGGTGCCCTCGAATGGTGGACCGAGATGCCCCGTCCGGCCTCCCGCGCCTGACGGCACCCTCGCCCTTATGACCCATGCCAGACCCGCCCCGAGCGGGTCTTTTCACATCCGGAGGACCACATGGCCAACTACTGCACCCTGCTCTCAGTCCTGTTCCCGGTCGGCGCGGCCGGCAACGTCGCGCCGGCACTCGCCATCTACCGGCAGTTCGCGGACGAGCTGGACGAGGCCGGCGAGTGGATCGGCTTTGCAGCCGAGGCGGACGACGCGCCCGGCAGCGCCGACTTGTGGCTGCACGCCGACGGGGACGCCGACATCGAGCGCGTCATCGCCTTTGCCCTGCGCTGCGCCGAGGCGTTTGATCTCAAGGGCCTTTGGGGCTTCCGCTTTGCATTTACGTGCAGCAAACCCAGGCTGGACGGCTACGGGGGCGGAGCGCAGCTGCTGGACCTGGACGGTCGCCGCTTGCTGTGCTGGATGGACGCCGGGCAGTGGCTACGGGAGGAGGCCGCCCGCCTGCGCGAGTCGACCAACGCGGCGGCGGTCGCGTTCAACCCCGTCTCGGCCGCCCAGGGCTGGACCGGGCCGGCGCAGGCCGACCTGCTGCTGAGCTTCATAGGCCAGGAGATCGCGGCCAGCCCCGAGGTCGCCGGCCGGTTCCGGGCCTTCCTCGCCACGGTGTCAGGCGAGCTGGACGGGCCGGACGAGATGCTGTGCCGGGAGTGCGGCAAGCCCATGTTCATCGAGGACAACGGCGTCAGCCACCACGAGGGCGGCGGCCTGGACGGGATCGACTACACGCTGGACCTGGACCATGTGGCCATCGCCGAGCGGGAGCCGTAAGGCCGTGGCCGGCCCCTTCGACCTCGTGCGCGTCCAGCGGCGGCGGTCGCGCCGGCGCCGTCCGGCGCGGCGCCACCCCGAGCAGCTGCACGTCTTCAGCTTCACCCATCCCGCCGTGGCCGGCCACCGCCAGGCCCTGACGGTGCTGGTGCGCGGCAAGATGGGCCAGGACGCCGCCATCCCGCTCGCCGGCGCGCAGGCCAGGGCGCGGATGCCAGGCGCGTTCTGCACGGACATCAGCACTGTGCCGGCGCCGCGGCCGACGCCGGCGCTCGATGCGCTCACAGCGCAGCTCACCGCCTTCCCGGACTTCCTGGCGCTGTTGACCGCCGCAGCGGACTACCGGCCCTCGATCCGCCTGGACCTGCTGGGGCGCGGCGGCCTCCGGCTGGCGCGGGCCTACGACCGCCAGCAGGCGGCCTGGGGCGACCCGCGCCGCGCCCTCGTCACGGGCGGCCTGTCGGCGAGGCCGGCGTGAGCACCGCCGGCTGCGCCAGCCTGCTGCCGCTGCCGCTTCCTCCGTCCGCCCCTGTCCGCTGCTGGTTCTGCGGCGGGCCGGAGGTGCTGGAGTTGGCCGAGATGTGGGGGCACCGGTTCATGTGGGAGACCTGCTGCGAGGGCCTGCACGAGTCGCTGTGCCGGGAGGTCGTGGACGATCCCGCCTGGGGCCGCGAGCTGCTGCGGCGCCTGGGCGCCGAGGCGCTCACCGGGCACCGGCTCCGCCGCGTCGCCGACGATGGCGGGGCTGGCCTGGTGCTGGACTGGCAGCTCCGCGTGCGTGCGGTCGCCTTCGGGACGGCACAGGCGTTCGTGCGACGACATCACGCGCACTGTGGGCCGCCGGTCGCGGCGCGGTTCTGTTGGTCAGCATGGAACGGTCCAACTTGTATAGGCGTGGCGATGATCGGCAACCCGGTTGCCCCGGCCTACAACGGGCGCGGCGTCGTTGAGGTGAACCGGCTGTGCATCCGGCGCGACGTGGCGCCCGCGCTCGCCTGGAACGCGGCGTCGCTGCTGCTGGGCGCCGCAGCCAGGGAAGCCGAGCGCCGCGGGTTCTGCCGCATCATCACCTACTCGCGCCTCGACGAGCGAGGCGCCAGCCTCGTTGCCGCTGGCTGGCTGCGGGACGCCGCCGTGCGTGGCCGTGGCTGGCACAGCGCGCGCCGGTCGCGCAGCAACACCAACTCCTTCGTCGGCAAGGTCAGGTGGTCGCGCACCCTGCGTCCGCGAGCAGCGCAGTACGGCAGCACCGCGCCGCCGAGCCTTCCTGCGCCGGACTTGGCACAGGCAGCCGAACCCAGGGTGCGCCATCCCGGCCTGGTCCTCGAACGGTGACGGGCCTAAACAAAAGTTGCCGGCCAGCGACGGGGTGCATACCGTGGCCCTCATGAGCGATCCCGGGGTCTCAGCATCTACGGTCACGATCCTCGCGCGCGACGGCTACCCGCTCGGGGCCACGCTGCACCTGCCAGGCCGGGCGCCGCCGGCGGGCCTGGTGCTCGTTCACGCGGCCACGGGGGTGTCGGCCCGCTACTACGCCCCGTTCGCCGCGGCGCTGGCCGGGCGCGGCCTTGCGGCGCTCACCTACGACTACCGCGGCATCGGCGCGTCCCGGCCGCTAAAGCTGCGCGGCTTCGGCGCGCGGATGCGCGACTGGATCGACCTCGACGCCGAGGGCGTGATCGGGTGGGCGCAGGCGGCCCACCCGGGCCTGCCGCTGCTCGCGGTTGGCCACAGCCTGGGCGGGCACGCCGTCGGCCTGTGCGAGGGCAGCCGGCACCTCGCGGGCGCCGCGCTGGTCAGCTCGGCGGTGGCGTGGATCGGCTACGTCCAGGGCGCCACCGAGCGCCTGCGCGTCCGTGCCCTGCTCCGCGCTATCGGTCCCGCCCTGATCCTTGCCGTTGGCCACGCTCCGAAGCGCTGGACTGGCATGGGCGAGGACCTGCCGGGTCCGGCGTTCCGGGAATGGGCGCACTGGATCGGCCATCGACGCTACTTCTTCGACGACCCCAGCATGGACGCCGCAGCGCGGTTCGCGCGGGTCCGGGCGCCGCTGCTGCTGGTCGGCGCCGACGATGACCCCTGGACCCCGGTTGCCTCCATCGACCTGCTCGGGTCCTACTTCACCGGCGCCCCGCGCAAGCGTTGGCAGATCGCCCCGTCGGCTGCCACCGGACGGGTCGGGCACGCCGGGTTCTTCCGTGAGAGGCACCGGGAGACGCTCTGGCCGCGTCTCACCGACTGGCTGTTGCAGCGAGCGGCGGCCCCGGCCTGATCCGCCTGCCGTTGGCAGCCAGCCAGGCCAGGCACGCCGGGCCTATGGGCGCGGCGTGTTCAGGTAGTCCAGCCACCACCTGACCGGCTCAGTCCCCCTGCCCGGTGCCTGCCTCAGCTTGGCCTCGGCCTGTGTCCTCTCGGCCTCGGCCCGCGCCGCCTTGGTCAGCACCGCTTCGCGCTGCCCTGCGCGCACCAGGTCAGCGCGCAGGGCAGCCAACGTTGCTTCCCGCTCCTCGACAGCCGCGTGAGCCGCCTGTGCCGCCTGTTCCGCCCGGGACCGCGCTGTCTGCAGGCGGCTGATGGTGCCCTGGGCGTCGGCCAGGGCCTGCTCGGCGCGCTGACGCGCCGCGCGCTCCTCGGCGAGCTCATGCCCTGCGTCGCCTGAGACGCGGGCAGGCGACGGCACGCGCTCGACGGGCACCTCGCTGTCCCGGGCGAAGCGGGTCCGGCGTCGCGGGCCGCTTTGAATGGCCGGGGCCGGACTGCCTGGGCCACCACGGCCAGACGGCGCCTTGGTGCCCAGTTGCCCGAGGGCCAGGCGCATCCGCGCCTCCGCGGACAGGGCGTCGTCTTCGTCGTCACGCCGGAGCGGCACGTTGGTGTCAGGCATAGGATCGTTGTTCTCCGCTGCGGACCTGGTCGGCGACAGCCTGCCCAAGGTCACGCATTCCTGTTGGTGCTGCGCTGCACAAAACTTGACTTGCCATCCTGCTCGGACGAGGTAGCGTCATGATGCGGCATGACCTCTGGCCATGCTTGCAGGACGTTTCCTCCCTAAACTTGGCGGTTCCCCTTGGGGACCGCCTTCTTTCTTTCGGCAGTGACGCAAGCAGGCGCCTGCCGGTCAAGAAACAACTCTGAGAGGAGCAGAGGGGATCAGCGCCGCGGGCGCAGCCACCTGGCCCAGCGCCGCGACGCCCGCACCATCTAGGTCACGACGCCGGCGTTTCCGGCCTCCTCCGTGATCGGCCCCGCCTTCTGCACCGGTCGCCGCAGGCGTCATGACTTCTGCATCGCTTTCGCTACGGCCATGTATCGCCGGGCCTGGGCTTTCGAGATGCCCGTCATCTCCATGAGCACATGCATGCTCTCGTCCTCGCTGAGCCCAGGGCCGACACCGGCTTTGGCAGGGTGCTGATAGGACGTCTGGATCGCATCGAGGAGGATGCGGACCACCTTCGGCCAGGCCAGGTCGCGCCGCAGGGCCTCGCGCGCGGAGCTGAGGATCAGCACGCAGCAAACGCCGAAGCGGCTGACCCCGGCTGCCTCCCATCGCCCGTGCATCGCCTTGACCAGGCTGGCAGCCTCCTCGGCCATGCCGGCATCAAGCTCATAGTCCTGGCGCTGATCGGCCTTCCAGTGGGACAGCGGGCTGTAGTCGATGTAGACGCGCGCGAGGCTCTCGGCGACACAAACGGCGTCCACCAGCCCTGCCTCCGTGACCGACCGTCTTGCGATCTGCTCCCGCGTCGCGTCGGCATAGTTGTCCCGGATGACGGCGCGGTCGGCGGCACTCAGCTTCGCGGGCAGGTGATCGGCCGCGATCATGTCGAAGCCGGTCTCGATCAGGGCGAGGGCAAGGTTCTCCTCGGACGCAAGGTCCTGAACCCGCTCCAGGATGGCCGTCTTGACCCGGCGCTGACGCTCAACCTTGTCCGGCATCGCCTTCCCCCATTCCGCCGCCCTGGCCTCGGAGCTAGGCGTCGGCGCACCCGCCGTCCCGGGCATGAGAGCAGACCAGGGCGGAAACAGGAATGGAAATGAGGGGTTGGCCGACCTGACGCAGGGGGAAACGAGAACGGGAGGGCACGAGCGGACGCGCTGCCGCGGCCCGGCGTCCGCCGCAAGGGGTGGGTCCTCGCCATGCTCGCCGCCAAGCGGCGGCTGCGCGTGGCTCCGGTCCCGCGCTGCGCGCGCCCGTGCGCCGGCCGCCGGGCCGCGGCGCGGTGGGGGGTGTTCAAGGAGGAGCATCCCAAGATGGCACAGGCAGGCACGGCGCGGCGCGGCGGCAACGCGGGCGACCATTACCAGGCGGTGACGGACCGCATCGTCGCGGCCCTCGAAGCGGGCACCGCGCCCTGGCGCCGGCCCTGGGTGGCAGGCGCGCGCACGACCCTGCCGGGCATGCCCTGCAACGCGGTCAGCGGACGCGCCTACCGCGGCGTGAACGCGGTGCTGCTGTCCATGACGGGGATGGCGCACGCGAGCGACGACCCGCGCTGGATGACCTACCGCCAGGCGTCCGAGCGCGGCTGGCAGGTGCGGGCCGGCGAACGCGGCACGCCGGTGGTGTTCTTCAAGCGGCTCGACGTGCATGAGCGGCCGGAGGACGCCGGAGGCGAGGCGACCGTCCGGCGGGTGCCGCTGCTGCGGGGCTTCACGGTGTTCCACGCCAGTCAGGTGGACCACGTCCCGGCCTACCGGGCGCCGACGCTGGACGAGGCGCCGTGGCGCAAGCCAGAGGCGCCGGAGCTGATCGTGGCGCGCAGCGGGGTGCGGGTGCGAACCGGCGGCGACCAGGCGTTCTACAGCCCGACGCTGGATTTCGTGGGCATGCCGGTGGCCTCCTCTTTCCGTTCGCTGGAGGGGTACGTCGCCACGCTGCTCCATGAGCTGGCCCATAATGCCGACTTCCGGATTATGCCGCGCCAATGTGCTTGTGGCCGAACCGGCTTAGCTCATTGGCGCGGGCTGTCGGCATAATCAGAGGGCTTCGAGGAAGGCCAGCAGGTTGTCATCCG
>JAABUT010003026.1_pt1 | contig 15072 bp, 17 predicted proteins | sample 5559281 | NCBI WGS metagenome assembly JAABUT01 (sample SAMN10711880, study PRJNA513359) | rock metagenome | isolation source: Antarctica rocks | place: Antarctica: Victoria Land, Ricker Hills nord | collected 2016-01-04 | reverse complement strand
GATGCCGCCATGACAAAAGCTCCTCGCGCGAGCCGGTCAGCTACTCCCGCCTTCGCTCGCGCACCAGGTGCTCGCAGCCCAACTTCCCGGTCCTGGCCTCACCACCCCGGAACCCAATAAGAGCCACCGCAGAATATCGCATCGAACGCCGTACGCTGATCGAGCAGCCGCGCAATCGCCTCGTGACCCCAAGCCTCGCTCCAGGGGCCAGACAGAACCAAGTCCGGGTTCAGCTCATGCCCGTCCGCCGCTATTGCATTCGCCAGCCCGCGGCGCCGGTCCCGTACTGCGAGGAACCGGTCAGGCCCGGTGATGTGCGCAACCCTGGTCCGCCCGAGTGCAGTCAGGTGTTGGCCGGCCAGCCTTCCGCCGCCCTCGTCATCAGGCACTATGCAAACCGCATCAGCGCATTCCGTTTGCGCGTACGCATACACGACCGGTATGCCTGCACCGAACACATCAAGGCGGCGGCGTGGATCGGTACGTCGGGATATCACGATGATCCCGTCGACTTGCTTGGCGAGGAGCGCCTCGACATGGCGCTGCTCGTGCTCGGCGTCGTCGGTGGGCTTGCACACGAAGACCGCCACCTGGGCCGGGTCAAGCGCATCCTCGATCCCTTCGAGGATTGGCAAGCTGAACCGCCCGAAACGGTCGGTGCTGATGAGGCCGATCGTAAAGCTGCGCTTCCGGTGCAGGCTTTGAGCAAGATCGTTCGGCCGGAACTGCAGCTTGCTGGCTGCGGCGCGCACCCGGGCGCGGGTGGCGATGCTCAACTGACCTTGGTCGTTCAAGGCCTTTGATACAGTCCCGATGCTCACGCCGGCCTCGCACGCCACGTCGCGGATGGTGATCCCGGCCTGGTGCGCGGCGCCCTGCTTCTCCAAGGTCATCGGCGTCTCTCCCCGTCGGCGAAGGTAGGAGGAGACGTATGGGATGGCAACGGAAAAGCTTTTCCTCCGAACATGCCCGGAAGTGCTGTCATGGGCGTCGTGTGATTGCTGACAGGTATTTCGAAGTCGAGACTCTGATCAGATAACCCCGCTTGCAGTCCCGGGGCGCATCAGGGTCGCGGAAGCAGTTCCTGCCCAGCTCGCGATAGATTGTCGAGCGGTGCCGGCCCAAGCGGGCCGCCATCTCGGCTACGCCCAGCCATGCATCCCGCGTCCGGAACAGCGACCGCCGCTCGGCGAGCGTTAGGTGCAGAATCCCGCTTGCGGCCATAATGCCTCCCGGTGCCAACATGCTGAGAAGGCGAGGTTGTCGCAGTTCAAAATAGAACGCGCCTGTCTACAAGTGCAAAGCGCAGAATACATGTTATGGAATAAAATTAGGCGAGTTGGAGGTTGTGCCCATTACCGAACACTTCGTGTACAGTGCCGTCGAGGCCCAGCCAACATACCTTAGGGCGGAGGAACACCGAACAAGCGCGGATCCCACATGAGCGGCTCTGCCGGCCCAACCTCAATCCTTGCCGCATCCTGGTGCTTGACGTTCACCAGCCAGTTCGGCTCGCTTGGAACGAGTGACGACGGCACCCGCAGCAGAGCCGTCCGGCTCGCAGCAGCCCATGCACCGCCGGCCGCCGCAGCTTCAGGACTGCCCAGAGCCTGCCACCCCGCTGGAGGCGCCGACATCAGGTCTTCCCACGCCACGTCATCGGGCACCTCGGCCCTGACCAGCAACGTGTTCCCGAGATTGCGGCGTTGCACCAGCCGCTCCAGCATGGCCAGCGCCAGGCTCCCAGCGGCATAGATCACCGCGATACCCGTTGGGTTCCATCGCCCGCCGAACAGCGCGGCGCCCGCACCGTCCCATACTGGATGGGCACTGGTCCCCAATCTGTAGAGCAGCATGGTCTGACTGCAGCCGGTCTCACGCCGGCAGCGAGTACTCGATGTCGTGCAGCAGGCGTTCGACTTGGCGGGCACCAAGATCCGTTGCTGCAAGGTCAATCGGCGGGCGGCCAAGCATCGGATGTGTCTCCGTCAGCCAGGTCCTGGCCTCATCGTCATCGCCAAGCGCCTGCCGGGCGAGCGCGGTCACGCGAGCTAGACGCTCCGCCCGTTCACTCGCCGCCGGAGAAAGCCGCAATCCCCGCTTCAGAGAAGCCGGTGATGTCACCAGCGATGCGACACGGCCACGGGCACCGCCGGTACTGTGGGCGGCGCTTGCGGCCAACTCTCGGACCACGTCACGCGGCAGGCCTCGCGCGACCGCTGCGGCCAGCTCGGTCATGTCCCGCACGCGACCGCCCAGGATACGCTCACCACCGAGCGCTTCGGCAACCTTCGCAACAGCAACGGGATACATCCTAGCTCCTGGATCAAGTGAGCTACAATATATGGCTCAACTGGCATGGTCAGCAAGCCTTTGTGGGTCCTGCAAGTCTGCCAGCAAAGGAATTCGAACAAGCCTGGCCACCACGCCCAACCTACCTTTCACTGCGCGCCAGCACGGCGCCGACCTGGGTGGCAGCCCACCGTCCGCCGCGGGCAGTGCGCACGCCCCGGGTGTTCAGCACCGCCGCGATGCCGCGCAGGCTGGCCACGCCGCTGGCCCTGATCTCGCGGATGACTGGAGCCACGTTCTCAGCAAAGCGGCACGCTCCCTCGGCGGTGCGCGCTGCGCCGATTGCCCCGGCCGCGGCCAGGTTGACAGGGTTGCCGAGCTGGGCTCCCTGCCGTTTGCGCGCTGCCAGTGCGGCGCAGGTGCGTTCGGAGATCATGCGCCGCTCCTTTTCGGCCAGCGCCGCGTAGATGTGCAGCATGAAGGGATCCACGTCGGCGCCGAGCTCGGCCACCAGGAAGGGTACGCGGCTGGCCATCAGGCCGGCGATGAAGTGAACGTCGCGCGACAGCCGGTCGAGCTTGGCGACCAGCACGGAGCAGCGCAGGCGGCGGGCAGCGGCCAGCGCCGCGGCGAGCTGGGGTCGGCGGTCGAGGGCGTCCGATCCCTTCCCTGTCTCAACCTCGGTGAAAGTATCCGCGACTTCCATGCCGTTTCCGGCGGCAAAAACGGCGCAGCGCTCCCGTTGGGCATCCAGTCCTAGCCCGGACCGTCCCTGCCGTTCGGTGGACACTCTGTAGTAGGCGACGACGGGCTGCATGGCGTGCCCAGTTTCGCGCCACTTTGTCCCTTGTAGCAAGAGGCCAAACGACCGTTTGGCCTCTTGACGGGCACTGCGGGGGCGAGGTGAGCCGGCGCTTGCGCTGGTGGCGGACGGACCAGCAGCGCAGTATTGCGGAACCCTGCGTCTTGCGCTTCGATTTCGCAACTGCAAAGCTAGCTCGCATACAATAGGTTAGGCCAGATATTGCCCATGTTTCGCAAGGTTATGATTTGCAACGCGGCCCGCGTCCCGGCCGGCATGGTCGCGGACCGCGGAGCAGCCGTCGCAGCTACGTTCGACGAACCTGGCATCACCTTCCGCTCACCCGGCCACCGCAGCGGTTTGTGGGTAACCTCGCCTTCCCCGTGCGGCACAGCCCCGTGCTGATCGGCTACCTTCGGGATCCCTCCGGCGACGAGGCCCACGCCGCTGCACAACGACGTGCCCTGGCCGAGGCGGGATGCGAGCAGGTCGTGGAAGAGCGGCCCGGCGCGAAGCAGGGCGACACGCAACCCGAACTGCATGGTCTGCTCGCGCGCTTGCAGGCCGGCGACGTTGTCGTCATCCCGCACCTGGACAGCCTCGGCGACAGCCTGCCCAAGGTGGTGCAGCACGTCCAGCAGCTCGCGGCGGCCGGCATCGGGCTGCGGAGCCTGGCCGAGGCTCTGAACGCCCCGGCACGCCCTTACCTCGCCAGGATGGGCGCCGGATGCGGTCAGGGCGTCAGCCAGGAAGCCGGCAGCGTTCGGCGAGGCGCCGGGGGGCGCCCGCCCAAGCTGTCGCCCTCCCAGCAGGCGAACGTCGTCGAGAGGGTCTTGTCGGGACAGCGCACCGCCGCCGCCATGGCCAAATGTTACCGCGTAAATCCTGCCACGATCAGCCGGCTGCTGGCCGCCCGGCGCGCGGGCGCCGCAGCGCCGGCGCCGGGCGGGCCTGCGGGTAGGGACGGGGTGGCCGCGGGTCGGATCGCGGGTGTGCTGCCCCCGTCCGCCCTGGACGAGCGCCTGGCCATCGTGGGCACGTCCGGGTCGGGCAAGACCTACGCGGCCAAGGGCCTGATCGAGCGGGTGATGGCGGGCGGCGGCCGGGTCTGCGTCGTGGACCCGCTCGGGGTGTGGTGGGGGCTGGGCAAGGGCGCCGACGGCGCGGCCCCGCCCTTTCCCGTGGCCGTGTTCGGCGGCCTGCACGCCGACGTGCCGCTCGACCCCGGCATGGGTGCCTCCCTTGGCCGCCTGGTCGGGGCACATGCCATGGCCTGCGTCGTGGACGTGTCCGACTTCGGCAGCGCCGCGGCCCGGCGTGCCTTCATGACGGCCTTCACCGAGGCGCTGTATGCGGCCAACACCGAGCCGCTGCACCTGGTGCTGGACGAGGCGGACCTGTGGGCGCCGCAGCGCACCCAGCCGGACGGCCTGGACCTGCTCGGGCGGGTGGAGGAGATCGTGCGCCGCGGGCGCGTGCGCGGCTTTGTGCCGTGGCTCATTACCCAGCGCCCGGCGGTGCTGCACAAGGACGTGCTGAGCCAGGCCGACGTGCTCGTGTCCATGAAGCTCACCTCCAGCCAGGACCGGGCCGCCGTCGGCCGCTGGATCGAGGGCCAGGCCGACCGCGCCGAAGGACGGCGCATCCTGGGCGCCTTGCCGCGGTTGGCACGCGGCGAGGGGTGGGTGTGGGCGCCTGGCGAACGGGTGCTGGCGCGGGTAGCCTTCCCGCGCATCCTGACCCTGGACAGCTCGCAAACGCCGCGGCGGCACGAGCAGCCGGGCACCCCGCGTGCGCTCGCGCCCGTGGACCTAGCCGCCATCGGGCGGGCGCTGGCCGGGCTGAGGCTGGACGGCGACGAGGAGTAGAACACTGCGCGCCCTGGGGCACAGCTACCAGCATCGAACAAGGAGCCAAAGCTCCGGGCGCCGGCTTGGGGCAGGGCCGTCCGCTCTGCGCCCATCTCGGACGCTCAGCCAGACAAAGGCACTTCCCGAAAGCGGACACGAAGCTTGGGCAGCCGGCCCGGCAAAATTTGGTGTTGGCCCTCGCTGGGGTCAGGTCATAGCTCTCCGTATTCCAGCGCCTGGCGCGCTCGGTCAGACCGAGATCTCCTTGATCTCGATGAGGCTGGCCACCTCGGCGTACAGGTCGACGGCCTGGCCGGGCGCCGAAATTGAGATCACGAGAGCATAGCGACCTTTGTCCGTCTCGCGCCGCTGTCCGACATGCGACTTCCACCACCCTCCTACCGGGTAGACGGCGATGCGGTCGTGTCCGGCCAAGTCGATCGCATGGCCCCGCCATAGGTCGCAGTGCAGCGAGCCAGCCTGGATGGCCTTCGGACCGAGGAGCCAGCAGTCGGCTTCGGTCCCAGCGTCCGAGTCGTCCTTCTCCTGGGCGGCGTTGACGCGGGCGCGAAAGGCGGCTGTCGTTTCGCTCCGCCTCTTCATAGCGAAGCGCAGGCCGAAGGAGCGGTAGGTGTCCGGCCGCGTCGCTGCCTTGCCCGTCAGGTTCGGCTCGACAAAGTAGGACAGGATCACCTTCATGGTGACGGTCTCGTTCTCCAACTCCTCGAGCGCCGCCTTTGGCCAGGGAAGGTCATAGAAGTGCATCTCGTTAAAGATACCGCTTCGGCCATCCGCGCTGATGGCGAACGGCTGGATTTCCGCCTCGGCGATCAGGGTGACGTCGTTCCGCGCGGAGAGGATGGCTCGCCCGATGTCGGGAACGCCGTAGCCCATCTCACGCAGGATCTTCTGCTTTTGGCCCTTGCGGCCGGTTTTCCAGTGTGCGCCGCGGCCTATGAGCTGCTTGCGGATGGGCTGAGGCCATGCAGCCGAATCGATCGTCAGCGCCCGGTGTGTCTCGGGCCAATGGTCGGGCAAGGCCGCCTGGAGCCTCCCCAGGAAGTTGCCCGCTACCCCGGCCGCAGCACTCGTCGCCCAGAAAGGCACCAGCGGTTCCGTCCCGACGTCCGCGCCGGGAGCCAGCAACGACACCGCTTCGTGCCAGCCGCACCAGCCTGCGGCGTCGGACAGCATGTTGCCGGCCTCGAAGAGCACCTCCGGCTTTATGGGCGTGAGGTCGTCGGGAAGCGACTGCGACCCGCGACTGAACGGACTGCGGTGGTTTGCGGGTACGACGGGCCGCATCATGGGCGGTGGCGCCGGCGACAGCTCCTTGCGCGTGAAGCCGCCGATCGTCAGTGCGTTCCAGCTCTGGGCCGGATCCTCAAGCGGCTGCGACTTCGTGACATCCGCCACCGTTCCGCCCTCCACGTTGCCTGTGGCGACGAGCACGAGCCTCTTGGGCGCCCTGGAGGCCGGTACGCCGTCGACCATGTCGCCCGGCATGGCACCGGCCGCGATCTGGTCAAGTGCGCCGCTCCAGGTTGAGGGACGGCTTGGCGGGAAGTCGGCCGCCGAGATGGCGAGGCAGAAGCTGCGCAAGACCTCGGGCCGTTCGGCCTCAACCAACGCGACGCACCCCTGTGTCACGACCCCGTAGCTCGGTGGCGTCGTCGGCGAGAAGCCGCGTGGCGGGAGGAGCTTCATCGACTCCGCACCGTGCGTCAGTTCCACGTGCAGCCCGCCTGCCATATGCGGTTCGAGGTCGCCGTAGAGGACCAAGCCTACGATGGCGGTTCCATGGCCGCCTCCCTGGGCGTGGTCGTCGGTGCCCCAAGCCGCATCGTAGGCCCAGGCGCCTGCCAGGCCCGGCACGAGGAGGGGGTGTCTGCCTGCGACACCCGTATCGAGGGCGCATACGACGTTGGCGCCGTGGGGTGCCGCCCGTACCCGATCGGCAAGGTCCGATACCCAATCATGCTGTCCGGCGGCTCCGGTGCCGCGTTCAAGGAAAGGTTCGATGGAGCCTGTCGCACATCTCACCTCGGTGATCGCGCCGGGAACCCGCTCCACGAACGCCGCCATGCTGGCGGCGGCGGCATGCACGAACACGACCGTCGTGTCCGGGAACAGGAGGCGATCGGAATGGATGTCCAGGTTGGCCGTGCGGGCGAGTGCCGCAATACGCTCTGCCCAGGCAGTCCCTCCCTGAACCCAGAGCTCCCACCAGACGACCTCCGCAGCGGTGAAGTCGACGGGCCCAACGAACAAGGAGCGCACCGATGCGGGTGTGATGGACTCGACCACCTCGAAGCGGTCCAGATCGGCTCGTGAGCCGTTGCCCGGATCACGGCCATACCCGTCGATCCGACCTTGGAGGAAACCGCGCGCGTCGTCCGGAACGAAAAGCAGAGCGCTCTCGCTGCGATCCTCCTGCCGCTCGGTCCGCAACAGCATGATGCTCTGGGCCGGAAACTCGAGTGCCGCCGGCACTTTGGCGGCCTTCCTCCGGGAGCCCTCCGCAGGAGGGAGCGTCGAAATCTCGATGACCGTGCCGGGCTTCAGCCCAACGACATTCAGGCGCTGGTCGACGGCCTGCCGCGGAACGGCCCCCAACGCGGAAACCAGCTGACCGAGGAGCGCGTCCGCGTGCGCCCTGTAGTCCGCTCGCAAGGGCTTGCGGTGCTGCGCCCGAGAGGGAAAGGCATACTGGACTGGGTCTCTGAAGGCGTTGATAGAGAGGTGAGTGCGATCACGCACGTCATGGTCTTCAGGTCCCGCCATGCGCCTCCGGCCTCAATCGATCATCTTCTTTGCGTTTGCCCAGTGGATTACCGCTAAGGAGGCGTCATAAAATAACCGCGTTTGTTTTCCATTGATTGATGAGTAGAATCAGCGAGATGCATTTTATGGTCGCCTCACTTATTTTATGACGAGCCCTAACGGCCTGCCTGATGATGGAACTTACTCCTCAGCGTCTGACGGTTCTGCAGTGCCAGCCTGAGTGCATCCGGCGAGATCTTGGTTGCGCCATCTAGGATGGCATCCTTGGTGACCGCATCAGCCGCCTGCACGAGTTCGGCCTGGCTCAGGCCCTCGAGCACCGGCTCGATCAGTGCCCACGACCGAGGAGCCAGCTTGAAGCGGTCCAGACACCGATCCAGGACGCCACGTGCGCCGGCGAGATCGGGCAATCCGTACTCGACCACCTCGTCGAACCGGCGCGCGAGGGCTTGATCGAGGATCTCGACATGGTTGGTGGCGGCCACCACGAGGCTGTCCGTACTGTTCGGCTCCTCCATGAACGCGAGCACCGAGTTGAGCACGCGGCGGATTTCGCCGACGTCGTTCGGATCGCCCCGGCGGGCACCAATCGCGTCGAACTCGTCGAGGAGGTAAACGCCCCGCGTTTGCGCGACCTGGTCGAACAGCAGGCGTAGCTTGCTTGCCGTCTCGCCGAAGAAGCGGCTGAACAGCGACTCCAACCTGACGGTGAACAGAGGTAGGTGAAGCTCGCCAGCGAGCGCCGACGCCGTCATGGTCTTGCCCGTGCCGGGCGGCCCAACAAGGAGCATGTGAGATGTGGGTACCTGGCCGTGGTCCCGCAGCCTCGCACGCTCCTGCTGCTGCCTCACGATCCGGGCCAGCCGGTAGCGGACCTCGTCCGACAGCACCATGCTGGCGAGCGTGACTTTCGGGTATGTCGACTCGACCAGGCCTTGAAGCTCGCCGCGCGGTCGGGCAAGGGGAACCGGAGTCTGCCCGCCGGAAGGTCGGCTACTGCGCGAGTGATCCCTTGCCTTCTGGACTAGGCGCTTCAGCCTATCGGCATCCTCCGTCCTACCTTGACGCGCTTCCTGGGCAGCGACCTGCAGGGCGATCGAGAGAAATTGTTCCTCGTCACCGTCGATGTGGGAGCTGAGCAAGGCGAGCAGATGCTTCGTCGACATTCGCGCCCTCCTCTTGCTATGCCTACCGCGGCTGCGCCCATCGCCGAACGCCTGCGAACAAATCAGTAACTGCTCAGCACTGGGTTTGCCACGGTTTCGATCGCTTGGCCAATGACCGACGCCGCATGTAGTCGGACGCACTTGGGTTGCTGAGGCTCTGCCGAACAAGGTGAACGCTTTCACAGTCCACACGACGCCGCTCTCCAGCGGCCTGCCGACGAACCATTACCGACCGGAGAACACGTGAGGATTGGGTGAGATGCCCGTATAGGAGGGACACGGTCTCCAGCTCAGTGCGGTTCTAGAGCGCGACCTCCAACATACAGCACGAGCAGTCCACCAAACACGATGACCGATCTCATACTTCTTGGCCGCCGACAGCTGCTGAGCGCAGCTTCGGCTCCGCTCACCGCCATCGGGAGCCGCTCAGCCTCGGCAGCTTCCCCAGTGCTGCAACCCGCCTACAACCTTATCCCGTAGGAGGCGGAAGGTCCGTTCTACTTCGAGCCGCACCTTGTCCGGTTGGACGTAACCGGAGAACGGCCAACGTCAAGGCGCTGATGCTGGGCCGGGTGGCACGGCGCAGCGGCGTCCTGCTGTTTCTACCACCAAGGGCGCAAGAACCGCACCACTTCGATAGTGAGAGGACCGTTCTCGTCCGACGATGTCTGCTTACCGTGGTCGCCTGCTTGATACCGGACAGGCCGGTATCGTGAAGGATTTCGGACGCCGCTTGGCGTTCGAAAGTCTCCGAAGAACGAACCCGCGGGCCGCTGGCGCTCGGTATGGGGTTTTAGGAGTTGGGCTGGGCTGGAAAGGTCAGCCGCGGGCGGGCGATCGGCCATGGACAGTGGCGATCCATGTGTCCGGTCACGCCCCCGACGCCGGGTGTCGGTGCGAAATCCCAGCTGAGGTGCGCGGTTGCAAGCTCTTTCCAAGGGCGATGGTCGCAGGTCGCCATCGACCGCAGCAGGGCTGCGGTTTTGCGGCCGCCCATGCCGTGCCGGGTCATGGCGAGCTCCGTCCGGGTGAGCACGCGGGCCGCGGTGGCGCGCGTGGCTGGGCGCAGCGCTCGAAGGTTTCGAGGATGAGCATGCGGCCGCCACAACACGGGCAAAGCGGCCGGTGGTCCGACGGTTCGGGCGCCACGTCCGGCTCAGGCGGTGGCGGTGGTGCGGCGAGGAGCTCGCGGGCACGGGCAAGGTTGTCGCGACGACTGCCGCTGGCGAGCAGGCCATAGTGGCGGATGCGGTGGAACCCGCGCGGCAGGACATGCAGCAGGAACCGGCGGATGAACTCGTCGGTCGGCAGCGTCATGGTGCGGTATCGCTCGGCGCCCTCGCGCCGGTAGTCCTTGTAGCGGAAGGTCACCCCGCGCTCGTCGAGCGCGAGCAACCTGCGGTTGGAGATCGCGACCCGGTGCGTGTAGCGCGACAGATAGGCGAGCACCGCCGCCGGTCCGGCGAACGGCGGCTTGGCATAGACGATCCAGGGTTTTTTGCGGACCGGCGCCAGGTGGCGCAGGAACGCCGACCGGTCGCGCAGAGCGGCCCGATTGCCGTGGAACTGCAGGCGGCCGGCGTCGAACAGCTCGACCAGCCGGGTCAGGAACAGCCGCCGGAACAGGGAGCCCAGCACGCGCACGGGCAGCAGGAACGCCGGCCGGGACGAGATCCAGCGCTGGCCGTCGTGCGAGATGCCGCCGCCGGGCACGATCATGTGGAGGTGCGGGTGGTGGGTCAGCGCCGAGCCCCAGGTGTGGAGCACGGCGGTGATGCCGATGCGCGCGCCGAGGTGGCGCGGGTCGGCGGCGATGGCGAGCATGGTCTCGGACGCCGCGCGGAACAGCAGGTCGTAGAGCGCCGCCTTGTTCTGGAGCGCGATGTCGGCGACCTCGGCGGGCAAGCTGAACACGACGTGGAAGTAGCCGACCGGCAGCAGGTCGGCCTCGCGGGCGGCCAGCCAGTCGCGCGCGGCGGCGGCCTGGCACTTGGGGCAGTGCCGGTTGCGGCAGCTGTTGTAGGCGATGCGGCGGTGGCCGCACTCCTCGCAGCCCTCGATGTGGCCGCCAAGGGCTGCGGTGCGGCAGGCCTCGATGGCCGACATGACCTTGAGTTGGCCGAGGCTGAGGTGGCCGGCATGCGCCGCCCGGAAAGCGGGGCCGTGTCGGCGGAGGATGTCGGCGACTTCGAGCGCGGGGCGCTCGGGTTGCACCCCGGTCAGCCGCCGGGACTGGCTCCCTCGCTGGTTCGACCGTCAGTCTGGCCCATGATCTTGTCGAGCGGGCTGGTGACCGCGCGCACCGTCTTGGTGGCGACGCGGGCGTAAAGGGCGGTGTTGTCCAGCTTGGCGTGGCCGAGCAGGACCTGGATGACGCGGATGTCGGTGCCGTCCTCCAGCAGGTGGGTGGCGAAGCTGTGCCGCAGCGTGTGCGGGCTCACGTTCTTGGTCAGCCCGGCCGCGACCGCCGCCGCCTCGACCACGCGGCTGAGCTGGCGGGTGGTGATCGGCCTTGCCGGGTCCTGGCCGGGGAACAGCCACCCGCCGGGCCGCATGACGCCGTGCTGCCGCCCCTCCTGCCACCAGGCCCTGAGCAGCCCCAGCAGGTCGGCCGAGAGCAGGGCATGGCGACCGCGGCCGCCTTTGCCGCGCTCGACCTGGATGAGCATGCGCCTGCTGTCGATGTCGCCCACCTTGAGCGACGCCACCTCGGCGACGCGCAGGCCGGCACCGTAGGCGACGGAGAGTGCGGCCCGGTGCTTGAGGCAGGTCGTTGCCGCCAGCAGGCGCGCGACCTCGCCGGGGCTGAGCACGACCGGCAGTTTGCGCGGGTAGCGCAGGCGGATCAGCTTGCGGGCGAGATCCGGTCGGTCGGTGGTGTGGTTGAAGAAGAAGCGTAAGGCGGCCACGGTGCTGTTCATGGCCGGGGCGTTCATGCCGCGCTCGGACTGCTCGATCTGGAACCGGCGGATGTCCTCGGCCGTCGCCGTGCTGGGCGAGCGCCCGAGGAAGGCGGCAAAGCCAGCAACAGTGCGCAGGTAGTCCTTGCGGGTCTTCTCGGTGAACCCGCGCACGGCCATGTCGGCGATGAAGCGCTCACGCAGGCTGCCGCTGGCCGTGGCAGGGGTAAGATGGGTCATGGAGAGCTCCTCTGGTTGGGGGAGCTCTCAGCGTCGGCCCGGGCCTGGACCCGCTCAACTCACGCGCGTCTGTCGACGTGGCACCGTGTCAGTGCCACCAAGACCAATCCCGCGATAGCGGGTTCGTTCTCCGGCCAGACACTGACGCTGGCGGCGTCGTTCGGCCGGGGATCGTAGGAGGCAGGCTTGAAGAGTGCGTGTTCTGCGCGTCCCCGTTGGTTCAGGCCAGGTGCCGACGGACGAAGGCGACCGTCCGGTCCCACGCCAGCTTCGCCGCGGCTTCGTGATGGCGCGGCTTCGAGTTGTTGTGGAAGCCGTGCTGGGTGCCCGGGTAGACGTGCATCCCATGCGGCACGTCCCTCGCCTTCAATGCCGCCTCAAAGGCCGGCCACATGGCGTTGACGCGCTCGTCGCGCTCGGCGTGGTGAACCAGCAACGGCGCCCTGATCGCGGCCACCCCGGCGGTGTCGGGCGCGGCACCGTAGAACGGCACGGCAGCCTTGAGCTGCGCGCCCAAGCTGGCCGCCAAGGCATTCGTTGTGCTGCCGCCCCAGCAGAACCCAGTGACCCCGAGGCTGCCGGTCGAAAGCGGATGGCCTTTCACGTGAAGCGCGCTGTTGGCCATGTCGGTCCGCAGCTTGCCCTAGTTGAGCCGCGCCTGGAGGTCGCGTCCGTCATCGTCGTTTCCGGGGTAGCCCCCAACCGGCGCGAGGGCGAGGAAGCCCTCCGCCGCGAGCCGTCGCGCGACGTCCTCGACGTAGGGGTTCAGGCCGCGGTTCTCGTGGATGACGAGCACGACCGGGAAGGGTCCCGTGCCGCTCGGCTGCACGAGGTAGCCGCGCATGGTGCCGGAGGTGCCGCCGGGCGAGGGATACCTGACGTGACGCGCCTTGATCCGCTCGTCGGTGAATGAAACGGTCTGCGCCTGGGCGTAGCGGGGCAGCAGCGCCCGGGTCATCGCCACCCTGCCGGCCGTGGCCGCCGCGGCCCGCTGCAGGAAGCTGTGGCGGTCCATCCGGCCGTGGCAGTACCTGTCGTGAAGGTCGAAAACGCGCTGGTCTATCTCAGCCTGCGTCAGGGCGGCGTGTGGCGTTGCCGTCATCTCCTGAGCTTCTGGCTTCGGGCGGTCCCCTTCTGGCATCCGGTGTCTCGCTGCGCTGGATCCGCTTCCCAGCACCCAAGGGAGCGGGCGGCCGGAAGTGGACCCCACCCGCCAGCCTAGCCCGTGGCCGCCTTTCCTGGCAGGGCCTGGTTCGAGGCGTGGACGTTCGCCCGCTGCCGGCGCGTCAGGTCTCCGACCCTGGCCTGCCCTACTTCAGGTGCGCCGCCAGGTGCTTGTTCATCTCGAACATGGTCACCCGGTCCTTGCCGAACACGCGGCGCAGCTTGTCGTCGGCCACGATCTCGCGCCCGTCGTCCGGGTTCTGCAGCTTGTGGGCCTTGATGTACTCCCACACCTTGCTCACCACCGCGCCGCGCGCCATCGTCCCCTCGCCCACGACGGCGGCCAGGTCGGGAGAGGGCTGCAGCGGCTGCTGCAGGGCGTTCGGCTTGTGCCCGGTGCGGGGCTTCTCGACCGGCGTGCCATGCGGCGGCGCTTCGTCCTTTGCGGCCCCGGTCGTCACGGCTTTGGTCTTCGCGGCCTTTGTCGTCTTGGAGGCTGTCGTCGTGGGAGCCTTGGTCATCGGGACACCTCGGGGTTGGTTGTGGCCGTGCGTGGAAGGCAGAACGCCAGGAGAGCAGCAATGTGTCACGATTGATGGAGCAAAGTGGACAGCTCGGCAGGAGGTGTCGCCCGGCTGCAACAGGTTGCCATGCGCGGCGAGGGACAGCCATGGATCGGCAGCGGGCCTGCCCCGGACGGCGCGTGCGCCCAGGGTTTCACCTGGCAAGGCGGCTGGTCCAACATGCTAGAGCATATCTCATGACTACGTCCGAACCGCCCGCCTCCCCTGCTGCCTTCACGCCTGCCGAGCGCGACTACATACGCCGCGAACTCGACATGTTCTTCTCGACGCTGCCCAGCGTCGCCGAGGGCTTCTACCTCAAGACGTGGCGGGGCGGCCCGCAGGCGGGCCAGCCCAAGGTGCCGCAGGCTGCGGCGGGCCTAGTCGAACGAGGGCTGTTGCGCCTGGACACGATGGGGCGGCAGCCCCGCTTGTTCTTCACCGACGCAGGTCTCGCGGCGCTGCGCACCATGATGGCCGACGCGCGCCTGGCGAACCCGGCCAAGTTCGCGCATGTCCGCCAGGAACTCGGCATCGACCCAGCCCCGGGAGGCGCTGAGCAGCCGTAATACGGTCGTCCCAGGGAGAGTAGTCCCTCTCGCAGCAGGCTGGTTCTCACCGGCCTGTTGATGCCGTATCAGGACGGTCCTGAACCATAGGGATCGCAGATGGCTCGCAAGCCGAAGCCCGCAAGCAGCAACGAGTTCGCCACCTCCCCCGAGGAGGTCCTGGCCGCCTTGAGGGACGCACCTGCCCCGGTGCGTGGGGGACGCAAGCCGAAGGCGGCCGCCTCGCCCGAGCCACTGGCCACGATGGACAGCGACGATGCGGTGGGCGGCAGCGCCGATGCCGACGGCAGCATCGCCGACCCGGTTGCGGCGCCCGTGCGCAAGCGGCCAGGCCCCAAGCCGAAGGGGCGGGCTGGCGCGGCCGAGGCGATGCCACCCCAAGACGACGCTGAGGCGACGTCCGGACAAGAGGCCCAGGCACCTGGTGCCGCTCCGGAACCCATGTCGGTCGCAGAGGGCAGGCCGGAAACCGAGACAGCTGACCAGCAGGACCAGTGAGAGCAGCTAGGTGGCCCTGAGCCAGCCACGCCGGAGGCCACCTCCGCCTCGACCGCGAGCGACACAGCATCGCCTGGCTCCAGCCAGGCCGCGGCGGCCCCGGCGCAGCTTGCCGCGCAACGGAACGTGTCAACGACTTTGATACAGCCGGGTTTGGAATTTAGGCTTGGATGGTCGGGTTGGTTGTGCGGCATTGAACTGAGCGAGGCGGCCGGCTTTTTGGTGTGATCCTGGCGGGTAAGGA
>JAABUT010003025.1_pt1 | contig 15073 bp, 12 predicted proteins | sample 5559281 | NCBI WGS metagenome assembly JAABUT01 (sample SAMN10711880, study PRJNA513359) | rock metagenome | isolation source: Antarctica rocks | place: Antarctica: Victoria Land, Ricker Hills nord | collected 2016-01-04 | reverse complement strand
CGGAAACGACATTGGATGCCACTGCCGGTGACATGAGACTTCACCAGTGACGACAAGGCGTGACACCGAGGGCCGGTCACGTTGTGCGACCGGCCCCCGGTCTGCCAGAGGGAGATGACGTTAAGCGACAAGGTCGAACACGAGGCAGTTCCTAGTTCGACCGTGGCGCCCGGCAAGAGCGCGACTGGCACTCAGGCCAACGCGGCTACGTCCAAGGTCAGCAGCGGTGCCACTGGCGGGGAGGTGGCCCGCCGCGCCCTCCCGCAAAGTGCGCTGACTAGTGTCATCGAGTCGGTGAACCAGGCCTGCCAACCCGAGTTCGTGTCGTCACTCCAGAGGGTCCTGGACTGAGACCAGCAGCTTCGGCGGCAGGCGGCCTCGGTCGTAACTCCCGCAGCGGTGGCCCAGGTCAGGGTGCTGGACGCGCTGGCGCCGTCGGCCATCCGGCTGGCGGAGTTGAACGTCACCGCACGCGTGGCGGAGATGGTGAGTGCGACGAGCGCGGCGTCGGCGTGGCGCCAGAGCCTGCTGACGGAGCGGATCGTTGCGTCGCTGGCTCAGTCGCCGCTGCTGCGGACGGAGCCGATGATGGCCTCGCTCCTGAGGGACCTGAACTGGATCAGCCAGACCGCGTCCTCACTGGCGGAGACCGCGGCGCGCTTCTCGGCACCGAGCGTGCTCGCGCCTCAGGTGGGGCGGCCGCCGGCCACGGAGCTCCGGCGGTATCTGCAGACGATCCCGGCCGAGGTGAACCGCCAGCATCTGCTGATGGGCAGCCGCGGCGGGGCGAGTGTCGCCGGGCTGACCGGAACCGCCCTGGTCGTAAGCGTTGACGACAGCGACCGGCTCGACGAGGCGGTCGAGGAAGTCGAGGGCGAACTCGTCGTCCCGTGGCTGTCGGGGCCAGGGGACGCGCGCGCTGAACTCTTCGGCAGGCTAGGTCAGATCGACGCGCTGGTGCCGGACCTGCTGCACGGCGCGTGGGACGACGTGGTGGGTGGGACCGGCGGCCAGCGTGAAGGTCGCGACGTGCGCGGTGGAGGCGCTGGAGCGGACGCTGCGGGCTCTGGCCCCGGACGAGCCCGTGCTCGCCTGGTTCGCAGGGCAGGCGGGGCTGAAGTCGGGACTCGACGGCAACGGTCATCCGAGGTACGCCCTCCGCGTCCGTTACGTGCTGCGCGAGCGCAAAAGCGACAGAGAGTTAATCTTGAGCCAGGTCGACGCGGTTGTCGGGCAGGTGCCGGAGTTGCGGTCAAGGCTGCAGGCGGGCAAGCACGCGTCGTCCGGGTCTCTGGCCGCGCTGAGGGCGCACCTGGTGTCCGTGGAGGCGGTCCTCATGCAACTGACACTGGTGGGCGGCCGCAGCTGACAGTCGGGTGCCCGGACGGTGTCACCACCCTGAGCTGGGTGATGCACCGTTGTGTCAGTGGTACTCGCACGGGGCTGTCGGGGCATCGGTGCGTTCACGATCGAGACGTTGCCAAGCCAAAGGCGTGTGGCAACGCACACTGCCTCTCGGCATGGCCCACCTCGAGGTCGTCGCGAGCAGACCTCTGGCCGCCTGCGGCGTGACGGCGCTGGCGCTATGCCTCCTGGCTAGGGGGAGTCGAACACGGCGTGGTCTCCCACTCGTCGCCACACGCAGTACCACTCGCCCGTTTCGCTGACGAGGGCGAACGTTGCCCTGCCGTCCGGAGAAGCGAAGCTCCACGTCATCTCCATGATCCCAGCCGTGCCCTTGAGTTCATCGACGCGCAAAGATGCCGGCCAGACGTAGCTGCGCCGCGCCGCCACAGCCGCCGCCCAGCCGTCACACGCCGGCGAGAACTCCTCGTCCACCACGCGACGGAACTCCGCCGTGTGCTGCTCCGTGATTCGCTTGAAGTCACGTTTGAACGCCTCGGTACGACGGAACTTCACTCGTCGAGTTCGGCCAGGAACCCCTCGGCATCGTCGGTATCGGCGTACCGACCAGCCGCGAGATCTGCATCTGCGGCACGCTCACGTTCCTGCCACTGCTCGGTCCAGAACCAGGCCTGCGAGGCAGGTACGGCGATCTGAGGACGCAGTTCGAGAACGCCATCCGCACGCTCCGTCACTTCAACCTGAGCCCCCGGTCGGTCGAGCTGGTACCGCTTGCGCAACTCGGGCGGCAGCGCGAGTACCCCGCGGGTCTGCAGCGTCAAAAAGTCGTGGAATCGATCGGGGCCGCTCATAGGAGCGATAGTGCAGCCTTGCTGCAATGCAGTCAAGCAGAGGCCGCGGTTGGCCTGGCGACGCTCTGCCAGTGGTCGCTGCCTCTGAGTACGGTCTGCAGGTGGTCCCGGGCCGAGCGGTGCTTGTCCCGTACGACCCGGCCTGGGTGACCGCCTTCGAGGTGGAAGGTGAGGTGCTGCGAGCAGCCCTGCAGCCGTGGTTGCGCGGTGGTGTGGAGCACATCGGATCCACGTCGATACCGGGCCTCGCCGCCAAGCCGATCATCGACATGCTGGCCGGTGTCGCGGACTTCAGGAAGGCGAGCGCTGCGGAGGGAGCGCTGCACGACCTGGGCTATACGCGGGCAGAGCATCGGCCCCATGAGGCGCTCTACTTCTTCAGACCGCACGTGCCGGTCGAGCGGTGGTGGCAGAGGACCCACCACCTCCACCTCACCGAGACCACCAGCACCCTGTGGCGGGAGCGCCTCGCCTTTCGTGATGCGCTGCGCAACAACCGGGATCCGCTTCAGCAGTACCAGAATCTGAAGGAGGATCTTGCCGCAGACCATGTGGACGGCGAGCACTACACCGCCGGCAAGCACGACTTCGTCCGCAGGGTCCTCGCCTCCGTCGGCGTGCCGCTCGTTGACTGGCGCGCCGCGCCTGCGTCGCGCGAGGTGTAGGTCGTCCCCAACCCGAGCCTGAACGGTTCTCAGGCGGTGACCGCCGCGGAGCGGAACACGTCGGTGGGCATGGGGTGCCGGAGGCGCCAGGTCACCGCCATCGGTCGCTCGCCCTCGTGCGAGACGTAGGACGCCGGGCCGAGGCAGCGGAACGGCCGCGGCCCACCCCAGTCCGACGTCTTGAGCTCACGGGCCAGGATCAGCACGTGCGAACCCTGCTCGCGGTGGTGGACGTACCGCTGCCCCGTCATGGAGGCCAGCGCCGTCGCGTTCTGGGACTCCCAGTGGAACAGCTCGGGGCTCAGGGCGAAGTCGCGGTACATCGTGCGCGGCGAATAGTCGCGTTCGCTCTTGCGCAGCGTCACGAAGAAGGTGTCGGTCTGGACCGGCTCGGACCAGACCACACCGGCGACGAAGGCCGACGGCTTGCGGGTGAAGCAGGCCCAGTCCAGGGCTGCGAGGGCCTCTTCCCGGCTGTAATGCGCGTTCGTCCGCATCGTCACCTGCTGCAGTCCGGCTTCGAGCGGTCCGCTCACGTGCTCGGCGGCGGCGAGTGCGACACCAAGGACCTGCCGGAACTCATCGCGTGCGGCCGGCGTCGAGGCAAGCACGTCGAAGCCCTGTTGGTAGTCGCTGAAGCCGCCACCGTGGGGCCAGAGCGAGAAGAACAACATGCGCGCGAAGCGCTGCTCCCGCTGCGGTAGGTCGGCGTAGACCACGCTGTTACCGACCAGGCGCAGGTACATACTCGCTCGCTCGGGGTCATCGACGTGCGCGAGCGCGCTGGACCGCTTCAGCAGCTGCTCGTCCGCGGGCGCGGGGGCCGGAGCCGGCATCCTGGCGGCCCGGCGCAGACCGGTCCAGGATCCGAAGCGGAACACGTCCGCCAGCTCGCGACCGCTCTCCTGCAGCCACGCGGCCAGTTCCAGGTCGCCGTGCGTGCGCACCTCCGCGACCACCTCCTTGCGGGACAGCCGCAGCTGCCGCCGCACGTTGTCGAGCACGACCTGTCGGGCGACCTGGTCGAGCACGAGCTCACACCCGGACGGCAGGAAGCCGAAACCGGCCTCGAGCTGCCGCTCCAGCCCAGTCCGGCTCGTACCGGTCAAGGCGCGGTACTTCAGGTCGAAGCGAAATTCACGGCGCTGCTGACCGATGAAGTCGAGCACGGTCAGCACGGGCTTGTCCGCCGTACGGCGGAGCCCTCGGCCAAGCTGCTGCAGGAAGACCGTCGCGCTCTGCGTCGGCCGGAGCAGCAACAGCGTGTCGACGTCCGGCACGTCGAGACCTTCATTGAACAGGTCGACGGCGAACAACACGTTGACCTTGCGGTCCCGCAGGTCCTGCAGTGCGGCTGCACGATCCGGCGCGGAGGTTCCCGCGGAGACGGCGCGGGCGGGGATGCCGGCGTCGGAGAACCGCTGCGCCATGTACTCCGCATGTCCCACCGAGACGCAGAAGCCCAGCGCTCGCATCGCCAGCAGATCGGGCACCTTGTCCCGCAGCTCGCGCAGGACGATGCGGACCCGGGCGTCGTCACCGGTGAAAACGCGCTCGAGCGCCATCGCGTCGTACTCCCCGCGTCGCCACTCCAGTCGGCTGAGGTCGGTCGCGTCGCTGACGCCGAAGTAGTGGAACGGGCAGAGCAGGTCGTTCTCGAGGGCGTCCCACAGCCGAAGCTCCACGGCAGCGCGGCCGTCGAAGAACGAGCGGACGTCGATGCCGTCGGTGCGCTCCGGTGTCGCGGTCAGCCCGAGTAGCTCCTTGGGCGCAAGGTGCTCGAGCAGGCGCCGGTAGGACGCGGCCTCGGCGTGGTGGAACTCATCGACGACGACCACGTCGAAGTGCTCCGCCGAGAGTTGCTGCACGCCGTACGCCGCGAGGCTCTGCACGCTCGCGAAGACGTGGCGCCACCGCTCAGGTCGCTCACCGCCGACGTACAGCTCGCCGAAGGAGCCGTCGGCCAGCACCTCCCGGTAGGTCCGCAACGACTGCTGCAGGATCTCCTTTCGGTGGGCGACGAACAGCAGCGCCGGGCGATGCGGCAGACGCGCGTAGTCGAGCGCCGCGACGACGGTCTTGCCGGTGCCGGTTGCGGCGACGACCAGGTTGCGGTGCCGGTCGTGCAGCTCGCGCTCGAGCTGGAGCCGGTCCAGGATCATCTGCTGATGCGGGTAGGGACGGACCTCCAGGCCGCTCACGGAGAAGGTGACCGTGCCCCGGTCCTGCGTGCCCGCCGCGATCGAGAGCGCCTGGTCGAGCCGCTCGGCGTCGGTCTCCGGGTCGTAGTCGACGAAGGCGGGGTCGGACCAGTACGAGTCGAAGGTGGCCTCGAACTTGGTGAGCAGCTCGGGCGTATGCGAGCCCGCGAGCTTCACGTTCCACTCCAGGCCGTCCAGCAGAGCGGCCCGGCTCAGGTTCGACGAGCCGATGTAGGCCGTGCCGTAGCCCGTGGCGCGCCGGAACAGCCAGGCCTTGGCGTGCAGCCGGGTCGACCGCGTCTCGTAGTTGACCTTGACCTGCGCCCCGAAGTCGCGCACCAGCCGGTCCAGCGCGGTGCGGTCCGTCGCACCCATGTACGTCGTGGTGATGACCCGCAGCGGCACTGTTCGAGCCCGCAGGTCCAGCAGCTCGGCCTCGAGCACCCGGAGCCCGTACCACTTCACGAAGGCGCACAGCAGGTCCACGCCGTCCGCGGTCGCCAGCTCCGCCCGCAGCTCGGAGCCCAGCTTGGGATCCGACCTCGCGTTGGTCAGGAGCGCCGGACGCGACAGCGGTACGGCGGGGCGCGTCTGCAGCAGCCGCCACACGCCGGGCTGCTCTTGCTGGGCGGCGGCCAGCAGCTGCTGCGGGCCCGGTTCGACGACGTCGCCCTCCAGCTGCGCGAGCAGGCGGTTGACCGCGGCCACCCGCTCCCCAGCCGGCAGCCGTAGCAGTGCTTGAGTCGTCCGCCGGCCAACGAAATCGCCGAGTACATCGGCCTGCTCGGTCTCGTCCACGGGCCGGATCGTGGTACGGAACCCCTGCAGGCGATCGGCCAGGGCCTCGGTCAGCAGGGACTCGTAGATCCCGCTCGCGAAGGCTGGGTCGGGCACGGGGCGCAGCTTGGCACGGATCGGGTTGCGCGGTGAGCGCGCGACCCTGGCGCCGGCACGTGAGGGGGTGGAGAGGTCAGCCTCGCCGACTAGCGGCGCGCATCGACCGCCCGCTGGACCACCTCGAGGTCGGCGCCGTCCAGGCCCCTGTCCGGCTGCGGGCCGACCGTGACGATGCCGGCGCTGCGAGCCCAGTCCGCGTACGGGTTGCCGTCGCCGCGCAGCTCGTCGTCGACCCAGATCACCGGCCGGTCGGGCTCCTCGGCCACCACCCGTCGTACGACATCGAGCTTCCACCAGCGCCCGGTCAGCTCGTCCGGGGCGGCGGCCGTGACCTGCGCCAGCGACGGAGCCGACAGGTCCGAGGGCGAGCCCTGCTCGTCGTGGGTGCCGGCGACAGTCAGCGCGGGCGTGCCGAGCAGCCCGCGCAGGCCGTTGTTGGCGTCACGCCCCCAGGTCGTGAGCCACTGCAGCTCGACGAGCCCCTGGTCGTGCCAGCTCGTCAGGCGGGTGATCACCGTAGGGGACCAGCGGATCGTCCAGGTCCGGCCGTTAGCGTCAGCCGTCCCCGTGCGCCAGTCGGGCCACACCGCCTCGTCCGGCGCGAGGGTGACGGCGTTGAGGACCCCGTCCACGTCCAGCAGCAGCAGCGGTGTCATGGGCGTCCAGTCAAGCGCACGTCGCGCACCGCCGTCGCGTCGGCCGGCATGGTTAGCGTTGGCGGGATGAACATCGTGCTCGAGGAGCTGCGCCGCTGGGACGTCGAGCGGCTCGCCCGGCTGCTCCGCCTGCGACCGGCGCTGATGGCGGCGACCAGCCTGGAACAGCTGGCGCGTGCGGTCAGCAGCACGGCCTTCGAGGCGGTGCAGGACCTTCCGTCGCCCCAGCGCCAGGTCCTCGAGGCCGTCTCGCTGCTTGCGCAACCGGTCACCGTCGAGGATCTCGGCTTGCTCGACGCGGGACACGACGTGCAGGCCGAGCTGCGCCTGGTGGTCGCGGACCTGCAGGACCGCTTCCTGCTGCAACCCGGCGACCCCGTGCTCCGGACCGTCGGTCCGCTCGCGCAGTTCCTGCAGCACCCGCTCGGCTTCGGGCGACACGTCGACGCCGCCCACGAGCAGATCTCCTACTACGAGCTGTGCGACCTGGTCCAGGCCTTCGGGCGGCCCCGGCCGAAGAGCCGGGCCGAAGGGCTCAGCGCCCTGCGCGCGGCGTTCTCCGACACCGCGGTTCTGCGCGAGCTGCTGGAGCAGCTGCCCGACGACGCCCGGGCGCTGCTCGAACGGGTGGACCGGGACGGTCCGCTGATCAGCTTTCCAGGCGTGGATCCCTACCAGCGGTTGCTGCCCGAGGACGACGGCCTGCTTGCCCTGGTCACCTCCGGCCTGCTCGCGGTCGTCGGCGTGAGTCGCGTCGAGATCCCCTTCGAGGTGGGCCTGGCGCTGCGCCGACCGACCATCACGACCTGGCGCCTTTCTGGGCCGCTGCCCGGCGTACCGGTCGATCAGGACCAGGTCGACGCGGCATGCGGGGTGGCCCTGGTGGAGCTCCTGGACGGCGTCAGCGCACTGATGCGCCGGCTCGACGCCGCGCCCGCCGCCCTGCTGGCCAGCGGGGCGCTGGGCATCAAGGAGCTGCGGGCGCTGGCGGCCGAGGTCGGCGAGCCGTCGACCTGCGCGCTGCTGCTTGCCCTGCTCGACCAGCTCGGCCTGGTGACCAAGACCCGCAAGGACCTGCGGGCGACGAGCGCCTGGGCGGCGTGGTCCCAGCAGGGCGAGGCCGAGCGCTGGACCGACCTGGTACGGGCCTGGCTCGCGCTCGTCGACCTGCCGGCCAGCCGGCCGGGCAGCCCGCGCCGGTTGAAGGCACCTCTGTCGTTCGCCTACGACCCGCGGGCTCCCCGCGATCGCCTGCGCGCGCTCAGGCTGCTGGTGAGCTCGCCCGCGGACACCTCCTACGACGGGCTCGCCTGGCTGGATCGCTGGACCTGGCGCTGGGCCCCGGCGCGACTGAGCGCGTACGACGCGGCCGGGCGGCTGCCGGACCAGGAGCTGCGCGCCGACGTCCTGCACGAGGCCGAGCTGCTCGCGCTGCTGGCCGACGGCGCCGCCACGCCGCTCGTGCGGGCGCTGCACGGCGATGTCGCTGCGGCCATCGGCTCGCTCGCGGCGGCTGGGGCGAGCTCCGTGCGGGCGCAGGCCGACATGACGTTGGTCTGCACCGGTACGCCCTCGCGCCGGATGCGGGCGGCGCTGAACCGGCTGGCCTCGGTCGAGCAGTCCGGCCGGGCCACGGTGTGGCGGCTGTCTGAGCAGTCGCTGAGCGTGGCGTACGACGAGGGGGACGGGCCCACGGAGGTCCTCGCCGTGCTCGAGCGGTACGCCGGGACGCTGCCCCAGGCGATGGCCTACCTGGTCCGGGATGCGCACCGCAGGCACGGCCGGGTGCGCGTCGGCGCCGCCAGTTCTTACGTCGTCGTCGAGGACGACGCGCTGTTGACCGAGGCGCTGGGCAGCAAGGGCAACGCGGCGGGGGTCAAGGGGCTGCGCGAGCTCGGGCTGCGCCGGGTGGCCCCGGGGGTCGCCGTGTCCCGCGGATCGGTGTCCGCGACGGTCGAGGCCCTGCGCCTGCTCGGCGTCCCGGCCGTCACCGACGCCGCCGTCGAGGCTGCTGTGCCGGCCGCTGCCAGACCCCGGCGCTCGACGCCGCCGCGCCGTCAGCCGCTTCCAGCCGTGCCGCCGCTCGACGTCTCGGACCGCGCTGCCGCGCACGCCCGTGCACTGCTCGGCTGAGCCGCACCCCGCGTACGCCCGTAGCGCGTCGAGCCCGTTGTGAGCCGCACACCGCGTACGCCCGTAGTTCCGTGATCATCAGAAGCATCGATGCGCAGGGCCGCCCGAGAACGCCCCCCTGGCCATCGGACCTTCTGATGATCAAGGCAGTACGACCGGATGAGCCGCGCCGAGCTGTCCGCGGTGCGCTGCAGGGCCGGCTACGGCAGCGGACCGTTGTAGTGCAGGACGTCGATACCGCGGTGGTAGTCGATGGCGTAGATCGTGCGGCCGTCCTTCGCCCAGTGGGGGGCTGAGGTGCTGCCGCCGAGCGGCTCGAAGAAGCCGACCTCAGTGATCTTGCCGGACGAGCTGATCCGCTTGATGCGGGTGCCGTTCTCGTAGCTGGCGAGGGCCACCAGGCCGCCGTTGTGGAACGCCGGGTGCGGCTCGAACCAGTGCGAGGAGCAGCCGAAGGAGTAGCCGCCGTCCGGCGGGTTGCCGTCGACGTACTGCCCGGAGTGCGGGCGCACCTGGTCGGCGAAGGTGAAGCTCGGGTGCTTGGCAGTGCCGCCGACGAGGAAGGTGGAGAAGGCGCCGGCGGTCGGGGTGCAGACCCCGGTGAAGTTGGTCTCGCCGCCCGACAGCATGATCTTGTCGGTGCCCCCTCGAGCCCACTCGACGCCGTGGACGAAGCGGGTCCGGTCGTCGGGGGCCCTGCTGTAGTCGGCCGTGGCCAGTAGCGCCGGGCGGGTGATCGAGCCGCCGTCGGCCTGGTTGACCGAGATCAGCGCCATCGGCTGGCAGGCCGTGAGCAGCACGCCCGGCCGCAGCTGCACCTGGTGGTGGCACGAGGCCTCGGTCACCCCGTACCGCGCCTTCAGCGCTGTCTGCCAGTTGGTCGACAGCAGCGTTGCCCGGTGCCGGGTCAGCGCCTGGCGGGCGTCGGTGACGCGGCCGCTGGAACCGTAGAAGTAGGCGCAGGACTGACCGGCGACCGTGAGGCAGGTGGAGGTGTGGTCCCCGGCGCCCCCCACGGCGGCGACCTGGACAGGCGTCGCTTTGTGGCGGACGTCGAACAGCGCGAGGCAGTTGGCCTTGTACGTGCTCGGGGTCGTCGCGGCCGGTGTGCACGGGCCGGCAGCGGTCACGGTCGAGGTCTGGCCGGAGATGCCGAGCAGCGAGCCGTCGGTCGGCACCTGCTCGTTCTCGAACTCGACGTCGAGGTTGACCGCGCCGACCTGGACCGGCGAGGTCGGCGTGGAGATGTCGTAGATCTCCAGGTCCTTGGTGCTGGTGACGTAGAGGAAGTTGCCGACGACCCGGGCTCCGACGCCGTCGGCCGGCAGCGGGATGCGGTGCAGCAGCGAGACGTTCGGGCTGGCGACGTAGTCCGGTCCGACGACCGGCGCGCCGGCGGCCGGGTGCGCGAACGCGCCGGCCGCCTGCCGGGCGAGCACATCGGCGAGCAGCGCTGTGGCCGCAGGAGTGGACGGCCCGGGCTGCGTGGTCGCCTTGCGGACGTCCGTGCCGGGCGTCAGGCCGTTGGCGGCCTGCTGGTCGGCGGCGTAGGCAGTGAGCGTGGCGACGAGCCCCACCCCGACGGCTGCAGCGAGGACGGAGCGGACGCGGGACGGACGGCGCGGCATGCAGGACCCTTCGACGGCTGGGGCAGTGAAGGAGGACTTCGACGCCGCCGACGCGGTTCCTGCCGGCGCGAGCAAACAGAGCGCAGTGCGCTGAGCTCCCCTCACCCAGCACGCGGCCGACGGGGTCCCGGACGGTTCGCCCGGGGCCTCGTCAGCAGAGGCGGCCCTAGCCGACGGCCACGTCGTCGTACCTGGTGTAGGTGGCGTCACCGGTGTAGTTGTCGTCGCGGTTCGACAGGGTCAGCGTGTAGCTGTGCCCGGCCGTGACGGCGGCGCTGACCTTGGCCCAGGCCACCGAGGCGGCGCAGGTCTTGGGCAGCACCGTCGTGGTGACGCCGGTCGTGTTGTCGCGCAGTGTCGCGGTCGACCAGTCGTAGGTGACCGTGTCCGGGCAGGAGCTCTCCCACCAGAACGACAGGCCAGACGAGCCGGTGCGGGCCGTGAAGGTCTGCGCGATCGAGGACAGCCCGTTGGTCGGGCTGCTCGACCCGAGCAGCGCCGAGTAGCTGCCCGTGTGGCCGACCGTGCTGATGCCGGTACGGGCCCCGCTGGAGGTCCAGCCCGTCAGCGAACCGGTCTCGAACCCGCCGTTGGTGATCGCCGAGGTGCCGGACGCTGTGGTGACGCTGATCGTGAAGATCGTCGTGTGCGTCGCGGAGGTCGACGTGCCGGTGACCGTGACCGGGTAGCTCCCGGCCGGCGTGCTGGCCGAGGTCGAGATGTTCAGGCTCGACGAGCTCCCCGCCGTGACGGAGGCGGGGGAGAAGCTCGCCGTGGCGCCGGACGGCAGACCGCTGGCGGACAGGTTCACCGTCTGCGCCGTACCGCTGGTCACGGCCGTGGTGACCGTGGTCGTGGCGGAGGCGCCCTGCGCGGCGGTGCCGGACGTCGGTGAGGCCGCGATCGAGAAGTCGTTCGCCGTCGTGGCGCCGCAGCTCGGCAGCGCGAAGTGCCCGATACGGGTGTGCCAGTTGAAGGTGCCGCTGCTGGCGAGGTACTCCGAGGTGAACCAGAAGGTGCAGTCGTCGGAGGGGTCGATGCTCATGCTGGCGTAGTCGCCCCAGCGGGTCAGCGTCCCGGTCTGCGAACCGCCGCCGCTGACCAGCGAGCCCTCGCCCGCGGTCATCGTGCCGAGCGCATCGGTGGCCGCACGGCCGGTGTAGCGGATGCTCGGGAAGCTGGTGCTGCTCGAGGTCGAGTAGCCCATCGCGATGCCGCCGGTCTTGTCCATGGCGGCGCTGCCCATCCAGCGGTAGGAGGCGTCCGGCGCATACGTGCCCTGCTGGTAGAGCGTCGGCGCGGTCGGGTTGCGCAGCTCGTACCAGCGCACGGCGGTCGAGGTGCCCGCGACCACCGAGTGGGTCAGCACGATTGACTCGGTGCCGCCGTGGTTGCGGTAGGACAGGTGGTACATCAGCCGGTCGGCCAGCGAGTCGAGCTTGTTGGTCGTCCCGCTCTGCGGGATGCAGGTGCCGCCGCCGCAGGCCTGCGAGAACGCCGCGGTGGCAAGGCTTGTCGGGCCGGTGAACGTGCTGTTGGCCGGGGTGGCCCAGTCGACGTGGAACTTCCAGGCCGCCAGGGTGGAGGCGGTCGCACCGATCGCGACGTGCAGCGCCGGTTCACCGGCCGGCGGCGCCGTCCCGCCGGCGTTGTCGACGGGCAGCAGACCGCCGTACGACGTGCTGGTGGTGAAGCACTGCTGGGTGGCTGCGGCGCCGGTCAGCATCTTGGCCCGGTCCATCGCACAGGACTGCGCGCCCTTGAAGGTGTTGCCGCTGAACTGGTTGTAGGTGACGTAGTAGGCGTCCGGCCAGACCCCGAGCTTGGGGTAGTCGGGGAAGTTCGCGTACTGGAAGGAGTACCGGTAGTAGGACCCGGTCGCGTCCCCGGTTGTGGAGACCGCGAGGCACTCGAAGTAGGGGCCGCTGGTGGAGGCCGCGTTGGCGAACTGCGCGATGATCCAGCGCCCGGCGGCCCGGTCGTAGCGCACGACCGCGTCGCCGTCGTCGGTGGTCTGGCAGGCCCCGCCGAAGCCGCTGAACAGCGTGTTGGTGAGCACCGGCCCGTACAGCACGCCGCCGGTCTTGTTGAACACCGCGAAGCCGCTGTTGACGGTCTGCACGACCTGCGTCGGCCCGACCGCGGCGTCGGTGTCCGGCGGGGCCGACTGCACGGTGAAGCCGGCGAGGCCGGCGCCGACGCCCTCGAAGGCGGCCGAGGTGGGGGCAGCGAGCGTCGAGGGTGTAGTCTGCAGCGCCGTGTCCGGTCGGTTGTCGCCGGCCTTCTGCGGCAGGCCGGCGTCGCGCTTGTCGAAGTGCTCCTTCTTGCCCTTCTTGGCCTCGGCGGTCGGCGGCGCGCTTGTGTACGACGACAGCGGCGCGGAGGTGTCGTGGGCGACCGCGGGTCCGCTGTCGCCGTGTCCGGCGCCGACGGCGGCCTGTGCTGGAGCGGGGAGGGCGAGGGGGAGCAGGGTCAGGGCGGCCGCGGTGGCGGTGCCGACGAGCAGGGAACCGACCCGGGTACGGGTTCGGCGGGGTGCGATCAAGGGGGTGGCCTCTCACTGCCCGTCCAGGAGACGGGTCCGACCCGCTCTCCGGGTGGGCGGCGGCGCCGCGGTGGCGCAAGCCTTCCTACCGGGGGGCTGTTAGGCAAGAGTGCGGCCAGGAGGGATCACAGCGATGAGCGAACACCACGGACCGGGGCCGCGACTGCGCCCGAGGCAGAGCCCGGATGCCGGGCTCGTCGGCGCGCCGTTCCCCGACCTCGAGCTGCCCGATCACGACGGCATCACGCGGAGGCTCTCCTGGCTGGCGGACGGCGACCCGCTGGTCCTGCAGACCTTTCGCGGCCCGTGGTGTCCGAAGGAGCAGACCTGGTTCCGGCAGCTGGTCCCGCTGCAGGACGAGGCCGACGTGGCCTACACGCGGATGGTCAGCCTCAGCGTCGACCCACCCGAGGTCCTGTCCAGTCTGCGCGCCGGGCTCGGCGCCCGCTGGCCCTTCCTGTCCGACACGGACCGGGCCTGGCTGGACGTCCTCGGTCTGCGGGAGACCACCGACACCACGCACGACCCCTACGGGCCGTACGTCTTCGTCCTGCTGCCCGATCTCACGATCTCTGCCGCGTGGAACGGCTACTGGTACTGGGGGCGACCGACGCTGGAGGAGCTGCGTCTGGCCCTGCGGCTGGCCACCCGGCAGCTGCGGTCGGACTGGGAGGTGCCTGGCTCGTGAGCTGGGCCTGGCTCGCCCTCGCCCCCGCGGACACTGCCGGCCGCGGGGACCTGCGGGCACCTGACCTCGGCGCTGCCGTGCACGCCGACGACGAGCCCGGGAGCGGCCTGCGGCTGTCGGCCTGGTGGGCCGGGCCCCGCCCGTACGACGACGCCGTGCGGGTGGACGCCGCCGCGTTGGACGCGTCGGGAGCGCCGGCGTCGGTGGTCTGGCAGTGGTTCCCCCGGGACCGGGCGCCGCTGTTCGACGACCCAGCAGTGCAGGAGCTGACCCGCCGACTCGCAGGGCGCGACCTCGCGGGTCACCTGCCGGCCGCGGTCAGCACCTTCACGAGGGACCCCGTGCACTACGTCGGCGGACTCACCGTGCACCGCGACGACCGTTACCTCGCGGCGCTGACCCGGGACAGCTGGCTGCGCCGGGTCGGCCCGGTCCGGGGCCTGCGCATCGGCACGGGTCTGCTCGGCGCGAACAACCCCCGGCCCGGCCCGGGCACCCAGCGCTACGCCGGCCAGCCGTGGCCGGCGACACGCTTCACGTCGTGAGGTGCGCGCTCGGTGGAGGCGATCGCCTGACGATGCGGCGCAAAGCTCTCAGGCGTCCGGGATGCCGGTGTCCACGGTCCTGGTCTTCACGACCATGGCGACCCCTACCGCGGCGACTCCGACCCCGACCACCGACAGGGCCGCCAGTCGCTCGCCGAAGACCAGGAACGTCTCGACGGCGGTGGCCGGCGGCACCAGGTAGAACAGGCTCGAGACACCGGATGCGCTGCCACGCCGTAGGAGTACGAGCAGCAGCAGGACCGCGCCGATCGACAGGACCAGGACGAGCCAGGTCAGGGCGCCGATGAAGTGGCCGGTCCAGGCGATGTGCCGCGACTCGGTCGCCAAGGACACCGCGAGCAGCGCGGTGGCAGCTGCGGCGTACTGCACGGCCGTGCCCGCCAGAAGAGGGATCCCGTCGCCGTGCCGCTTCTGCCACAACGTCCCGGCAGTCCCGCCGACCAGGGAGAGCAGGCAGGCGACGACGCCGCTGACCGGGAGGCGTCCAGAGCTTCCCGCCAGGCCGGGCGCGATCACCAGAGCGACGCCGACCACGCCCACGAGCAGGCCGAGCCACTGCCGCCGGATCAGCTGCTCACCCAGCAGGCGGGTCGCGAGGGCGGCAACCAGCACCGGCTGCAGGCTCACGATGACCGAGGAGACACCGGCCGGGGTGCCTCGCGAGATGGCCCAGAAGACCCCCCCGAGGTAGGTCGCGTGCAGCAGCAGTCCGGAAACGGCCGCGCGGCCCATCTGCGCACGGCTGATGCCGCTGCGGGACAGCGCTGCGGCCCCGGCCAGCAGCGCACTGGCGATAGCCAGCCGCAAGGCAAGGAAGGTGAACGGCTCGGCGTAGGGCAGGCCGTACTTCGCGCCGACGAAGCCGGTGCTCCAGAGCA
>JAABUT010003024.1_pt1 | contig 15078 bp, 18 predicted proteins | sample 5559281 | NCBI WGS metagenome assembly JAABUT01 (sample SAMN10711880, study PRJNA513359) | rock metagenome | isolation source: Antarctica rocks | place: Antarctica: Victoria Land, Ricker Hills nord | collected 2016-01-04 | reverse complement strand
TACCTGGTCGAGGTCAACGACGGCGACACCCATCAACTCGGGCCCACCCTCGCCGAAGCGCTCTGGGTCGAACAGACGATGGACTGCTCGACCGGTCGGGCTGGCCAGGCCCCGTAACGCTGGTGACTGTCGGGCTTGTCGGCCGAGGTAGTTGCGGCCGCGGCTTTGCACTCCTATGCCGGTCTGAACTGACCGCAGCCAGTCGGGCACCAGACCGCCGATACCCGGTAAGAGTCAGCAAGGCAGACCCAACCCCGCAGACGCCCCGCAACTGGCCAAGGCAGTAAAACGGGTCATTGCCCGGACCGGCCGGAAACCCGAACAATCACCGCCGACCGCGGCTACAGGGGAACAGGGCAGCGAGGGCGAACTGACCGAAATAGACCCGAATCGGTGGGGTAGGCGACGTTCGCCGGGACAACGGTGTTGTCGGCGCATAACCGATTGGTGCGCAACACCTTCGCTTCCACGGCTTCGGCGAGCAATGCCTGGTTCAACCCGTCGATGGCCGCCGTGCCGCAGCGGGTGGTCAGCTTCATCAACGTCGTCGGGTGTGGAACTGCCCCATCCAGGGGATCCGGCAGAACCGCCGCCAGGGGGAAAGCGAGTCTGGGGACTTCCCGGCACAGTGACTCGTATCCAGGGCCGCGCCGGAACCTCAGGGACCTCAACCGCAGATACGTCTCCATCAGCGTCGACGGCCGGCCCGCCGTCAGGGAAAAGAATGAGACGAACGGGGGCGAAGAACACCTCATCGTCCAAAAACCGATCGACCCGTTCCCCACTTGGCCTGGTCGAGTAGGCGGTCGGCCAGCGGCGCGAAAAGCAACCCGATCGCCGTCCAGACGGTCAGCTGTGCCGCGACAGAGTAGAACCGGAATTGGAAGAGGTCATCCGCGGGGAACCCGGGGTAGACGATGGTGCCGTCGGGCGCGGTGAGCGGCAGTGGCGTTTCGGTAACGTGCGCGCCGAAGTGCTGGACATTGGTGGCCAGCATGCCCAGTGGTGGCAGCACGGCCATCACGACGCCGATCGCCACCATAAGGGCGGCGGCCGCGATCAGCGTGGCCGTCCAGTTCCCGAACCTTGCCTGCAGTCTCTTGCCCATTAACACGGTCAGGGCCAGCAGGACGACCGATGCCGCCAGCATCACCAAATACAGGCCGCTGCGTTCCTTGATCGTGTCCTCATGGCCGATGGCCGGTGGGTTGGTCGGGTATTTGACGAACGGCACGAGGTAGAAGGCGAGAAACCCGCCGAGCGCGACCAGTAGGGCCAGCGTGCGGGGCCCGATCCTGCCGGTTCGGCCGAGGCAGATGGTGTAAACGATCGCGAACAGTGTGCCCATGGCGGCGCCGAATGCGATCATGCCGGCTCCGAGGCCGAGGTTGGCCTGGATGGTGCGGCTGAAGATGTCTGGCGCGGCGGCGACAGCTGGGAGACCGGCCACCTTGTCAAGCGCATCCTGCGCCGCATTACGGCCGGACTCGTAGGCGATCGCTCTGCTGATCACCGGTTCGGCGAAGATGCGGGCGAAGACGGCAGCGAACAGGCCGCCCACAGCACCGACCAGCAGCCCTCGAAGGATGAGTTTGCGTTCCATGTTCTTTTGTCCCTGTCGCAGCTGTGGTCAGTGGCAGGGAAAACCCAAGAAGTGGCGGGCGTCGTGGACGAATTCGTGAATGCCCATGCTGCCGGTGCCCAGCACCGACGTGGCACCTTGGTCGACACCGATGAAGTAGTAGACCGCCAGCGCCAGAAATGCGGCGGTAACCAGCCAGACAGCCGCCTTGGACAGCGGAACGACGGCCGGGGTTGGCAGGGCAGTGGTTGCCAGCGTGCTCATGTGATGCTCCTTCAGGGATTCAGCGTCCCGTGATCGTTGAGGCACGTGATGGCGGAAAATCTGACTCACAAGCAGGGCTTGCTTACAGTGGCGCGACCGTGCCGGAATTTCACCGGCTTCCTCACACCCTCACGAGAAGCAAACCGTATCCCAGCTGAGCACACCACGGCAACCGCGGCACCACACACTGGACCGGTCGTCTCCTCGCTGTTGCCGCAGTAGGGAAACACCCGGGTGGTCCCGGGACGCAGCTGCCAGTCGGTCACTGATCGGCGCTCTTCTACCGCTCAGCCCCGGGTACCCAGTCCGTGCGTCCTGGGCCACAGACCTCGCAGACTCATATGGACCTCAAAGGTCGAGCAACACTGTAAATGTCCCGGGGGACCAGGAGTGCATCCAGACCCATCCAAAATCACCGACCTTGAAATGGTGCACCAGTGGGCATCAACCGCCTCGACAGCATTCACCGCTGAAGTGGTGGAAGCCGCCCGCGAAACCCTGATCGTCGGCGTCTGACCGTGCCAGATAATTCCGGTAGAGCCTGCCGGATGATTTGCTCAGTCGCAGCGCATCGCGCGAGCTGGTCCTGTCCGGTTGGTTTCGTTGCGCTTGCCACAATAGGGCCGCCGTGACCATCCACAAGATCAGCAACCCGGCCACCACCCGATCAATATTTGCCACCACATGCCGTTCAGTTGTGAAGATGTGGTGAGCCTCGCGCAGGGCGTAGTAGACGATGACCAGTCCAGCGACGGGGTCAGCCTCCCACCAGCCAAGCGTGGCGTTCAGCACGACGGCCGCCAGCACGGCGACGGCGAGTATCCCGTCGATGAAGGTGACCCGGCCCTCGGTGGCAAGCACAGGATTGTTCAACGCCCGCCCGGTGCGGGTCTTGCCGGCGGCCAGCGCGAACATCACCAGTGCGGTGACGGCGGTCCAGATGATGCCGGCGAGACTGTGCTGCGCACGGTGCCCGGTCGTCAAGGCGATGGTCGACTGCGCCAGCAGGTACATCGCCAACGCAAGGAACGCGAAGCCGATAAGTCGCAATGCTTTTTTGTTGGCGGTCCGGGCCGGTGTCGGCCAGTTCCCACAGCACCACGGTGCTGGCCCCGATTTCGATCAGAGAGTCCAGGCCGAATATTCGGGGCAATGTTTAGCTGTTGGCGAGGAGGCCGCCGCGTGTCCAGGTCGACCACGGTGTGTTCCAGTCCCCGTATCCGTCCCAGCTTGGTATCGGGCCGCCGCCGGTGTTGCGGTAGAGCGCGACGTCGCCGATCTGCGCGAAGTTGAAGTACTCCTGCGCTGCGGCGACGTTGAGGTTGGTGCACCCGTTGGAGGTGCTCCGCTGACAAATGTTGCCGCCGTTCCAGCTGGCTGCATGGATGAACTCGCCTGAATTGGTCAGCCGCACCGACCAGGGAACCTGCAGGTCGTACCGGTCGCCCGGCGTGGTGCCGATCATCCGTTTGACGCGGTTCCTTGCCATCACGACCTTCGTGCCGGTGAAGGTGGGGGTGGTTGCTTTGCCCAGTGAAACGGGAAAGTTGAACTTGGTCTTGCCGTCCGTGGTCAGCGTCAATCGCTCAGTGGCGCCGTCGACGGTGGTGACGTTCGCGGCGCCGGTCTTCATGGTGAGGGTCAGACTGTCGTTGAAGGTCAGACCTTTGCCGGCGGGAAGGCCCCGCGTCGGTAGGTCGACGGTGATCACTGCATGTGCCGGCCAAAAGGTCTGGGTGCGGTAGTGAGCCTCGAGGGGGTAGTCGGGGTAGATCGAGCTCTTCTGGAAGAACCACGCCCCTTCGACGTTCTGGCCGTTGACGGTGACCGTGGTGGCTTCGGTGAAGGGTTTGGCGTCCGTGATGGCCTTCGACAGGTACACGATGATGGGCATACCGATGCCGTAGGTGCGTCCGTCGTTCTCATACAGCCGGATGTGCACCGGTGATCCCGCCGCCGCAGGGGCCGTCGAATTCGACACCGAGGACGACGGGGACGGGGACACCTGCGGAGTGGAGCTGGTTGGTTGTGGGCTGGCGCTCGCTGCGGGCTGCGAGGAGGGCAGCGCCGAATCGCTGGAAGCGCGGACCACCGTCGAGGTCGGTGGCGGTGTTGATGGCGGTGCGGACGCGGCGGCATCGGGGGCCTGCTGCTTGCTGCAGGCTGACAGGGTGGCCCCGGCCAGGCCGAGGGCGCTGGCTGTGAGCAGCGATCGGCGTGAGAGAACCCGAGGATTCGATGGCACGTGTGTAACTCCTTACGTCGTCGATCAGGTGTCGATCTCGGCGACGTCGTCTGATTTGTCCTGCGCGGCATTGCTCCCACCCGGCGGGCGCGATTAGTACTACTACGACCGATAGTACCGAGGTGGGTGTGAGCGTCGTGTGACTGTGAACGGGCTCCCGCCTTTTACAGGTTCACAGCTGCCCTATTCCGGTGCGTTTGTGCAGACCAGCCCGGTTGCCTTCGGCAACGGCTTCATCGTCGCGGCCCGCCCCGGGAGCGGAACGGACCCGCTCCTGTCCCACCTGTGGCGCGCAACCTCAGCTCCCGCCGTGACCAGCGGCGCAAATCGGAGCGGAACAGGTCTCGGACCCGACCCTGAGACCCATCCACGACCTCAAGACACAAGAACCGCCCTACGGCCACCGCCCCAGGGCGTTCGCCCTCCTTCACAGGGCCTGCACTGCACTGGGTCGCCCCGGATCCCCAGCCATCTCTACATGCGGGTCACCGCGCCCATCTCGGTGGTCGCAGGCGTCAACCAGCAGTGCAGCTGCGTCGCCCAGTCGCTGGTGCAGTCGAGCAGCCGGGTTAGTACCGCCCTCATGAGTTGTTACTATCGAACGTAGTAGACGGTAGGGGCGTTCCTAATCCGCTGAAGGAAGGATGGTTGATGTCGCCGAAACGCAAGGTCACCCGGCATGTCCAACCGGTTCCGGGCCCCGTGACGGCGTCCCGGACCGCGACTGCGGTTTCAGCCGGCAGGGGATTCGCGCGGCGTCGGCGGCGACGGGGTGTGGCCATCGGATTGTTCGTGCTGGCACCAATCATCGCGGTGACCCACATCCTTGAGCATCTGGGGGCCTTTCAGCTGATGAAGCCCGCGGCGGAGGACATCTTCATCGGGTGGCCGATGGCGTTCGCGCTGCTGGTCATTGGCGGCATTTTGTGGGGCTGAGTCGCCGCGTTGTTCCGCACCGACTGCACCGTCATGTCGAACGCGGTTTTCACTCCGGCGGCAGTGCGGTGTTATCGCGCCGCGCTCTCGGAGCTCGTCGACCGTGATGAGCCACCCGCGGCGGCAACCGCGGCTCCGTACAACGGTGGTGGCCGCGCTGATCAGCTTCGTTCTCAGTGGCTGCACCACCGCAAGCGGAGACCCGGGGTCTTCTTTCTCGTTCGTCTCGCCCGGCGGAAAGACGGAACTGAGCTACTCCGGGCCTGATCGGCAGGCGATCGGGCAGCTCAGCGGCCCCGACCTGATCAAGGAGAACGCGACGGTCTCGTTGTCGGACTACCCCGGCAAAGTGGTGGTGCTGAACTTCTGGGGATCTTGGTGTGCGCCGTGCCGGGCCGAGGCGGATGATCTGAACAAGGCGTCGCTGACGTTGGCGGCCGCGGGGGTGCAGTTCATCGGCGTAGATGTGAAGGACACCCGGGAAGGCGGCGCCGACTTCCACGCCTCCAAAAAGGTGCCTTACCCGTCGATCTTCGACCCGACGATGCGGACCTTGTTGACCCTGCGCGGTTATCCGACCAGCGCCATTCCTTCCTCCATCGTGCTGGACCGGTTCCACAGGGTGTCGCATGTGTGGCTGTTCCCGGTTACCACAGCCCAACTGGTGGCCGTGATCAGTCCGTTGTTGGCGGAGAAGGGCTGACATGTCCGCTCTCACCCTGATCGCCGCGGCCGATGCAACCTCCGGCGCCAGGATCACGCAGACGGTGCTGTCCGGGCCGTTCCTTTTCGCTGCGGCCTTGGCGTTCGCCGCGGGTGCGGTGTCCTTCGCCTCACCGTGCTGCATTCCGCTGGTGCCCGGGTATCTGGCCTATCTGGTGGGTTTGGTCGGAGCGGAGGGCGCCACCGCGAACGGCCGCGTGGGCGTGAGGGTCCGGACCCGCGCGGTGCGGGCCACGGCACTGTTCGTGCTGGGGTTCACCCTGGTGTTCCTGGCCCAAAGTGTCGCGGTCCTGGGGCTGGCCCACGCCCTGCTACTCAATGCCACGCTGCTGATGCGGATCGGCGGCGCGGTCACAGTCGTCATGGGACTGGTGATGTTCGGTTTCATCCGACCGTTGCAGCGCGACCGGAAGATCCAGGCCAGACCGACCGGCCGGATCTTCGGGGCGCTGCTGCTCGGCGGTGCCTACGGCCTGGGGTGGGTGGTGTGCATCGGGCCGACGCTGGCGGGTGTCATCGCCCTGGCCACCGCCACCGATTGGGGCGGCTCGGCTTGGCGGGGCCTGTTCCTGGTCCTGTTCTACTGCGCCGGGCTGGGGGTGCCGTTCTTGTTGATGGCCTTCGGGTTCGGGTGGGCCGGCACCGCGCTGACATTTCTGCGGCGGCATTCACGGACCATTCAACGTGTCGGCGGGACGATGATGATCGCGCTGGGCGTCATGATGATCACCGGGCTGTGGGGTCAGCTGGTCGCCTGGCTGCAGGTGGCGGTATCCGGTAGCAGCAAGGTGCTGCTGTAGATGGCGCCATCGGATCTGATCAGCTTGCAGGACAACAACTCCCGCCCACCGCCGATGTCGCCGCTGCCGCCACCTGGTCCACCGGGGCCGCTTAAAGCTGCGCTGGCACTCGCGCGGAACACCTGGCGGCAGCTGATGAGCATGCGGACCGCGCTGGTGCTGCTGTTCCTCCTCGCCGTCGCATCACTGCCCGGGGCGTTATTGCCCCAGTGGGCGTTGAACAGGGGCAAAACGGCCGGCTACATCCTCGAGCATCCCACCTGGGGGCCGCTTTTGGACCGGCTCGGCTTCTTCGCCGTCTTCAGCTCACCCTGGTACGCCGCGATCTATCTGTTGCTGTTCACCTCCCTGGTGGGCTGCCTGCTGCCGCGCAGCTGGGAACTGGCCCGGCAGCTGCGGACACCGCCGGTGGCCACCCCCCGGAACCTTTCCCGGATGCCCCATCACCGCACGGCGGTGGTCGCTGGCGAGCCTGCTCTGATCGCTCACCGGATCACCGCAGCCCTGTCGTCCCGGGGTTGGCGGACCCTGCAGCGCAGCGAACCCGCTGCGGGTGTGAGCATCTCGGCGGAACGGGGCTACCTGCGGGAAGTGGGCAACCTGGTATTCCACCTGTCGCTGCTGGGTCTGTTGGTGGCGGTCGCCGTCGGTAAACTGGTCGGCTACGAGGGATCGATCATCCTCGACACCGGAACCGGCTTCTGCTCGGCCGGTCCGGTCTCCTATGACAACTTCCGACCGGGCATTCTGGTGGACGGTACTGGGATGACGCCGTTCTGCATCGACGTGGATTCCTTCCACAGCGCCTACACGCCGCGAGGTCAAGCAGCGCAGTTCGCCGCCGCCATCCGGTACCAGAGCGGCAATGATCTGGGAACCAACCGGTGGTCGAGCCGGGTTCTGGAGGTCAACGACCCGCTGCGCCTCGGCGGTCAGCGGCTGTACCTGCTCGGCCACGGATTCACCCCGCACTTCCAGGTCACCTATCCCAGCGGCGCGGTCCGCCAGTACACGCAGCCGTTCGAGCCGATGGATTCCAGCATGCTGTCCCAAGGGGCGGTCAAGATCACCGATCCGCCTGACTGGACCGGTGTCAACCTGCTCACCCACCAGCTGGCCATCGTCGGGCTGTTTGCTCCGACGCAGCAGATCACCGCAGGAGTGATGACCTCCGCGTTTCCGGCCGTCCACAACCCAGGTGTGGCCGTACAGATCTATCGTGGTGATCTGGGTCTGGAGACAGGGCGAGCACAGTCGGTGTTCGCCATCGACTCCGCGCAGGTCGCCAACAAGCTCCTGGTCAAGGAGAAACAGTCCAACCTGCTCCCCGGGGAAAGCATGATCCTGAACGACGGCACCAAGGTGACCTTCACCGGCTACAACGAGTGGGTGAGCCTGCAGACCTCCTACGACCCCGCCCAGTTCGCCGCCCTCGTTTCAGCTGTCCTGCTGTTGGTCGGACTCACCGTCTCCCTGGTAGTCAAACGCCGCCGGGTCTGGTATCGACTTCAGCCGTCGACCGAACCCCACACAGCGGTGGCGACTCTGGTCGACATCGGCGGCCTGGCCCGCACCGACGCCGCCGGATACGGCGAAGAATTCCTTGAACTGACCCAACTACCGAGCTCCCCGCCGCGCGCCCGCAGCCGGCTGCGTTAGTACCTGCACCGAAGCCGGTCATAGCGGTGCCGCGGCGTGATCGACGGACTGCACCGCCATGAACCGCCGCCGCTTCGGACCGGATGATGCCGCCATCACATCGACGACGCAGCTGCGCAGCAGGCTCGACGGCTGCGCCCGATCCGAGGAACACCGGCGTCCTCTCCATGGCCATTGCATCGATGGGATCCGTTCAGGCACATTCACTTACACTTACTCCAGATTCGGCAGGCCGCACGTGGCCCGGGTGATTGACCCCCGCCGGTGTGGCCAGGGCGCAGTCCCGGTCATCACCGCCCAGTGACGCGGTCCGTGTTGCGGCCCTGCACAGTCTGCTGGCCGATCCGGTGCGGCTACGGCTGACCTGTGCACTGGACGCACTGGAGGAGCTACGTGTCGGCTATTTGGCTCTCACTCTTCAGGTCAGTGCGGATGGCGTGACCTACGCGCTGCGGCTGATGCGGTCCGCTGGAATGGTGAGCATTAGCCAACAAGGAACCGTCGTCTACAACAGCCTCGCCGACGACTTCGCCGACCTGTGGCGCGACTCAGGGCTACGCAACCTCCTCGCCGCCCCAGGCACCGCCGAATGATCGCCGGCAGCTTCACAGACCGACAGGCCCGGTGAACACCAGCCCGGCCAGCACCCCGAACGCGACGCTACCCACTGCACACAGATAAGCGATCCGGCGCGGCAGACCGCCGCCAGCAGCTTCTGCGGGCCGGGCTGCGGCGCTGATCACATCCCCCTGCAGGGTGACCTGGAACTGCAGACCGACCGACCACCGCGGCAACGCCGGGCCCAGCCCCAGGTGCAGCACATCCAGGGACAAACCGTCGCGATCTGCGGCCTCGACGGCCAACGGCGAACCACCCGGATCCATCATCATGTCCCCTGTCATGACCATCGACTCGGCTGTGTCGGCAGTACCGGCCTGTCCGCCCTGGCCGGCGACACCGTCCACCGAATCGTCGTGCATGTGATGCGGGGCCTGTTCACCGCCGGCGGCGGCGAGGGTGTCAGTTGACTCTGGGCACCGCGTTGCGCCGAGACCGCAGAGTGCGTGTCGGCGGCTTCGACCGTGGCGGGCTCGGATACTGCCGATCCTATGGTGATCTGTCGGTGGGCCCTTCGAATACAACCGGTAAGTCGCCGACCGCCGACGCGGCGGCCCGCTCCGCCGGCTGCGGCATCTGGGAGAAGAACCGCTGCGAGATGCGTGCGGCCTCACCCGACAGGGCGCCGTCGGGTGTCAGAACCAGCAGCACATCGGCTATGGGAGCGAAATGGCCGCCGGTGTCGAAGGATTGCAGCAGCGCCGTCGAAGTGGCGACGAGGACTTCGAGGTTTCCCTCACCGCCGGCGAAGGAAACCATGACCTGAACGGGTGCTGGCACAGACGGTGCAGTCGGCGGTGGTGCTCACCACGTTGAACAGCTCAGCCCAGGACACCAACGCCATTTCGGGGCTCCGGCGACCGCACGCGGGGTGCTGCCGGGGACCGGTCAGCCGAATAATTCCCGCCGTGGTTGCCACGATCGTCGGGTCGCAGCCCGGGGCGGTAGCCACAGACAGCACACTGCCCGCACCGGCTTGCTGCTGCCGCGTTGTCCCGGCGTCGACGGACGATTTCAAGGTCCTGTCGAACCCGAACATTATGCGGCCGCTGCTAATGAGAGCGGGAAAGTCCGACACGTCCGCCAGTGAGCGCTGCTTCCAGGTCTTTCCGCCGTCCGTCGACTCGATCAGACCCAGCGGGTCGGTCAGCTTCGACCCGGCACCAGGACGACCCGATGCGTAGAAGTGATCGGGCCCGGCCACGGTGAATCTCATCAGGTCCAACACCGGCCCAACCCACTGAGCGCCGTTCTGGTTCACCCGGAACAGGCCAGATGCGTGGCCAGATAGACGAATCCGCCGAAATTGCCGCCGACGCGTGGATGTGCGCGGCGGGCAAGTCAGGGTTGAACATCGAGGGCGGGGGTCGATGCACTGGACGTGGACGCCATGGTGGAGACGGTCGAGACCGCGGCGGCTGAGGGTGTCGTCGTGGGGACGTGACACTGCCCGTCGAGCAGGCGGCCACCGCCGTAGCGATCAGCATCGCGACAGCAACGATTACGGCGCGGTGTCCGGAACCGGTCGTGGCCACGGGTGCATCGTGGTCTTCGGACACTCCGATCCAGCGCATCTCGAGAGTACCAGCTCCAGTCCCTCATCCTCGGCGACGAATACTGCTACGCCTGCGACGGTTCCAGCTCCTACGACTGCTCCGGACTCACCACCTGCGACTGGGCTCAGCCCAGGCCAGATATGCATCCAAGGTGGTGCCGATGTGCAGGCCGGCGACGGTGGCCGCCGCGTCAAGCGTGACAACCATCTTCGCGAAGGGGTACGGGCCTGCAGAGTCGTGATAGCTGCGGACCTGCCGCGCTCCGGCCATTTCAGGCAGTGCCCGGGGCTCCCGCCCGGTGCGGGGTCGGAACCTCATCGTTGGCCGGTCCTGAGCCCGGATCGGCAGCATCCGACCGCCCTGTTGAGCCACCTTCCGGGGCAGACGGGTCGGCGGCGGGAAAGCCGGGAGCGGATTCCGATGATTCCGGGCCACCCGGGGACGTTTTACCCGCCCGGCCCTGCACGGCGGCCGGATCTTCCCGCGGTGTGCGCCGCAGCAGCAGAAACGCCGCTGCCGCCAGGAACAGCAAGGCGGAGGTGAAGACGTTGATGCGCAGCCCGAGGAAGTGGTTGGCCGGGTCGACCCGCAGGGTTTCGATCCAACCCCGGCCCAGTGTGTAGCCGGCCACGTACACCGCGAAAGCTCGCGACCCGCCGAGACGGAACCGGCGGTCGGCCCACACGACCACCGCCGCCACAACCAGGTTCCACAGGATCTCGTACAGGAAAGTCGGCGTATAGGTGCCGCAGAGCACCTCGGGTGAGGCCTTGACGTAGCTGGTCGGGAACTCGCAGATGCCGCTGGTCGGAAGTGCGCCGGCACCACCGCCGGGTGTGCGGAGGTAGACATCGAGCGCCCACGGCAGGGTGGTGGGGGAGCCGAAGAGTTCCTGGTTGAAATAGTTGCCCAGCCGGCCGATCGCCTGCGCCACGACGAGTCCGGGAGCAATGGAGTCGGCGAAGGAGCTGAACGGGACCTTGTAGTACCGGCAGCCGATGAGCGCACCGACGCCGCCGAGCGCGACCGCTCCCCAGATCCCCAGTCCGCCGTCCCAGATGGCGAAAGCTTTCCAGGGGTTCTTACCGGCCCGGAAGTACAATTCATTGTCGGTGATGACGTGGTAGAGGCGACCACCGACGAGGCCGAAGGGTACGCAGAACACCGCGATGTCGGCAACCCGTCCGGGCCGACCACCGCGGGCGATGAATCGGCGGTTCCCCCAGATCACCGCCACGACAATGCCGGTGATGATGAACAGGGCGTATGCCCGGACCGGGAAGGGGCCGACGAACCAGACCCCCTGCGGCGGCGACGAAATCCCTGTCAGATTAGGAGTTCTCACTGATCTTCTCTCCGCTGTGGACAGGACTGAGGTCCGCGTCCTCGATGGCGTCGCCGTAACCACGGCAACGATGCACATTGGCTTTGGCCGCGCACGTGGGCCTCAGGTCAGGTTCTGCATTTGGCCATGATCACCGATTCATTCAGTCGACCACCGGGGCGACACTCATCTCGCGCAGGATTGCGATGACCGCGATCCTGCAACGACTGCCTTCCCGCCGGGAAGTCGCGGTTCGAACGTGTGACCCGTTCAGACGCACCTGTGTCCACCTGTCCCTCCCCGTTGCACAGCGCGAAGCATCGCGCTGACCCGCCACCGCCTGTCGCGGAACGGTCTCGTCGTGAAACTCGTCGACCGCTCAGATGCCAAATCTGGCAGGCGAGCGGTGGCTAACCTCATCGTGGATCACCGCTCTGGATGATCCTCCACGAGTACCACCATGCCGCCCCTAGATCATTTGGCCGGCAACAGCGCGAAATCGAGGTGAGATCGTGCAGTGCGTTTGCGGTCGTCACCCTGTTCCTTCGCGGTGCAGGCAAGGCAGCGGAGCCCAACGTTCGGTACTCCCAATGTTCAGAACCGTTCAGCGTAGGGTCCGGTGGCTGTTCTCTACTAGTGATCGTAGTAGTTCGTTGGGTAAAATGGGTGTGTTCCCACCACCTGCGATACGGTGGTCGGTCGTGACAACCGCGAGTCTGGTGTCTACGCACGCCGCCGAACGCTCTGTGCCGCAGCGAGAACAGCGCTCGACGCCGCCGTAGGGGAGCTACTTCATCAACCACCAACGGCCGGGGAGGTCCGAGATCAACGCAACGACAACGAGGAACCAGTTGCTACATCCCGGCCCCTGGAACAGTTTTGTGCACCGAGGGAGGCCGAACAGCGGGCCGGGAGCTGAGCAGATCGAGGCGATCCTTCAGAAGCTCGCCCTCGCCCGGTGCAGGCCGACAGCCGGTTGAAGGTGATTCAGCTTCCGACGTACCGCTCGGATGCTGCCATCGTTTCGCCCGACCATCGTGACGACGGCCGAGATGTCTTCAACGGCTACTATCGCGGGTAGTAGGGTGTCCTGCTGTGGACCGCCCTGGGATTCAGCTGTCCCTCGTCAGCTCATGTGTGAGCCGATCGAGGTGCTATTGAGAACGTCGCCGCAAGGGAAGCTGTTCCTCGAAAAGACAACCCCACCAAAGCTAGGGTGATATGTGATGGCGGTCAATGATCAGCTTGGGAACGTCTCCTACCTGGGGTTCCAGGCCGCAATGGCCGGTTACATCGCCGCCCTGGTGTGTTTCGGCATCGAGTTCGCCTCGGCGCGAGGGGACGCCCCGACCGCGTCCGAAGCGGTCAGCATGGCGATCCGGGCGGCGAGCAGGAGCCGCATCGCAGTGATGGACCGCGGCACCGGATCCGCCGAAAGCGGGATCGGGCAGATTCCGAAACCTGCCAAACGTTCCCAGCCGATGGCTGCCCTGTTCGGCCGTGCCGGCCTGATCGTGACGATCATCGGCTTCACAGCACAGGTGTTCTCGATCGTCACCCGCGGTCTGGCCGCCGGCCGCGTGCCGTGGGGCAACATGTACGAGTTCACATCGCTGTTCTGCGCCGCGGCGGTTGCCGGGTTCCTGTTTGTGCTCTACAAGACCAGAGGCCGGTCGATCGGCTTCTTCGTGATGATCCCGGTCGTCATCCTGATGTTCGTCGGCGGAACAAAGCTCTACACGCAGGTGGAGACCCTGGTCCCTGCGCTGCATTCCTATTGGTTGCTGATCCACGTGCTCGCCGTTTCGCTGTCCAGCGGCGTGTTGATGGTTTCCGGGGTCGCGTCGGTGATGTACCTGCTCCGAGCCCGCCATGAACGTAAGCTGCTCGCCGGCAAGGCCTGGGTCAGCGAGTCCAAGGACGGCGTGCGGTCGGGGGAGTCAGCTGTGCCCAAGCGGCAGGTCACGATCGCCGACGGGTCGAGGCTGGCGTCGCTGCCGTCCCTGGCCGCCCTGGATCGGGTCGCCTACCGCACGGCCATCGTCGCCTTCCCGGTGTTCACCTTCGCCGTGATCGCCGGAGCGATGTGGGCCGAAGTAGCCTGGGGGCGCTACTGGGGCTGGGATCCGAAGGAGACCAGTGCTTTCATCACCTGGGTGTTCTACGCCGCCTACCTCCACGCTCGCGCGACCGCAGGCTGGCGGGGGTCCCGAGCGGCCTGGATCTCCGTCCTCGGTTTCCTCACCGTGCTGTTCAACCTGTTCTTCATCAACATCGTGGTCTCGGGCCTGCACTCCTACGCAGGCCTCAACTGACTTGGCCTCTGATGCATGCTGCCGCTGCTCGCGATGGGAGGCCCGATCTGCAAGAAGCTTGTCGTCCTCTCGGTCGGCGCTACCGGTGCCAACGAATTGGAAGTAGCAGCTGCCACTTGAACCGGCCGCCCGCAGCGGTTGGTATTCGTCAGCGCCGCCGCCACCGCTCCCGGCAGCGCCCACCCTGTCCAGTCGCCGCTGCAGCCAACGAGACCATCTCCGTAACCGCCCGGACTACGGTCGTCCGCGCATCACTCGCGCGCGAAGGCTCGACCGGCCACTGAACTCATCGGCAGGGAACCCGCTACTTGCGGCCTCCACTTGCGTCGCGAGGTCTGAATGGCAGATGCAAGGTTTGTCTGGCCGCAGTACCGCGCCGCCTGCCTTGCAGTGACCGTCCTTCACAGCAGACAGCACCACCTGAGACAACGACCGGCGGTGCTCCGCGCACGACGCTGATCACTACACCAAGCGTCCCCTGTACCGGGTTCGGTCACAACCGCGGAAGGCGGAGCAAACCAGAGCGACTCATTGCCACACCGCCGATGCCAAGACGGTGGCTCCTGAATGCTGCGCCGCTGGTAACTGATGCATCGAGCTGTTAGCCGCGTTACGCCGACTGGGATTTGACCGTCATGTTGCTCCACTGAGGCCAGGTGTAGGCCCAGTCGAACAGGTCGCCGTCGGCGGAGGAGAGGTTGATTTTTGTGCCGGTCACCTCGACGGGGTCTCCCAGCAACGTCGACTTGTAGTAGGCCGCGGCGGAGGCGGCCGAGAGGTTGACGCAGCCGTGGGAAACGTTGGTGCGCCCCTGGTCTTTCACGGTTTTGGGGTTGGCGTGGATGAACTCGCCGTTGTCGCTGATCCGCACGGCCCACCGTTCGAGGAGGTTGACGTAGCCGTACTTCGGATTACTCATCAGCTTGGTCGGGAACATGTCGTTGACAACGTGGATGCCGGAGCGGGTGATCTTGTCCGGTGTGTCGCCCTTGCCGAACGACGCCGGGTAGGAGGCGACCTTTTTCCCGTCGCGGAAAACCAGCAGATCGTGGGAGT
>JAABUT010003023.1_pt1 | contig 15083 bp, 10 predicted proteins | sample 5559281 | NCBI WGS metagenome assembly JAABUT01 (sample SAMN10711880, study PRJNA513359) | rock metagenome | isolation source: Antarctica rocks | place: Antarctica: Victoria Land, Ricker Hills nord | collected 2016-01-04 | reverse complement strand
CGGAGATCCTGCGCCCGCTGCTCGATGGTGCGGTCGACCTGACCTATTCGACCGACAACGGGCTGGTGGAGTTGGCCGCCCCCGGGGTGACCAAGGCGACGGGCCTGGCGCAAGTGGCGGACGAACTTGGGGTTAGCGCTGAGCGGGTCATCGCGTTCGGGGATATGCCCAACGACGTGCCCATGCTGGGCTGGGCCGGACACGGGGTGGCGATGGGCAACGCCCACCCGGACGCGCTGGCGGTCGCCGATGAGGTGACAGGGGCGCACACCGAGGATGGTGTAGCCATGGTGTTGGAGCGGTGGTGGAGCTGATCAGGTGTATGAATGAGCCGCGCCCTCAATGGGCGGGCGACCGCTGGCACCGCCGCTACCCGCTCGTGAGGTAGCCGGCGAGGTCGGCGATGAGGTCGATGCTCTCCAGGGTCGTCGAGTTCGCATCGACCGGGAAGATGTTGCAGAGTGGGCAGGCTGCGGACATCATGTCGATGCCAGGGCGAATTCTTGCCCCCAGCTGGTGTTGCCGGGCGGGCACGTGGTCCCACCGTTCTGTCAGACGACCCGCCAGGGTGAACCCGGCGAGGACCTCTCACGTAAGCCGCAGCGAACGAGCCCCATCGTCTCGTTGACGCACCCCGTGCATCATGGCGTAATGGCCGCCACATGCAGCACGCAAGAGACCGTGTCAAACGGAATGATCAGCGGCACAGTCTGATCCGGGGGATAGACCTGCACCTGGGTGGATGGCCTCGGTGCCGCGCACCCGGGTTGGGTCACCTCGGAGATCCTCAGGACGAACTGCGCTCGACCGCCCGGGGCAACTTCGATCGGTTGTCCTACTGGTCCATAACGATCAGCGGGCTGGCCGACCAGGTTTCCTGCAGGGTCGAGAACCGACACACCGGGGTAACCCTGTAGGACACAGGCCTGTTGGCCAGCATTCGTCAGAGAGAACGTTGTGTAGGCGCTGCCCGCGGCCCCCTGGCGAGGTCCAGCTGTGAGCCTCAGCTGACTGCTCTTGCAGACCCCGCTCGGGCCGCCTTGCGGCGTTGCCGCCGGACTGGAGGGGGTTGCTGACGGCACGGTGGAACTCGTTGGCGTGCGTGTAACGGACAGTGCCGAAAACGACGGCGGCGGCGTGGAGGAGGTCGACGTAGCGAGCGAAGCGGACACTCCTGCGGCTGATGGGGGCGCCGCCTGCGGCGATGTTCCACCGCCACTGCATGCTGCCGCCAGCACAGAAAGAACCGTGCCCAGTAGCGTCGCAGCAGTCTTCGACTTGATCGCCATGAGCTTCACCTTCGTCCAGTGCGGGCCAGTTTTACAATAGGGGTCCATCGTTAGTGGGCTGGGTGCCCGTTACTGACCCTCCGGCGCCATTCCGGGCTCGGTGTCTCCCGATCGAGGCACATTTGCGGCGTCCACGTGCTCGGCTTCTGCGACCAACGGCGCGGCCGCAGTGTTGCCGCAATCAGTACCCCCGGACGTGGCGGTTGGTGCGCTCGGCGAGGCGCTGTGATCCTGGCCCGCGTCATCTCCGACTCCGGGTTCGGTAACTTGCGGTGGATGCTGGAGACGCACCCGGCCACGAGGTTGACCCCGCCGTCCTGGCGCACCTGCTGCCGCAGGACGACCGCCAGGAACTGCTGGAGGAGACCTCGTGCGCTCGGAGGTCGCGTCTGGTGCGCCGGATGGTGGTGCGGGAGTACGAGATTCTGCGGCAGTTGCGCGCCGTCCCGGTCTCGCGGGACCAGATCCTGCTGCCGGTAACGCCGAACTGAGCCGGGTCAGCTCACGGCGGCCTGCACGGCTCCGCCGGTCTCGACCACCCACGAACTGTCTAGGGTTCCGTCCTTGGCCCACACCTCGTCGCGGCGCAGGGCGGCAAAGCGCTGCCCCGCGAGGCTGACGGCACTGATCGCGTCGGCCTCGACGACCCAGGTGCTCGACAGGTCTCCGTCCTTCACCATCAGCGTGCCGTTGGTGAGGACCACGCCGATGCGGGTGCCCGAGAGGGCCACCTGGCGGGCGCTGGACGCCTCGACGACCCACGGTGCGTCGAGCCCGCCGTCCTTGACCAGCACGCTCCCGTCTGCGGTCACGACGCCCACGCGGGTGCCGTCGACCGAGGCCTGCGTCACCCCGGTTGCCACCACCACCCAGCTCGCGTAGAGGTTGCCCTGCTTCACCCGCAGCGTGCCGTCGGTGGCGAGGACGGCCACGCGGTCGCCGGAGAGGTCCAGCGAGCGGGCCCCGCCGTCCACGGTGACCCAGCTCTCGTAGAGGTTGCCCTCCTTCACGCGGACGGAGCCGTCGGTCCCCACCACGCCGAGACGGTCGGGGGTCACCGCGACGTGGGCTACGCCGCCGGTCTCGGTGACCCAGGCCGCAGTTAGACCCCCCTCCTTGACGTCCACCTCGCCGCTCCGGTGGACGACGGCGAGCCTTGTGCTAGCGGAGCCGACCTCGACCCCGTCGCCGGTCTCCACCACCCACGGCGCGGCGAGGTCACGCTCCTTGGCGCGCACGACACCGTCGGCGCCGAGCGCGACGAGCCGCGGCGGGGGTCCGGGCAGCCGCACGACGCCGCCGGGCAGGGTCAGGCGCGCCTGCTGGGTGACCATGTCGGAGAGTGCTCCGCCGTAACCGGGCCCCTGGGTGAGGATCGCCACGGCGAAGTGGTCACCGTTGACGACGCCGGTCGAGTTCTGCTCGGGCACCCCGGTGGGGGTGTCGTTGCCCCAACCCTGCTTGATGCCCGCCCCGGTGGTCGCGCTGGGGATGCCGAAGAATTGGTAGAAGCCGTCCGAGCCGTAGGGCGTCGCGTTGTGGATCGCGTTGGATAGCCAGGGCCACACCACGGGGTCGGCGCGGACCGCCGCGTAGAACGACACCATCCCGTGCGCCGTCACGGGGGTTGCCCCCCAGTAGCCCGACTGCGGGGGCGGCGACCCGAGCCACGGGATCCCGTAGCGCTGCTCGACCCACGTGATGTTCGCGTCACCGCCCGTGCGCCCGTAGAGGGTGTTTGCCGAGGCGTCGTCTGACTGCGTGATCATCTTGTAGGCGGTGGTCTCGTTGAAGCCGCTCATGTTCCCGTCGGCGAGCAGGCGGGTGGCGATGAAGAGCTTGATGAGCGACTCCGCGGAGTACGTCGCGTCCGGGTCGCCCGCGGTCCAGTACCCGCCGCCGTCCATGTCGAGCACGGCCACGGCAGACCTGTAGCCCCGCTGGTTGGAGTACGCAACGGCCGCCGCGACGTCGTCGGGGGCCCCGCCCGCGCCGGCCGCCGAGGCCGCTGGGGGGGCCGTCACTACCAGTCCGGTCACCAGCACCGCGACGGCGGCGAGAACCCCCACTCTGAGCACCCCAGCGCGCACTGCCGCCACCCCTCGTCGAGACCCATTCGTCAGGCTCACGAATCTAGGCCATCGACGGGCTCGGTCGTGCGGGGGTTAGCCACGCTGCACACTTGTGACCCAGTAGTGGCCGTTCGGCTCTGCGGTGACCGTGACCGTAAGGCGCCCCCGCCGCCCGTCGTAGACAAACACCGACCCGCTGCTGGCGGACCCGTCGAGGGTGTAGGTGCTGCCCTTCACGCCCGTCACGAGCAGCGCCCGGCTGGTGGCCTCGGGCACCGTCCCGGGGTATACGCACGCGGTGGCCTGGGCGAGCTGGCCCGAGCTCAGCGCGCCCGTGTAGGCGTCCGCGATGTCGCGGGGCTGCTCGGCCGCCTGGCAGAGGAACTGCGGCGGAGCTGCGGGCACGCCTGGGGACGTGCTGGTGGGCTGCGGGGCGGGTGGCGGGCTCGTGGCGGGGACGGTCGTCACCGTGGTCGAGGGGGTGCTCGTCACCGGGACAGTGCGCGTCGGGGACGGCGGTGCCGACGAGCCCGACAGTGCGGCCGAGGTCCCCGACGCGCACGACGCGACGAGCAAGCTGAGGACGACCGCGGGCACGGCACGGTGCAAGCGACGGAAGTGCGGCGACAAGGCAACCATGCCACTACCCTGGCATAGGTTCCACCTGGCGCCCCTGGCGGGCAGGCGCCAAGAGATGGTGGACGGTCGTGCAGCGACGGTGATGCTCGGGCTCGACGCTCTGGTGCTGCTTGCGGGGTGGGGGTCGAACTGGAGCAGGCGCGAAGCACGGCGACCACTCCTCAGTGCGGGCCTTGCTGAGGCCCGGCGGCACCATTGCACCTCACGAGCCTGCGCGCCGCCCTCGAACGCGAGGTGGCCGAAACTGTCGGAGCTACCTGCCATCATCACGTGGTCAGCGTGGCCTGACGATCAACGGGCCGCCACCAAAGTTCCACGGAACTCGGGCCATCCTCTGGCCGTCCGCTGGCGAGTGGCATCGCACGTAGGGCTGGCCCGATGCGCCCCAAGCCGCGGAGTTTTCCAAAGGAGCAGGCGGCGGCAATGCGGGCGTCGAACACGTCAACGAAACCGGCAGACTGGAGGCAGTGCCGGTGCGACTTCGAGTGTTCCGGGGTGTGATGATGCACGGACGTGAGCGACATCCGCCCTGCGGGCTCGTGCAAACTTTCACGACGAATGCCAATGGACGAAGGAGCCGACGATGTTCCGCCGCCTGCGCAGTTCGGCGCATGAGAAGGTCCGCAATGCCCTACGCGGCGTGCTAGCCGAGCATCAAACTGCCGACCGAGAGGCCTTGCGCGGCGGTTTGGACCTCATCGCGGCGCGGCTTTCGGGAGACGTGGCGGGCGTTCGCGAGCACCTGAGTACAGAGCTGACCCGCTCCACTGATCGGCTCCGACAGGAGATCATCGACCTTGAGTGGCGGCAACGACGAGACCTCTTCTTTGCAGCAGATATCAAGGCTGCCGAGCAGACCCATGACTTCATGCAGGACCGAATGCCGTTCTTGACACCATTCCCTCACCCGCATGACACACTGCGCTACGCAACTCGGCAGGTAACGGTGCAGGGGATGGTACTAGAGTTCGGGGTGGCCACCGGCACCACGCTCAGACTCATTGCAGAGGGATTGCCGGATCACTCGATCTACGGCTTCGACACCTTCGAGGGGCTGCCGCAGAACTGGCGCACGGGCTTCCCGAAGGGCGAGTTCCGGCAGGAATCGATCCCCGAAGTGCCAGGGGTCGAGCTGGTGGTGGGACTCTTCGAAGACACCCTGGACGGCTTCCTCGCCCAGCACCCGGGGCCAGTCGCGCTGCTGCATGTCGACTCCGACTACTACTCGGCGGCAATGACGGTGTTAAACCAGGTGGGACCGCGCCTCGTGCCGGGTTCGATCATCGTCTTCGACGAGTACTTCAACTACCCGGGGTGGCAGGGTGGCGAGCACCGTGCGTGGGAGGAGTTCGTGGAGAGCACGGGAGTGGGGTTGGAGTACCTCGCGTACACCTTCAATCACGAACAGCTTGTCATCAGGATCACGGAGCCCCCCCAGGCCTGAACCGGTGATAGCTGTCGCGTATCAGTCCCGTCCGTAGAGTCGGGCCCAGTTCTCCCGGCTCGTTAGCAGCGGCATGGCAGCACGGTAGCGAGCCTGCTGGTGCGGTGCCTCCGCGCGGAGGCGACGGCAGGCTTTGATTCCGCGGGCCAGCAAGGCCTTGGCCGCGGCTGGGTCCCGGCTACGCAGCCGAACACCCTCCTGGGAGGCGTCCGTGACGACGACCTGGTCAAACTGGGAGACGTGCCACCAGTGGGCCTCGCCGGCAGGAATGGCCACTGTGTGCGACTGCGTTCGACCCAGGGCCTGGTCGACGATCCGCTTGACGAAGATTGTCCTTGTCAGGCGGGGCGGCGGGGCGGCGACGACGATGGACATGTCCGCCGCCCGGAGTCCCGGAACAGCGGAGGCTGGGTGGCGCACCGTCTCCCCGAAGTCGGCTCGCTCCTTGCGAATGGCCGCGGCTGCGGCCTGACCGCCGTCCTGCAGGAAATCCGGACCTTCCAGGAAGTCCTCGACGGCCTTGATCATGGTGTGCGCCAGGCCATACTGCATCGAGAGCAAGTACCGTAGCAGCTGCGCCTGCAGACCCTTGGCCACTTGCTTGCCCGAGAAGTCGCTGTGTAGCGCGGCGGTGATTATTGCGTTGCGGATATTGAAGTAGCGGTGCCACTCATCCCAGTCTTTCCAAGCGAAGTCGGCGTGCCAGACGCCGGCCCCTGGCAGGGTCACCGTCGCGTGCCCGGCGGCGCGGGCGCGGTAGCCATACTCGATGTCGTCCCATTGGAAGAACAGCGGGAGCGGGAAGCCGACCTTGCGGACGATCTCCGCGGGGATCAGGCACGTCCACCATCCGTTGTAGGCACCGTCGACCCGCTCGTCCTGGTGGTTGTGAATAACGTCGATGTCTCGCAGGGCCCGATGGGTGGCGATGCCGGCCGCGAGGCTCGGCAGGTCGGCGCGCTCGGCTCCAACGTGCAGCTGCTCGGGGTGCAGCAGGTAGAGCATCTGTCCGCCGATGATGGCCGGCTCGACGGTCTTGTTGGCGAACGCATTGAGCCTCAAAACAGTTTCGGGCTCGCACAACACGTCGTCGTCCATGAAGATCACGTTGGCGTGCTCGGAGCCAGCTCCGTCGGTGACTTCGAACAGCCCGCGTGTGAAGCCGCCCGCCCCACCGAGGTTAGGCTGGGTGATGTATCGGAGCTTGGGGCCAAGTAGTTCGGCCACCCGGCCAAACTCGGCCCTGGTGTCTACGCGGTCGGTTCCCTGGTCCACGACGTAAACGTTCACGATGTCGGCTAATGCGACGCCGTCGTCGGCCATGGCCGCCAGCGTCGCCACACAGTCGTCGGCCCGGTTGTAGGTACAGATCACTACGGAGGCAGGACGGCGCTCGGCTGAGGCCTGAACCGACCAGGTGAGCCCAGCGAGCTCGACGGCCTCGGAGTATGTCCTGACCTCAACCCACAGCGCGCCACCGTCAACGAAATGGTCAACAGGGGCAGTGAGGGTGAGAGCACCGGCGCCCTCAACGAGGGCGCTCGCAACGGTCCGAGTTTCCCCCGCGGCGTCGGAGGCCACCAGCGCGACCCGTCCGCTGCCGTCCACCTCGGCGGTGAGGACCACCGAGGTGATATTTGTCCATCGTTGCCAGTAGCTGGCTGGGAAACGCCCGAAGTAGGTATTGGTGCTGACCCGGGCGTCTTGCTCGACTCGCAGTGTGGTGCGGGTTCGATGGGCCACACCGCGCTCGATCAGGGCGTACATGTCGTCGGAGACGAGCGGGGAGGGAGCCGCGAAGAGGCCGCGCTGCGCGATGATCATGTGCGTGCTCGTTGAGCTGGCCATGGTGATCAGTCCTCCAGTGAGCCGGATAGCGCACGACCCTCGGTGAAGTAGGGGGCGATCTTGTTGTCGTACATCGACAGTGCGCTTCCAATAGCCATATGCATGTCTAGGTACTGGTAGGTCCCGAGCCTGCCGCCGAACAGTACATTGCGCGCGGCCGTCTCCTGCCGGGCGAGTTCCCGGTAGGCGGCCAGCTTGGCGCGGTCCTCTGCGGTGTTGATCGGGTAGTACGGCTCGTCGTCCGCCTCGGCGAAGCGACTGTACTCGCGCATGATCACCGTCTTGTCCGGCGGGTAGTCGCGTTCAGGATGGAAGTGGCGGAACTCGTGGATGCGTGTGAACGGGACCTCGGCATCGGCGTAGTTCATCACCGGTGTTCCCTGGTAGTCCCCCACCGGCAACACTTCTTGTTCGAAGTCCAGGGTGCGCCAGCCCAGCTCGCCCTGCACGTTGTCGAAGTAGCCGTCCAGCGGTCCGGTGTAGACGATTGGTACCCCCGGGTTGGCGGCAAGCACCTCACCGCGGATATCGAACCAATCGGTGTCTAGCCGCACCTCGATGCCGGGTTGGTCGGCCATTGCCTTGATCCATGCCGTGTAACCGTGCATCGGCAGGCCCTCATAGATGTCATTGAAGTAGCGGTTGTCGAAGGTGTAGCGAACCGGCAGCCGACTGATGATCGCCGCGGGTAGCTCGGTGGGATCGGTCTGCCACTGCTTAGCGGTGTACCCCTTGAAGAACGCCTCGTACAGCGGGCGCCCGACCAGTGAGACCGCCTTCTCCTCGAAATTGGCCGCCTCCCTGCCGTCGATCTCCGCAGCCTGCTCGGCGACCAGCGCCCGAGCCTGCTCCGGGGTCAACGCCCGGCCGAAGTAGGAGCACATGGTGGCTAGGTTCACCGGCATCGAGTAGGCCTGGCCGGCGTAGATGGTGAACACGCGGTGGGAGTATCCGGTGAATGCGGTGAACTGGTTGACGTAATCCCATACCCGATGATTAGACGTGTGGAATAGGTGCGCGCCGTACTTGTGGACCTCGATCCCCGTCTCCGGTTCCGACTCAGAGTAGGCGTTGCCGCCGATGTGGTGCCGACGATCCAGAACCAACACCCGCTTACCTAGCTGGGTCGCGGCGCGCTCAGCGATTGTCAGCCCAAAGAAGCCGGAGCCCACGACGACGAGATCAACAGGTGCTGAGGTCACGACTGCCGAGACTACCAATGCCGTGGGCAACCTCTAGCTCGGTGCTGCAGCGTCAGCGCGACAGCAGCACCCCGGTACCCGAGCTCACGTCGACCCACGCTGAAGTTAGCGAGCCCTCCTTCACCCGAACGGTGCCCGCGTCAACGACGGCCACGCGGGCGGAGGTGAGGGAGAGCGCCGTGACCGTCCTATTCGCCACCGTGGTCCACGCGCTGAACAAGCCGTCCTTGACTATCGCGTCCGTTCCATCGAGGACCCCGATGCGGTCGTCGGAGAGTGCGACGCGGCTCGCTGGCGCCAGCGCGACCCAGCCCTCAAATAGGCTGCCCTGCTTGGCGTAGGCAGTCCCACCGAACACGGCCGCAAGCCGACTCCCGGAGAGCGAAATATCGGTAGCCCCGTTGGCTAGCAGCACCCAACCAGCCGACAGTGAACCCTCCTTCGCGTACAGCATGCCACCGCTGATCACCGCAACCCGCGAGTCGGTCACGACCACCGCGCTCGCCCCGCTAGACCACACCGTGGTCCAAACGTTGTTCACCGCACCGTCTTTGACCCGGACCGATCCATCGTTGCCCAGCACCGCGATTCGACCTGAGGCTAGTGTAATACCGCGGGCGCCATCAGCGAGGGTGATCCAGCCCGCGTTCAGCGTGCCATCCTTCACCATGGCGACGCCTCCAGTAACAACGCCGACGCGGAGGCGGTCGAGGCCATAAGCCGTCACCCCGGAGGCCACCGTTGTCCACCCGTCGTAGAGGCCGCCCTCTTTGATCATGAGCGAGTTCGCAGACGTCAGCGCAGCGATACGGGTGGTACTCGGTGGGACCGGCGCCGTCGCCACACCAGCGGTGTCCGGAGACGTAGTCGGCGTGCGGCCGTCCGCGACGTCCGCGAACTCGGTGACGCTCCAGGTGCGGCCCCCGCCGGTTATGGCACCCATGCCGATTACGGTGAACTTTGCGTTGAGTATGTTGGCCCGATGCGGCGCGCTCGACATCCAAGCGGTCACGACGTCCTGTGCGCTGCCACCGGTCGCCACGTTCTCGCCGGCGCTCGTCCAACCGGCGGAGCCGTTGGCGTCCAGGTCGGGACCGAGGTTGGGGTTGTGGCTGAGAGCCCCTGCGGCGGTTAGCTGTCGCGCCCATCGGCGCGCGACGTCTGTTGCGCCGCCGGACAAGCGAAATGCAGGCAGGCCTGCGGTCACACGCTGAGCGTTCAGCCCGTCGAGCAACGCCGACTCGTAGTCGCTGAGCACGAAGCCATGACTCGTGGTCACGTCGGGCCGCGGAACGGGTGCGGCCAAAGCCATCGGCCCGAGAGCCGTCGTCACGAGCAGTGCCACGGCTAACACCGCGAGCGACACGAACTGCCTATGGACCGGCTGTGACGGTCGAGGAGTACTGGGCATCGCGGCGGTCACCATGCAAGGGTTGTCGTCACGTGGGTGGGATCAGACGAGTGCAGCCCCAGAAATAGCACCGATCGGGTGAGTGCGGGCGGTCATACCTTGGTGTGCGCATCGGTTCGACGCAGCTGCATGGTGGGCGACGCAAGTCGGCGACTGCGGATGTGCGCGCCTGTGAGCGTGGTGAGCACGAGCAGACCCAGCGCAATCCCGGCCAGACCCAGCGAGGTGCCGGGCGGCCGGAAAGACACCGTGAGCGTGCCGTTCATACCTGCCGGAACATCGACGGCAAGGAATGATCCGCCGACCGAAGTGACAGGGACCGGCTTCCCGTCAACCGCCGCGCGATAGCCAGGCCACGCCAGACGGGAGAAGATCACCCGCCCGCCGGCGGTCGAGTCGATCCGGTAGGTCCCCGACGCGTCCGACTCGTTGACCAATGTAGAAGTGACACCCTGGGACGACACCACCCGCCCGTCGACCCGCGAGACCGGACCCGACGTGCGCACCAGGACGAGGGACTCGTAGTTCCCCCCCTGCCACTGCCAGCCTGCGGGTGGGGGCTGTCCGATCACGCCGGGGTACTGGGCGCGCTGCAGCACGACGCGGTCAAGCATCATCAGGTCGGCGAAAGTCTTGCCCGTGGTGGGCTCCGTGCTGAACAACTTGCGGTAGGCGTCTGGGCAGGTTGACCCGTCGTAGCCCATGCACAGCAAGCTGGAGAACGTGGCGTACCCAATCGACGTATAGCTGTTTACGTAATTCAAGTTGAGAGTCTTCGCGTAGTTGCCGAACACGAGCGAGTCCCACGCCCCTGTGATCGACCGGTCTTGCACTGGTACGAGGTCGCGGCTGCCTAGCTGAAGGGTGAGTCCGGGATAGTGCGGAAACGCAGCTTGAGCCTGGCTCGTGCTCGCGGGCAGGTTCCAGAAGGAGTGGTAAGGGTAGCGAGTCATCTGGAACCAGAGGACCGGCAACGAGGACAGCAATAAGGTAGCCGCCACCGCGCGGTGACCACCCAGCCGCGCCACGACCAGCACTACGGCCCCAGCAACGACGAGCCCGACGCCGACAAGCACGTGCCGCCGGAGCAGCGTGGGATCAGCGGAGAACCCGCGGAAAACCTGCACACCGACGAGCAGCACGGCGACGCCGAGGCGAGCGCGGGATGGCCGGGCGATGCCATGCTTACTCAGCAGGGCGCAGGCCAGCACCAACATCGTCATGGCGACGAACGGCAGCCACCGCGCGGGCCAACGCAGCGCACCCAGACTGCTCGGTCCATCTGTCATAACGAACATGACGCCGAGGAATATGACGGCCGAGGACAAACCTCGAAGTGAGCGGCGCGCACCCGCCCAGTCGATGAGGGCAAGCGCAGGGACCAGAAACCAGGCGACGTACGTCACCGGCCACGGCTGGACCTCGCCGAACCACGCTTGGATCGACGGCACGGAGGACGGCAGGCTCGCGGTAAGCGTTTCCGACCAAGGCGCCGTGAGGAAGTTGTCGTTGTACAGGTTGCCCTGGCCACTGCGCCAAGTCACCGAGGAAGACAACAGTCCCGGGAGGAAGGTGAGAGCGCCGCACGCGGCGGCGGCGGCGGCGGCGGCGGCCAGCCTCAGGCCGGGAAGCCATCGACCCTGGTTGATGCGCTCCCCGACGACCAAGCAGCCGGTGAGGAGACCCGCCGCTATGGCAGCGTGTGGGTACCCAACGCTGATGGCGAGGTAGAAGAAGGCAAAGGCGGGAACGGGTCCGGAATGTCCCCGGGCGTACCGCAGTGCGCTCGCCCACGCCTGGGCGACCCACGCCATGCTCGTCAGCGCGGTGACCCACGAGGCCTCGTCATAGAACAGGGAGAACCCTGCGAGCGGGACTGCGGCCCCCGCTACCGCTGCCCAGGGGGCGCGGGCACCATACTCGAGCGCCACCCGGTAGGTCCCCAACGCGAGGATGACAGCGAACACGCATTTGACCGCCGCAGCGAACAGGGACAGGTTGTCAATCGACGGCGCGATCAGGTTGATGATGACCTGAACGGGGTTCCACAGACCGCCCTGACCCTCCACTGCCCAGTTGCCGCCCATCCATTGGTCAGGGCTGATCGAAGGGAGCTCGCCAGAACGCAGCATGCGCCCGAGCGCGATCCAGTTGGGCACGGCGCCGGACTCGGTATCGTCGGAGTAGAAGAAGCGCCTGTTCTCGACGAGAATCAATGCGTAGCTCACGAGAACCGTCAGGGTGGTGACCGCACCCCAACTCCACCGCTGGCGACGCAACCGCTGCGCAGCGCTGCCCCGGCCCATGGTCAGGCGCGCTCCCGCCACGTCGGCGGGAGCGGCGGGTGACGGGAGCACTGGTCGGTCTGAAGTGAGCACGCGAGCACCTTGTCGCAGCGGGTATCGGCAACAGTCTCCGAGACTACCTACCGGCGTTGGGCCGATTCGCAGTGCGCGCTACGGCCTGTCCCCAGGTGCCACACGAATCGACAGTCGTTGGCCGGGGAGGTGAGCACGGGCAGTGTGAGTACGAACCCGCTGAGTACGAAGAAGACGAGCACAGCCTCCGGGCCGGCCCACACCAGGTGCAGGGGTGTGTAGGTGAGCAGCCAGCTGGGGGACCCCACCGGCGCCTTCGGGCCACCGAAGTAGGCCAGGGCCAGTGACGGGGAGGTGAGCAGACTGTGATGGAGCACCACCACTATGGCGGCTAGCCCGCGTAGCCCGTCGAGTCCCTTCCAGCGGCCGGTTGGCGCTGGTCTGGCACTGATCATCGTGGTGCTGTTCCCCTCGTATCCGTGCCCCAGACGAGTGCGCGACCACTTGGTGCCGCGTTCTGATCGGTCCTCACCATAGCTGGGTACGTTCGTCGTGCGAGGAAGGTGGAGGCCGGAACAGGCTCACGGCGCTGAACTCAGGGGGCGGCCCCGGTCACGATCGGCGCCAACAACGTCGAGTGGAGGGTGGCGATGACCGGGTTGGGTTTGCCACCGTTCAGCTCGATGAGGCGGCTCCAGCTGGTCACCGGCTGCTTACTGGTAGCGGTCACGCGATAGACGGTAGGTGCGCCCTCGGCCATTGCGAATACCTCCGTGCTGACCGCGCCCGACGAGGTGGCAGCGATGGGGAGCGTGCTGCAGGTCAGGTCGCTCAGAATCGTGACCGGCAGCGCAGATGAGCCCAATGTCGTTACGTGCTGGAATACTCCGCCGCGAGCGAGGTAGATGGCTCCGGCACAGTTCAGCAGTGTCGAGAGATTAAGGGCTGCCCTCGGGTAGGCGGCCACCGTAGCTGAATCGATGGGCGGGTAGGCGCCCTGCAGCCCCAGGTTGGCGGCAGTGGTGAAGCTAGGCAGGTGTGCCAGGCCGGTGGTGCCGTCGACCAGGGACACGGCCCCGGCCGAGTCGATTACTAGTCCGCCAGGTTGCAGCAGGAGTGCGCCCTTGGGTAGCGCGGCTGCGACGTCGTCGGCTACCACGGTGATGGCCGGGGCTTGGCCTCCGCCGAGTGCGACGAACGCTGAGAAGCTCACCACGGGACGGGCAATGGTCCCCGACACCCTGAATACAGTGTCGGTGGCAGCTCCCTTCACGTACCCGGGGCTACTGAGCGGTCCCTCGTCGGGCATCGCACCTAGCAGCGAGTCGGAGAAGGTAGCCCAGCGGCCCGACCACTGAGCGCTGGCTGCGAGGTCGTGTCGGCCGGTGGGTGATATCAGGTAGCTGCGTTGCCCGTCGACGCTGCGCACGAAGCCGGCATAGGCGGGGTCGTGGGGCACCGCGTTGATGGAACCGGGATCAAGCTGGCCCGCGGTGAGGCTGCGCGCCCACGCATTCTGTGCGTTGATCGTCGTCGGGACGTTGGTAAAGCGTCCCGCGCGGCTCAACCAAACGCTTGCGTCGGCCCGTGATACGGCGAGTACTCGATCCCGGATTATTGGCGCACCGTAGGGCAGCACAGCGAGAGCTGGCTCGGCGAGGGTCAGCCGTGGGCTTTGTACGCCGGCCGCCGCAAGGGACGCATCGTCAAACGACTCCCGCTTAACGCGCGCGGTGACGTAGAACGTTTTTCCTGACGTGGTGGACACCAGCTGGGTGAGCCCGCTGCCCTTGGTGAACAACCCAATTTGAGTACCGGTCAGGGGGACTGTACTCGCGCAGTCGTCCCCATAGTCGAAGACCATCGCGCAGGTGGGCGCCTGGTGCAGTACCGAGTCGTCCAGCAGGTAGACCGCTCCGTCTGGTCCGCGAACGAAGCGGCCCAGGACACGGCCCGTGGTGAAGCTGGCGAGATAATCAGGAGAGACGAAGCCGACGGCGCCGAGCGGAGCCAGCGAGTTCAGCGTCGCGAGGTCGCCAACCTGATACTTCGTCTGGCCGCTGATCAGGTACACCGTGGGGTCGGCGACTGAGCGCAGGAGGTAGCTGCCGTTTTGGGTGTCGCCGAACCAGTCACTGAACTGTCGCCAGAAGTTGCGATTGCCGTACGCGGAGCACCCGTCGCCGGTGCCGTAGAGGTTGTTCAGCGCGGCACTGTTGGGCTGGTAGGGGGTGTAGGTATACAGCCCGGCGGTGGCCTGGTTGGCGATGTACACCTGGGAGCTTCCGCAATTTCTGTCAGGGTTATAGAGAATGGTGTTGACCCGGCCTGCTTGGTAACCGTATTGGGTCGGGTTCACCGCGTAGATCTTGAATTGGCGCGCCGCCATGTAGACCTGATTGAAAAGCCCGTAGTAGGTGGAGTCGCACGCGGCAGTGTCGGGGCAGCCGTAGCCAGTAGCGGATTGGTAGGCAATGGCCGACGGCGTCCATCTGGTTACGATGGACGACTCCTTCTGGAGGAGCACCAGCAATGATCGCGGGCTGATCTGGCAGCTCCGGGCAACGTTGGCAATTATTGTCGCTGCGCTCTCGTTGGCAGCCGCGGTGTACCCGGCGCACAGGCCGTTCTCCGCGCTCCTGGTCGGGGTAGCGGTGGTGTGGTCCTTGAGGCAGGGCAGCCCGTTAGCTGCCTGGCACAAGCTGCCCTGGTCGGCGAGAAATGCCTGGATCTGACCCGAATCCGCGAGTAGTTGCTTGTGGGCCTGTTGATCTTGGCGGCGGGGGTCGTTCCGCTCTCGTTTCGCGGTGTGGGCGTGGCTGGGTGCCCGGGGTGTCGCCTCCGGGGGTGCGGGTTCCGT
>JAABUT010003022.1_pt1 | contig 15084 bp, 13 predicted proteins | sample 5559281 | NCBI WGS metagenome assembly JAABUT01 (sample SAMN10711880, study PRJNA513359) | rock metagenome | isolation source: Antarctica rocks | place: Antarctica: Victoria Land, Ricker Hills nord | collected 2016-01-04 | reverse complement strand
GCCATCAGCCTGCTGCGCCTGGCCGGACACACCAGAATCGCCGCCGGCCTACGACATCACAGCCGCAACCCACACCGGGCCCTCGACCTCATCACTTCGGCATGAACCGACTTTGCCGAGCCCCTGGGCACGCCCCAGTGCTTGGCCGAGAACCCCAGGGCTGGGGCCACCAACGTCCGGGGGGGACGATGACTTTGGCGGCGGCAGCCCGGAACACGCTCGGCAACCAGGGTACGGTTCGCGGGATCCATCGCCGCATGGTTCGATGTCTTACAGGACAGCCTTGCGGGTTGGTAACGCGTGGTGACGCACCTGAGAATGGAGCGATATGGACGCCCAGAAAGCATTCTTGTCGTGGCCTGTGGTTCGCCAGCTCACCGGCAAGGGTGGGTCGGACCCGCTCGGCCGGGGCACCGCGGTCCGGTCCGTGCAGACGGATCACATTGAGGCGCGCACCGAGACTGCCGACCGGGTTGCCAAGAGCGTTTGCCCGTACTGCGCTGTGGGCTGCGGGCAGCGGGTGTACGTGAAGGACGAGAAGGTCATCCAAATTGAGGGTGACCCCGATAGCCCCATTTCTCGGGGCCGGCTGTGCCCCAAGGGGTCGGCCAGTAAGAACCTGGTGACTAGCCCGATGCGGCAGACCAAGGTTCGCTACCGCGCTCCGTTCGCGACCGAGTGGCAGGACCTGGCCCTGGACACCGCGATGACGATGATCGCCGACCGGGTCGTCAAGGCCCGCGCTGACACCTGGCAGGACATTGACGAGAAGGGCCACAAGGTCCGGCGGGCGATGGGAATCGCCAGCCTGGGCGGGGCGACCTTGGACAATGAGGAGAACTACCTCATCAAGAAGCTCTTCACCGCGATGGGCGCCATCCAGATCGAGAACCAAGCCCGGATTTGACACTCCGCCACGGTTCCCGGTCTGGGAACCTCGTTTGGTCGGGGCGGCGCCACCGGCTTCCAGCAGGACCTCGCCAACGCTGACTGCATCATCATCCAGGGTTCGAACATGGCCGAGGCTCACCCGGTCGGGTTCCAGTGGGTGATGGAAGCCAAGGAGCGCGGCGCCAAGGTGATCCACATCGACCCGCGGTTCACCCGGACCAGCGCGGTCGCCGACACGTATGTGCCGCTGCGCGCTGGAACCGACATCGTGCTACTCGGCGGGATCATAAACTTCGTTCTTGAGAACGAACTGGATTTCCGTGAGTACGTCGTGGCCTACACGAACGCACCGACCATCGTCAGCGCAGATTTCCGTGACACTGACGACCTGGACGGGCTCTTTTCCGGCTTCGATCCTGAGACTCGCACCTACGACCCAAGCAGCTGGCAGTACGCCGGGCAGGAGTCCGACGGTTCGGACCGTCAAGACCAGGACATGCAGCGCGAGACGGCCAGCGCTTTGCAGCACGAGTCGCACGGCATGAGCATCTCCGGTGACCTGCTTCGCGACGACACGCTGCAAGACCCGCGGTGCGTCTACCAGATCCTCAAGCGGCACTACGCCCGCTACACCCCTGAGATGGTCCAGCAGGCATGTGGCATCTCCGAGCAGGCGTTCCGGGAGGTGTGCGAGGCGTGGACGCGCAACTCCGGCCGCGAACGGACGACCGCCCTGGTGTACAGCGTCGGCTGGACCCAGCACAGCGTCGGTGTTCAGTACATCCGATCCGGGGCGATCCTTCAGCTATTGCTCGGCAACATGGGCCGCCCGGGCGGCGGCATCATGGCGCTGCGCGGCCATGCCAGCATTCAGGGGAGCACGGATATCCCCACTTTGTTCAACATCCTGCCGGGGTACCTGCCGATGCCGCAGGCCGAGCAGCACACGACTCTTGACGAGTGGATAGGTGCCGTGAAGCATCCCGGGGCCAAGGGCTTCTGGGACCATGCGGACGCCTTCGCCATCAACCTCCTCAAGGCTTATTGGGGCGAGAAGGCAACGGCGGCAAACGACTTCTGCTTCGACTACCTGCCTAAGATCACCGGTGACCACGGTACGTATCGGACAGTCCTTGACATGATCGACGGCAAGGTCAAGGGCTACTTCCTACTGGGTCAGAACCCGGCCGTCGGCTCCGCCCACGGCCGCGCGCAACGGCTCGGCATGGCCAACCTGGACTGGCTGGTGGTGCGCGACCTGTTCGAGATCGAGAGCGCCACCTTCTGGAAGAACTCTCCCGAGATCGAGACCGGCGAGATCGTGCCCGAAGAATGTCGCACCGAGGTGTTCCTGCTTCCGGCCGCCTCGCACGTGGAGAAGGAGGGCACCTTCACCCAGACGCAGCGGATGCTCCAGTGGCGCGAGAAGGCGGTGGAGCCGGCGGGAGACTGCCGGTCAGAGCTGTGGTTCTTCTACCACCTGGGCCGGTTGGTTCGGGACCGACTGGCGGACTCGACGCTCGAGCGCGACCGGCCGGTCCTCGATCTCGCGTGGGACTATCCGGTGCACGGCGTCCACGGTGACGAACCGAGTGCCGAGGCGGTGCTCAGGGAGATCAACGGCTTCGAGGTCGGCACCGGGCGCCCGCTGTCCACCTTCATGGAGATGCAGACGGACGGCTCGACGCTTGGCGGGTGCTGGATCTACACCGGGGTGTTCAAGGACGGCGTCAACCAGGCCGCCCGCCGTACCCCAGGCCGGGACCAGTCCTTCGTGGCCCCGGAGTGGGGCTGGGCGTGGCCAGCCAACCGTCGGATCTTGTACAACCGGGCGTCAGCCGATCCGGAGGGCCGCCCGTGGAGCCAGCGCAAGGCGTACATCTGGTGGGATGAGGAGGCTGGCGAGTGGACCGGTGACGATGTCCCCGACTTTGAGAAGACCAAGCCCCCGTCCTATCGTCCGCCTAAGGGCGCCAGCGGCGTCGAGGCCATCAGCGGCGACGACGCCTTCATCATGCAAGGTGACGGCAAGGGTGCGTTGTTCGTGCCCCAGGGCCTCATCGACGGGCCGCTGCCGACGCACTACGAGCCGGTCGAGTCCACCTTCCGCAACCCCCTCTACAGCCAGCAGAGCAACCCGACCCGCAAGGCCTACGAGCGCCGCGACAACCGGCTCAATCCGAGCCCACCGGAGCAGCACTCCGAGGTCTTCCCTTATGTCTTCACCACCAGCCGCCTCACCGAGCACCACACGGCCGGGGGAATGAGCCGCTATCTGCAGTACCTGTCCGAACTGCAGCCGGCCATGTTCATCGAGGTGTCACCCGAGCTGGCCCGGGAGCGGGGGCTGACCCATATGGACTGGGGCCATGTCATCACGGCGAGGGCGGCCGTCGAGGGTCGCATCATGGTCACGGAACGGTTGACGCCGCTGCGCATCGATGGCCGCGTCCTGCACCAGGTGTGGCTGCCCTACCACTGGGGCAGCGGCGGCATGGTCAGCGGTGACTCGGCCAACGACCTGCTCGGGATCTCCCTGGACCCCAACGTGCTGATCCAGGAGAGCAAGGTCGGCACCTGCGATGTGCGTCCCGGGCGGCGCCCCACCGGACGCGCGATGCTCGACTACGTAGCGGGCTACCAAAAGCGGGCGGGCGTCGACGATGACCATCACGCCCCCATCGTGACGGCCGGTCGACGGCGTGGTGAGTCGCCCGCGGGTGACCGTTCGGACGACGAGGCACACCTCGACCGGGCGGCGCAGCATGCCCACCAGGCCGGCGACACCATGGATGTCCAGAATGGGAGCCACGATGAATAGGAACACTCTGTTCGGCCCGATCGACCCGGCGCCGGACTCCGGGTATCGCGAGGCGCCCGCGCGCAAGGGCTTCTTCACAGACACCAGCCTCTGCATCGGCTGCAAAGCGTGCGAGGTGGCCTGCAAGGAGTGGAACGAGGTCCCCGACGACGGCTTCAACCTGCTCGGCTCGTCCTACGACAACACCGGTGCGCTGGGCGCCAGCACCTGGCGACACGTCGCCTTCATCGAGCAGCCGGCCTCGCCAGGCAGCACCTCCGGGGCACCCGACCAGGAAGGGCCAGGCGCGCCGGCCGGGGTGGAGGGCCTCACCAGGGTCCGGGTCAGCGTTGACCTGGGTATGCCCGCGATGCGGCCGGCAGGCGAGGCGGCACCGCCGATGGACGGCATGCTCGGCGAGCACCCCGACTTCCGCTGGCTCATGTCCTCGGACGTCTGCAAACACTGCACCCACGCGGCGTGCCTCGACGTGTGCCCGACCGGCTCATTGTTCAGGACCGAGTTCGGCACCGTCGTCGTTCAGGACGACATCTGCAACGGCTGCGGCTACTGCGTTCCCGCCTGCCCGTTCGGGGTCATCGAGCGCCGGCAGGGGGACCGGAAGACGACCAAGAACGTCGGCATCGCCCAGAAGTGCACCCTTTGCTACGACCGGCTGGGCGCCGGCAACACGCCGGCCTGCGCCCAGGCCTGCCCGACCCAGTCGATCCAGTTCGGCGACGTGGAAGAGCTACGTCAGCGGGCCCAGCACCGCGTCGAGGCGCTACACGACCGAGGGGTCAGCGGGGCGCGCCTCTACGGCGCCGACCCCGACGACGGCATCGGTGGCGCGGGCGCGATGTTTCTCCTCCTTGATGAGCCTGAGGTCTACGGTCTCCCGCCCGACCCTGTCGTGACCACGAGGGACCTGCCAGCCATGTTCAACCACGCCGGTGTCGCCGCCATCGGGATGCTCTTGGGCGCCGCGGCCGCCTTCCTCGGACGGCGGCGGTGACCGCCTTCGCCGGCCGCGCCCGGGAACGGGTCCGGGACCAGGTCCGGGGCCGGCTCCCGAACCGGGCATGGTGGACGTCCCCGCGGTCGGAACCGAGCGCCGCCCAGCTCCCGGCCACCATCCCGTCCGTCGCCGTCCCCGCGGCCGCAGTCAAGGAGACAGGGGCGCCGCGGCGGCGCCGCAGGGGTGGTAAAGGCATGGGTGGCGAACGGTCCATGGTGCCGCCGGCGACCTTCACCTCCTATTACGGGCGCCCTGTGGTCAAGCCGTCCCCCTGGGAAGCCGACATCCCGGTCTACCTCTTCTTCGGGGGCTTGGCGGCCGGCTCATCCTTGCTCGCCGCCGGCGCCGATCTGACCGACCGGCCGGCGCTGCGCCGCACCGGCCGGCTCGGGGCAATCGGCGCGATCACGGTCAGTTTCGTCGCCCTCGTCCACGACCTCGGTCGGCCCGAGCGGTTCGTCAAGATGTTGCGCACGGCCAAAGTGACATCGCCCATGTCGGTCGGGACGTGGATCCTCAGTTTGTACGCCCCGTTCTGTGGGGCTGCCGCCGCTGCCGAGCTCGCGGGGCTGGTCCCCGCTGTCCGACGCAGCCCGTTGGGACGCTACCTATCGCCCCTCGGCACCGGAGCCGGCCTACTCGCCGCCGTCACCGCTCCTCCGGTGGCCGCGTACACCGCCGTACTCCTCGCGGACACCGCCACTCCGTCCTGGCACGCGGCCTACCGAGAGCTCCCCTTCGTCTTCGTCGCCTCCGCCGCGGCCGCGTCCGGCGGTCTCGGCATGATCGGCGCTCCCACCTCCCAAACCGGCCCGGCTCGTCGCCTGGCGCTCGCCGGCGCCGTCGTCGAGCTGCTCGCCGAGCATCGCATGGAAGCCTCCATGGGAATCACTGCAGAGCCTCTGCACGCCGACACCGCCGGCACGTTGATGCGGGCGAGTAGGGCGCTGATGGTGGCCGGCGCCGTGGGCTCCTTGGCGGGCTCTCGAAGCCGAGCCGTCTCCGTCGTGTCCGGGTTGGCGCTGATCGCCGGGTCCGCCTGCACGCGTTTCGGAGTTTTCGAGGCGGGGCAATCCTCTGCCCGAGATCCCAAGTACACGGTGGTCCCGCAACGCGAGCGCATCCAGCGGGGCGAGCCCGTGAGATACCGGCACCCACGCTGGACGCGAAGTCCGGCCTCTCAAAGGAGCAGCAATGGCATCACCGTCACCGGCCCCAGCTGAGGTCTCTGGCGGTGACCCGACCCGCGGCCGGTGGCTGCTGGTGGCGGCTGCGCTGCTGCTGCAGTTCGCCATCGGGGCGGTGTACGCGTGGAGCGTCTTCGGCAAGGCCCTGCAGGCCGCCGGCCCGTTCAAGCTCAACAAGGTGGAGTCGACGCTGCCCTTCGAGGTCACCATCGGCATGATCTTCATCGGCACCTACATCGGCGGCCGGATCCAAGACCGCCGCGGACCGAGGATCGTCGCGATGGTCGGGGGTGTCATCTATGGTGTCGGCGTCATCCTCGCGTCGTTCGCCCAGAGCCGTGACCAGCTCCCCGTGCTGGTTATCGGCTATGGCGTCATCAGCGGCTTCGGCCTCGGGCTGGCCTACATCGTGCCGATCGCCATGCTGCAGAAGTGGTTTCCCGACAAGCGAGGACTCATCACCGGACTGGCGGTAGGCGGCTTCGGGTTCGGCGCCGTCCTCACCTCACCGATCGCCCAGTCGCTAATCGACGCGAACAAAGACGTTCCGACCAAAGCCTTCCTGCCGCTGGGCATCGGCTACCTGGTGCTCTCGTTGATCGGCGCCGCCTTCTTCCGCAACCCACCGGATGGGTACAGCGTGCCCGGATACGTGGCGGCGACCTCCGGCCGTGTGGTCAACAGCGGCCGTGAGTACACCCAGGGCGAGGCCCTGCGCTCCCCGCAGTGGTACCTCCTGACCGCGATTCTGACCCTCAACGTGACCGCCGGTATCGCGCTGATCTCCCAGGCCGCCGCCAGCGCGACCGACATCGCCGGCTACACGGCGGTCGGCGCGGCCAACGTGGTGGGCGTCCTGGCCTTCTTCAACGGTGGCGGCCGGATCATCTGGGCCGCCCTGTCGGACTACACCGGCCGCATGGTGGCCTTTATCGCGATGCTCGGCCTGAACGGGGCCGCCCTGCTCCTTCTGCCCCACGCCAGCAACGCCGTCCTCTTCTTTATCCTCGCGGCGGTCGTCTACCTGTGTTACGGCGGGGGCTTCGGCACCATGCCGGCCACCGCCGGCGACTTCTTCGGCGTGAAGCACGCCGGGGCGATCTACGGCTTGATGATCATCGGGTGGAGCATCGGCGGAGTCGTCGGTCCCTTCATCGCCTCCGCACTTATTGGCGACCAGAAGAACTACGGACTCGCTTACACCACCCTCGGCATCATCGCCCTCGCCGGGATCCTCCTCGCTTCGGTCACCAAGATGCGCGGAACGAAGCGGTCGTCAGACGAAGGATCGCCCGACCCGTCCACCGCTCAACGCTGATCGGTCGGGGCCAGCGGCGGGGGCGGCCGTCGACAGGACGCACTTCAGCGGACCATGATCGCTGCCGGGCCCCGGACGACGGTCTCTCCGATGACCGGCGATCCCGGCATCTCGCCGACTACGAGCAGCCCGCCGCTCGTCTGCGCGTCCGCCAGGAGAACCAGCTCGTCCTCAGCGACGCTTCCGGTAGACGTCACGTGCGGTCGCACCCAGTCGAGGTTACGACGCGTCCCTCCGCTGACGTATCCGTCGCTCAAGGCTTCACGCGCGCCCTCGAGGTAGGGCACGCTGGCGGCGTCGATGACAGCGCTCACCCCCGACGCTCGTGTCATCTTGAACAGGTGTCCGAGCAGCCCAAACCCCGTCACGTCCGTACCCGCGGTCACTCCGGCCGCCAGCGCATCACGAGCTGCCACGTCGTTCAGCGCCACCATGGAGGCCACCGCCTGGGGGAACACCTCGCCGGTCACCTTATGCCGGTTGCCCAACACACCGACTCCCAGAGGCTTAGTGAGGCTGATCGGCATTCCCGGGCGGGCGGCGCTGATCCGGATCAAGCGCTCGGGATCAGCGAGACCGGTCACCGCCATCCCGTACTTTGGCTCCGGGTCGTCGATGCTGTGGCCCCCCGCGACCGGACAGCCCGCCTGACGGGCGACGTCGAGTCCGCCGCGCAGCACCTCCCGCAGTAACTCCAGAGGCAGGACCTCACGCGGCCACCCGACCAGGTTGATAGCCAACAAGGGCTGACCGCCCATCGCGTACACATCGGACAGGGCGTTGGCCGCGGCGATACGACCCCAGTCGTAGGCGTCGTCCACGACCGGCGTGAAGAAGTCGGCCGTACTAATCACCGCCCGTGCGCCGTCGATTCGGACGACCGCAGCGTCGTCGCCATCGTCCAGCCCGACCAGCAGCCCTGGAGCGCTCACCCCGACGAGCCCCGCGACCAGCTCCTCGAGCTCACCGGGCGGCAGCTTGCAGGCGCAGCCCCCGCCGTGTGCGAACTGCGTGAGCCGATGGGCAGCAACAGGCGCTGGCATACGGCAGACCATACCGACGGCCGTCTCCTGTACACGGGCCGCTATCGTGGGCGACGGAGGCGTACAGGAGTCTGGTGGCCCTCCCGGTCTTCAAAACCGGTGTGACCGAGAATCTCGGTCAGGTGGGTTCGATTCCCATCCGCCTCCGCCAACATTGCCACCGCGGCCACGGCTGATCGCCCTTGCCGCGCATCGACGGCTCCCGGCCGCTGCCTACGATGATGGAGTGAAGCCCCCCGACGAGCGCCGCCAGGTCCCTCGCACGGACGTCGTCCTCGCTGACAAGCGGGTCGTGCAGGCCGGGCTCGGGTTATCAACAAGCACTGTCAAGGCCGCCGTCCGGGTGGCACAGGCGCGGGTCCGCGCGGGTGAGCTGACAGCCGACGACGTCGTCGACCAGGTCCTCGCCGCGCTGCCGCAGGGGGCCACGTCGCTGCGGCCGGTCCTGAACGCCACGGGCGTCGTGCTCCACACCAACATCGGGCGAGCGCCCCTGTCGGCCGCGGCGTTGCAGGCGGTGTCAGCGGCCACCGGTTACGTCGACGTCGAGTTCGACCTCGACACCGGACAACGGGCCCAACGCGGACGAGGAGCCCTCGCCGCCCTGTGTGAGTCTGTCCCCGCCGCGGAAGCCGCCCTCATCGTCAACAACGGTGCGGCCGCGCTCGTCCTGGCCACGACGGCCTTGGCCGCCGGCCGCGACGTCGTCGTCAGTCGGGGTGAGATGGTGGAGATTGGCGACGGGTTCCGGCTACCGGAGCTGATCGCCTCCACCGGTGCACGGCTGCGGGAGGTCGGCACGACCAACCGCACCTCAGCGCGTGACTACGAGGCTGCGGTGACATCGGAGACGGGCTGCATCCTCAAGGTGCATCCCAGCAACTTCAGGGTCGAGGGTTTCACCTCGTCTGCTTCTACCGCCGAACTCGCCACGCTCGGCATACCGGTGGTAGTGGACATCGGCAGCGGGTTGCTCCAGCCGGACTGCCTCCTACCCGACGAACCGGATGCCACAACCGCGCTGGCGGCCGGCGCATCTGCGGTCACCTGTAGTGCCGACAAGCTCCTGGGCGGCCCGCAGGCCGGGCTCATCCTCGGACAGGCGGGGGCCGTCGAGACGCTTCGCCGGCACCCGTTGGCGAGAGCGCTTCGGGTAGACAAGCTGACCCTCGCCGCGCTGGAAGCCACCATTCGGGGTCCGCAGACCCCGACACATCACTACCTTCATGCCGACATCACCCAGCTGAAAGACCGTGCCGAACGACTCGCGGCACCATTCAGCGCGAACGTCGTGCGTTCGGTCGGCGTCGTAGGCGGCGGTGGCGCCCCCGGCCTGACGATTCCCGGGTGGGCCGTCTCCTTCCCCGCTCCATGGGCGGCAGCGCTACGCCGAGGCAACCCGGCAGTCGTCGCACGAATCGAACACCACCAGTGCTTGGTCGACCTGCGCTGCATCCCCCCGTCCTCGGACGAGGATGTCCTGGGCGCCCTGCTTCGCGTCCGTGCGGAGCAGCGGGCGCAAGGCCCCGTGCCGGTCTCGTGATGCACGTCCTCGCGACGGCCGGTCACGTCGACCACGGAAAGTCGACCCTGGTCCGCGCCCTGACTGGCATGGAACCCGACCGGTGGGCCGAGGAACGACGCCGCGGCATGACCATAGACCTTGGGTACGCCTGGACCAGCCTTCCGTGCGGCGGCCCTACCCTCGCATTCGTTGACGTGCCCGGACATCAGCGCTTCATCGGCAATATGCTGGCCGGCCTCGGCCCAGCCCCCGCCGTCCTCTTCGTCGTCGCAGCCGATGAGGGCTGGCGCCGACAGAGCGCAGAACACCTGGCCGCCATCGACGCCCTCAACGTCCACCATGGCCTGCTCGCCGTCACCCGCTGCGACCTCGCCGACCCCGCCTCCGCGCTGAGAGAGGCACAAGCGCATCTCGCCCGGACGAGCCTGGGCTCCGTGGAGGCCGTCGCCGTGTCCGGCGCCACCGGGCATGGCCTCAACGATCTGAGGGCCGCTCTCGGCCGCCTCGTGGCCAGGCTGCCCGACGCCAGGACCGACGGCCGGGTCCGGCTGTGGGTGGACCGCGCCTTTACCGTCCGGGGCAGTGGCACCGTGGTCACGGGAACCTTGGAGTCGGGTCACCTCACCGTCGGCGACGAGCTCGAGCTGCACAGCGCCTCGTGTGCGGAGCGCGCCCCTGGCGCACGCGGGCCCGCTGTTCGGGTACGTGGGCTGCAGAGCCTCGGCCGCAGTGCCCAGCGAGTCGACGCGGTCTCCCGGGTGGCCGTCAATCTGCGCGGCGTCGAGGTTCATAAAGTACGTCGGGGCGACGTGCTCGGCACCCCAGGCGTCTGGCGGCCGACCGCCACTGTGGATGCTCGGTTGAGCACCGACGCCGGGAACCTTCCCGCCGCCCTGATGCTCCATGTCGGCACGGCGGTGGTTCCGGCCCGCCTCCGGGCCCTCGACGGCCCGATCGCCCGGCTCACCACCGCGGCTCCGCTACCGCTCCTGACCGGCGACCGCGCGATCCTGCGTGACCCCGCCCAGCAGACCATCGCCGCGGGGGTCCTTGTCCTGGACGTCGACCCCCCGCCCCTGCGTCGCCGAGGGTCGCCCCGCCAGCGGGCCTCTGTCTTGCGAACCGCGGACGGCTCCCGACACCTCGGCACCGAGGTCGCCCTGCGCGGGGCGGTCCGTCGGACCGACCTGAAGTCCCTCGGTGTCCTGGACGCCGAGGCGGGAGCGGCTCCGGCCGGTGTGAAGGAGATCGACGGGTGGCTACTCAGCGAAACTCAGTGGCACACATGGCAGTCTTCCCTGCTCGCGGCGGTCGACCGTCAGGCGAGGCTCACTCCACTCGACCCGCGTATGACGCTCGAGGCGGCTCGGCGCGCCGTCGGGGTGCCCGACCCCCGGTTGCTGCGGCGACTGGCTGGAGAGGCGGGGCTCGAGGTTCAGGGCGGCCGGGTCAGTCGTCCCGGCGTCTGCCCTGACCTCGGCGCCGCTGAGGCAGGCGTACGGCATCTGGAGGAAAGGCTGTTCAAGGAGCCGTTCCGGGCACCCGAACACGCCGAGCTGGTGACCCTCGGGCTGGGGCCTCGGGAACTGGCCGCGGCGGTCGCGGCCGGACGGCTGTTGCGACTGGCGCCCGACGTCGCCCTGCTGCCGGGCGCACCGGCGCTGGCCATGCGAGCGCTCGCCGACCTCGACCAGCCGTTCAGCGTAAGCCAAGCCCGTCAGGCGTGGGGGACCACCCGGCGCGTAGCCCTGCCTCTCTTGGCGCACCTCGACGCCCGCGCTTGGACGGTACGCATCGACGCCACCCTCAGGCGGGTGGCCGGCTCCGGTCCGGCTCCGCAGGCCCACCCGACATCTCCGTGACTCAGGCTCTGACCTCCTGTTTCACCGGTTCGCGGTGCCCAGCAGTTTTGCCATGTCGTCTCCTACTCACCTCGAGCGGTCAGTCGCCGACGGGGAGACTCTGCTCCTGTCAGTGTGACGCGAGCCGCTGCAACCGACGTTGGCCAAGGGCGCACACGGCCCCATTGACTTGGTGTGGGTGGACCAGCTAGCCCTTCGCATTGTCGGCAGCGGGGATGGCGGTCAGGACTGGGCCGGGGGTGGCTGGCTGGATGAGTTGGCCGGGGCGGTGATCGACGGCGCGGGCAATGCTCGGGCGTGGTGCGCGAGTCTAGGGTCCGGGATCGTGAACCTGCCCATGAGCGCGCCTCCGTGGTGTGGGTGGACGCCGGCCCGTCCAACACCGCCGCCGCGGGGCGGCGTTCGCGGTGACGTGGGGTGGGGTCGGCAGCGGCTGGTCTTGCCCCGATTCACCCACAGCAAGAACGTGCCATCGAAACGCACGACTCTCGGCATGTCAGGTCGACTGGTTGTGGCCTGAGTATTTGGACAAATTACTGAGACGACGAGGGTCGCACCACCGCGTCGCGTCGCAGGTCATCGAACCGGGCGGTGACAAGATCCGCGAGAACCTACAGGTGTCCAAATCTCATAAGTCTGTCCACGGCGTGTCCAAATCTCATAAGGGTGGCCACGGTGGACGATCGATGTCGTGACCGCGGGCGACGTGGGGGTCCGGTATCTGACGGGCGAGGGTGATGTCGTCGTCACGGATCTGGCGGAGGCGGACTCACGGCGGGTGGCGTACGGGCTGCCGGTGCGCCGCCCGAGCATTGTAGGAATCGGGATTTCGTGTCGCGGTTCGAATTCGTGTCATCCGCGTGGCACAGTTCCGGTCGTGTCACCTGGCCGCTGTCGATTGGGTGGCCTGGGTCGGCGGGCTGGAGGGTGCGCGCGTCGCGCCCCGCGTGCGGCGGCCCGACTCCGACTGTGGACTGTGGACCGCCCTCAACGCGGCATTTAGGACGTTGTGCTCTCCGCCAAGCGTGGGTAGTTCTGCAGGCGCAAGGCTGCTCAGGGAGATCACAGGCCGAGCATCACTGGCGTGCCCGGGATGTCACCGGCGAGCAGCGCCGCCAGAGGTGTGGCGATGTCACGGGGTGAAAACAGGTCGGTTCCGCCGTATCCGGCGATGTCTTCGTGCCGCCACCATCGCATCCCGCTGATGTGCTCGGCGGCGAGGTCGTCATCGGACAGCGCGCCGCGGGGATCAAAGCGCGTGGTGCGGACGAGGAAGTAGTCGTTTACAACCCCGTCGTAGCCGTCCGCAAGCCTGGGAGCGGCGACCTCCTGGTGCCATACGTGAGGCGGGTCGGCGTCAATGACAAGCCCCGTCTCCTCGTGCAACTCCCGGCGCAGTGCCGCCAGCGGCAGTTCACCGGACTCGATGCCGCCGCCGGGGGCCGCCCATACGACCGTTGCGCCCGTCGGTACAGCTGGATGCGGGAAGCTGAAGCGGCACAGCAGGACACGGTCATCATCGGCCAGGATGACCGCCCGGACGGCACGCCTAAGCCTCGCCATGGCAGGCGTCTCGTCCATAGACAGATGATCAGGGCGCCAGTGGTCGGGCCACAAGCCGGTCAAGGGGATGCGTGTATGGCACGACCGCTCATCGGCTACTTGTCAGGACGGCTGTCGGTCCTCGCCCACCTATGGCAGCATCCGCCCCGTGGCGAGCAGCACGAGCGGGTGTCGGAGATTCGCGGGCCGCGTGGCGCTGGTGACTGGAGCCGGCGCCGGGATCGGTCGGGCCTGTGTCCATCGGCTCGCCGCGGAGGGCGCTGTGGTCGCGGCTGTCGACCTTGACGGTGCGGCTGCGGACAGCGTTGTGGCGGAGCTCTCCAACCGTGACGACACCCCAGGGCACGTCGCGGTCCGGATGGACGTCACTGACCGGCCGTCAGTCGAGGAAGCCGTGGCTCGCGTCGTCGAGCGAGACGGAGGCCTGGACGTGCTCGTGACGGTGGCCGGTGGCGACATCGCCCACGGCGACATCGAGCACACCGACGACGACGTCTGGCGGAGGATGCTCGAGCTGAACCTGCTCGGTACGGTCCGTACTTGCCGAGCGGCCATCCCTTACCTCGAGCGCAGTGACCGACAGCCGGCCGTCGTCATGGTCAGCTCGGTCAACGCCCTGACTGGTATCGGCAGCGAGCCGTACTCCAGCGCGAAGGCCGGTCTCGGGTCTCTCGCTCAGAACCTCGCCGTGCAGCTCGGGCCCCGGGGCATCCGGGTTAACGTCGTTGCTCCTGGCACGATACGGACCCGCGTCTGGGACGACCAGCCCGGCGGCGCCGACCGGATGGTTCCGCTCTACCCGCTCGGCCGGGCCGGTGAGTCAGAAGATGTCGCCGCAGCCGTCGCATACCTCGCCTCATCCGACGCGGCGTGGGTTACCGGCATCACGATACCCATCGACGGAGGCCTCCTCGCGGGCCACCGGGCGCCGTAGCCTCCAGCACGCTCGGCCACCACTCAGCCGGCGAGTATGAAAAAGGCCGGCCACGAGGATTTGGACAAGTAGGTGAGACAGCGGCTCCATCGGAATCTTGTCCCGCCCCAGGTCAGCGGCTCGCGCCGGTGACAGGATCCGCGAGAACCTACACCGGAGAGGTGTAGGAAACCGGATTTCGTGTCCCCTTCTCAATTTCGTGTCACCGGCGTGTCCCAGTCTCAGCTTCGTGTCACCCGCGGACGATGGAAGTCGTGGCCGGGCAAGACTTGCTTACGACTGAGGCGCTGTACGTCAGCGCTGAGCTCGGTGGCTGAGGGCCAAGAGAAGAACTTGGCTGCTGTTGTTGGTGTGGGGGTGCAGCCCGCCGCCGTGCTGCCTAGTGCTGGCCCACTGAGCATCGGAGGAGTGATGACGCGTCGCGGCATCCGTCGTGGACATGAGGCCTCCTAGCGATGCTTTCGCTTGCATTGACACCAACTGCGTTACTGAGGAGGTCTCACCACGCCAACCGCCACACCGCCCCACCTGCCACTTGCGTAGCACCGCCTAGCATGACGATATGGGGAATCAAGGAGACGAACTGGATTGGGAGGGGATCAAGAAGTCCGCGTTGAGAGCGCTCGACGCAGCGATCCTGATCGCTGCCCGCGGGGCCAAGGGCGTGCTGGTTCAACGGGGCCCGGTTCCGTGGCCCCCGGCGGGGACGTTCATCACGCTAGTGCCAGGCCCAGCACGCGGTGTCTTCTGGAGGGAGTGCCAATACTTCGCGGTCGATGCTGAGCTTGCCGACCGTCCTAAAAACCGGCAGCCTTTAGGTGGACTTTCGCACATTTCGTGACACTGGTGTGACGCCTCTGGTGTGATCGGTCCGCCTCTGGCGTTTGGCTTCAGCCCCGGCCTGTCCGTGGCGTGTCATGCGCCACCTCCCACCGTTTGTGGG
>JAABUT010003019.1_pt1 | contig 15099 bp, 14 predicted proteins | sample 5559281 | NCBI WGS metagenome assembly JAABUT01 (sample SAMN10711880, study PRJNA513359) | rock metagenome | isolation source: Antarctica rocks | place: Antarctica: Victoria Land, Ricker Hills nord | collected 2016-01-04 | reverse complement strand
AGTGCTCGCTTGGCAAACACATCGCAACAATAAGGAAGCTAAAATAAAATGGCAATTTACATGCGAGGATGCAAGGGTGAAACTTTTAAGACTTTATCCGTCAATTAATGTGTGACATGACACTAGCCAGGCATTGAGCCACTCAATATTCTTATTCGCATAGGAGCTTTCCGCTTTCCACGTAAGAATAAAAAGGAACTGTTGTGGGAAGCAAACTTTCTGCAAAAGAAAAACAGCAAGCATACTGTTGATAGTTTACTTTTTAAAGATAATCCTATTGCATTTCAACTGCCTGTTTTAAACCAGCAACCGCTTGATGATGCTATTGATGAAATTGAGTTGATTGGCTTTCCTTTATGCAATATATTTGAGTTGGCTGATGATGACCTTAGTAAATATGTTCCTGCTGACACCATTGAGAAGTAGTTGGGAAAGGAGATAAAGGTATTAGGTTATCTCATCACTTCAAAACCGGTACATACTATAAAGCATAAAATCATGTACTTCCATACCTTCATTGATGCAAAGGGTGATTGGCTTGATACTGTCTTTTTCCCTCAAACTGCCATGCGATATCCTGTTACTGGAAAAGGCTTTTACAGCATGACAGGAAAAGTGGTGGAAGAGTTTGGTGTATACACAGTTGAGGTAAGCTATTGCAAAAAGATAGGCATTAAAGACAGGGCACAGAAAGCAAATGCGTTAATGAAGAAGGATAAAAAAGTTGAGCAGATGTTGGTGGAGAGGGGGCTTTAATGCAATAGGACTTTAAAATGTTTAGTTCTACTGTAGAAAAATAGACTGTATAAAATCTTACCCTTATTACTTATATTTATTTTTTAAAATAATAGTAAAGGCATTAGTTATGAAATTAAATAAGCTGATTGTTCATGAGATTAAAAAGGTAGAAGGACAAACTAAAGAAGCTACAGTTGAATCGTCGGATGAATTATTACCAATAAATACCGAATCAATTGAATTTATTGAAGAATTAAATAAAAGATATAGAAATTTAAGGCAAACTAATGGCAAGTTTAAAGATGGTAAAGAGGAGAAGTTTCCTCTGCATTTTAGTGAGTTTATAAAAGATCCAACTGACTTATCTTTTGTGGAATTCAGCAAAAAAACTATTAAGAATCTTCAGGACAAAATCATTGAAAGCGCACCAGCAAAAGGCGGCTATATTGTTTTTGCTGACTACCAGGAAACTCAAAGAATGATAGGTGTTTTTTTAATAAGAAATAAAAAAGGAAATAAACTGGAGAAGAAAGCAAATCAAAAAACATTTGCTATTAATGAAGCTGTTCATATAGATTTTGAGCATTTGGCAATGGCATGCCGCATTAACCATAACTTATATTCCACAAACCAAAGTAGCTTTCTAACATTTATTAACAGAATTAACATCGACTCTCAATTTTTCATTAGATGGATCTGTGCGGATCAATTAATTAATAATGTAGAGGATACCAGAAATCTTTTAAAAGTTTTGAAAGCAATCGAATTGCCGAAGACTGAAGATGGAAAAGAGATGGACAGAGGAGATTTTATAAATGAGGTCTATAAAGAAATTAAAAACACACCAAAAGGCGAAAACACAGATCTAAAACAAATTGGATTGAAGTTTTACGATGACGAAAACAAACTCACAGATTATGCTCAAGATGCAGAAGTGGTTTTAAATCATTCATTCAAAGCAGATAATAGTATTTTAAGGTATTATGTAAATATAAAAGCGAAGGCCGACAAAATAGATTTAGTCTTTCCTCAAGCCTACTTGGACTCAGAAAAAATTAAAATTAATAAAGAGCAAAACTTAATTCTTATAGAATCCGCTGAATTAGTAGATATTATTAATAGAGAAAGAATTTCGTAATGAACACAAGTGATTTTGATAAAATTCTTTTTGTAAAGGAATGTATAAACTCTTCTATACAGTCTGTTATATATCTAAATGGAACGCTTACACTCTTTTATGAAATACAGAAAGTTGAACAAATAAAGGAGGACTTAACTAAAAGAAATATACCATTTGAATCATTTGCAAGCAACGAAATAACCATTGTTCTTAATAAATTCAGTAACGATATAAAAGTTTTTTTTGATGAAGTTGATTACTGTCAGAAAATACAACTTTTTGTAAACCTCAAAGAAGATACTCTTGAGCATCCGTCTACAGCCATACTTAATTTTAAAAATAGCCTACTTCTATTCGATAACGGAACCAAAAATATTCTTCTCAACAATAATATATACCAAACGTTTTTCTTTGAAAATACCATTTGGTACTTTAATACATTAAAAGTCTTCAAAAGTGAAAGATTTGCAGATTATGTAAATACATTAAAGGACCAAATTATAATATACACAGGAACAAAAGGAATAAAACAGATAAGTTTCACAAATATCCTACCCACTTTTGATTCGAATTATAGTATTAGATCAACTTGTGAAAAGCTTATTAACAGAGTTAATAGTTCGCAAGATTTTATAATTCATTTTAAAAATCATTTATTCAACATTAAAATTGATGAAGAGCTATTATCCGTCAAAAGGATAATTGAAAGTTTGCCTCAAATTTTAAAGGAAGCAGAAAATAGCTTAGAACTTTATTTAAAAAACTTCTCTTTTGACAAACTAAAATCAGATTTGCAGAAAGAGAAAGACAAGTATTTTGCAACATTAAGAGAAATCTTAGGTAAAATAATAGGTCAAATATTTGCTACCCCAATATCTTTTGCAGCATCTGTATTTGCTACTTATAAAGTTGATAGCGTTATTACATTAATAATAATTTTAGCATCCTTCTTAATATACACTCTGTTTACACTATATATTCAAAATATCTATTTGAAAGACGTTAAAGAAGTTGAAATTGACTTCAATACTAATTTCACCTTGATTGCCGAAAATTCAGGATTATCAACTGCCAGTATTGAAGAAGAGGGCAAAAAAGTAGCGCGAAGAATTATTGACATTAAAAATATAATAATATACTTTAGATTTTTGCTTGTAATACTATTCCTTGTTTTTGCATATTTTATCTACAGCCAATTATCGTCCTCTAATACAAAAGAAAAAGAATCAATAATTAATAATTATTATTTTAAGTCTGATACCACGAAATTGATCATAAAAAATTGAATGGTGATACGAGTAAATTTCCAAAGATTATGGGAAAGGTGAAATAATTGCAGGTTATGAAGTAGGTAAGGCTAACTGAACTTACAACTTAGTAGGAGAACTCATTGACTGTTGTTCTATCCATAAAAATATTAATAGCGATAATTAATTTAAAGACAACTGTACAATATTTCTCATTCTTCAGGATAATACACCTTTAAAGTTTGATTGTAGTATTCCACTTTTCCGCTACTTCCTTCATTGCACTCAAGCCGCTTCCATTCGCATAGCTCTCACACTGTCTCCGCTATGGCATTCTCATACCATAACTCCAACACGTCTTTTGCTCATTTCACCGGCAACTGCATTCAGTCATTCACTTCAAAGTCGATTACCAGATACTCGTATTCAATTGATTTTATAGGGGACATTATATCTTTAAAAGCTACCCCTTATATTTGAGTAATTTCTTTAAAACAAACCATAGTCTTAATTATACTTGATAAACTTAAGGGGAGAAGTAAAATTTTTTTGGATTGTTGATGGCTTTTTAAAGGCTATTAAAAATTATTAATATGCAACAGGCAAAGCTTTTAAAAATATATTGATTTAATAAGAATGAGTAATAACATTTTACAATACGAGGGCAAGGTTTGGAGCACAGCGGATTTATTAATTGGTGCAGGGATTAAGCAAAGTGATTTTCCAAAGTTCATGATGCCTTTCTTTGCACTGATAATGGTGGAAAGCAGATTGGTAAGGCACTCCCGTCAATTAGAAAATGATTTTGGCAGGAGTGATTTAGATGCTTTCATTGAAGAATTTAAAGAAGATGGCTTAGGCTACAATGATTATATAGTTCGTAAAAACAAAACGCTTAAAGACATTTCAAAAAACGATAAGACATTTGATGTAGATTTTCATGCGTATTTAAAAGCCTTTGACCCGGAAACGAGAAATCTTTTGGGCGTTGATAAGGCCAATGAAGAAGAAAAGTTTTTAGATATATCCGGTATCAGCGGACAATTACGGAAGAAACGAATTTTGTTTGATACTGTAAAGGCATGGAGTGAAATTGATTTAACTCCTTTCAATAACTCTGAAATCACTACACTTGAAGAACACATCAAACGTAAGTGGGCTGATATTTCGGCAGAAACAGCCGGAGAGCAATACACCCCTGATGATATTATTTTTTTAATCTCTGAAATCATTGCATCTAAGTTAGAGAACAACGGTAAGTTCCTTACCATTTATGACCCGACCTGCGGCGGAGGTAACTTATTGTTTGGTGTAGAAGATAAAATCAAAGAACAGTTTAAAAGACCGACAAAAACCTTTGGTGAAGACTGGAGTGATAGCTTGTACGCATTGGCAAAAATTGAAAGCCGTTTTAGGGCTGATGCTGATATACGTTATGGCAATACACTCACTAACATTTCATTTATTGAAAAGAAGTTTGATGTAGTGATAGCAAATCCGCCTTACGGTGTTGATTGGAAAGGATACAAAAAGGATATTGAAAACGATACAACAGAAAGGTTTATTGATTTACCATCCATATCCGATGGACAATTTTTATTTACACAGCATATCATTTCTCAATTAGCAGATGATGGGCTTTCTATTGTAGTTCACAATGGCTCCACTTTGTTTAGTGGTGATGCAGGAAGCGGTGAAAGCAATATCCGTAAATACTTTTTTGATGAAGATTTTGTGGAAGCTATTATTCAAATGCCGACTGATGAATTTTTCAACACGGGCATTTACACTTATTTATGGGTATTTAATAAAAACAAACCTAAAGACCGCAAAGACAAAATCATTCTTATTAATGCAAGTGAATTATATAAGCCACTTAAAAAAAGCAGAGGTAAGAAACGTAAATACATGCAACCTGAAAACAGGGCAGCTATTGTAAAGGCACTATCAGACTTTAAAGACAATGAATTTTCTAAGGTCTTTGATAAGTGGCACTTTTATTACAACCGACAGGCAATAATGCTTACTAACATTGATGAGAACGGAAAAACTTTTGAAAGCCAGTTACCGGTAAAAACCAATAAAGACGGCGAAGAAGTAAGAGCAAAGTCTCAAAAATTAGTTCCGGTAAAAATTGTGCAGGTGGTACGTGCTGATGAGTTCGGGAATGATGAAGGTACTATTGAGTTGAATGAATTTTATATTAAGCAAGTTCCTTCACCCTCACCTTTGGAGAGGGATGGGGTGAAGTTTGCTAATCTTTTTGATTTTTATGATAAGTATATATGCCCGGCGATAAGCAGATTTGATTATAAAGAAGCAGATTTGAAGGTTTATACGGATAAAGCTGTTTATTGGTATGATGCTGATAAAGACACCCTGATTGAGGATATTAAGGGCACGCAAAAAGAATTAGGCTGCGGCAAAATAGTTATTAAAAGCAGCTACAAAAAAGCTACAGCCAAACAGGAAGCATACATAGAAATTACAGCAGAACTTACACCGGATTATCAAAAGGATTATGAAATAATTCCCTATTCAGTTGACGATAAAGAGAATAAAAAGTGGATAGCCGATTTTATGGCTAAGTACGTTACAAAGCCATTTCGGTATTTAGAAAATGTTATAGGTGTAGAAATTAATTTTAATAAGGTTTTTTACCAGCCAGAAAAATTAAAGGAAGTAAGCACTATAATTTCCAGCTTAAATACTTTGGAAAATGAATTATTGAAACTTGAAAACGATTTGGCATTATGATATTGAATCAACATAGTAGATATAAATATTTGGGAGTTGAAGGGTTAGAAATAATTCCTTCAGATTGGAATTATGATAGAATGAAAAATATTGGCATTGTAAATGGCAGAGTAGGATGGAAAGCATTAAAAGCATCTGAATATGTAGATAAAGGTTATTTCTTTCTTGCAACTCCAAATATAAAGGACAGAGAAATTGACTATTTAAACGTAAACTATATTACCTACGAAAGATATAAGGAATCACCGGAAATAATGCTTCGTAATAATGACATCTTATTGACGAAAGATGGTTCTACATTAGGTACAATAAATATTGTCAAGAATTTAAATACTCCTGGTACTGTAAATAGTTCTATTGCTGTGTTAAGGTTTAAAAAACAGTTTAATTCCAGGTATTTTTTTTATCTGATTTCATCAAATTTTATACAGAGCATTATTCAGGTAAAAAAAGATGGGATGGGTGTGCCTCATCTTTTCCAAAAGGACATCAATAATTTTTTGTTACTTATTCCACCGGATAAAGAACAGGATTTAATTTCCAACTTTTTAGACCAAAAAACCGCCGCAATTGATAAAAAGATTTTCCTATTACAAACCAAAATCAGCTACTATAAAGAGTTAAGTAAATCACTAATCAATGAAGCAGTTTGCAGAGGCTTAAATAAAAATGTGCCTTTAAAAGAAAGTGGTATTGAATGGATAGGACATATTCCGAAGCATTGGCAAATTAAACGCCTGAAGGATGTGGCTTCATTAGAATTTAGCAATGTAGATAAACTAACCAAGGAAGGTCAAAAAGAAGTATTATTATGTAATTATACTGATGTTTATAAAAACAACTTCATTACAAGGAATATTGACTTTATGCTTTCAACGGCTTCGGGTGTAGAAATAAAAAGATTTAGTCTTCGAAAAGGTGATATACTAATTACAAAAGATAGTGAAACTCATGATGATATTGCAATTCCCTCACTTGTGACAGACAATCTTTGTAATGTAATTTGTGGGTATCACCTTGCTATGATTAGAACAAAGGGAAAACTTACATCTTCCTATTTATTTTATTTATATAAATCAAGTTTGTATAATCACATATTTGCTAGACAAGCAAAAGGAATAACAAGGGTAGGTTTAAGTATAAATTCTTTTGGTGATGCTTTGGTATTCATTCCACCAGTTGAAGAACAAACAGCCATTGCAGACTATTTGGACAACAAAATAAAAACCATTGAAGCCATACTAAAAAACATCACTGCTCAAATTGAAGGTCTTAATGAGCTTCGTAAAACACTTATTAATGATATAGTTACAGGCAAACTAAGAGTGTCTGAACAGTGATTTTTGTGATTAAATGATTTGCTATGATAAATGAAAACTATAAATATTCCGAACTCACATCAAAGATTATCGGCTGTGCTATGACTGTCCATAAAACTTTAGGAAATGGTTTCCAGGAAGTCATTTATCAGAGAGCATTGGCAATAGAAATGCTATTGGCTGGTCTTGATTTTATTCGAGAATTTGAAATGCTCATATTTTACAGGGATGAACAAATTGGAACGAGACGAGTAGATTTTTTTGTGAATGGAGTTATTTCGGTTGAGTTAAAAGCAATTATTAAATTAGAAGATGTTCATTTTGCACAGGCAATTAATTATCTGGAAGCTTATAATGTTGAAATAGGAATGCTTATCAATTTTGGTGAAATTAGCCTCAACTTTAAACGATTGACAAACAAAAAATATAAATCATTGGCATCATAAAAATCAAATAAATCACAGTTCAGACAACCAATGCAGTTAAAAAATGAACTTATAAAGCAAATACACTCTATCATTGCTAATGCAAAAGACAGGGCTGTCCGTTCGGTAGATACTGAAAGGGTGCAAATGTATTGGCAAATTGGTAAAGTTATTTTAGAAGAAGAGCAAGAGGGCAAAGAGAGGGCAGGTTATGGTGAGTTTCTTATAAAATCATTAGCGGAAACTTTGCAGCCACAGTTTGGCACTGGTTTTTCCATACGCCAGTTAGAAATGTGCAGGCAGTTTTACCGCACTTTTCCAATTACGAACGCACTGCGTTCGCAATTGAGCTGGACACACTACCGCACCCTTATACGCATTGATAATAAAGACAAAAGAGAGTTTTACATAGCCGAAACCGAAAAAAATAACTGGACCGCCAGGCAGTTGGAAAGGCAGGTAAACAGCCAGTTGTTTGAAAGACTTTTATTAAGCAACGATGTGCAGGCAGTATTAGCTGTAGCCAAAGAAGAGAAATTTCCCACCGATGCAAAAGAAATCATCAAAGACCCCAATGGTATTGGAATTCTTAGGCTTGCAAAGAGAAGCAGCGTATTACGAAAAGGATTTGGAGAGCGCCATCATTACACACTTACAGGATTTTTTGTTAGAAATAGGTAACGGCTTTTCATTTGTAGCAAGGCAAAAACGCATACACTTAGAAGGTGATGAATTTTTTATAGACCTTGTTTTTTACAACCGTTTATTGCAAAGCTTTGTAATCATTGAAATTAAAACGACAAAACTAACCCACGAAGATATCGGGCAATTGCAGATGTATGTAAATTACTACGACCGGTTTGAAAAACAGGATTTTGAAAACCCTACCATAGGCATTTTATTATGTGCGGATAAAAACGATGCAGTTGTAAAAATAACGCTGCCAGAAAGCAACAAAACAATCATTGCCAGCAAATATCAATTATACCTGCCTACCGAGCAGCAGTTGATAGATGAAGTGAAGAAGGAATTAGAAAAGTTAGATAATAGATAGCCACAATGAAAGAATTAGACTTACAGGATAAATACTTAGTCAACTTTTTAACTGAAAGACCAGACGGTCTCAGGTATAAGGAAGTGAAGGCTAATACCGTTTCCCAACAATTTTTTATAGTAGAAGACCTTAAATATTTTATAACCAACACTACCTTAAACAAAGACAATTACAGAAAGCTTTTACGCAAGTTCAGCAGTGAAAAAGAAGTGTTTGATAAGTTAATGGAGTTTTTAAACCAGCGTATAAAAGAGGCTATGAATATGGCTATTTTTATTAATAGCAATAAGTCGGTAACTTTTGAAGGCATCAAACTGCATTTGTTTTACCCAAGTGGCAGCGAAACACATGAAGATAAATTATTTGATGAAAACATTTTTTCTGTAGTGCAGGAATTGCCTTACACTTTCAGGCATGAAGGGAAACAGATTTTTTCTTTCCGTCCTGATTTATCCTTTTTTCTCAATGGAATTTATTTGGGATACAGCGAGCTTAAAAGCAATTACAATAACCAAAATGCCAGGGATAATGGCAGAAAGAAAGTTGCCAAAGATTATTTACAGACAGTTCAGGCATATTTAGAAATAGCAGAAGGAAATGATAATAATCAAAGCATACGCAAAGAATTTCTGAAGATTTTTGAAAAAGCAATTCATATCACTTCAACTGATATAAACGATACCTACGTAATTCGTAATATTTCTAACCAGTTTGATGAAATAAAAAATACAGTTGCCGGTGGCAACTATGATTTTGAAACCTATAATAAAAAAGTATTCAACGATTTTAAGCCTTATCCTTTACGAAATAAAGCAGGTTCAAAAACAGAACGCTTTGAAGAAGCATTTAAAGCATTGTACGAAAAGAAAATGATAGAGAAAGAAATACTCTATTACAATTTTATTGAAAGGGAATTAGTAAAAAAAGAAAGCAGCAGAGGCAAAGAATACAAGCATAATGACGGCAGGCTTATCAGTCCAAGACCAAAGCAAAAGTTTGGCGCTGATAAAGTTATGAGTAAGATAGGCGAGTTTTTAGAACATGAAGCAGAACCTGACTATTTTATAAATAAGTTACGGGCAGAACTTAAAGCAAAAGGCTTAGGCGATGCCCAGGCAGAAGAATTGGTAGCAAAAAGGCAGAAGTATCAAAACAACAAAACGGTTTACTCATTGCTGTTGCAGTATGCTGCAGGATTTGGTAAAAGTAATATCATTGGTTGGAGCGCATTGCAACTTAAAGACTTGCGTAAAGATGGTGAATATATCTATGATAAAGTGATGCTGGTTGTTGACAGGGTACAGCTAAGAGACCAGCTTGATACAAAAATGCACAATCTGAATATTCAGAAAAGTATGTTCGTTGAGGCATACAATCAAACAACTTTTAAAGAAGCATTAAAAAGCGATACAAGAATTGTAGTAGTGAATTTGCAAAAGTTTACCTCTGTTAAAGATGTATTAGCCGACGACATAGTTAAGAAGTTAGCAACTCTTCGCATTGCTTTTTTGATAGATGAAATACACCGCAGCAATAGTGGCACCCAACATGCAGAAATGGTATCACTGTTTGATGAATTGCAATCCAGTTTTGATAACAGTAAAGACTACATAAAACACCAGAAGAAAAAAAACCTCATTATTGGTTTCACCGCTACACCGAGCGACCATACATTAGCAAGATTTGGGGAGTTCAATAAATACGCAGAGGCAGAAAAAATTTGGGTTCCGTTTGATAGCTACACAATGAGGGAAGCCATTGAAGATGGCTATATTCTCAATCCGATAAAAGGTATTGTTCCGGTATCAGCTAAAATGTTTTTTGAAATTCCTGATAACGAATTAGAGGGATTTGAAGGTGATACAGGCTATGAAGAAATTCCTGATGATACAGATACTGGTATTGATGCCCAGGGGAAAAAATATGCAATCAGAAAAAAGAAAATTTATCAAAACCCGGACAGAATAGAAGCTATTTCAAAATTTGTAGTTGAAAGATTAGTAACTACCGTTTACCATACCATAAGAGGCACGGCTAAAGCTATGCTAGCCGTTTCCTCAATTAAAGCAGCAATCAGATACAAAAAATTTATTGATAAGTATTTTGCAGAAATAGTAAAAGATAAGAAATACGAAAGGTTTAAAGATGCTCCCATCTACATTGTGTATAGTTCAGATGGCCAGGAGCAACAAAATCCTAATTCATTAAACGGTGGTCTTTCAGAAGAGAAGGTGTTGCAAAACTATGCTATAAAAAAGAACGGCTTAATTATCGTTGTTGACAAACTGCAAACAGGCTTTGATGAACCTAAATTACAAACATTATTTCTGGACAAAGAAGTAAGAGGCATAAATGCCATTCAAACCATTTCAAGGGTAAACCGGACAATCAAGTATAAGAATGATTGCAAGATTGTGGATTTTTCTTACAAGAATGTCAATGTAAATAACATCAAGGCAGCTTTTGAGCATTTTAGTAATGTAGTCGTAAGTGATTTTGACCCTTTGGGTGATGAAGCAAAATTAGAGATATACTATAACGAATTAAGGCAAAGTGAAATTTACACAGCGCACTTTGCCAATTTTTCCAGGTATGAAAACAAGGAGCTGGATATTTCTGCAATAATGGAAATAGAAAATGGTTTTGCTGATTTTATTAAAAACAAGAAGAAGGAAGCCAAAGACCTAAAGACTGCAATCAATAAGTATTTTAAAATTCTCAACCTAATAGAATTTGTAATTGACTTAGAAGAAAAGTTCAGCGAGGAATATTTTTTACAGTTCTGGAGAAGGTTCAACTATGAATACAATAACATCAATAAGCAGGATGAAATTATAGATGATGTCGAGATTTATTTTGATAACAAAATCGGTATCATAGCTCCGGCTGAATATAAAGAAAAAATAAAAGGTAAACCGCCTGTAAACGGAGGTTCCACTGGCACAGGTGATAAGCCATACAAATTCGATATTCTAAAAGTCATTGCAAAACGTAACCAGGAAGAAGAAGCCATTGAAGAACTGATAAAAGACTTTGAAGCAAAAATTGAAAAATTTTTTTCGTATGTAAAAGCCGATGAAGCAGGCATAAGAGTGATAGCCAAAATTCAGGATGACGGTTCTGCATTTGATGAAGAAGAAATCTACGAAGACTTTGGAAAAATCTACCGGAAATTTGTTCGCAGAAATAAAGATTTAGGAGAGTTTTTTATCAGGGAAACACAGGACATTATACACCAGTTATGCGATGATTTTGAAAGAACTTTAGAAAAATATTATCCGGATAATGATGAAGCTTTATCAATGGCTGCTGAGCCTTAATTATTCAAATCAAATGAAATCCTAAGAATTTGAAAGTGCAAAGTTCACCTTATATAATGCAAAGGGTCAAGAACCTATGCCTGAACCTCCTGCTGATAGGGACACCGGGGTACTAAAAATTTCTACGCTTATACAAGGAAGTAGTAAGACTTTTGTAAGTTTCATGTAGCCAACATTTGTTCCTTGATGTTTCATTGTTGTGTCACACCCTTCTACTGATATATCTCTACTCCGCATAACCAGCCCACAAAGTATATAGCTGCCCCATTTACACATTTCCTTTGCTTCGCAGCCAAATGCTTTCTCCCACCCACGATAACAACAGCCACCGCACAAATTTCACAACGTCTCATTCAGCCATTTCGTTTCACTTCATTTCTTCATTTCCTCGTCGTCAAATTTTGGCCACACTTCTTTTCTCCCCGCACAGCAACTATTTCCAAGAGCCCAATTCCCTAAACCCACTCAAGCCCTTGCAAAGTAATAAGTCCTTCTTACAGCAATTGTTTGCAAATAGATGCACCAACGAATGCAGCAGTGCCAATAGGTCGGTTTATTTTCTTTATGGCAATGGCACACCTGCATTGCCTTCGGGTGCTACGTTGCACCTCGCGGTTTGTCACACTACTTGCTTTCTTTGCATTTCACTTCGCTCCAGTCACTCCATTTCATTCCGCTTCTTACGTTCAATCAAATGCAGATGTAAAAAATGTTTCTTATCTGCTTTAATGTTTGGATAATATAATAAGTAAATAGGAACGACTTTAAAAATGACACAAGTATGATCTGATGCTAAAAAGCTATTATTAAAGACATCACTCCTGCAGCCGTGCCGCAAATGTAATGTCCTGTTACGAGCGTACGAAAGTCTGCACTTCGCTACGGCTTCGTTTGCCTGCCGGTTTCAATAAAAAAATCTCCACACTTTCAGGTAGTATTTTTTTCTTAAAAACTTTCTCCCGCCTCCACAGGACTTATTGCTGGTCGCTATCGGTGAATGAATGAGGCACTATGCCGAATTTCTTCAATCACCATTTTAAACTACACATATGCAACAAAAACACCTTTCCCGGTTGATGTCTCTCTCCTGGGAAATACAAAGAAAGAAAAAAAGAACGCGCTCAAAAGCTTTACAGGATGCATGGGCTATTTGTCTTAATGAAGACATCACTATTTACTACCTCGTTAAGCGGCACAGTCACCAGCATTATCCAAATAAAGTACAGCCTAAAGAACTGGCTTTGTTCACTTCCATTTAAAAATCATGTATTCAATCACCATTTAAATATTACCATTATGGAAATCACAGGAAGAATCACAAAAGACGCAGTTGTTAATCAACTCAAAGATGAAAGACAGGTTATAAATTTTACGGTAGTTATTAATGACTATTACAAGGCAAAGAACAGTTCAGAAGTTAAAAAAATAACTACCTACATTAATTGCAGCTACTGGCTTAACAGTAACATAGCTGAACGGCTGACAAAGGGAACATTGGTAGAACTTTTAGGACGTATTGGAGTGAATTCTTATACCGGTTTGGAAGGTGAAGCCAAAGCCTCATTAACCTTTCATGTAAACAGTATCAAATTACATAGATCTGTAAAATCAACACCGGAGACATTTGTTTCAGGTAATAAGCAGGTAAGTAATTCAAATGAAATAACAGAACCAACAGAGGATTTACCATTTTAATCACAATTCAATCAAACAAAACCGCAGCAGTACCGCCTGCGGGATATAAAATAAAGCTGGGTAACTAATTATGGCACACAATATCAATTTTAATGAGCAGACAGGTAACCACAGTTTCTTTTCAGTAAAAGAAAAAGCATGGCATGGATTAGGAAAAATAGTGCAGGATTATCCGACAAGTGCAGAAGCTATCAGGTTTGCAGGTTTGGATTATACAGTTGAAAAAAGAAGGTTGTTCACTTATGATAATGAAAACAATAATGGCAATCCTGATACGGATATTATTATACCTGAAATAGAAGTTCCAAACTTTTATGCAACCCTGCGAACAGATACAGAACAGGTGCTGGGAGTAGTAGGTAAAGACTATGAAATTGTACAAAACAAAGATGCCTTTACTTTCTTTGATGCTATCATAGGAGGAGAGGGTATTATGTATGAAACAGCCGGAGCATTGGGAAAAGGAGAACGAATTTTTATAACAGCCAAACTGCCTGGTTATATAAAAGTGGGAGAAAAAGATTTAATCGAAAAGTATTTATTTCTCACTACTTCTCATGATGGTTTTGGCAGTATTACCGCAGCTTTTACACCTGTTAGAATTGTTTGCAACAACACTTTAAACGCAGCCCTTCGCAATTGTTCCAACTGCATTAAAATCCGTCATACCGCTAATGCGAAAGAGAGATTAGAACAGGCACATCATGTAATGGGAATAAGTAATAATCTTTCAATTGAGCTGGAAACCGTTTTCAACAGATGGTCAAAAGTCAGGATTACAGACCCGCAGGTAAAGAAACTAATACAGCTTGCACTGGTTCCTAACAAGGAAGTTTTACAAAACATACAAGCCGGAAAGGAAGATGAATTATCCGCCTGTTTTAAACATATGTGTAATGCTGCTTATGAATATGCCATGAGTAATCCGACACAACAGCAGCAAACAACTAAAGGAACTTTATTTGGCGCTTATAATGCTGTTACCGGCTACTTTCAAAATGTTCGTATTTATAAAAATGAGGAAGCCAAATTAAAATCTTTATTGTTTGGAGGAACAGGTCAACTACGCTCACAAGCTGCGTTTGATTTATGTGAAGCTTACTCAAAAAAAGGTGATAATATCTTTCTTCTTAATTGATAATAATCAGCGGGGTAACTTACCCCGCTTTTCTCTCACTATTTAAAAACAAACTTTATCAAACGGCTGAGTAAAAATTTACAGATGCTGTAATTTTATTTTCTTTTCAAGCTGCAAACGTCTGGAAACGAGCCGCCCTTTATGGGGCGGCTCGTTTCCTTTATGTGCGTCAGGCATGGTTACAAGCTATAGGGTGCAAGTCCCGAACAGGTGTTACAGTACATAGTGTTAGCCAAGAGCAAGGGTGTCGTGGGTGACTGCGAATCTGAAGGAAGCTGGCGGCAAA
>JAABUT010003016.1_pt1 | contig 15108 bp, 22 predicted proteins | sample 5559281 | NCBI WGS metagenome assembly JAABUT01 (sample SAMN10711880, study PRJNA513359) | rock metagenome | isolation source: Antarctica rocks | place: Antarctica: Victoria Land, Ricker Hills nord | collected 2016-01-04 | reverse complement strand
CCCCGGCGTGGCCACACCAGCCAGCATCGGTGCGCCGGGCGCGGTAACAGCCGTGAGCGAGCCGCCCGCAACCGCGAGCGCCAACCCGAGGTGAGTGAGGTGACGCCAGGTGAAAGCAGCCACGTGGAGCACGGATCCTCCCGGCAGTGTGGACGATGAGCTGGGCACCGCGCGGCGTGCTGAGGGGAGGTGCTGGCGCCGTAGGGGTTAGCGCTTCTGGGCGGTCAACCGGCTGCCGGGGCACCGCGCGGACTCCTTCTACCGGCAACCTCCGACGCGTCGAGCAGGTCCGCCATACCCCGAAGGACGTCGCCGAAGATGCGGAACCTGCACGGGGAGCCTGCTCGCTCCCACGTCGCTGGACTGCTCGTCGTCCCGCATGGGGTGATCGTGCCCGAGCAAACCGCCTCGCGCATCAGTACTAGCTGATCCCGGGCAGGTCCAGGCACAGCTGATCTGCGGGCAGCGGCGGCACCGCCCGCAGCCGCCGCCCCGGCACACCGTGATGGGGATGGCGTGCGCCCGTCCGGTGCGCGGCCGCGGATGCCGGCACCTCCGGTCGTTACCGTCAGCGGGTGAGCTTCGACGTCGTGGACGGGCAACCGGGGCAGGGCTTCGCCCGAGCGCAGGACGGGGGCCAGCCGATCGAACTGCCCGGCTGAGGAGGGGGACGCTTTCGCGTCCGCCGGGACCTGACCGCGGGCGTCGCCACCGTCCGACGTGATGGCCGGGCCCACGCCGCGCCGGTGTGGTTCACCCTCGACGGTGACGACCTCGTGTTCACCACCGGCGCCGACACGGTCAAGGGTCGGGGACTGCGCCGGCCGGGCCGGGCCGCGGTGGTCGTCGACGATCCGACACCCCCGTTCGGGTTCGTCAGCCTCGAAGGCCCGGTGACCGTCAGCGAGGACCTCGACGAGGTCCTCACCTGGACGACGAGGATCTCCGCCCGCTACGTCGGTGCCGAGGCCGCCGAGGCGTTTGGTCGCCGCACCACGATCCCGGGCACCCTGCCGGTCCGGGTCACCCCGGAAACCGTCGCGGCCATCGCCGACCTGACCGACTGACCCATCCCCCGCCCAGACACAGCCGCCCGTTCACGGACCGGCCACATCCGGCCCCGACGGTTGGTCACCGAGCGGTTCCTCGCCGGTCGTGTCGTCGGGGAGCAGGTGCGGCCGTGTGACAGTGCACCGCGGCGACGAGGTGCGGTCGACGGACGACCCGGCTCGGGTGGCCGGGGAGCGGATCGCGGCGAGGGGAGTGGATATGGCATTCGATGTCGGTCAGATCATCGGGCTGGTGAAACAGCTGGGGGGTGACCACCAGCAGGCCGCGCAGCAGCTGCAGGGTGTGGGACAGGTCGACCCGGGTGAGCACGCCGGGCTGCTCAGCCGGCTCGGGATCGACCCGCAGCGACTGCAGAGCGGCGGGTACCAGCAGCAGTTCGACGCCCAGCAGCAGGGCCAGGACCACGGCCAGCAGCAGGGCGGGTACGGCCAGGACCAGGGCCAGCAGCAGGGCGGGTACGGCCAGGACCAGGGCCAGGGCCAGCAGGAGCAAGGCCGCTTCTGAGGGCCGCAGGGCGGTCGGGTCAGCCGCGGGGTGGCCCGACCGCCAGCGGTCGCTTCTCGTAGAAGGTCTGCAGGTGTTCACCGGGCCCCAGCACACCCGGTGATCCGGATGCTGCTCGTGACCCCCGTGCCGGTTCCCGGGACCACCGACCTGACAGGGCTGCGGTCCCGGGCGGGGCGGGGCCGCCGGTGACCGGCACGCCGCCGCCCCGGCCAGCCGAGCTGACCGCCGCGCAGCGGGCCGGGCTCGTCGAGCTCGCCGCGAACGCGCACCGCACACGCGATTGGGCGGGGTGGGTGGACACCCCCACCGCCGCGGGGGCGGTGCTCGGGGTACCGGTGAGCCGGCTGCTCGAACTCAGCGCGCGAGCCGGGGCGGACGGGGTCGCGGTGATGGCCGGGTGGACCCGGCTCTGGCACGAACCGTCGCCGCCCGGCTGGTGGGCCGCCCAGCGAGCCGATCCGCGGCGGGTGGACCAGCGGCGGCGGGACGTCTGCGCGGACCGGGTCCGTGAGCTGGTCGCCGGCGGCTCGGCGGTCGCGGCCGCGGCCGGCGTGACGGAGGGGACCGCGTACCGGTACCTCGCGGGCGGCCGGGCCCGGGAATGACCCGGCCGGGCGTTGCGGGGCCCGGCGGCACCGGGCGGCCAGGGGGGTGGTGGGCCGGTGCCGCCGGCGTCCCGCCGGCGGGGTTGAGGCGCATGCGGGGCGTACACCGCAGCGTCGCAACGGACCGCGTCCCGGGCATCCCGGACGCCCGCCAACGGCCGGTCCCGGGGGCCCGGGGTGCCGGGTTCCTACGGTGGGCCTGTGGCAGCACAGGGTGGTGGTGGGTCGGCGCGGTTCAGCCCGGTGGTGGTGTCCCGGATGACGGGCGGGTCGGGGGAGTGGACGACCGAGCAGGCGGTGGATCTGCTGCGGCAGGGGTACGACGTGGACCGGGTCGTGCTGATGACCGGGTTCGACCGGCGGTGGGTCGCGGCGCAGCACCGCCGCCTGGGCTGACAGCCTGGCCCGGCTCGTGCACGGCGGTGGTCTGCTCGGTTTGCGGGTTAGTCCAGTCGGCGTAGTCCCGCGACGAGGAAGTCGACCAGCCGGCGCGCGTCGTACCGGACATTCGTGCCGGTGCCGGTGCAGAGGCCTCCGACGCCGCGCATGAGTTCGTAGGCGTCGAGGTCGGGATGGATCTCACCGGAGGCGGCTGCGGCGTGGAGCAGCCGGGTGCACACGGGCACGAGCTTCTCGAGGAAGTAGGAGTGCAGGGGGTCGAAGCAGGGGTCGTCGGACTGCAGCACGGCACCGAGTCCCTGTTTGGTGATCACGAAGTCAACGAACAGGTCGAACCATCCCTGGAGGGCGGCGTACGGGGTCACGCTGGTCGCCAGCAGGGTGGGGCCGGTCTCGGCGAGGTCTTCAACCTGGTGTCGATAGACGGCGATGATGAGGTCCGCCCGGGTCGGGAAGTGCCGGTAGATCGTGGCTGTCCCGACGCCGGCTCTGGTCGCGATGTCCCGGAGGGGCGCCTCCACCCCGGCCGTGCTGAAGATCGCGGCAGCCGCATCGAGCAGGGAGTCATTGTTGCGCCGGGCGTCGGACCGGGTGGGCCGGACGCCGTGACCGGCGGCACCATCGCTGACGGTCGTCACAGGCTGCTCCCGCGCTCTCTAATCGGGACACTGTCCCGTATCGTTTATCGGGACAGTGTCCCGTTTACCGATCATGGCAGACGGCGACCCCGCAGCTGAGCAGAAGGACGTCCATGACCGCAGCAGGACCGTCGCCCGTTCCGATCGTCTCGGTGAAACCAGTAGTCCTGTCCGCCCCGGGCCGCGGTGAGGACCTGGCAGTGAAGGTGTCCGCGCCGGTGGTCGGGCGCGACCTGCCGATCATCGTGTTCTCTCACGGTTTGGGCCAGTCGCTGGACGGGTACGGCCCGCTCGTCGACTTCTGGGCTGCCCGCGGCTTCGTGGTCATCCAGCCCACCCACCTCGACTCCAGGACGCTGGCCGTTCCCGCCGACGATCCCCGTACGCGGCGGATTTGGCGTTTCCGGGTCGAGGACGCCACCCGGGTCCTCGACCAACTGGACCTTCTGGAAGCCGCCGTCCCCGGCCTCAGCGGGCGCCTGGACCGGACCCGCATCGCCGCAGCGGGGCACTCATTCGGCGGTCACACGGCCGGCACCCTGCTGGGCCTGCGGACCCTCGACCCCGAGACCGGGAAGGAACAAGACCTGTCCGACGCGCGGATCAAAGCGGGCGTGCTGTTCGCCACGGCCGGGGAAGGCGAAGCCAACCTGACGCCGTTCGCGGCGGCGAACTTCCCGTTCATGAGCCCCAACTTCGCGCACATGGCGATCCCGGCGCTGGTGGTCGTGGGAGACCAGGACGACATGCCGCGGCGGCGTCAGCTGACCGTGCGGGGAGCGGACTGGCTGACCGAGCCATACGTCCTCAGCCCCGGCCCCAAAACCCTGCTCACGCTGTTCGGCGCCCAACACTCCCTCGGCGGGATCAACGGCTACGAGTCCAGGGAAACAACCGACGACCACCCGGACCGCGTCGCACTGATCCAGCAGCTCACCTGGGCCTACCTCCGCGACGCCCTCGACATCGAGCACACCAGCTGGCCGGCAGCGCAGCAGGAGCTCGCCGCGAGCAGCAACCCACTCGGTCGAATCGAGTCGAAGGGCGACTGAGAAGTCTCGTCTGTCCTCGATGTTCACGCCGCCCCTGATGAGGGCTGCCCGGCGGGGGTTGCCGCTTCGTCTGCGTGATTGTGCCGGTCGGGTGGGACAGGTCTGCCGCTGTCGCGCGGGGCGCCAGTGCCGGCCGGGTGGTGCGGGTTCTCCTGGGTTGTCGGGGCGCGGACTGCTGGGGTCAGCCGGGCGCGGGGAGCGCGCGGAGTTCGAGCGGCAGCGATCCGGGACCGGACCCTCGCCGGGCTCGCCGCCGCGCGGGCGCGGGGCGGGTCGGGGGGCGGCCGCGGACGATGACCGCGGCGAAGCTGCGTCTGGCCCGGTCGATGCGCGGGCAGGACCCGCTGGTGAGCCTGGGCCGGATCGCCGTCGAGCTGGGGCTGCCCAAGTCCACCGTCGCCCGCAACCTCGCCGAGTCCTCACTCTCAGTAGTAACAGAGGATCCAGTAAAGACCCGGCGGAAGGAAGCGGCGGTGAGCGACCCGACGCGGCGGCTGCGGGTGGTGCCCCCGCTCCCGGGCCAGCTGATGTTGGACCTGTCCGGCCTCCCACCACCCCTCCAACCGGCCCCGCCCGACCCGCGCAGGACACGCACGGCGGCGTGCACCGGGCTGACGGCGGTGGCCAACGGTGCGGGGCCGGTGCGGCGGCTGCTGCCGACCCGGCCCACCGACCCCGTCGGGCCGCCTGTTGCCGCGCGGGTACCGGTGGCGGTGTGGGCGGCGTAGGACGAGCAGTCGTCTCCGCCCGACGCCCCCGACGCGTCGAGGGGGTCTGTTGGTGCTCCGTGGGCTCAGGCTGCCGGTGCGGTGTCAAGCAGGCTCGGCCCGGTGTTGGTCGCAGTGGCCTGTGGACGGGGGCCGGCGAGCTGTCGGCGCAGCCGGGCGACGAGCGTCTCGCCGATGATGAGGTTGGGGACCCAGGAGATCCACGGGGTGACGAGGTAGGCCTGGGACATCAGGAGGTTCCCGTTCACTGGCTTGCCTCCTTCGGCGTGACCGAGGACAGCGTCCGCCGGGACCCGCGTGAGCTGGCCGCCGCGGGACTGTGCCAGCGGGTCTACGGCGGGACGCTCCCGGTCTCCCCAGCGGTCGCGGACTACGCCACCCGGACCGCCGTGTCCCCGCAGGGCAAGCAGCGGGTCGCCGCGGCCGCGGCCGCGCTGATCAGGCCGGGCAGCACCGTGCTGCTCGACGGCGGGACCACCGCGCTCGCGGTGACCGCCGCGCTCCCGGTGGACCTGTCCGTGACCGTGGTCACCCACAGCCCCACCGTCGCGGCCGCGCGCATGAACCACCCCACCGTGGACGTGTTCGTGCTCGGCGGGCGGCTGTTCAAGCACTCCGGGGCCGCCTAGCGTTGACAGGGCCACACAGCAGCAGCACCGCAGGCGCGGACCTGGCGGCTGCCGGCGACGCGGCGGCCGCGGCCGCAGAGGTCCTGACCGGGGCCTGCCGCTGATCGAGGGCGACGACGCCGGCCCGTGACCCGCGCCGCCCGGGACTACGACCGCGCTGCGCGTTAGGTCCGCGACCAGCCTCCCGAGCCGACTGTCGCCAGGACACCGCTGCGCACTGCGGCGCTGCAGATGGCCCGCAGCACCCGGTCGCACCGCAGCGAAGCTGCGCAGTCCTGATGCGTGGCCGAGCCTGTCTACCGCTGACCGAGGTCGCTGTCGTCAGCGCAGCCGTCGGGCGCGCAGCACGAGGTCGGCGCTGTGGCGAGCCCCGCCGCCGGAGGCGACCTGTCGGGGGCGCTGCTCGTCGACCTGGACCTGCCAATCACCGTCGAGCAGCCGGGCGACGTCGGCCGGGCTGACGTAGTCGGCCGGGTCGAAGCCGGCGGCGCGGGCCTGCTCGCTGTCGACGCCGGCGTGATGAACCACGAGCAGGGTGCCGCCGGCAGCGACCGCGCCCATCAGTGCGCGCTCGGCGACTTGGTCGTCGGGCGAAGCGCGGCGCAGGGCGGGGTACTGCGCGGACACCAAGTCGAAGCCGGCCGGCGGCAGGCCTGCGTCGAGCAGGCCGGCGAGCAGCCACGTCACGTTGACGCCGGCGTGCCCGGCGTGCAGTGCAGCGCGCTCGAGCGCCACCTGCGACACGTCCAGAGCGGTCACCTGCCAACCACGGGCGGCAAGCCAGACCGCGTCGGCGCCTTCACCGCACCCGACGTCGAGCGCCCGCCCGGGCTCGAGCCCGGTCACCTCGACGACGAACGCCCCGTTGGGGTCGCCGCTCCAGACCCGCTCGGGGTCGGTGTACCGCTCGTCCCACTCCGCGGCAACAAGCGGATCGAGATGGGTGCCAGAGGAGGAGTGCGTCATACGGGCAGCGTCGCGCATAGCCGTCCCGCTGTCACGCCTTGTTGCCTGCTTGGCAAGAACCCCACGCTGACCCATCCCTTCTTGACAGTTCAGAGGAGCCGATCCTGGGGCGCGAGCAGCGTCTTAGAGGAGCCGGTCCTGGGGCGTTAGAGGAGCCGGTCCTGGGGCGCGAGCAGCGTCGCAGTCCTCCTCGCTCCTCGCCGCCGAGGTTCCGACCGGCCGTGGCGCCGACGGCCACGCGCCCGCGCGAGCAGCAGCTCCGGCGTCGGCCCCTTTTGATTTGTGCCGTTAGCCGTTCGGCTACCGGGACGCCTCCTGATGCAAGTGCCGGCGCTGACGTCTTCCTAGTTGGTGCTAGTGCTGGTGGTGGGGTGCGCAACTGGACTGGCCTCGGGCAGGGACCAGCAGTCCTCACTTGTGACCGGCACGAACCCGGTGGAGGTGTAGAGGTGTAGAGGCGTGGGGTTTGTCGATCGCCACCTCGAGCGCAACGCTCGCAGCAGCGGCCTGAGCCGGGCCCCGCACAGCCGGCCGGCGCACGTCGAAAGCTCGCCAATGGCCCCGTCGAAGGAGGACATCCGTGGTGGTGCACGAGCAGGAGTCGTCGTGGGCTGGTAAGCGCCTGGACGACCCGGACTTCACAGGCGCCCGTTTGCACGGGCCGAGCTTCGAGGGTGCGCGGATCACTGATGGGTGGTTCAAGGGCGCTGACATCTCGGGGGACCTGCAGGACCTGCGGCTGAACGGTGTCGAGGTCGGACCTCTCGTCGACGCCGAACTCGACCGGCTCTTCCCCGACCGGGTGCGGCTGCGGGCGACCGACCGGGACGGTCTGCTGGAGGCGTGGACGATGCTCGAACAGATGTGGGACACGACCGTCGTGCGGGCGCGGGGCCTGCCGCCCGCGCTGTTGGACACCCGGGTCGACGGCGAGTGGAGCTTCGTCGAGACGCTCCGTCACCTCGTCATGGCGACCGACATCTGGCTGCGGCGGATGGTGGAGGGCAGGGAACGGCCTTACCACCCGTGGGGGCTGGCAGGCTCCTGGGTGACCCACCCCGCGAGCTTGGGGCTGGACCCTTCGGCGGAGCCGTCCCTGGACGAGGTCCTCGACGTCCGCCGCGAGCGGATGGCCGAAGTTCGCGTCTGCCTCAACCGGGTCACCGACCAGGAGCTCTCACGGGTCTGCGTGCCTCCCGACGCGCCCGGCGGTCCGGTCGTCCCGCACCAGGTCGTCAAGTGCCTGCACGTCATCTTCGCCGAGGAGTGGGAGCACCACCGGTACGCCGTGAGGGACCTGGCGATCCTGGAGAGCCGTTCCTAGCCTCACAACCGCGCGGGACCTCCCCGTCGACGCTGAGGCCAAGACGACGCCGGGTCGTCCAGGCCGGGCCGCCGGCCCTCGCGACGGCCGCAACCCGCGGCTGCGCCGTTAGCCGCTTCGCGCGGCTCTTGCCGCACGCGGGCGAAGCCCGGCCATTGGGCACCATGACGGAATGACCGAGCGCGTTTTCACCGGTCTCCATCCTGTGGGCCGCGGCTTGCCGCCCTCCAGCAGTCGTGACGGGCATGGTTCCACTGCCGTCTAACACCTGCGGGGGCTGCACAGTCGCCGTCCCGCGGCTGGCGGCTGTCCCGCCAGCGGTCAGGTGGCAAGCAGTAGCTGGAGCAGTCGGTCCGGGCCTTCGTGCAGGACGTTGTGTCGGGTGGGCCACTGGTGGTAGTCGCAGCCGGGATCGGCGGCGACGCGTCGCGCGGTGGCTGCGAAGGGGGAGCCGGGGAGGCCGCCGGGCCAGCCGGTAGCCGCGACGTAGGTTCTGCGGGGGACGGTCGACCAGGCGCCGGTCAGGCGGATGCGTTGCACGAGGGTGGCGAGCGGGTGCGGCCGGGCCTGGGGGTCGAAGAACGGCAGGGGGTCGACGGTGAGGCCGGTGCGGCCGGCGCCGTCGAGATACCAGCGGCGCTGCTCGTCGTTGGTCATGGACCAGCAGCTGTCGCCGTTGTCGGGCACGAACGCGTCGAGGTACACCAGCGCGCGGACCCGGTCGGGCGCGCGGTCGGCGGCGCCGGTGATGACCGTGCCGCCGTAGCTGTGCCCGACGAGAATGACGGGCTCGGCGGCGGCGTCGCTGGCCACGGTCACGGCGGCGGTGGTCTCGTCGATGTGACTCTCGAGGGTGACCTGCCCGGCGCCGGTCATGCCGTCGGGCCCGAGACCGGCCAGCGTCAGAGCGCGGGCGTGGTGGCGGAAGGTCTGCAGCTCGGCGATCAGGGGCTGGTACCACCAGCCGCCGTGGCAGGCGCCGGGCACGAGCACGAGGGCGCTCACTGCCCGTCGTCCGTGCCGCCGGTCGCTGGCGCCGACGCGTCGCGGGACGCCTCAAGCCCGGCGAGCAGTGCGCGCGGGTCGAACGCCACCCGGATCTGGGTGATCCGGCCGTTCTCGACGCGGGTCCAGTTAGCGGTCGGTGCCGGAGGAGCGACGGTGCTGTGCAGGTCGAACCAAGTCAGGACGTCGCTGCCGCGGCCGGCCCGCGCGTGGACCTCGAGGTGGTCCAGGACCTGCGCCATGTGCTGCAGGCCGGTGATGCAGCTGTCGGCGTCGTCGGCGCTGCCCAGCGGCCCACGGAAGGTCACGTCGTCGGCGAGCAGCGCCCGCAGCGCGGGCCGAGTCCTGGGCCTGCCAGGCGTCGGCGCACCGGGCTGCCAATACGGCTGGGTTGTCTGCCGCGGCGGTCGGGGGGTCGGTGACACCGCGCTGCTCGAGCTGTTCGCCTTCCATGGAAGACAAACTGCCTTCCGTGGAAGGTACTGTCAAGGGGTGCAGGACGCGGTGGCGCGGATCGTGGAGCAGTGGCGCCAACAACGGCCCGACCTCGACGCGAGCCCGATGCTGGTGATCGGTCGGATCCATCGGCTGGCGCGGCTGACCGACGCGGCACTGCGGCCGACCTTCGCGGCCGCCGGGCTGGGACCGGGGGACTTCGACGTCCTCGCCGCGCTGCGACGGGCGGGACCGCCCTACGCCCGTACCGCAGGGCAGCTGCGCGAGGCACTCGTGGTCACCAGCGGTGCCATCACCAAGCAGGTCGACCGGCTCGCCGGCAAGGGCCTGGTCAGCCGGGACGTCGGAGCCGACGACGCGCGGGTACGGCAAGTCACGCTCAACGACACCGGCGTCGCGCTGGCCGACGAGCTCATCGAGGTACACCTGGACAACGAGCGCCGGCTGCTGGCCGGGCTGACCACCGGCCAGACCGTCGAGCTCGGCGCCGCCCTGGCCGTGCTGGCCGCCAGCCTGGAGACCGACCATGCCTGACCCAGCAGCCCTGAGCCAGGCACGGGACCGCGCCGACGTCCTACGCCGGCTGCACACCGAGCCGGGACTGCTGGTCCTGGTCAACGTCTGGGACGTGGCTTCCGCCCGGGCCGTCGCCGCCGCGGCGGGCTGCCAGGCGGTGGCCACCGCCAGCGCGGCCATCGCCGCCGCGCACGGCTACCCCGACGGTGAGCGCATCCCGGTCGACCTCATGCTCGCCGCGGTCGGCCGGATCGCCGCTGCCATCGACTTGCCCACCACCGCCGACCTCGAGTCCGGGTACGGCGACGTCGACACCACCATCCGGCGGGCGGTGCAACTCGGGATCGCCGGCGCCAACCTCGAGGACGCCCTGCGCCCCCTTGCCAGCGCGGTTCCCACGGTCGAGCAGGCGGTCCGGGCCTCCGCCGCCGAAGGCGTGCCCCTGGTCCTCAACGCCCGCACCGACCGCTACCTACACCCGCAGGGCCAGCCGCCAGCGGCGCTCGACGAGGCCCTCCGACGCGGCCAGGCGTTCCTAGACGCCGCCGCCGACTGCGTCTTCGTGCCCGGCTGCACCGACCCGGACGCGATCGCCACCCTCGCCAACCGACTCGGTCCGGGGCGACTCAGCCTGCTCGCCGTCCCCGGCCTGCCCCCTCCCGAGCAACTGCTCCGGCTCGGCGTCGCCCGGCTATCCCACGGCCCTGCGCCCCACCGACACGCCCTCGCCGCCCTTGGCGACCTGGCGGCAAATCTCCAAGCCGCCACTCCCCACACCTAGTAGGCACCACTCAGCCCGGGGCCCACCCGCCACGCCGGACACCTCCGACTCGAACCCCGCCCCGCAAGTCGACCGGACACGTGGCCGCTGCGACATAGTGCGCCGCGTGGCCTTCTTCGTGATCATGCGTGGGCACGGGCCGTACTGGGACGACGCCCGGACGATGCGCGAGCAGGACGGCTGGGCAGACCACGCGGGGTTCATGGACGACCTAGCCGACGAGGGCTTCGTGGTGATGGGCGGTCCGATCGATCAAGACGACTCGCGCATCATGCTGATCGTCGAAGCTGTTGAGGTCCACGACGTGCGCGCGCGGCTGGAACAGGACCCATGGAGTCAGGCGGGTTTGCTCGTGCTGAAAAGTGTGGAGCCGTGGCAGGTACTGCTGACCGGCTCGCAGCTGTCCGGTTGACGATGGCTTCTGGGACCGAGCGAGTGTCCCGTTAGCCGCGGTTACCGGGACAGCTGACATCCGCCACCATCGACAGTGTCAAGCCCAGCGACCGCTGTGCGTCGACTGCTGGGACCGCTGGTGGTCAGCGGTGCCCGAGCCCGTTGATGACGTTGCCGTCGGGGTCGCGGACGAAGAAGCGACGCACACCCCAGGGCTCGTCAGTGAGGGGGTGCACGATCTCCGCGCCCTCACGGACGGCCGCCTCGTGCGCGGCGTCGACGTCGTCGACCTGCACCGAGACGCTCGGCACGACCGGCGCGGTCTCGTCATGGGTCATCAGGCTGATCTGGATCCCCGGCTGCTTTGGGTCGGCCAGGGTGATGATCCAACCGTGGTCCATCACTGGCTGGAGCCCAAGGACCCGGCGGTAGAAGCCTTTGGCATCTGCCAGAGACCGAGTGAGCAGGTCCGGAACCACTCGCTGCACGCCCACGCTCGCCAGGCTCCCACAGCACCGGCTGCCGATTGTGTCCGGTAGCCGTTCCTGCTACGGCACTGGCTGCCAGAGGGCCCGGAGGTGGTCGAGGATGAGGCGGGTGGCGGTGCTGGGGGTGCGGTCCGGGTGGGTGGTGAGGTGGACGACGGGCTGGGGTGGCAGCGGACCGGGCAGTGCTGTGAGGATGCCGGCGCGCAGCTCGGTTGCGGCGGTGACGCCGGGCAGGACGGTCCAGCCGAGGCCGGCCGCGGTGCAGCGTTTGACGGCCTCAATGCTGCCGAAGCGGGTGCGCCGGGAGTCCGGTTGTCCGGTGGCGAGCAGTTGGCGGACGACGTCGTCGCTGTAGCTGCAGCCGTCTTCGAGCAGTAGGACGTCTTGCTGCGCCAGCTGCGCCCAGGTCAAGTCCGCCCGGACTGCCCGGGCCTGTGGAGGTCAGCGGCGTCGGGCGCGGCGAGCAGGGTCAGTTCCTCGGTCCCGAGGTGTTCGAGGTGCAGGTCGGCGGCCGTGATGGTGGGCTCAAAAAGCAGCGCGGCTTCGACGGCGCCGGCTCGTACCGCGGTCAGCGCCGGCGCGGCGCCAGCGGGGGCGAGAGCAAGTCGGACGTCGGGCGCGGTGGCGCGCAGTCGGACAAGCAGGTCCGGCAGGCGGTAGGCGCACAGCGACTCGGGCGCCACCAGTCGGACGCGTCCCACCGGGCTCTCGTCCTTGTCCGGAACGTCGGTGGCCATGCGGGCCTCGAGGTCGAGCAGCTGCTCGGCGTAGGGCAGCAGGCGGGCGCCGGCGTCGGTGGGCACCGCACCGGAGGAAAGCCGGTCGAGCAGCCGCGTTCCCAGGCGCCGTTCCAGGGACTGCAGGTGCCCCGTCCCGGTGGATTGGACGTAGCCGAGCTCGCGGGCACCGGCGGTGAAGGTCCCAGCGCGCACTACCGCGGTGAAGGTGCGGAGCAAGTCGGTCTCCACTCGCCATTCCTCCTCCTGATCGGACTCATCGGCGATCATCGTTGGACGTGATGCCAAGGGTTGTCCAGGGTGTGCGTATGACGGTTCACGCAGAACCAAGCGAAGCACCGGCGACCCCCGAGGGTGCTCCGGTACGCCGCGTTCACCGAGCAGGGCGCCGGTGGCAACCCGGCCGGGGTAGTGCTCGATGCACGCGGCGTCGACGACGACGAACGGCTCGCAATCGCCGCCGAGGTCGGCTACTCCGAGACCGCCTTCGTCGAGCCGTCTGCAACGCACGGGCAGTACCGAGTCCGGTACTTCAGCCCGCAGGCCGAGGTGGCCTTCTGCGGGCACGCCACCATCGCCACCGCCGTCGCGCTCGCCGAACGCCTGGGCCCTGGCCAGCTGCGCTTCGACACCCTCGCCGGCCCGGTCCCGGTCACCACCCGCATCGGCGAAGCCGGCGCAACGGCAACGCTCACCAGCGTCCCCACTCATACCCGCCCGGCCCAGGACGGCGAGCTCGACCGCGCGCTGCACACGCTGCGCTGGAACCGGAACGACCTCGACGCCCGCTACCCGGCCCACGTCGCCTACGCCGGCAACGACCACCTCATCCTCGCCCTGCGCGACCGGGACCGGCTCGCCGAGCTGGACTACGACTACCCCGCGCTCGCCGCGCTGATGGCCGAGCAGGCCTGGACCACCCTGCAGCTTGTCCACGCGCACAGCCCGGCGCTGTTCGCCGCACGCAATCCTTTCCCGCCCGGCGGCGTCGTCGAGGAACCCGCCACCGGCGCCGCCGCCGCCGCATTCGGCGGCTACCTACGCACCCTCGGACTCGTCGACGTGCCCGCCCAGGTCACCGTGCTGCAAGGCGAGGACATGGGCCGACCCAGCCGCCTACTCATCGACATCAGCAACGACGACCGCGTACGCGTCACCGGCACCGCCTCAGCGCTCCCCGACGCGTAGAACGGCGGTCCAGCGTCCCGCTGGACCTTCGTCATTCGGACGCGCTGGCCCACCGCAAGCAGACCAGGTCAGCGCTCGGAGAAGGGAGGTTGGCATGCTTGCAGGGGTGTCTGAACGAGGAGGTGGAGGTCGCGGTCCGACCGGCTGGCTTGTTGCCGGGTACGCCGGCCTGGCCGGGTTCGTCCTGCTAGAGGGGCTGCTTCGCCAGTCGGGCGGTTCTGCCAGCCTCAAGGCCTCCGAGCAGGACCGAGGAACTACCCGCGCAGTCGTTCTGGCGTATGCCGTAGCCAGCGACCTTCCCCTGCTGAGGCGATGGTTGCCTGGTCCGGCGCTGCCGCCAGCGGTGGCGCCGGCCGGTCTGCTGATGCAGGCCGCGGGTCTGGCGCTGCGGGCGTGGTCCATGCGCGCCTTGGGCGGGTCCTATACGCGCACGCTGCGCGTCGAGGACGGCCAACAGACCGTGGTCGACAGTGGGCCCTACCGCTGGGTCCGCCACCCGGGGTACCTGGGTTCGCTGCTGACCTGGGTCGGGTTCGCTTGCACGTCCAGCAGCACCCCCGTCCTCGCCCTCATCGCTGGACTGCTCGGTGGGGTCTACCGGAGGCGGATCCTCGCTGAGGAACAGCTGCTGCGGCGCGACCTGTCCGGCTACACGACCTACAGCGAGCGGACCAAGAAGCTGATCCCCTTCGTCTGCTGACGTTGATGTCCGGTCACCGGTCGGCAAACGGGACGCCCCTTCAAGGACGTTGGCCGGGTCCAGGCAGCAGGGACCGGCGGATCAGTTCCGTCGTGTCGGTAGGGCGCTCGAGGTTGGGGAGGTGACCGGCCCAGGGCAGCTTGATGTGGACAGCTCGCGGCAGCTCGGCCGCAAGGTGGTCGGCGACGGCTCGGAACCACGGCAGGTCGAGGTCTCCCGAGACGACGGTGGCGGGGCAGGTGATGCGGGAGAGGTTGACCTGCAGGTCCTCCTCGTGCACCTCGTCGCCAGCGGCGAGCTGCACGAGGAAGGCATGCGACTGCATCTCGCGGAACAAGTCCCGGGTCGCCTCGTCGACCTCCGGCTGCAGCCACATCTTCATGTTGAGGTCGGTCGCCGCGGCCACGTCGCCGCTGTGCAGCAGCCCCGTCTCCTGCTCGCCGAACGCTCGCAGGTCGGCGGTCGGCTCCACGCCATCTGCCGCGGCGCACAGCAGGACGAGGGCGTTCATCCGCTGCGGGGACGGTGGACGCGACCTGCAGCGCGACCGCGCCGCCCCCGGAGGAGCCCACTATCGCGAAGCGCTCCAACCCCAGTTCGTCCATCAGGCGCAGGACGTCACGGGCGTGCGAGAACCTGCCCGGTCGCAACGGCGAGTCGCCGTACCCGCGGAAATCCGGTGCCACGACTGCAAAGCCGTCTCGGAGCTCGCGGACCTGAGGTCGCCACTGCAGGGCGTCTGACGCCGTCGAGTGCAGCAGGACCACAGCCGGGCCGGTGCCTTCGAGGACGTGATGGAGGGCGGTGTCAAGTGGTCAATGCGCCACCGGCTTGGATCAGGAGTTCGTTGAGTTTCTCGGTGGGGTTCTTCCAGTGGAGGGTCTCCCGGGGTCTGCCGTTGAGTTGGGCGGCGACGGCGTCGAGG
>JAABUT010003015.1_pt1 | contig 15113 bp, 12 predicted proteins | sample 5559281 | NCBI WGS metagenome assembly JAABUT01 (sample SAMN10711880, study PRJNA513359) | rock metagenome | isolation source: Antarctica rocks | place: Antarctica: Victoria Land, Ricker Hills nord | collected 2016-01-04 | reverse complement strand
CCGCCGGCAGGCCCCTGGCCAGGCAGGCGCGGGCGAACGGGCCATAAACGCCGTAGGCGCCGCCGGTCTTGGTGCGGACGCTGCCGGGCGGGAACAGCAGTGTGGTCAGGTGGACGTGCATGCGCTCGCCGAGCGTCTGCTTCACGGCGGCATAGGCGAGGCGGGACCACGGCTCGGTCGGCATGCCGGCGTGCAGCTCGGCGGCTCCGGTTTCGGCCATCAGGCGCGGTATTTCCGTCTCGTAACGGCCGCGTCGCAGTGCGAGCGTGGCGCCGAGTGCGGCGAGGTCGGCCTGCAGCGATGCCAGGCTGTGGTGCAGCCACCAGCGCGACGCCCCGCCTGGCTTCCACATCCCCGGCGAGGCTTCGTCCAGCACGAACACCGGCAGCACGCGGCGGCCGGTGGCGATCGCTGCCAGCAGCGCCGGGTTGTCGCGCAGCCGCAGCTCGCGGCGGAACCACAGCAGCACGGGGGCGGCGGACTCGGTCATCTCGGGGTCTCCATTTTCCACCTACGGGCGGTGCCATCCGCCGGATGCCGTGGAGATATGGTGAAGATCAAAATTTCGACAGGGCCGCGCACCCGCTTAAATCGTTGTGCGTGTCCGGCTGGCGGCGAAGGGAAACGTGAACAGCCGTTCGCGGCCGAGCAGGAAAAGCCGGCCGCCGCGGGGGAACAGGCCGGCGATGGCGGGGTCGCGCACGTCCAGGCCGCCGGCATAGGCGCCGATCGCCGGCAGCATCAGCCGCCGGCCGTCGAACACGAAGCACGGGCGGGACACCAGTGCCGCGCTGGTGGCGATCGCCGCCTTGGGGTGGAAATGCCCGCTGACATCGGCCGAGGCCGCGCCGGCCGCTTGGTGGCGGAACTGCAGCGGCCCGGCGTGCCATTCGGCCACGTAGGTGCCGGCGAGGCCGGTGAGCGGCAGGGCGTCGTGGTTGCCCATCACCCAGATGAAGTTGGCCGCCGCCGTCATCGCCGCCAGCCGGGCGTGGTCCTGCGGCCGCATCCGGGCGGGGCCGTCCAGGTCGTGGAACGAGTCGCCCAGCGCCACCACGGTTTCCGGCCGGTGGCGCCGCAGCAGCACCGTCAGCCGGTCCAGGGTGGCGTGGGTGTCCCATGGCGGCAGCAGGCTGCCGCGGAGGGCGGCGGCCGAACCTTTCTCGAAATGCAGGTCGGACACCACCATCACCCGCCGCTCCGGCCACAGCAGGGCGCCGCCGGGGTCAAGCATCAGCCGCTCGCCGGCCAGATGGATCGGTGCGGCGGTCATCCGAACACGCTGCCCTGGCGACGACGGCCGCGCGACGGCGGGCGGAAATCCTGCTGCAGGCGGCGGGGTCCGGCCGGGGCCGGCATCGGCTCGAACGGCGGCGGATCGGCGCTCCCGGTGGCCTCGGCGATCAGCGCCTCCTCGGCCTCGGCCAGCAGCGCGTCATCGGTCTCGCTGTTGCGCACGCTTTCGCGGCCGATCTCCAGCAGTACCGGCACCGCCAGCGGGGAGACCCGCGACAGCACCACATGGCGGATGTTGCCGTGGGCGCGTTCCAGCATCTGGCTGATGCGGGACAGCTCGGTCAGGCCGCCGGCGGCGTCGGCCCGGGTGGCGCGCAGCAGGATGTGGTCGGGCTGGTGGCGGCGCAGCACGTCGTAGATCAGGTCGCTGTTGACCGTCACCTGCCTTTTGGACTTCTCGGCGCCGGGATGGTTGCGCTCGATCAGGCCGGCGATCACCGCGACATTTCGAAAAGTGCGGCGCAGCATCGAGCTGTCGGCCATCCAGGCTTCCAGGTCGTCGCCCAGCATATCCTGCTCGAACAGCCGCGCCACGTCGGTGGGTTCGCGCGCGGACCACACCGACAGCACGTAGTCGGTGGCGACGAAGCCCAGCGGCGCCATGCCGAAGCGCTCCATCCGCCGCGTCAGCAGCATGCCGAGGGTCTGGTGGGCGTTGCGGCCCTCGAAGCAGTAGGCGACCAAGTACCAGCAGCCGCCACGGGGGAAGGTCTCCACCAGCAGGTCGTCACGGCCGGGCAGGCTGGAGCGTTTGCGCTGTATCCCGAGCCACTCCTGCACCTGGGCGGGAAACGCGTGCCAGGATGCGGGGTCGCTCAGCATCCCGCGTACCCGGGCGGCGAGGCTGGTGGTCATCGGCATGCGGCTGCCGGCGTAGGTGGGCACCTTGGGGATGCCGTCGCCGCCGTCCACCACCTCGGCCACCACCTCGCGCAGGCGCACGAACTTCAGCAGCCGGCCGGCGAACATGAAGGTGTCGCCCGGGGACAGGGTGTTGACGAAGTATTCCTCCAGCTCGCCGATGTTGGCGCCGCCGCGGCCGAGATAGCGCACCTTGACCACCGGCATATCGACGATGGTGCCGATGTTCATGCGGTGCTGGCGGGCCACGCGGGTGTTCATCACGTGCAGCCGGCCGTCCGAGTCGCGGAACAGCTTGCGGTAGCGGTCATAGGCCGCCAGCGCGTAGCCGCCGTCCTCCACGAAGCCGAGCACGGCGTCGAAATCCGCCCGCGTCAGGCCGGCATAGGGCGCGGCAGTGGTGACCTCGGCATACAGGGTACCCGGCAACACCGGGCCGGCGCACACCACGCCCAGCACGTGCTGGGCCAGCACGTCGAAGCCCCCGAGAGGCGGCGGGTCGCCGTCCAGTTCGTGCGCGGCGACACCGAGAATGGCAGCCTCGCATTCCAGCACCTCGAAGCGGTTGGCCGGCACCAGCACGGCGCGCGAGGCCTCGTCCATGCGGTGGTTGGCGCGCCCGACCCGCTGCAGCAGCCGCGACATGCCCTTCGGCGCGCCGACTTGGAGCACCTGGTCGACGCCGCCCCAGTCGATGCCGAGGTCCAGCGAGGAGGTCGCCACCACGGCGCGCAGCACGCCGTCGGCCATGGCGCGCTCCACTTTCTTGCGGCTGTCCAGCTCCAGGCTGCCGTGATGGATGGCGATCGGCAGGGTGTCGTCGTTGATCTTCCACAGCGCCTGGAAGATCAGCTCGGCCTGGGCGCGGGTGTTGACGAACACGATGGTCATGCCGGCGGCGCGGATGCGCTCCAGGATTGCCGGCGCGCTGAAGATGCCCATGTGGCCGGCCCAGGGCAAGCGGCCGTCGGGCAGCAGCATGGTGATGTCGGGTGGTGCGCCGCCGCGGGTCTCGAACACGCGCACGCCGGCGCCGCGGCCGTCGTTGGACACGTAGGCGGCCATGGCCTGCGGGTGCGCCACGGTGGCCGACAACCCGACGCGGCGCAGCCCGGGCGCCAGGACGGACAGCCGCGACAGGCACAGGGCGAGCTGGTCGCCGCGCTTGGTGCCGGCCAGGGCGTGCACCTCGTCGATCACCACGGCGCGCAACGGGGCGAAGAATTCTGCCGACTCTGGCTGCGCGACCAGCACGGCGAGGCTTTCGGGCGTGGTCAGCAGCAGGTTCGGCGGCGCCTCCTTCTGCTTCTGGCGACGGTTTGACGAGGTGTCGCCAGTGCGGGTGTCGATGCCGATCTGCAAATCCATCTCCTGCACCGGGATGGTCAGGTTGCGGGCGATGTCGGCGGCCAGCGCCTTCAGCGGGCTGATGTACAGGGTGTGCAGGCCCTGGTGCGGCGCGGCGGCGAGTTCGGTCAGGCTGGGCAGGAAACCGGCCAGAGTCTTGCCGCCGCCGGTCGGCGCGATCAGCAGCACGCTGTCGCCGTTCCGCGCCGCATCGAGCACATCCAGCTGGTGCGGCCGCGGAGTCCAGCCGCGGGCAGCGAACCAGCCGGCAAAAGGTTCCGGCAATGTTCTGGTCACCGGCCGAACATAGGGGGTCTGGCGCAGCGGCGAAAGACACGCCAGATAAAGCCTATGGCGCACCCGGACACCTGGCTGAAGCCGCTGCCCGACGGGCTGTACTGCGAGCCGGGCGGTTTCTACATCGACCCGGTGCGCCCGGTCGCGTGCGCGATCATCACCCACGGCCATTCCGACCATGCCCGCCCGGGCCACGACGCGGTGCTCGGCCATCCCGCCACGCTGGCGATCATGCGCAGCCGCATGGGCGAGGGTGCCGCCGGCGTCACCCAGCAGCCGCTTGGCTGGGGCGAGCGGCTGCGCGTGGGCGAGGTCGAGGTCTGGTTGCAGCCGGCTGGGCATGTGCTGGGCAGCTCGCAGATCGCCATGCAGTATCAGGGCGGCCGGGCGGTGGTCAGCGGCGACTACAAGCGCCAGCCCGACCGCAGCTGCGAGCCGTTCGTGCCGATCCCCTGCGACGTGTTCGTGTCGGAGGCCACCTTCGCCCTGCCGGTGTTCCGCCATCCGCCGGCAGATGCCGAGGTGGCGAAGCTGCTGGACAGCGTGCGGCTGTTCCCGCAGCGCACCCACGTCATCGGCTGCTACGCGCTGGGCAAGACGCAGCGCATGATCACGCTGCTGCGCGACGGCGGCTGGGATGGGCCGATCTACCTGCACGGCGCGCTGACCGCCTTGTGCGCCGTGTATGAAAGCTTCGGCATCCCGCTCGGCGACCTGCGGCCGGCGACGGTGGCGGCGCGGCGCGACCTGGTGGGCAGCATCGTGCTGGCGCCGCCGTCCGCCATCGCCGACCGTTGGGCGCGGCGCCTGGAAGACCCGGTGACCTGTGTCGCGTCCGGCTGGATGCGGGTGCGCCAGCGAGCCAAGCAAGGCGGCGTCGAGTTGCCGCTGGTCATCTCCGATCACGCCGACTGGACCGACCTGAACGCCACCATCGACGAGGTTGGCGCCCCGGAGGTCTGGGTCACCCACGGCAGCGAGGAGGCGCTGATCTACCACCTCGCCAAGCGCGGCATCCGCGGCCGCGCCCTGCGCCTGATCGGCTACGGCGACGAGGAGGCCGAGGCGGCGTGATAGCGTTCGCGGCGCTGCTCGAACGCCTGGTGTTCACCCACTCCCGCCTGGCCAAGATCGCGCTGATGCGGCACTACTTCGAGACCGAGCCGGACCCGGACCGCGGCCTCGGCCTGGCCGCCATCACCGGCGAGCTGTCGTTCGCCGCCGCCAAGTCCGCCCTGATCCGCCAGCTTGCCGCCGAGCGCACCGATCCGGTGCTGTTCGACTGGTCGCATGACTTCGTCGGCGACCTGGCCGAGACGGTGGCGCTGATCTGGCCCGAGGCCGCCACCAACGCCGCCCCGCCCACCCTGGTCGAGGTGGTGGAAACCCTGAACGCGGCACCCAAGGCCGAGCTGCCGCACATCGTCTCACGCTGGCTGGACAGCGTGGATGCCTCGACCCGCCTGGCGCTGCTGAAGCTGATCACTGGCAGCCTGCGCGTCGGCGCCACCGGCCGCCTGGCCCGCATCGCCCTTGCCGACACCACCGGCGGACGCATCACGGCCGACGACATCGAGGAGGTCTGGCACAGCCTGGCGCCGCCCTACGGCCCCCTGTTCGCCTGGCTGGAGCAGCGCGGCGACCGCCCCGACCCCGCCGGGCTGCCGGTGTTCCGCCCGCCGATGCTGGCCAACCCGTTGGAAGCTGGCGACATGGCCGGCCTCGACCCTTCCATGCTGCGCGCCGAGTGGAAATGGGACGGCATCCGCGTGCAGCTGGTCGCGGTGCCGGCCGGCCGGCGCATCTACTCGCGCGGCGCCGAGGACGTGTCGCACACCTTCCCCGAGATCGCTGAGGCGATGGACTTCCATGCGGTGCTGGACGGCGAGATGCTGGTGCTGCGCGACGGCGTGGTGGCGCCATTCGCCGACCTTCAGCAGCGGCTGAACCGCAAGGCCGTGTCAGGCAAGCTGTTGCGCGACAGCCCGGTGTGGGTGCGGCTGTACGATATCCTGTTCGACGGCGCCGAGGACGTGCGCAAGCTGCCGTTCGCCGAACGCCGCGCCCGCCTGGAAGCCTGGTTCACCCGCGTGAAGCCCGCCCGCATGGACCTGTCCGAGCTGCTGACCTTCACCGCGCTTGACGAGCTGGCGACGATCCGCGCGTCGGCCCGGGCGGCGGCCATCGAGGGGCTGATGCTGAAGCGTATCGACTCGCCCTACGTGCCGGGCCGGCCCAAGGGCCTGTGGTGGAAGTGGAAGCGCGACCCGCTGACCATCGACGCGGTGCTGATGTACGCCCAGCGCGGCCACGGCCGCCGCAGCGGGTCATATTCCGACTACACCTTCGGCCTGTGGCGCGACGACGGCGAGTTGGTGCCGGTCGGCAAGGCCTACTCCGGCTTCACCGACCGCGAGCTGATATTCCTGGACAAGTGGATACGCGACCACACCACCGCGCGCTTCGGACCGGTGCGCGAGGTCGCGCAGGGGCTGGTGCTGGAAATTGCTTTTGACGCGGCGCAACTGTCCAGCCGCCACAAGTCCGGCGTGGCGCTGCGCTTCCCCCGCATCTCCCGCATCCGCGCCGACAAGCCGCCGGCGGAGGCCGACATGCTCGCCACGCTGATGCGCCTGGTGGAAAACGCCCCACCTTGACGATCCGCCGGGCGGGTGTTGCGTGGCGAGGGTTGCCTGCGGGAACATGACCTATGAATGACAGCGTTGGTTTCGACGGCCTTGCCGCCCACGGCGCCAGGGTGGCTGACGAGCTGGACCATCTCGGCCTGCCGCCGAAAGAGTGGCTGCCGCCCCATGACGGCCCTGACGGCGCCGAGATGCTCGATGTGCTGGTGGTCGGCGCCGGCATGTGCGGCATCGCCGCCGCCGCCGCGCTGCGCTTCAAGGGCATCCACCGGGTTCGCCTCCTCGACCAGTCCGCCGGAGGGCAGGAAGGTCCGTGGGTGACGACCGCGCGCATGCGCACCCTGCGCAGCCCCAAGCATCTGCCAGGCATCGCCCTCGGCATGCCGAGCCTGACCTTTCGCGCCTACTACACCGCCCGTTTCGGCCGCCCGGCATGGGACGCGCTGTACAAGATCGGCAACGGCGACTGGCAGGCCTACCTGTCCTGGGTTGCCCACATGCTGCGGCTGCCGGTCGCAAGCGGCACCGCCGCGGTCCGGGTGCTGGCGCGCGGGCCGCATCTGGCGGTGGAGATGGCCGACGGCGGCATCCTGCACGCCCGCCGCGTCGTGCTGGCCACCGGGCGCGCCGCGCTGGGCGGCTGGTCCATCCCCGCCGGCATCGACCGGGCGCTGTGGCCCGACCGCGCCGCCCATACCGGCGAGCGCATCGACGTCGTGGCCCTGGCCGGACGCCGCGTGGCGGTGGTGGGGGCGGGGGCGTCGGGCTGGGACGCCGCCGGCGCCGCGCTGGAGGCCGGCGCCGCAAGGGTGGACATGCACTGCCGCCGTGCGGTCCTGCCGCAGGTCAACAAGGGCCGCGGCAGCACCAACCCCGGCTACCACGAAGGCTGGGCGAGCCTGTCCGCGGCCCAACGCTGGTCGCTGCTGACCTATCTGCACGACGTGCAGGGCCCGCCGCCGCATGAAAGCGTGCTGCGCTGCACCGCGCACCCGAACTTCCGCCTGCATCTGGCGTCCGCGGTCCGCGCGGCCAGCCGCACCGCCGACGGCATCGCCCTGGATCTGTCCGGCGGTCCGGCGGCGGCCGACTTCCTGATCTGCGCCACCGGCTACCGCGTCGACCTCGGTGCGGCGCCGCTGCTGTCCGCCCTCGCGCCGCAGATCGCCACCTGGCCCGACGCCTATACCCCGCCGCCCGCCGAGCGCCGGCCGTCGCTGGGCGGGTTCCCGTTCCTGGCCGAGAACTTCGCCGCCACCGAGCGTTTCCCCGGCCGCTGCCCGGCGCTGGCGCACCTGCATCTGTTCAGCCACGCCGCCATGGCGAGCCTGGGCGCGATCGCCAGCGACATCCCCGGCGTCAGCACGGCCGCCGAGCGCCTGTCCGGCCGCATCGCCGCCAGCCTGTTCGCCGAGGACTTCACCGCCATCCGCACGGCGCTGGAGGCGTTCGCCGAGCCGGAGCTGGAAAGCACGCCGTTCTTCGCCCTGTGAGGCTCGGCTCAGCCGATCAGGTGGCGGTGCAGGGTCGCCGGATCGGTGTTGGTGCCGCACAGCAGGATGCCGACGTGCTGCCCGCGCAGGCGGTCGCGCAGAGGACCCATCAGCGCCGCCGTGGCCGCGGCGCAGGCCGGTTCGACAGCCAGCTTCAGCTCGTCGAACAGCAGCCGCATGGCCGCGCGCAGCTGCGCGTCGCTGACGGTGCACAGGGCGTCGATGCCGCGGCGGCAAAGGCTGTAGCTGTACATCTCGGTGTGCGGCGCCATCAGGCTGTCGGCGATGCCGGACAGATGGGCCATCTTCAGCGGACCACCTTGTTCGAAGCTGGCCGCGCCCTCCGGTTCCACGCCGAACACCTCGGTTTTCGGCGACAACAGCTTGAACGCGGTGGCAACGCCCGCCGCCAGTCCGCCGCCGCCGATGGGAATGATGATGCTGTCCAGGTCAGGCACCTGTTCCACCCACTCCGCGCCCAGGGGCGCGGTGCCCAGCACGGTGCGCAGGCCGTTGAACGGATGCACGAAGAACCGGCCTTCGGCGGCCTCGATCGCGCGCACCGCGGCGAACGCGCCGGCGCCGTCGTCGGCCATGACCAGTTCGGCGCCGTAGCGTCGGCACAGCGCCACCCGGGCCGGGCTGGCGGTGCGGATCATCACCACCTTGGCGGAGATGCCGAGCCGCTGCGCCGCATAGGCCACCGCCACGGCATGGTTGCCCGCCGACACGCAGGTGACGCCGGCCGCCCGCGCCGCACCGTCCAGCGCCAGCAGGTTGGAGAACGCGCCGCGCGCCTTGAACGTGCCGGCGTTCTGCAGCAGCTCAAACTTGAAATCTGTGGTGGTGCCTTCCAGCCCGACCAGGTCATCGCGCGCGAACACCGGCGTGGTGCGCACGTGGGGCGCCAGTGCGGCACGGGTAGCGGCGATCGCGGCGGCGTCCGGCGTGGCGATGCCGTCGATCAGGGATACGGTGTCGTTCATGGCGTTTCCTGCTCCGCAGACGTCGCCGCGCCCACGTCCGGCACCCCTGCGGCGGCGGCGATGCCGGCACGCACGACGTCGGCGTTGAATCGCGCGGCGATGAACTCCAGGCCGGCGGCACGCAGCTCCGCGTTCAGGCCGGCATCCCCGTGCAGCCGCAGCACGCGCTGCGCCAGCTCGGACGGCGTGGCGCCGACCTGCGCCTGCAACAGCGGCGGAAAATCCATGCCCTCGGCGGCGATCGGCGAGCACACGGCGGGCACTCCGGCAGCCAGGCTGTCCAGCACCTTGCCCTTCAGTCCGGCGCCGAAGCGCAACGGCGCGATGCTGACCCGCGCCCGCTGCCACAACGCGCCGAGGTCCGGCAGCTGGCCCAGCACCTCGACCGGCCCGGCCCGGCCTGTCGCATGGACCCGCAGGCTGTCGGGCAGCGCGCTGCCGGCCAGCAGCAGGGGAATGCCCGGGTCCTGCGCCCACACCAGCGGCATCACCTGGTCCAGCAGGCACCAGGCGGCGTCCAGGTTCGGCGGGTGGCCGTAGCTGCCCACGAAGGCGACGCCGGCGCGTGCGGCGAACGGCGTGGCGTCGGGCCGCGGACGCACCGTCCACGGGACCAGGTACACCGGTGCCGTCGGTAGGGTCGCGGCAAGCAGCCCGGCCTCGTGGGCGGAATGGGTGATGGTGGCGTCGGCCGCCAGCACCGCGTTGAACTCGGCCGCGTGCAACGCCGCCATGGCGTCGGACATGGGTGCATCGGCGTCGGCACCGGCCTGGACAGCTTCGGCCCGCGCGCCGCGTAGGTGGTGCAGGTCGGCCAGGCAATAGATCAGCCGCGCCCGCGGGCACCACCGGCGCACCAGGCCGGCGTATTTCTCCATCACGCCGTGGCGGTGCAGGTAGACCAGGTCCAGCTGCTCGCCGGCCGTGCGCAGCACTTCCTCGACCGACCCGATCCAGGGCGCGTGCCACACGCGTATGCCGGCTGCCGCCAGCCGCCCGACAGCGTCCGCGGAGGCGTCCGGCGACCATGCCGGCACGAAATCGACGCCGAAGCCCAGCGACTGCAGCGCCTGCATGTGCGACAGCACAGCGCCCGATCCGGCATCCTGGCCGGGGTCGGGCGCCGCCTCGTCGATGAACAGCGCCTGCCTCGGTGCGACGGCTGTCGGCGGCTCGGCCGGAAGGCTGCCGGCTGCCCCCCAGCGTTCAAGGAAGGCTGCCTGCGGCGGGGCAGGGGGCGACTCCAGCTCGGCCACCCTGGCCGCCAGCCGCTCCAGCAGCGCGTGCAGCGTGGCCCGGTCGCCGCCGGCCGCGGCCTGGACGGCGTCGGCGACCACCAGCAGCGCCTGTTCGGCCGTCAGCGGCTCCGCCGGCACCACCAGCGGCGACCGGTCCAGCTCCAGCCCGTCGGCGGCCCGGGTCATGCTGACCACGCGCGCGGTGGTGCGGGACAGGCCTTGCGGCAGACGGATCTCGAAGCTGTGCCAGCCGTCGCCGACGCCGCTGGCCTTGAGGTCGGCGCGGTAGCGGTCGGCCAGCACGGTGCCGACCGGCCGGCCGTCGATGTGCAGGGCCAGCGTCACGCGTTCGCCGGGCTGGCCGGGGTCGTAGGCCCAGCCGGCGATCGCATCGCGGTCGGCACGGTCCAGCTGGCCCAGCAGCCGTGTGCCAGGTGCGGAAGCGGGAGGTGCCGCGGCGTCGTCGCTCATGCGTGATCGTCCTACCGGCCTGGTTGGTAGGACGATCCTAACACGTCGTTACGACGCACCCAACCGCAACGGCTCCCAGCCGTCAGCCCATGCGGCTCAGCCGCGCCACGATCAGGTCGATGCCCTGGGCGTGCCAGCGCTGCACCGCCTTGTGGTCCGCCCCCAGCATGGTGCCCAGCCGGCGCCAGGCGAACAGATGCCGCTCGGTCACCGGGCTGACCAGGCTGCGGGCGCCGACGATGCGGCGCAGCACCACACGGTCCGGCGGGATCAGCGCGATCCACGCCATCGCCTCGTCCATGCGGGTGATGCGGGCGGCGTCGGGCTTCGCCGGGCGCAGCCGGCCGCCCTGGTCGCTGCGGGCGTCCCAGCCCTGCATGTCGACGGCGCTGCGCAGCACGTCCAGGGCGGAGGTGCGCAGCCGCGTGCTGTAGCCGGTGTCAGGCAGGGCGAGCATCGCCTGCCCGGCCTCCTCCAGCCGGTAGATGACGAACTGGGCGTCCACTCGGGTGCACTCCGGCGTGCCGGGGGACCGGGCGGGGTATTCCGCCGGGAAAGGCTTCAGCATGCCCGCAGGCCCGGCGACAGCGGCGGCCAGGGGTAGCTGGTGACGGCCAGCAGGGTGCCGGCGGTCAGGACTTCCCAGGCCAGGTGGTGCCCGGCGGCCAATGCCTCGCGCGCCGGGTCGGCCTCGGCAGCGGTCGGGGTCAGGCGTTCCGGCGCCAGCGCCCCGATGCGGCGGCCGCGGGCGATGATGGACCAGCGGCTGATGCGCAGCGCGACGGCGATCTCGTCCCAGGTGGCGCCGGTTCGCCGCAGCCGATGGATCAGGCTGTCGGCGTGTGTGGTCCATAGCAACGGTGGCGGCATGGGTGTCTCCTATCGGGTCAACTGACCAATAGTTAGTCTATCTAACATAACGAAGTCAACATGAATGACGTTGGAAGGTTAGCGTGGGTGACGTATCCTGCCGTCATGACACTGCCCGACATCCCTGCCGAGGCCGGCGCCGCCAGCGCCCGCATCCGTGCCGCGCGCCGCGCCCGCGGCCTGACCCAGCAGGAGCTGGCGGCCGCCGTCGGGGTGTCGCGCAGCGCCGTGGCGCAGTGGGAAACCGCGCGCGCCGGCCAGATCAGCGGCAACCTGACGCGGATCGCCGCCTGCCTGGGCGTCAGCGTGGGGCATCTGCTGCAGGGCGACGGCCCCACCGGCCGCGACGTCCACGCCGCCGCCGAGGACGGCACGGAGCTGGCGCTGTTGCGGCTTTACCGCGCGTGCGACGCCGACGACCGCGCCTTCCTGCTGCGCACCGCCGTCAGGCTGACGCGCGGCAGGAAGTAGCGGCGGCCGGCACCGACTGCGCGTTAGTGGTTGCTGCCCTGTTTGGCGATCTTCTGCGCCAGGCTCCAGCGGTGCACCTCGCTGGGGCCGTCGTAGATGCGAAAGCCGCGCACCTCGCGGAAGATGCGCTCCACCACCGTCTCGCTGCTGACGCCCTGGCCGCCCAGCACCTGCACGCAGCGGTCGGCCACGCGGTAGATCGCCTCGCTGCACACCACCTTGGCGATGCTGCTCTCGGTGCCGCCGCGCTCGCCCTGGTCCAGCAGCCAAGCGGTGTGCCAGATGGTCAGGCGGGAGGTGCGGATGTCCATCTCGTTGTCGGCCAGCATGAAGCCGACGCCCTCGTGCTCGGCCAGGACTTTTCCGAAGGCCTGCCGTCGGGTCGCATATGCGACCGCGATGTCGTTGGCGCGACGGGCGGCGCCGAGCCAGCGCATGCAGTGCGTCAGCCGCGCCGGCGCCAGGCGCACCTGGGCGTAGCGGAAGCCGCGGCCCAGTTCGCCCAGGATGTTTGCCGCAGGCACCCGCAGGTCGTGAAAACGCATCACCGCATGGCCGCCGGCGAAGCCTTGATCCATCGTCTCCATCGCCCGCACCAGCTCGATGCCCGGCGCGTCCATGTCGGTCAGGAACATGGTGGCGCGGCCGTCCTCGTCGCGCGCCATGATGATGGCGAACGTGGCCCCGTAGGCGCCGGTGATGAACCACTTCTCGCCGTTGATGACGTAGTCGTCGCCGTCGCGCACCGCCGTGGTGGCCAGTGCCGCGGGGTCCGAGCCGGAGCCGGGCGGCGGCTCGGTCATGCAGAAGCACGACCGCGTCTGCCCCGCCGCCAGCGGACGCAGCCAGCGTTCCTTCTGCCCGGGCGTGCCGACCACCTCCAGAAGGTGCATGTTGCCCTCGTCGGGTGCCGAGATGTTCATCGCGATCGGGCCGAGCACGGAATATCCCGCCTCCTCGAACACCAGCGCCTTGCCGACATGGGACAGGCCGAGGCCGCCGAACTCGGCCGACACATGCGGCGCCACCAGCTCGGCCTCGGCTGCCCTGGCGACGAGTTCACGGCGGAGGCCGTCGTGCGGGCCGTGGCGGTCCTGGCGCGGGTCGGTCTCGGCGGGGATGCAGTGTTCGCGCACGAAGATGCGGGTGCGCTCCTGCAATTCGGCGAGGTCGGGCGGGATTGCGAAGTCCATGTCGGCGATCCTTGGGGCGTTCTGGCCCGGTCTGAAGTTCCACGTCCTTCGACAACAGGCTAGATTATGCCGGGTGCTTCTGCCAGCGGCGAACATGATCTAGCCTGCCCGCAAACCGGCAGGAGCTGCGCATGACCATCGACCTATGGACCTGGAACACCCCCAACGGCCGCAAGATCAGCGTGGCGCTGGAGGAGATGGGCCTGCCCTACGCCGTCAAGACCGTGAACATCGGCAAGAATGAGCAGTTCAACCCGGACTTCCTCAGCATCAGCCCGAACAACCGCATCCCCGCCGTCGTCGATCCCGACGGGCCGGGCGGCACCCCGATCAGCGTGTTCGAATCCGGCGCCATCCTGATCTACCTCGGTCAGAAGACGGGAAGATTCTGGCCGTCGGATGTGCGTGCCCAGGTGCCGGTGCTGGAATGGCTGATGTGGCAGATGGGCGGCTTCGGCCCGATGCCCGGCCAGGTGCATCACTTCCTGCAGGTCGAGAACGAGGCCGACCGCCGCTACGGCCTTGAGCGTTATTCGAAGGAGACCCGGCGCCTGTACGGCGTGGCCGACCGCCGCCTGGCGCAGGTCGAATTCTTCGCCGGCGACATCTCGATCGCCGACTTCGCCGTCCTCGGCTGGGCCTGGCGCCACGAGCGCCACCTGATCGACTTGGCGGAGTTCCCGCATGTGAAGCGCTGGTACGAGACGATCATGGCCCGTCCGGCGGTGCAGCGCGGCTTCGATGTGGCCCTCAGCTGAGGGTTTGACGACGCGGTTCCGACCGCTTAGAAACACTTCCGCAAACGTCGTGTGACTTACCTCTCCCGGCGGAGGGGTGGCCGAGCGGCTGAAGGCGACGGTTTGCTAAATCGTTGTACGGGTTAAACCGTACCGTGGGTTCGAATCCCATCCCCTCCGCCAATCCTCTGTTCAGCACCATCCGCAGATGACCGCACGGGATCAATTATCCTCTTGAAAAGCCTTAGAACTGCTAATTTTATCGGCTGCTCTATCCACGGCTGTCCGCTTGCGTTCGCATCCAACCCCTAATATTATTAGGGGACACACCAGGGGACCGTCCTGTGTGGTGGAGTGTTCCCGCATGCCACACAAGTCCAACGCCCTGACCGCAGCCGTGGTAAAGAATGCCAAACCCGGCCGATATGGCGACGGCAACGGGTTGTACTTGTTCGTCCGGTCGCCACAGGCGCGGTTCTGGCTGTTCCGCTACACCATGCCCGGCGCCAAGATGCGGGAGATGGGCTTGGGCCGGGCAGGCGCCGGTGCTGCGGATGTGACGTTGGCCCAGGCGCGCGCCAATGCAGCGGCGTTGTTCAAGCTCGTGCGCGCCGGCACTGATCCTCTGGCCAAGCGTGACGCAGACAAGGCGGTAGCCAAGGCCGCGGCACAGGACGCCGCCGCACGGGCGGTGACGTTCCGCACCGTGGCGGATCGCTACCTTACTGCCCATCACCCAAGTTGGCGCAACGCCAAGCATCGCCAGCAATGGACGAACACGCTGGCAACCTATGCTTACCCGCACATGGGCGACCTGCCGGCGGAGGAAGTGGCCACGGCGCACGTGCTGGCAGCATTGGAGCCGATCTGGACAACCAAGCCAGAAACCGCGGCGCGGGTCCGGGGGCGGATAGAAGCCGTCTTGGACTACGCCAAAGCCACCGACCTACGACAGGGGGAGAACCCTGCCCGATGGAAGGGGCACCTGTCGCAGACGCTTCCGGCCCGCGGCAAGGTGGCCCCGGTGGAACACCATGCCGCGTTGCCGTGGAAGGACGTGAGCGCGTTCCTGGCGGCGCTGCGGGGGCAGGCTGGCATTGCCGCCCGCGCGTTGGAATTCACTATCCTGACGGCCGCCAGGACTGGGGAAGTGCTTGGCGCGCGATGGTCGGAAATGGACATGGACGCGAAGCTGTGGACCGTGCCTG
>JAABUT010003014.1_pt1 | contig 15116 bp, 15 predicted proteins | sample 5559281 | NCBI WGS metagenome assembly JAABUT01 (sample SAMN10711880, study PRJNA513359) | rock metagenome | isolation source: Antarctica rocks | place: Antarctica: Victoria Land, Ricker Hills nord | collected 2016-01-04 | reverse complement strand
CGCGCAGCCGCTCCTCCACCGCGTCGACGACCGACTGCACCTGCCGCTCGCTGGGGGCCGACGCGATGATGAACGCGTCGGTGATCACGAGCTGTTCACTGACGTCGAGGATGACCACGTCGATGGCGAGCTTGTCGGCGGCGGCCTGGGCGGCAGCGAGCGCAAGATCGATGGCGCGGTCGGATGCGGTCACGTACACCTCTGCGGATCGGTGATGGGCAGCGAACGTACCCAGCGTCTCACGGTCGGAAGTCGGTGCCGACGAACACGAAGAGGTCGGCGACGTTCTGCGCCCGCGGCGACACATGTACCGGGGCTTTCGGCAGGCCCAGGGCCGCCGCCAGCCGGTGCGCTCGGGCGAGGGTCTGCGACGTCGTGTCGTACACCACGACGATGGTTTGGCGGCGATTGAAAGGTGTCTGGTTGCGAGAGTCGACGAAGACGAATCCGCGGGGGACGATCCGGTCGCGGATCTGCTGGCCGAGTCCCGCCCCGCCGGCCTGGTTGAGGACGAGGACGCGGTTGCCGATGCCGGTGTGGCCCGGCAGGCGCGACCCGGCCAGCGATCCGCCGGCCAGTGCGGCAATCCCGGCGACATCGAGGCGGTACGTGGGCGCCACGCCGCCGTCGATTGGCAACACCGGCAGGGTCTGATAGCTCACCCGGTCGGCGGCGATGTCACGGCCGGCCCCATCGAGAACGCCGGTAGCGTCGCGGGTGTCGCTGAGCTCGGAGCCGGCGCCGAGACCCGCGACCAGCCGACCGAGAGCCGCGCCGTCAGGCAGCTTCGCCAGCAGGGCAACCAGCACGTGTTGCAGCCGGGGCAGCGCATCGAGGTCGTCCTCGCCCGGCGCGCGGTAGGCCAGCACCGCCAGCGCCTGCGAGCCGCTGAGCCGCTGGCCGGCGCCCTTGGGCACCAGCACGACCGAGGCGCCGGCCCGGGTGCCCACGATATCGGCGTCGACGTCGACGCTGATCCCGCCAAGGCGGTCCACGAGCGCACGGAACGCCGTCTGGTCGAGCACCCACGAGGCGTCGACGGTGACCCCCAGCAGGTCGGCCAGGGTGCTACGCGACAGCGCCGCACCCTCGGGCCGGCCGACGGCCTGGCCGTACGGCTGGGTGCCACTGCCCGGCACTTCGGCCACCACCCGGTTGGGCACCAGAATCAGGGCTCCTTGCTGAGCTCGCGGATCGGCCGCCAGCAGCGCGCTTGCCACGGCATTGCCGTCCGCGCCACGAACCTGCACCAGCAGGGTGCGCTGAGTACGGGCCGTGGCGACTGCCTCGGCAGGAGCGCCGGCGTGGGGTCGGTGGAGGCGCCGCAGGTAGCCGACCGACCCGGTGCCAGCAGCTACGACAATGACGATCACCAGCAATGCACCGAGCCGGCGGCGCCGGCGGCCCCGGTCGCCCGAACGCTTGGCCAGGCGCAGCTCCGACCGGGTCTGGCTGGGAGCGGCCGGCGGCGGCTCCACCGCCCGCGGACGAGGCACGACCAGAGCGTGCGCCCCCGCTTCCGGTCCTGCCTCGGGCCGCCTGGTCTCGACCGGGTCTTCCGCCCGCGCGTGGCGAGGGCTCACCGAGGTGCCGCCGGCCGATAAAGGTGGCGCTTGTCGATGTATTGCACGACGCCGTCGGGGAGCAGATACCAGACGGGACGCCCGGCCCGTACCCGATCGCGGCAGCCACTCGACGAAATGGCCATTGCGGGGATCTCGACCAGCGTCACCACTCCGTCGGGAAGGTGGGCGTCCGCGAGGTCGTAGCCGGGCCGGGTCACTCCGACGAAATGTGCCAGGGCGAACAACTTCTCGGCCTGCCGCCACGACAGGATCTGGGCCAGCGCATCCGCTCCGGTGATGAAGAACATCTCGACGTCGGGTCCGTTGGCCGTACGCAGGTCCCGCAGGGTGTCGATCGTGTATGTCGGGCCGTGCCGGTCGATATCGACCCGGCTGACGGTGAACCGCGGGTTGGAGGCGGTGGCGATCACGGTCATCAGATAGCGGTCCTCGGCCGGGGTCACGACCTCGTCGCCCTTCTGCCACGGCTGGCCGGTGGGCACGAAGACGACCTGATCGAGGTCGAAGAGCGCGGCGACCTCACTCGCTGCTACCAGGTGGCCGTGGTGCACCGGGTCGAACGTGCCGCCCATCACCCCGAGCCGCTTCGCCCGCTTGCTCACTGTCGCCACGTTAGCCAATTATCCGGTGCCGGGGCGCCGCTTGACGGTTTGCCGAACATTCCACGGCGTATCCACCGCACGGCCCTTCCTCCGGGACGGCGCCTGGCTCGTTCGCCGCCTGCTACCGGCCTGACTGACCGGGGCCGCAGCAGCTCGGCTGGATCAGCTCTCTCTGAGTTCCACCAGCCGCGGGTGCAGCTGATCGTCACCGACCCGGCCGGCCGCGACGACCGGGTCATGTTCCTCGGCGACGATCAGACCGGCCGCTTCCTTGAGGTGATGGGGTCGAGCTAGCGGACGGGCCGCTGTACGTGATCCACGTGATGGACCTGCGCCGGGTCGAGTCCGACCGTGGGCTCGTCGAGCAGGACGAGGCGTGGACGACCGACGATGGCGCCAGCAATTCCGGCGCGCCAGCATCCCACCCGGCAGCGACTTGAGCTTGCTCGATGCCCGGGACTCCAGACCCACCGCCGCAATCGCCCGGCTCGCCACCCTCTGCCGCTCCCGAAGGCACCTCCCGGAGCCATGCGCTGTAACGGACAAAGTCAGACACGGAGAGAGAAGGAAAATACCCGAAGTCCTGCGGAAGGTATCCGATGTCCCGACGAGCCGTCCGCACAATCGACTCAGACGTCAACTCCCGACCCAGAATCGTGATGGTCCCGCGCTGCGGCGGCGTAGCCGGTGAACTCAACCCGAGTTAGCGGGGCGGTAGACGACCGAACGGTGAGCGATGTTGAGAACGGTCACAATGCGCTTGGCGTCGTCGATCTTGTAGAGCACACGCCACTCACGTCCCAGTACTGCTTTGTGCGTGCCGGCAAGCTTGCCACCAAAGGTCGCCCGACCCGTCGAGGATTCTCCAGGACCGGACCGGCGATGAACTGACCAGCCGCAAGGGCAACGGCATTGGGGAGCCGCTCTATGGCGCGCCGAGCCGTCGCCGTCATCCGTAGTTCGTATCGAGTCACACTGAAGACTTGGGTCGGCGAACCGGATCAGCGCGTCGAGTCGATGCCTTGCGAGCAACCTTCCTGGTTGGAGCTGCCTCATCGGATAGCTGGAGTAGCCGCGATTCCAGCAACGCTCGCATGGCATCAACGCCATCTACTACGTTGCCCTTGCGGACGTCGTTTTCGGCTTCTGCCAGGGCACGCAGGGTCTCAGAGTCCGCCAAGACCTCCTCGGTCCAGCGCGCGGAGATGTAGGCCTCGATGGCAACCACGATGGTTTGACTGAGGCTGCGATGGTCCTCCTCGGCAATAAGCCGCAGGTCAGCGTCGAGCTCGGGCGAGAGTCGCAAGGTCATGGCCATCTCGTGATGATACCAAAGCGCACCACTTGAGGACAGGTCGCTGTTGACGTGGTTCACGACTTGCGTCGCGGCTGCCCTCCGACGGCCGCCCGGTCGCTGTCCCGGAAATGTTGAGGGTGAGCACATTCGTCTGCGGCCACTGGGCCCGACCTGACCCCGGGTGGTATGCGCACAAGTAGTTGCGCGCCCTGGCCGTGGGCCAAGCCGCGGGAGCGGCGAAACGAAATGAGTAACGGCCGATGCCGACCGCTCAGTCAGCGACCGAGGGGCCAGCCCACGGCGTACGCTGAGCGCGACCACCAGCCGCTTGCCTGATCGTGGGGATAGCACGGCGGCGCTCAACGGGCAGGCAGCGGCGACGGCCCTTCCGTCCAGGGAAGCACCCACACCGTCTTGCCGACCTCGTTGCACACCAGCGTGCGGGCGCCAGCACGCGCACGTCGCAGGTCAGGCCGAGCCGGTCCGCATCGACCGGGCTGACGGCGAACCGCGAGTTTGCGGCGGTGGCGATCACGGTCATCAGGTAGCGGTCCTCGGCCGGGGTCACGACCTCATCGCCCTTCTGCCACGGCTGGCCGGTGGGCACGAAGACGACCTGATCGAGGTCGAAGAGCGCGGCGACCTCACTCGCTGCTACCAGGTGGCCGTGGTGCACCGAGTCGAACCTGCCGCCCATCACCCCGAGCCGCTCCGACCGCTTGCTCACGTCGCCACGTTGGCCAATTGTCCAGTGCGGGGGGCTCGCTTTGACGGTTTACATCTGCACAGGATTGCACGAAACCTGATCTAGTATGTATTCATGAGTTCGCTACTTCAAATCCGGAGCGTTCCCGAGGATGTCCGACGTACGCTGAAGGCTCGCGCGGCGGCTCGTGGAGAGTCACTGAATACCTACCTTCTTGACCTGCTCCGACGAGACGTCGCGCATCCGACCGTCAAAGAGGTTTTGGACCGTGCGTCTCGTCGCGCTGCCGCCGCGAGTGCATCGGCCGTGGATGTGCTGGATGCGGCCCGCGCTGAACGCGATCCTGGGCCGCTTGCATGATCGTGGTGGATTGTGCCGCAGTGGTCGACGCGCTGACAGCGATCGACGGGACGGACGATCTACGGGCCACCTTGGCAGCGGAAGAACTGTGCGCACCGACGCTTCTGGACTTCGAAGTCGTGTCGGCCCTTCGTGGACTGACTCTCGGCGGCCACCTTGCCGCCAGCAGGGCCGAGGATGCCCTCACTGACTTCGACGACCTGGATATACAGCGCTGGCCGGCTGGGGACGCACTGCGGCGCCGGGCGTTTCAGTTGCGCGAGAACGTGTCGGCCTATGACGCCGCGTACGTCGTCCTCGCCGAAGCCCTCGACTGCCCTCTCCTCACCCGCGACCGGAGGTTGGCCGCATCGAGCTCTCACCTCGTCCTCATCGAAGTGCGCTGATGATCGACTTCCTCGGCCGTGCCGTATCACAGCAGAACGCTGGGGCGCATTGAACCTTCGAGCGGCCGAACGGGCCGATCTCGGCCTTCGCGGCGGGACCCGCCCCCCACTCCGAGGGGGCACCATGTCACACGGCGACGTCGGGACTGCAAGGGATAAGCGAGGGAGAGCCCCCAAATCTTGCAGGGCAACCGCCGCATGGCATGCCCACCCCCATCAGGCCGGCGTCCCCCCGGCGAGCGAGGCGGACATGCCGTTGGAAGAGAGAGCCTTCGCCACTGCCCCCTCAGCGACTAGGGACTTGATGTCGGCATTCAAAGCGTTCGTCAGCGACGTGTTCCCCTTGCTGAGCGCCAAGACGACGTTGCTTTTGGCGATCGAAGCCTGGACCTGCTGGGCCGGAACGAACGTCTCGCTCTGCAGACCCTTACCGACCGGCTGGGCCAGCCGGTAACTCGCCTCTGCATTGGTAAAGACGCCAGCGTCGACGCGGCCGTTCTTCAAGTCATTCATCAGCCCATCCGAGGACTGGTAGAGCTTCACCGCGCCTGAGCCGAGCGCCTTCTGCAGGTCGGCGTTCCACAGGTAACCCTGGATGACGCCGACCTTCTTGCCCTTCAGGTCGGCGAGGCTCGACAAGCCTTCCTTGGACAGCAGCGCCATGCCGTCGCGGTACATCGGAACGGTCAGGCTGAGACTCTCAGCCCGCTGAGCGGTGTAGTAGATGCCGCCGGCGCCGGCATCGGCACGCTTGGACTGAACGTTTGCGATCAGGCCGGCCGGGGCGATTGCCTGCTCGTCCAGCGTGAGGCACTCCATCGCCGCCAACTTGCTCAGGATCTGGTCGTCGACGCCGTTGAAGGAGTCACCCTTCTTGATCGAGTACGGCGGTGAGGCGTTCGTCGACACCGTGAGCGTGCCCCTTTTCAGCGTCTGTACCCCGGAGTGCTTCGGCTTGCAGTTCTTCGGCGGTGCCTTCGCAGAATTTGGTGACGCGCTGCTGCAGGCGGCGAGACCAGTCATGGCGAGCGCGACGCCGAGCGTCGCCAGGCCGGCCGGTAACGGACGGATCGTAGACATCATTCGGAGGGTGCTCCAGTCGTAGTCAGATCTGAACGGTGTCATTGACCGGGGCCGTCCGTCGGACGGTCCACGCTGGTCGTCTCACCCGAAGCAAGGCCACCGCCACGAGCGAGATGATGGCGTACATTACACCGGCCAAGGTCAATGCCGCGGTGAACTGATAGGAAATCGTAGCATCATTGTATGCGCGGCTCAGCAGCTCCGGCGTCGAGATCGCGAACGCGAGCGACGTACCCTGATAGAGCAGGATTGAGAAGCCAACGACCGGCGGCATCACCAGTTTGATGGCCTGCGGAAGCACGACAAGCCGCAGCTCCTTGCCGGCACTGAGGCCCAGTGCGCGGCTTGCCTCTCGCTGACCGTCCGGCACCGCGTTGATGCCGGCGCGAAATATTTCACTGGTGTAGGCGCCGGTCGTGATGCCGAGCCCCACGGTGGCCGCAATGAAGTTCCCCAGGGTTAAGTGCAGCTGGGGAAGGCCGTAGTAAACGAGGTACAGCATGATCAGGCCCGGTGTGCCGCGGCCGATCTCGATCAAAGCAATCGTTATCCAGCGGACGGGACGCATCATCGATGAGGCGAGGATCGCGAGGATGACGCCCAGGGTCAGTCCGACGAGCAAACTGGCGCCGGTCAGCTCGAGGGTTACTGCCAGGCCACCCAGGAAGTTGGGCAGGAACGAAGCCCACTCCGACAAGATCGACATCAGGTGGCTATCCGTTGCGTCAGCTGGCGGTCAGTCCAACGGGCAAGAGTGGCGATAGGAACGCTGAGCAGGATGTATATCAGGCCCGCGACGGCGAAGTTGCCGAGACCGTTGGCGGTTTGCTGGGTCTGTTCGACCGCCTGGAACGTGATTTCGTGGGCACCGATCACCGAAGCCATTGCGCTGTCTTTGAGCAGCCCGATCGCGTAGGTGGCCATCGGCGGTACGACGATCACGAGCGCCTGTGGGATGACCACATGGCGGTACGCCGCGGGTCCCGGTAGCGCCACGGCTCGCGCCGCGTCCCATTGCCCCGGAGGCACTGCGTTGAGCCCCGCACGATAGATCTCCGACAGATGGGCAGCGGAGATAAGCCCGAGGCCGATCACGGCGGCAACGAAAGATGACAGCTTTACCGCACCGCTGCCGATTCCGTAGAAGATGATGAACAGCCAGACAATCGGCGGCACGGCCCTCATCACCTCAACGACGGCCACAGCCGGAAGCCGCGCAATCCTTGAGCGCGTGCGCCGGAGGGTAGCGAGTAGGAGGCCCAGCACCGCCCCGACCACAAACGAGGCGGCGGTAATCTCGACGGTCTGCAGGATTCCGCCTGCCAGCGCCGAGAGGATCGCACCCACGTCTATCGGTTCGTCACGGCCGCGAGGAACCGCTGGGTGCGGGCGTGCTGTGGGGAGCGCATGACCTGTTCTGGAGTCCCTTCCTCGACCAGTCGACCGTCGGCCATGAACACGATTCGGTCGGCGACGTCCTCGGCAAAATGCATTTCATGGGTGACCACGATCATCGTCATACCCTCGGTCGCCAGCCGCCGCATCGTCGCGAGCACCTCGGCGCCGAGCTCCGGATCGAGGGCAGACGTTGGCTCGTCGAAGAGCATGACCTTCGGGTCCATTGCCAGCGCCCGGGCGATGGCGATGCGTTGTTGCTGACCACCGGAGCACTTGGCCGGCTTGACCGACGCGTGCGCGGCCAGCCCGACATGGTCGAGTTCCTGCCTGGCTCGCTTCTCGGCTTCCGGGCGCGACTTACCGAGCGTGTGGATCTGCGCGAGCATCACGTTCTCCAGCGCCGTCAAGTGCGGGAAGAGATTGAACTGCTGAAAAACCATTCCCACGTCGCGGCGCAGTGCGTTCAGTGTCTTATGGCTCGGCATGTCGCTGGCGATCGACCGGCCGGCCACCTCGATCCGTCCGCGACTCGGCGGCTCGAGGTAGTTGATGCTTCGGAGCAAGCTGCTCTTTCCGGCACCACTTGGCCCGATGAGTGCAACGACCTCGCCGGCCCGCACGGCCATCGACACGTCGTGGACGACCTCGGTCCCCTTGTAGGCCACGCAGATTCCGCTGAGGCGCAACAAGAGGCCGCCCTCCGAATCACCGGCGGCCGCATCGAACACGGAATCTGTCACGGGGCTAGCACTCCGTCGGTTGTGGGACACTTGCGCGCTTATGCCGCCACGCCGAGCGCCGTTCCCGGCCGGCGCCATGTGGCATGCTACAGCGTGGTTCCGTCGCCCGACCAGCCGCGAGCCGACCGCCGGAAGGAGCGACTGTGAGCGAAAGCGCCGACTATGTTGTCGTTGGTGCGGGCGCTCTCGGGAGTGCCGCGGCTTACTGGCTTGCGCGGATGGGCGAACGCCGCGTGTTGCTGCTCGAGCAGTATGAGATCGGGCACTCACGGGGCGCGTCCGAAGATCACTCGCGAATCATCAGGCTCGCCTACCACTCCCCCGTCTACACCGCGCTGACGCCAGCAACGTATGAAACGTGGTCGCAGGTCGAAGAGGAGAGTGGCCTGACGCTGGTCACGAAGACCGGTGGCTTGGATCTCGCCGTCGCCAGCACTCCAGGAGAGCAGGAGCTCGACAACTACCGACGGTCGCTGGACTACGCGAGTATCGGCTACGAAGACCTCAATGCTGCAGAGATCCGCAGCCGGTGGCCGCAATGGCACGTCGATGACGACACGGTCGGGATGTGGCAGCACGACGGCGGCATCCTTGATATTCGTCGTGCGTCGGCAGCGCACATCGCGCTGGCGCGGGCGCGCGGCGTCGAGGTCAGGCCGCGTACGACGGTCCGGCGTCTGACGTCGTCCGACTCCGGAGTCACTGTCTCGACCGACGACAGCGAGATCAGCGCAGGGCACGTGGTGTTGTGCGCCGCGTCGTGGCTCCCGGATTTCCTGCCCGATCTCGGTCTGGACTGGGCGATCACGCTGTCACAGGAGCAGATCTGTTACTTCGCGACGAGCAACCTGCGCGACTTCGCACCCGACCGTTTCCCGATGTGGATTTGGCACGGCGACCCACTTTTTTACGGCTTCCCCATCTACGGCGAGGTCGCGGTAAAAGCGGCACGCGACATGACCGGTCGCTTCGTCACCCAGGAGACCCGGTCATTCGTACCCGATCCGAACGAGACCCATCTGGTGGCCGACTTCCTGCGCGAGCGCCTGCCCGGCGCGCTCGGGCCTGAACTTTACAGCAAGACATGCGTGTACGACATGCCGCCCGATCGCGATTTCGTGATTGACGTTGTGCCGGGCCATCCGCGCCTAACCATCGCGACCGGCGCCGGCCATGCGGCCAAATTCGCCAGTCTCATCGGCAAGATTCTGGCCGACCTGGCCACCACGGGAACGACGTCATATCCAATCGAGGCATTCCGCGCCGACCGGCCAGCACTCACTGACCCCAACTTCGCTCCGGCGTTCCGGATGACCGGAGCGCAGTGACACCGCTCCATTCACGACGAGCCTGGCCATGAGCTTCTCCAGGCGGCGACCGCTGCCGAATTGCGCAGTCGACGACTGGCCGCGCTCGCCTATCGCTTGGCGAGGACGCTTCGCACTGACCCCCGGGTCAGGATGATTCGTCCAGGGCGGGCAGCGGCGACGGGCCTTCCGTCCAGCGCAGCACCCGCACCGTCTTGCCGACCTCGTTGCGCACCATCGTGCCGGGCGCCAGAACGCGCACGTCGCAGGTCAGGCCGAGCCGGTCCCGGAGGGCGACCGTGAGCTGCTCCGGCAGGCCGGCGGAGTCGCGCTGCGGGGCAGCCTCGCAGGCGACCAGCAGGCGCGGCGTGGGCGTCCGGAAGTCGACGACGAGCAGATAGTGCGGGGTCAGCCGGTCGTCGGCCAGCAGCACCGCCTCCACCTCGCTGGGGAAGACGTTGACACCGCGGATGACCAGCATGTCGTCGCGCCGGCCGACAATCTTCGACATCCGGACCAAGGTGCGCCCGCACGGGCAGGCGGACCGGTCGAGGGAGGCCAGGTCGCCGGTCCGGTAACGCAACAGGGGCACCGCCTCTTTGGTGGGAGCGGTGAAGGTGAGCTCCCCGACCGTGCCGTCGGCTGCCGGGCGCCCCGAGGTGGGTTCCAGCACCTCGACCAGGAAGTGGTCCTCGTTGACGTGCAGCCCGCTCTGCGCCTCGAGGCACTCGGTGGCAACCCCCGGCCCGATCACCTCCGACAGGCCGTAGATGTCCAGCGCCTGGATCGGCAGCAGGCCCTCGATCTGGCTGCGCAGGGACTCCGTCCACGGCTCGGCGCCGAAGATACCCGCCCGCAGCGAAAGCTCCTCCGGAGCGACCCCGGCCGCAGCCAGTGCCTCGCCGAGGTAGACGGCGTATGACGGGGTGCAGGTGAGCACGTCGGGGCGTAGGTCGCGCAGCAGCGTGATCTGGCGTGCCGTCATCCCGCCCGACAGCGGCACCACCGTGGCACCCAGCTCCACGGCCCCCTGGTGGATGCCGATACCGCCGGTGAAAAGGCCGTAGCCGTAGGCGTTGTGAATGACGCTGCCGGCGGTGGCGCCGGCGCAGGCCAGCGACCGCGCGCACATCTGCGCCCACAGCCGCAGGTCAGCCCGCGTGTAGGCGACCAGCGTGGGCCGCCCGCCGGTGCCGCTCGAGCCGTGCACCGCGGCGACCTGCTCCCGCGGAACGGCCAGCATCGCCCACGGGTAGGTGTCCCAGAAGTCCTGCTTGGCAGAAGTCGGCAGCCGCGGAAGATCGTCGAGGGTGACGTCCCGGCCCGAGGTCACCCCGGCGGCTCGCAGCCGCTTCCCCTGCACCCCTGCGGCAGACAGCAGCCGGTCGACGAGGCAGGACAGGCGCTCGCCCTGCAGTACCGCCCGCTGGTCGGCCGGCATGGCCTCGGCCGGCTCATCGAACATCACCGCATCAGCCATCGCGCCGCGCCCTCAGCAGCAACGACACGCCCTTGCGGCCCGCCACCGGCAGGTGACGTTCGGCCTGGATGATCGTGGTCAGGCCGGCGTTCACGATCGGATTCAGCTCGGTCAGGTCGCTCTCGGTGGAGCTGCGCCGGCGCATCCGTACGACGGGACGCAGCAGCACGTTCCAGCTGCGCAGGTCCTCGACCACCAGGCCGGCGCCCGCGACCAGCCGGCGCAGGCTCTTCCGGTCGTAGCGCCGGACATGACCCACCGCCACATCGTGGGCCGACCACAGGGCCATGTCGCAGGGCACGGCGACGAGCAGGGTGCCACCGGGGCGCAGCACGCGGGTGATCTCGGCCGCCGCGGCATCGTCGTCCTCGATGTGCTCGAGTACGTCGAAGGCGACCACCAGGTCGACCGCGCCGGCCTGCAACGGCAGGGCGGTCGCGTCGGCGCGCACGGTCCGCAGCCCGCGGGCAGCGGCAGTCACCGCCCCCTCCTCGCCATACTCGACGACCAGCTCGCGCCAGCCGTGCTCGCGCAGCACCCGGGTGTTGCCGCCGCCGGCCGCCCCGATGTCCACGGCGATCCCGGGCCGGCCGAGCCGGGCCAGCTCGCGGGCGAGCAGCCAGCGGCGCTCGCGGTACCACCAGTGATGGTCCTCCAGCAGGGCCAGCTTGCTAACCTCGGCGGCATCCACGCTGAGCAGTCTGCCCTAGCTGTTGACTTTGCTCGGCAACCGACGGAGACGGATGATGCTGAGCGTCGTCGTGCCGATGTACAACGAAGCAGCCGTGCTCGGGCAGACCCTGCCCAGGATGCGCGGGGCGCTGGACGCGCTCGGTCCGGACTACGAGCTGATCTGCGTCGACGACGGCAGCACGGACGGCACCGCCGCGTCATTGCGGGCGGCGCGAAGCAGCTGGCCGCAGCTGCGGATCGTCAGGTTGCGCGCGAACGCCGGCCATCAGGCCGCCCTGACCGCGGGCCTCGACGTGTCCACCGGCGACTACGTGGTCACGATCGACGCCGACCTTCAGGACCCGCCGGAGTTGATCGGCACCATGCTGCAGGCGGCCGTCGAAGGCGCCGTCGACGTGGTCTACGCCGTACGCAGCGACCGACGAGCCGACAGTGCCTTCAAGCGGAGCACCGCCGGGGTCTACTACAAGCTGGCCCGGCGGGTCGCCGGGTCCCAGGTGCCCGCCCACGCCGGCGATTTCCGCTTGATGAGCCGGGCCGCCGTCGACGCCCTACGCAGCCTGCCCGAGCGGCACCGCGTCTACCGGCTGCTCATCCCGTGGCTGGGGTTCCCGAGCGCCACCGTCTCCTATACCCGCGCGTCCCGGGCCGCCGGCACCACGAAATACCCGCTGTCGAAGATGGTGCGTCTCGCCGCCGACAGCATCACGTCGTTCACCGCCGCGCCGTTACGCCTGGCCACCTGGCTGGGCGCCGGCGGGTTCGCTGTCTGCTTCGTCCTCGGCATCGCCTCGGTGGTCGCCTTCTTCGCCGGGGCGACCGTGCCCGGCTGGGCGTCGATCACCGTGGCGCTGCTGTTTCTCGGCGCCGTGCAGCTGCTCTGCCTAGGCCTGCTCGGCGAGTACGTCGGCCGGCTCTACGCCGAGACGCAGCGCCGGCCGCTGTACTTCGTCGCCGAGGACAGCGGGTCGCCGGTGGCGACGAAACGCTAAAGACGCACGTCGCCGCAGAGGTGCACCCGCACGCCGAGCTCGATGAACATTGCGGCCTTCGCGCGCAGGGGCCGGGTCAGCGCTGCTGGCGCGCGGCCAGCGCGTGTGCCACCTCGACGGTGCTGGTGTAGAGCTCGCGGTACAGCCGGTACAGCTCGTCGTATGGCGCTGCGGCCTCGGGACGCGGGAGGACCACCTGCTGAACCGGGTTCCACGCGTCGATGGAGGCGTCGCCGACGAGCTGGGCGGCGAGCAGGGCGGCACCGTAGCTGGCGCCGATCGACTGCGTCCGCACTTCCTGCGGGCGACCGGTGATGTCGGAGACCACCTGGGTCCACAGCGACCCTTGGGTGCCGCCGCCCACCGCGACGATGCGGCGGATGTCCCCGCCGGCTGACTCGATCGCCTCGATGTTGTGCCGGACGCCGAAGCCGATGGCTTCCAGGGCGGCCCGATAGAGGTCGCCGCGGGTGTGGGACAGGGTCAGCCCGGCGATCACACCGCGGGCCTGCGGGTCCATGATCGGGGTCCGTTCGCCGGCGAAGTACGGAAGCATGATCAGCCCGTTCGCCCCGATTCCGGCCCGCTCGGCCAGCTCCAGCAACTCGCCGTAGCCCAGTGAGCCGAAGAGGTCGCGCAGCCAGCTGGTGATGGCTCCTGAGGTCGCCATGCCGCCGGCCAGGTTGCGGGTGCCGGGCAGCGCACCCACGGTGCCCCACAGCGCCGGGCTGGTCAGCCGGTCCGGCACCGTGTGGACCAGGAACATGGTCGTGCCGTACATCAGCATGAGATCGCCGGCGCCCTGAGCGCCGACGCTGAGTGCCTCCGACCAGGCGTCCACCGTGCCGGTGATCACCGGGATGCCCGTGGGCAGTCCGGTTGCTGCGGCGGCCTCCGGGGTGACCGTGCCGGCGGCGTCGCCCGGCCAGCGCAGCGGCGGCAAGTTGATGCCGGGGGCGATCTCGGCGGCCCAGGGCCGGTACCAGTCCTGGGCCGCGGTTTCGTAGAGCGGCGTGCACTGGCTGGCGGAGTGCTGGTCGAGCACGTAGGCGCCGGTCAGCCGGCGGACCAGCCACGAGCTCGGCATGTACAGCCGGCGGGCCCGGGCGAACAGCTCGGGTTCCTCGTCGGCGACCCAGGCGACCTTTGCGCCGGCCGCCTGCGACGACAGCGCCGAACCGCAGCGGCGGAGGATCTCGTCGGCGCCGTACCGGTCGTTGAGGCGCTCGATCTGGCGGCCGGCGCGGGTGTCGATGCCGTAGAGGATGGCCGGACGCAGTGGCTTGTCCCGTTCGTCGGCCAGCAGCACACAGGGACCCATGCCGCTGACGCCGACGGCAACGACGCTGTTATTGCCCGCGGAGAGCAGAGCGCGGCAGATCGTGACCAGCTCGTCCCACCAGATCGTGGCGTCCATCTCGACCCAGCCCGGTGCGGGACGATCGACGGAATGCTCCACGACATGCGAGCGCAGCACCCGCCCCTGGAGGTCTACGAGGACGCCCTTGCTGCTCGAGGTGCCGATGTCGACGCCAATCACCGCAGGAGCTGGCACGACGGCGAGGTTGTCAGAAACGGGTTGCCCGGTCAAAGACGCCGTGACTAGGAACGCGACCTCAGCCGGAGATCCTGCATGCCTCCGTCGACGGCGATCGCCGTGCCGGTCGTCGAGCCCGACCGCGGGCTCGCGAGGTACGCGACCGCGGTGGCCACCTCGTCGGCCGACACCAGGCGGCCATGCGGCTGGCGCGCCTCGAGAGCGGCCCTTTCCGCCTGCGGGTCGGGGGCGCGCTCGAGCAACCGACCGATCCATGGGGTGTCCGCCGTGCCGGGGTTGACGCAGTTGACCCGGATGCCCTCGGACAGATGGTCGGCCGCCATCGCTCGGGTGAGGGCGAGCACCGCACCCTTGCTGGCGCTGTACAGCGCCCGCTGGGGCAGCCCGGCCGTGGCGGCGATCGACCCGGTGTTCACGATCGCCGCGGCCGGCGAGCGACGCAGCGCCGGCAGCGCGGCCCGACTGCACCGGACCATGCCGAGGAGGTTGATGTCGAGCACCCGCAGCCACTCCTCGTCGTCGTTGTCTGCCACCGTGCCCTGGGCGCCGATGCCGGCGTTGTTCACCAGGACGTCCAGGCGCCCGAGCTCTGCCACGACCTGCTCCATCGCAGCGCGAACGGAGGCGTCGTCGGCGACGTCGGTGTGCACCGCGAGCGCATCCTCGGGGGCCTCTGCCGGGTTCAGGTCCAGCGCCACCACCCGGGCGCCCTGGGCCATGAGTTCCCGCACGACGGCCGCGCCGATGCCGGAGGCACCACCGGTGACGACGGCAACCAGTCCGTCGAAATCTCCTGCTCTGCGGCGGACATGCGTCATGCTCGGTGCTCCTCTGGCGTGTGGGCGGCTCAAAGCGGCATCAGCTGTCTATGCTGCCGGGCAACCGTAGACCGTGGAGGCCGTCAGTCCGTGAGCCGCATCATCGCCCT
>JAABUT010003013.1_pt1 | contig 15124 bp, 14 predicted proteins | sample 5559281 | NCBI WGS metagenome assembly JAABUT01 (sample SAMN10711880, study PRJNA513359) | rock metagenome | isolation source: Antarctica rocks | place: Antarctica: Victoria Land, Ricker Hills nord | collected 2016-01-04 | reverse complement strand
CCGCCCGGCTTCGTCGGCCGCGACCTCGACCTGCACCAGGGCAGCTTCGACGTCGACGAGGACGCGATTGCCGTCGCCGTCCGGGTGCTGGTGCGCGGGGCCCTCGACGCCCTCGACCTCGACTGACCCCCCCGCCGAAGGAGCGACCATGCCCGGACTGCTGGAGCTGCCCGGGGTGCCGGAGTCGACCCGCCTGCCCCCCGACCTCGCGGCCCGGCTGCCGGCGAGCACGCCGGGGCCGCCCTGGTCGTGCCGCGTCCAGGCGGTTCTGTGGTGGCACCGTGCCTCGCCCGCAGCGCTCGAGGCGCTGCCCGCGGTGTTGCGCGGGCGCCGGGCCGTCGGGCTGACGCTCGCCGCCTTCGTGCGGTACGTCGATTCGCCGGTCGGTCCCTACTCGGAGATCTTCGCCGCGCCGGTGCTCGTCACCGGCCCGCGGGGTGTGCCCGGCGTCGCCGTGCCTTTCATCGCCGTCGACTCGCTGGCGAGCGTGCACGGCGGCCGCGCGCACTGGGGGCTGCCGAAGGCGCTGGCCACCTTCACCCGGAACGGCCTGGCGCGGGTCGCGGCCGTCGGTGCCGGCTGGACCGTCACCGCGCAGGTGCGCCCCTGCGGTCCGCGGCTGCCGTTCGCCGGGCTGCTGCCGACGACCAACCTGCTCGCTGATTCTTCAGTGGCGTCGAGCCTCGTGCGCCAGGCCGCCGTCGGCCGCCTGGGTCACGTCGAGGTGGGCTGCACCGGGCCCACGCTGCCGGCCTGGTTGCTGCCGGGTCGCCACCGCTGCATGCAGGTGCTGCGTGCCCGCATGGTGGTCGGGCCGCCCCGCCGCTGACGCCGGGCGAGCTCGCCGGTCGCCCGGCCGCAGGAGGGCTCGTAGGTTTCGGCGGTGCCCCGGGTCCTGTCGCTGCTGCCGGCCGCCACCGACATCGTCGCCGCACTCGGGCGCGCCGCCGACCTGGTGGGTGTCAGCGGGGAGTGCACCGTGCCGCCGGGTGCGCGCCCGGACCTCGCGGTGGTCACGACCGACGCCCTGGGGGCCGCCGACCCGACTGATCCGGCGCAGGTCGACGCCGCCGTCCGTGCCGCAGGCCAGGTGCGCCGAGCACTGAGCATCCTCGACGAGGCTGCCGTGGCAGCCCTTCACCCCGAGGTGATCCTGACCCAGGACCTGTGCCGGGTGTGCGCCGTGCCGGCCGGTGACGTCGCCACGGCCCTGGCCCGGATCGGCTGCGCCGCCGAGGTTGTCCAGCTCGACCCCGGCACCCTCGATGACGTCCTCGACGTGGTCGTGCAGGTCGGCGCAGCCCTCGGCGCGGGCGAGCAGGCGACGGCGGTCGTGGGTGCGCTCACGGCGCGACTAGCCACGGTCGCCCAGGCGGTGGCCGGGCGGCCCCGCCCGCGGGTGCTCGTCCTGGAGTGGGTCGATCCGCCGTTCACCGCCGGGCACTGGATCCCTGACCTCGTCCGCGCCGCGGGTGGCGACCCCGTGCTCGGCCGCCCGGGCGCGCCCTCGGTGGCGACGAGGTGGGACCGGATCGCGACGGTCCAGGCCGATCACGTCGTCGTGGCCCCCTGCGGCTTCGGTGTCCACGGCGCCCGGGCGCAGGCCGCCGCCGTGCTGCACCGCCTCCCGCTCGGCGCCGCCGTGTGGGCGGTGGACGCCGACCGGCTCATCGTGCGGTCGGGACCGGCGCTGGTGACCGGCGTCGAGGTCCTCGCCGCGTTGCTGCACCCCGAAGCCGGTCTCGTCTGGCCGGCCCGCGAGGACGCGCAGCGCGTCGTACCCGCCGGAGTTCTTGCCGACTGAATGAGAACGTGTTCTACTTCGGCGAACCGATGGTGGGAGGGGCCGGCGTGCGCGTGGAGGTCGACGAGGACCGCTGCGAGGCCAACGCCGTCTGCCAGGGGCTGGCGCCCGAGGTCTTCCGCGTCGACGACGACGACCAGCTCCACCTCCTCGTCTCCGAGGTGCCGAGCGGCCTCGAGCAGTCGGTCGAGGCAGCGGTGCGGGGCTGCCCGAAGGCCGCGCTGCGCACGGTTTCCTGACGGCCCGTCAGGAAATGCTTGACCAGCAGGCCCGCCACCGGCGAGTCTGTCGGCGGGACCACAGGTCCACCAGGACGTCGGAGGCCGGAGTGCAGATCAGCTACACGCCCGAGCAGCAGGAGTTCGTCAAGGAGCTGCGGCGCTATTTCGCCGAGCTCATGACGCCGGAGCTGACCGCCGACCTCGCCAGTGAGGAACTCGGTGGCGAGCCCTACAAGGCGATGGTGCGCAAGCTCGGCAGCGACGGCTATCTCGGGCTGTCGTGGCCCGTCGAGTACGGCGGGCAGGGGCGGCCGCTGTTCGACCAGTACCTCTTCTTCGACGAGTCGCAGCGCGCCGGCGTCCCCGTCCCCTTCCTCACCACCAACACGGTCGGCCCCACGCTGATGGCCTTCGGCACCGACGAGCAGAAGGCCAGCTTCCTGCCCCGCATCCTCGCCGGTGACCTGCACTTCTCGATCGGCTACAGCGAGCCGGGCGCCGGCACCGACCTCGCGTCGCTGCGCACGAAGGCCGTGCTCGACGGTGACTCCTACGTCATCTCCGGGCAGAAGATGTGGACCAGCCTCATCCACCACGCCGACTACGTCTGGCTCGCCTGCCGCACCGACCCCGACGCCGCCCGGCACCGCGGGCTGTCGATCATCATCGTGCCGACGGACGCGGCCGGCTTCAGCTGGACGCCGGTGCACACGATCGGCGGCGGCTACACGAGTCAGACGTTCTACGACGACGTGCGCGTGCCCGCCGGCAACGTCGTCGGCGGGGTCAACAACGGCTGGCGGCTCATCACCAATCAGCTGAACGCCGAGCGCGTCGCGCTGTCGTCGTCCGGGGTGCTGGAGCGCCGGGTCGACGACGTGCGCGCGTGGGCGGCGCAGACGCTGCGGCCGGACGGACGGCGCGTCATCGACGCCGAGTGGGTGCAGGGCGCGCTCGGCCGCCTGCACGCCAAGGTCGAAGTCCTCAAGCTGCTCAACTGGAAGGTCGCCTCGATGGCGAGCGAGGGTGAGCTGTCGGCCGCCGACGCCTCCGCCACCAAGATCTACGGCAGCGAGCTGGCCATCGAGGTCTATCGCGTGCTCATGGAGGTGCTCGGTGACGCCTCGACGCTGCAGGCCGGCTCGCCCGGCGCGCTGCTCGGCGCGGTCCTCGAGCGGGCCTACCGCAACACGCTCGTGCTGACCTTCGGCGGCGGCACCAACGAGATCCAGCGCGACATCGTCGCGATGGCCGGCCTCGGCCTGCCCCGCGCCCCGCGCTGACCTGCCGAACCGCCGCCCCGACCGCGACCGCCCCCGACAGGAGCCCCCGCACGTGGACCTCTCGCTCACCGACGAGCAGACCGCCCTGCGCGACCTCGCCCGCGACGTGCTCACCCGCGGCTCGACCCCGGAGCGCCTCGCCGCGCTGGAGGCCGGGGACACCTGGCTCGACGAGCCGCTGTGGAGCCAGCTCGCCGACTCCGGGCTGCTCGGCGCCGCGCTGCCCGAGGAGCACGGCGGCGGCGGAGCCAGCTTCCTCGAGGTGGTGCAGTTGCTCGAGCAGGTCGGGGCCACCGCGGCCCACGTGCCCGTCTGGGCCACGCTGGTCCTCGGGGCCTTGCCGCTGGCCCGCTTCGGCACGCCCGAGCAGCAGGCCCGCGACCTGCCCGACGTCGCAGCCGGGCGCGCCGTTCTCACGGCTGCCCTCGTCGAGCCCGCCGGCGACCCGCGGCGCCCGGCGTTGACCGCGACCCGCGACGGCGACGGCTGGGTGCTCGAGGGGCAGAAGACGTGCGTCGGAGTCGGGCCGCTCGCCCGGCGCATCCTGGTGCCGACCCGCGTCGAGGGCGGCAGCCAGGGCGGCGACGTCGCGGTCTTCCTGCTCGACCCCGCCAGCCCTGGCGTGACGCTCACCCCGCAGGTCGCCACCCACGGCGAGCCGCAGGCCCAGCTCGCCCTGGTCGGCGTACGCCTGTCCGACGCCGACCTGCTCGGCGGACCCGAGCAGGGGCTGGCGCACGGGCGTGACGTCCTGTCGTGGATCCTCGATCGCGCGCTCACCGGGCTCGCGGCGATGCAGTCGGGGGCGTGCGCGACAGCACTGGCGATGGCGGCGAGCTACACCAGGACCCGCGAGCAGTTCGAGCGCCCCATCGCCACCTTCCAGGCGGTCGGGCACCGCCTCGCCGACAGCTACGTCGACGTCGAGGCCATCCGGCTGACGGTTCTGCAGGCGGCGTGGCGTCTGGTCGAGGGGCTGCCGGCCGCCGACGCGGTCGCCGTCGCGAAGTGGTGGGCCGCCGAGGGCGGGCACCGCGTCGCGCACGCCGCCTCGCACGTGCACGGCGGCATGGGGGTGAGCCTGGACTACCCGCTGCACCGCTTCACGCTGCTGGCGACGTACCTGGAGATGGCACTCGGCGGGGCCCAGCACCAGCAGCTCATCATCGGCGCGCGGCTTGCCGCCGAGCCGGTCTGAGGCTCTCGATCGTGCCGGGGGGCGGGGGTGGGCTCACCGGGACGGTCGCGGTGGTGACCGGTGCCGGTGCCGGCCTCGGGCGGGCCGAGGCGTTGGCCCTGGCGGGCGAGGGTGCGCGGGTCGTGGTCAATGACATCGGGCCGGCGGCCGACGAGACGGCGGAGGTCGTCCGGGCCGCGGGTGGCGAGGCCGTCGCCCACCGGGGCGACATCGGCGACTTCACGGTCGCCGGTGAGCTGATCGGGCTGGCCGTCGAGTCCTTCGGTGACCTCCACACGCTGGTCAACAACGCCGGGATCATCCGCGACCGGATGGTCTTCGGGATGAGCGAGCAGGAGTGGGACGACGTGCTGCGCGTCCACCTCAAGGGCCACTTCGCCATGACGCGGCACGCGACGGCGTGGTGGCGGCAGCGCGCGAAGGACACGGGCGCGCCGGTGCGTGCGAGCATCGTCAACACCGCCTCGGAGGCGTCGCTGCTCGGCTCGCCCGGGCAGCCCAACTACGCCGCGGCCAAGGGCGGGATCACGGCGCTCACGGTGTCGACGGCGGCGGCCTGCGGCCGATTCGGTGTGCGGGCCAACGCGATCTGCCCCCGGGCGCGTACGGCGATGACCGTCGGCGTCTTCGGCGACGGCTGGGATGGTGAGGGCCTTGACCCGCTCTCGGTCGACCACGTCGCCCCGTTCGTGGCCTTCTTGGCCGGACCGGCGGCGGACCGCGTCAGCGGCCAGGTTTTCGTGCTGCACGGCGGCAAGGTGGCGCTGATCGCCGCGCCGCGGATCGAGAAGCGCTTCGACGCCGCGGGGGAGCGGTGGAGCGTGGCGGAGCTCGGGGAGAGGGTGGGGGGCTGGTTCGCGGGCCGCGAGTCCACGGCCACCTTCGCGGCGACGGACGTGCTCTCGCTGGGGTGACACCTGGGCGGTCGCCGGTGGCAGCCGTCCAGGCAGGTGCCGACACTTTGTCCCCCGAACGTGTGCTCAGTCACAGCCGAACGGTGCATTCTGATAGGGCGTCAGTTCCGGTGCGTCGGCGGGTCCGGCGCACGACTCGAGGAGTTCCGGTGTCTCAGCGCAGAGCAGCGGCCGTGGTCACCGTCGTGGCGGCGTGCGTCGGCCTGACGGCCTGCGGCGCAAGGCTTTCCCCGCAGCAGCGGTCGGTTGCCCTGCGCGCGCAGGCCGGTGGTGCGGTGGCCGGAGCGGCTGCCGCGGGCACGGGGGCGACCGGAACGGGGGCGACTGACGGCACCGGCACCACCACCGACCCTGGCGCGGTACCCGTCGACGGCAGCGCGCCCACCGCCGGTGCCGCGCCGATCGCGGGTGCACCGGCAACCGCCGGGGGTGTTGCCGCACCCGCCGCCGGAGCACCGGTGGGCGGCAGCAGCGGAACGCGCTCGACCGGCGGCGCTGTTACCGGCAAGACGGCCACCGGCCCGGTCGCCGCGAAGCCGGGAACTCCGACGAAGGCGACCACCAAGGCGGCGGCCACGACGAAGGCGGCTGCCGCGCCCGCAGCAGCGGCGGCGCCCGCCGGGGCGCCCAACTGCGGCGCCGGCGCGCGCACCAACAGCGATGTCGGCGTCACGGCGAACGACATCACGATCGCCAACGCCAGCGACATCAGCGGCGCGGTCCCAGGCCTCTTCCTGTCCGCGCGCGAGGCCGTGCAGGCCTTCGTCGCCTACTACAACGCCACCGGCCAGACGGTCTGCGGGCGGACACTCAAATACCTCCCGCTGGACTCGCGGGCGGACCAGAACGGCGACCGCGACGCCGCGACGCAGGCCTGCGGGCAGTCCTTCGCGATGGTGGGCTCCATCTCGGCCTTCGACCAGGGCGGCGCGCCCGTCGTGCAGCAGTGCGGGATCCCAGACATCCGCGCGTCGGCCAACACGAAGGAGCGGCAGTCGGTCCCGAACGTCTTCGGGGCCAACTCGGCGAAGCTCAACCTGATCAGCACGTCGGTCCCGGACTACGTCGTGCAGAAGTTCCCCGACGCGGCGAAGAACGCCGCCTACGTCTACATCAACGTCGGCGTCGGACAGCAGCAGAAGGAAGCGGTGGTCAACGCCTACACCAAGCGCGGCTTCGTCTTCAAGGACACGATCCCGATCGACATCGGTGACGTGAGCTACAACCAATACGCGCAGCAGCTCAAGCGCGACGGCATCAAGTTCGTGCAGTTCCTCGGGGCCTACCAGCAGTCGGCGAAGCTGGCGCAGGCCTTCAAGAGCCAGGGCTACAAGCCCGACTTCTTCCTGCTGGACTTCGCCTCTTACAACCCCGACTACATCGCGCAGGCAGCCGACGCGGGGGAGGGCACCTACATCTACAACAGCGCCACGCCCTTCGAGGAGGCGTCGAGCAACCCGGAGACGCTGCTCTATCTGCAGTGGCTGCAGCGGACCAACGCGCAGGCCGCGCCGAGCGCCTTCGGTGAGTTCGCCTGGTCGGCCGCCCGGCTCTTCGTCACCGAAGCCGCCAAGGCCGGCACGGACCTCAAGCGCGCGAAGGTGCTCTCGGCGCTCGCCGCGGAGCACGCCTGGACCGGCAACGGCATCACGTCGCCGCAGGACGTCGGCGGCAAGGCCACCGGCAAGTGCTTCTTCTTCCAGCAGCTGCAGGGCGGCAAGTGGGCGCGGGTCTCGCCGGCCTCGGGTTACACCTGCGGCGACCTCATCGACGCGAACGCCTGAGGGCCCCCACAGTGGTCACCGAGATCTTCTCGTTCGTCGTCCTCGGCGTCATCCTCGGCGCGGGCTACGCCATCGCCGCGCTCGGGTTGGTGGTGACCTACACGACGTCGCGGGTGTTCAACATCGCGCACGGGGCCGTGGGGATGGTCTCGGCGTTCGTGTTCTGGGAGATCGCCTACAACCAGAAGTGGCTGCCCCCGCTGCTGGCGCTGGCCGTCGTGGTGCTCGTGGCCGCGCCCACCTTCGGGGTGGTCATCGAGCGGGTGATGATGCGCCGGCTGACCGACGCCCCGGTGAGCGTGTCGCTCGTGGTCACGGTCGGCCTGCTCGTGTTGCTCTTCGGGGTCGCCCAGACGATCTGGCCGCCGAAGGGCCGCTTCGTCCCCGGCTTCTTCCCCGACAGCGGCTTCGATATCGGCGACACCCGGGTGCAGGCCGGCGACGTGCTTACCTTCGTGGCGGCGCTCGCGGTCGCCGGCGGCCTCTACCTGCTGCTCAACAAGACCCGGCTGGGCGCCGCGATGCGCGCCACCGTCGACAACCGGGGCCTGCTCGCCCTGCACGGCGGGCGGCCGGCGTACCTCGGCAGCTTCTCCTGGGGCCTCGGGGCCGGCCTCGCCGCCCTCGCCGGATGCCTGCTGGCCCCCACGGTGCAGCTCGACTACTACGGGCTGACCTTCCTCGTCATCAGCGCCTACGCCGCGGCGATGCTCGGACGGCTGCAGAGCCTGCCGCGGACGTTCGCCGGGGCGATCGCGCTGGGCGTCATCCAGACGCTGGTCAATGCCTACGTCCCCAACTCCTTCGGAGTTCTGCGCCCGGCGGTGCCGGCCCTCTTCCTCTTCCTGCTGCTGCTCTTCCTGCCGCAGGTGCAGCTGCGCATCGGGCAGGTCAAGGGCATCGTCTCGGTCCCCGTGCCCTCGCTGCAGCGGAGCCTGGTCAGCGGCGCGGTGCTGCTCGGCGGAGTCATGGTCTTCTCGACGCTGCTCTCGGTGACCCAGAAGGGCCAGCTCGCGCTGGGGTTCGTCTTCGCGCTGGTGATGCTCTCCCTGGTGCTGCTGACCGGGTACGGCGGTTATGTCTCGCTGGGGCAGTTCAGCTTCGTGGGCCTCGGGGCGCTGATCGTCGCGCGCACCCACAGCGGGTCTCCCCTCGTGCTGCTGCTGGCGACCGTCGCCACCGGGTTGATCGGCGGCCTGGTGGCGCTTCCGGTGCTCCGCCTGCGCGGGCTCTATCTCGCCCTCGCGACCCTGGCGTTCGCCCAGTTCATGGACAAGACCATTTTTGTCACCGACAGGTTCGGCTTCGGGCAGGGCGGCAGCCTCATCGCCCGCAAGCTCGACCTTTTCGGGGTCCGCCTGACGAGCGCCAGCGCCTACCTCGCCCTTTGCACGTTCGCGTTCGCCGCCGTCGGGATCGGCGTGCTGGCGCTGCGCCGCGGTCGCTACGGACGGCTGCTCATCGCCCAGCGGGACAGCCCGGCGGCCTGCGGCACCCTCGGGGTCTCGCTGACCTGGACGCGCGTCGGGCTGTTCGCCTTGTCCTCGTCCATCGCCGGCCTGGCGGGCGGCATCTATGCGGGCCTGCAGGAGAGCGTCGGCGCGCTGCCTTTCCAGCTGCTGCAGAGCCTCCCGCTGCTGCTCCTGGCCGTCGTCGGCGGCATCACGTCGGTGACGGGCGCGGCGATCGGCGGGATCGTGCTGGAGCTCCTGCCGATCCTGGCGGACAAGGTGCCGAGCGTGGCCGGTCTGGTCTTCCTGCTGATCGGCGCGGCGGCGGTGGCGCTCGGCCGCAACCCGAACGGGGTGGCCAGCCTCGCCTTCACCAGCACCCGGTCGCTGAACCGGCGCTTCCGCCCACGATCGGTCGGCACCTCGCGCCCAACCGGAGGCTTCGTCCCGTCCTACGCCGGCGGCGGCGACCTGCTCCGGGAGGAGGTGAGCGTCGGTGCCGCTCCTTGAGGTTCGCGACGTCACGGTCCGCTTCGGCGGCGTGACGGCCATCAACAGCGCCAGCTTCGTGGCCGAGCAGGGCAGCGTGACCGGGCTGATCGGTCCCAACGGCGCGGGCAAGACGACGATGTTCAACGTCATCACTGGGATCCAGACGCCCACCGAAGGCTCCGTCAGATTCGATGAGCACGACATCACCGACAAGGCCACGCACCAGCGCGCCCGCCTCGGGATCGCCCGGACCTTCCAGCGGCTGGAGGCTTTCGGCTCGCTGACGGTATGGGAGAACGTGCTCTGCGCGGCGGAGATCCACAAGAAGTGGCATCGCTCGGCGCCGGACCCGGGGACCGTCGCCCGCGATCTCATCCACGAGGTGGGCATCGAGGCCGTGGCGGACGCCCCCGCCGATGCGGTGCCGACCGGTCAGGCGCGGCTCCTCGAGCTGGCTCGTGCCCTGGCAATCGAACCCAAGCTGCTGCTGCTCGACGAGCCGTCGTCGGGGCTCGGCGACGAGGAGACCGACGCCCTGGGGGTGCTGCTGCGACGGCTCGCCGACGCGGGCACCACCGTCCTCATGGTCGAGCACGACATGGATCTGGTCATGAGCATCTGTGACTCCCTCAACGTGCTCGACTTCGGCTCGATCATCGCCAGGGGCGAGCCGGCCGCGATCCGCGCGGATCCGATCGTGCAGAAGGCCTATCTCGGCGTCGCCGTCCCGAACTCCGGTGTCCCGGACTCCGCCGTCCCGAACTCCGGTGTCCCGAACTCCGCCGCCCACTCCCGGCCGGCCGACGAACCCGGGGTGGGGCAGTGGCCGGGCGACGCCGTCGAGCCGCCGCCCGCGGCAACGCGCACCCGGAGGCCCCGGCCGGCGACGACGAAGCGGCTGACACGGGCAGCCGCTGGTGCACCGGCACCGGCACCGGCTGAGCCAGCCGGGTCCGAACCAGCCGCGCCGACGTCGACCAACCCTGCGACAGCCCGCGTCGGGCGCCGAGGCTCGTCGTGACCGCGCCCGCACCCGCAGCCGCACCCGCAGCCGCACCGGCGGCGATCCGCGGGCCGATGCCGGTGCCCATGCTGGAGCTGATCGACCTGCACGCCGGCTACGGCCGGATCGAGGTGTTGCGCGGCGTCAACCTCGTCGTACCCCAGGGGACCGTCGTCGCGCTGCTGGGCCCCAACGGCGCGGGCAAGACCACGACGTTGAACACGATTTCCGGGCAGCTCCGCGCCACCAGCGGACACGTGCACGTGCTCGGTGACCACGTGAACGACGCCAGCCCCGAGGCGCTCGCGCGGGCCGGACTGTGCACCATCCCGGAGGGGCGGGGGATCTTCCCGAACCTGACGGTGTCGGACAACCTGCGGCTGGTGTCCTACGCCGGGGTCGGCGAGGCCGAGATCCGCGAGGTCGCCTTCGCGCGCTTCCCCAAGCTCGGCGAGCGCCGCGGGCAACTCGCCGGGACCATGTCCGGCGGCGAGCAGCAGATGCTCGCGATGGCCAGAGCGCTCGCCACCCGGCCCGCGCTGCTGATGCTCGACGAGCTGTCCATGGGCCTCGCGCCGCTCATCGTCGAGGAGCTCTACGTCGCCGTCGCCCAGATCGCCGCCGAGGGCGTCTCCGTCCTCGTCGTCGAGCAGTTCGCGTCGACCGCCCTCGGCGTGGCCGACTACGTCGCAGTGATGGAGGGCGGCCGGATCACGGCCGTCGGTCAGCCGAGCGACGTCGAGGAAGCACTCGCGTCCGTCTATCTAGGAGGTGCGGCATGATCCGACGCCGCCTGTCCGTCGCCCTGCTCCTCGCGCTGCCCGCCGCGGGGGCCCTGCCGGCCGCCGCCGCGGCCGTCGCCCCAGGCGCCCTCCCGGCCGCCGCGCCAGGGGCCGCGCCGGCCGCGCCGGCCGACGCCAAGCCGCTGGGTAGCTACACGATGTCCGCACAGAGCTCGCCGTTCTCGATTTTGCTCTACGAGGACTCGGTGCCGATCCCGGCGACCCCCCAGGCCGAGGGGCACTTCTCCTACTCCAGCGCGACCCTCACCAACGGGCCGGCCTCGCGCGGCCTCGGCAGCTCCCTGTGGCCGGGGCCCAGCGTGGGTGACGGCTTCGGAACCATCACGTCGACCGCGCTCCCCGGGCCGCTGGTGACGGCGCTCGGGCCGGCGGCCCAGACCTACGGGGTGGAGAGCAACGCCACCTTCCCGGCCGGCCCGGCCCACGCGGAGCAGCAGGCGCCGACCATGTCGGGCACGGGCAGCACCGCCGACGCCACCGACAAGCGGTCGGCCGCGACGTCGACCGTGGCGTTCCCCCCGGACGCGACGATGGCGGGCGGCAGCCCGATGACCTCCGTCAGCAACTCGGACAACGCCAGCATCTCCGTGAAGTCGACCACGACCGCGGCAGCGCAGGACATCTCGCTCGTCGCCGGGCTGATCTCCGTCAAGGGCCTCGAGGCCGTCGCGACCACGACGTCGGACGGCAGGACCTCGACCGCCACCGGTACGACGAAGATCAACGCTCTGACGGTGGCAGGGCAGCCGTTCACCGTCGACGACAACGGCCTGCATGGCGGGCCGGCCAGCGGGGCGCCCAACCCCTTCGGCGTCCTCCCGCAGGGCAACGACGGGCTGAAGCCGCTCGGGATCACCGTGAACGCGCCGGGGCTCGTCAAGAAGTCGAACGGGGCCAAGGCAAGTGCGGCGGGGTTTGCCGCGAGCGTCACCATCGACACCACGCAGCTCAACACCTACCTGGCGATGGTCGACCCGACGCCGGTCGTCGGCGGCCTGCCGAACGGGCCGCCGTTCAACCAGATCAAGCAGGCGGCGTACGCGCTCAGCACGTCGGCACCCAAGGTCACCTACGTCTTTGGCGATGTGGCGGCGACAGCGTCGTCGTCGGAGGCCTTTGCCTTCGACTTCGGCTCTCTCGCGCTGCCGCCCGTGACTCCGGTGACGACGGCCGCGGCCGTCACGCCGAAGGCGGCACGGACGGCGACAGCACCGCCGACGTCTGCCGCACCGGCGCCCGCGCCGAGCTCCGCGCCGGTGGGCACGACCGGCGGCACCGTCGGTAACGCCGGCGGGAGCGGTGCTGCAGCGCCGGTCGACGCCGGCGCGCTGCCTGCCGCCGCCGGGTTGCCAGCCGGAACCCTCGGCACCCAGCCGGCTCCCACCGTGGCAGGTGGAGCACCGGTGGAGGCGGCCGCCCCCGTGGCGCCCGCCGCCGTGGCGCTGCCGGCCGGTGGGTCGGTGTCCGGCGGCCTCGTCCTTGGCGCGCTCGCCCTGGCCGGTGGGCTCGGTTGGGGCCTGCGCTTCCTGGCCGGCGGCCTCTTCGCCGGCGCCGCCGGTGCGGGCGCCGGCTGCTCGCTCGGTGCACCGACCCGCGTCCCCGACCTCCGAGAGGCCTGACGAGATGACCACGATGAACGGCACCACCACGGTGGGCGTGCCGGTCCAGCGCCAGCCGGGCGCCTTCGTCCGGCCGGCGGCCGGCGCGGCGCGCACCCGCGCAGGGGTGCGGTCACTCGACCTCGACCGGGTGCAGCTCGTGCTGCTGGTGGTGGGCTCGGTGCTGCTGCCGCTGGGGCTGAGTGCGGTCGTCGTGGGGTGGTACGGCGCGGCGCACACGCCGTACGCGTTCGAGCAGGTCCCCTACATGATCAGCGGCGGGCTCCTGGGGATCGCCCTGGTGCTGGTCGGCGGCTTCCTCTACTTCGGGTCCTGGCTCGCCCGCAGCGCCACCCTGGCGCGCCGCGATGCCGACCGCATGCTCGACGCCCTGGAGCGGATCTCCGGCCTGATCCCCGTCGGCGCGTCGGCGGGGCGCCCGCTCACGCCGCCGTCGCTGGTAGCGACCTCGTCGGGATCGATGATGCACCGGCCCGAGTGCCCGATCGTCGTCAACCGCGACGACGTGCGGTCGGTGGGCGGCGGCGAGGGGCTGGCCCCCTGCCGGCTCTGTGACCCCCTTGGCGTCGCGGTCTGACGTTCCGCGGCACCTGCGGGCGCACCGCCCCGCCGCCGCACCGCCCCGCCGCCCCGGCCGGCCCCATGACTGGGTCCCCCGCACGCACCCCCAGACCGGTGGCGCGGGAGACCTGATCGGGGCTGGCCGCGGGAGAGTGAGCTGGCGGTCGGGTGAGGGCCGCTGGCGGGCATCAGGCGCGAGGCGTGCGCGGGGAGAGGAAGACGCCGGTCGCCTCCACCGTGACTCGGCCGTCCGAGGAGATCCGGCCCTCGGCGAATACCTTGCGTCCCTGGGTCCCGGTGCGGCGCGCGGACAGCTGCAGCGCGACGCCGTAGGGCGTCGGGCGCAGGTAGCGCAGCGTCAGACCGGCGGTCATGCCGGCGGCACCGGCCGCGGCGACCGCATGCCCGAGCAGGTGGTCCAGCAGCAGCGCGGTGACGCCGCCGTGCACCGCCCCCGGCGGCCCCTCGTGCTCGCGGCCGAGCAGCACCGTGGCGGTGACGCTGCCATCGGGCTCCACCTGCGCCCGCATCGGGGGCGCGAGCGGGTTCACCGTGCCCACCACGGGGTTGAGCGGCACGCGGCCGACCCGGAAGTCCTCGGTCCCGAGCCGGCGGCCGGCATGCCGCTCCCGCTCCAGCCGGGCAGCGAGTGCATGGACGGAGGCCGCCACCGCGTCGGCCTCCGTGTCGCCGACGTCGGTGCCGACCACCGCGGCGACGAGGCGGCGGGTGGCCTCGCCCAGCGCCTCCAGCGCCGCGAGCTGCACGCCGGCGAGGGGTACGCCGAGCGGCGCCGCCCCGGCCGCGGCCGGCGGCGCCGCGTCACGACCCGCCCCGCTCACGGGCAGGTCAACGCCCCTCGTACCGAGGCTCGCGCTTCTCCTTGAACGCCAGCGTGCCTTCCTTCGCGTCCGCCGTGGCGAAGATCGGCATGCCGATCTCGAGCTCGACCTTCAGCGCCTCGGCCTCGGGGAGTCCCTCCGTGAGCTGCACGGAGCGCTTGACCGCCTGCACGGACAGGGGGGCGTTGCGGGCGATCACCTCGGCCACCCGCTGCGCCTCCACCAGCGCCGCACCGTCCGGGACGACACGGCTGACGAGCCCGATGCGTTCCGCCTCGGCCGCCGTCAAGGTCTGTCCGGTGAGCAGGATCTCCATCGCCCGCGCGTAGGGGACCTGCCGGCGCAGCCGCACCGTCGAGCCACCGAGCGGGAAGAGACCGCGGGTCACCTCGAGGACGCCGAAAACCGCTCCCTCGGCGGCGATCCGCACGTCGGTGGCCTGCAGGATCTCGGTGCCGCCGGCGACGGCGTACCCCTCCACCGCCGCCACCAGCGGCTTGGTGAGCGTGTGGTGTCGCAGCAGCGCCTTCCACGCCGTGCCGGCGTCGGAGCGGAAGCGCTGCGCGTAGGGGTCGGTGTTGACCGTGTCGTTCATCGCCTTCAGGTCGGCGCCGGCACAGAAGACCCCGCCCGCCCCCGTGAGCACTGCGACCCGCACGTCGGGGTCGCTGTCGACCATGTCCCAGGCCTCGGCCATGCGGGCGAGCATGTTGGGGCTGAAGGCATTTTTGGCCTCCGGGCGGTTCATCGTCAGCGTGACGACGTGCCCGCTCTTCTCGACGAGCAGGTGTTCCTGGGCGCCCGGCGCCGTCACAGCCGCTCGATGATCGTGCCCGTCGCCAGCGCGCCGCCCGCGCACATGCTGACCAGTGCGGTGCTGCCGCCAGAACGCTCGAGTTCGTGCAGGGCCGTGGTCAGCAACCGCGCCCCCGTCGAGCCGACCGGGTGCCCGAGGGCGATGGCCCCGCCGTTGACGTTGACCAGGTCCAGGTCTGGCTCGTGCACCTGCGCCCACGACAGCACCACCCCGGCGAAGGCCTCGTTGACCTCGAAGACATCGATGTCCCGGATGCTCATCCCGGCCTTCGCGAGCACCCGCGTGGTCGCCGCCGCCGGCCCGTCGAGGTGGTAGTACGGCTTGTCCCCCAC
>JAABUT010003011.1_pt1 | contig 15134 bp, 16 predicted proteins | sample 5559281 | NCBI WGS metagenome assembly JAABUT01 (sample SAMN10711880, study PRJNA513359) | rock metagenome | isolation source: Antarctica rocks | place: Antarctica: Victoria Land, Ricker Hills nord | collected 2016-01-04 | reverse complement strand
ACTGGCCGAGGAGCACCTGATCGCGCGGGTCGGCGTTCTCGGGATGATATTCGAGCCGCGCGCGCTCGAAGTATTGGGTCGTGTACTCGCGGCCATCCTCCAGGCGCTCGCGAATCTCGCCGGTTAACGGATAGCCATACAGCGGCAGGCCGCCGTGCGCCTCCCAATAGGTCAGGAAACGCCCGCCGACACGGAAGCCGGTCTCGGCGAAGAGGCGTGTCGGCGGGGCGGGTTCCCACGCCGGGGCCACCCCTTCGCCGAGCGGCACACCGGGGCGGAAATCGCTAACCGCGAGGAGATCGAGGCGCTTGGTGTCCCCCGCCGCCACGGCAAGCCAGCCACCATCGGGCGAGAGAGCGAAACTGCTCCCCCCCGGGACGGTGCCAAGAACCTGCTGCGTGCCGGTGGCCGCATCGACGCGCACGAGGGCTGCGGTGGCGCTGTCGCGCGCGGCCTGGCGGCGGACGACGATCCCGGTACCATCGGGGGTCCAGGTCGGCTGGAAGTAATAGACCCCGGCGCGCGGCAGGAGTTGGCGCCCGCCGCCGCCATCGGGGTTCAGCACGACGAGGCGCGAGCCCTGGACCCGTTCCTCCGCGAAGGCGTCGTCGCTGAGGGCGAAGCGCCCATCGATCGGCGAGAGATCGAAGCGGGTGGTGTTGGTCGCCGCGAAGAGCTCCTGCGAGGTGCCACCGGTCGCACTCACGCGCATGATCGCCGCGGCGCGACTACCACCGCTACGAATGTAGACGATCGCCCTACCATCGGGGGTCCAGCGCGGCGCGAAGTACGACCAGTAGATCCCTAGATACGGGTCGCGCGCCTCCTCCGGCACCAGCACGCGCGTCGTCCCGGTCGCGGGGTCGGCGAGCGCCAACTGGCCCTGGTAGGGGGCGTCGACCAGCTCGTCGCTGTAGACGATCGCGGCGCCGTCCGGCGACCAGCGCGGCGCGAAAGGGTGACCGCGCGTGGCGATCGTCCGCACCGCGCCGCCATCGGCGGCGACGATGCGAAGGGTGTGATCGGCCCCCTGAAAGGCGATCCGCCCGCGCGGCGGTGGTGCCGCCGCCGCGCGACCACCCGTCGGCTGGAAAGCGCCGCAGCACAACACCAGCAGCAACAGCAGCACGATCGCGCCACGCCGTCGCATCCCTACCCCTCTCTCCTCGGCGCGACATGCGCCGTTATCCAGCCACCGGAAAGAACTTTTGTTCTACTCTAACATACCGGATCGCCCAAGGGAAGATGCTGGCGTAGCATTTGCAAAGAGGGTCGGGCAAGGGATAGCCGCCACGCCTATCGTGCGGCAGACGGGAGGGGCCAGGATGGCGATCGAGACGAGGGGGACGCAACGCGCCCTGATCGCGGCGTGTGTGGACGAGCGGGTCTGGGCGGTCGTCGGGGCCTCGACCGATCCGAACAAGTGGGGCTACCGCATCTATACGGCGTTGCGCGAGAGCGGCTACCGGGTCTACCCGGTCAACCCGCGTGCCAGGGAGATCGCCGGCGATCGCTGCTACCGCAGTCTGGCGGAGTTGCCGGAGACACCGGGCGTGGTCGATGTTGTCGTGCCGCCTCGCCTCGGCCTGGCGGTGGCGGAGGACGCCACGCGCGCCGGGATCGCGCGTATCTGGTTCCAGCCCGGCGCGGAGTCCCCGGAGAATATCGCCCACGCGCGCGAACTCGGCCTCAAAACGGTCGCGCACGCCTGTGCGCTGGTGGAGCGGAAGCAGTGGCGATGAGTCCGTAGTCCGTAGTCCGTAGTCCGTAGTCCGTAGAGAAAGAATAGGCATTGGCATCGGTGGAAGCCACATTCGCCATCTTGCTACGGACTACGGACTACGGACTACGGACTTCCCTACCGCGCCACCAGCCGGGCGTCCGCCTCGGCGAGACGGCGCGCGGTGATCCGTAGCAGCTGGTAGGCGAGATCGGGCGACTTCTGGAGTTCGGCGCGGAAATTCCAGGCGGTCAGGCCCAGCAACTCGGTCGGCTCGATCGCGCGCACCGTAGCGGTGCGCGGCAGGTCGGTGAGGAGCGCGATCTCGCCGAAGACATCGCCCGTACCGAGCGTGTTGAGCACCTCCGGCTCGTCCCCCGACTCCTTGGTCACCTCGACCTTGCCGGAGCGGATCATGAAGGCCCCGACCCCCGGCTCGCCCTCGCGGACGATCGTCTCACCGGGACCGAAGGAGCGCGCGAAGACGGTCTTGGCGATCTGGTTCCGATGCTTCTTGTCCAGGTCTTTGAAGAGCGAGACGGTCTGCAAAAACTCGTCGATGCCTTCCATGCGCGCTCCTTTTCCTTGTAGCACGTTGGCACCCGGGCCGGACGATCCGGCGGGTACGCCACGAACGAACGTCCGACATGTGGGCGCCCCTCGGATAGCGCGGTGACCGAGCGTGCGCGCAGTATCCTTCGTCACCATAAACGTGTCAAGCAGAGAAAAATTCGGGCGGCCTCGCGACTACGCCGCGAGGCCGCCCCATCCTCCCTTCTCATAACAACACGCCCGTCGTAGTCTTGGCGGACTCCGGGCAGTCGCTATGAGACAAACATCTTTGGGATGCCGGGCGGAGTATACCACAGCGCGGTGAACCGCCAAAAGGCGGCGGGACGACACGCTGGCAACCGCCGTGATCAGGGGCGCAGGACGACGATCAGCTCCTCGCGAGCCTCGATGGGCGCGGGCGCGGTGTCGGTATCTGCGACAGTGGCGACTGGCAGCAGCACGGTGAAGCGGCTTCCCACGCCGAGGCTGCTCTCCACCTCGATACCGCCGCCGTGCGCCTCGACCAGGCGGCGGGCGATCGTGAGGCCGAGGCCGCTCCCGCCGGTGGCACGCGCACGCGCGCTATCGGCGCGGTAGAAACGCTCGAAGATGCGCGGCAGATCCTCCGGCGCGATCCCGCTGCCCGTGTCCGCGACGATCAATGCCACGCGCCCATCCGGGGCGAGCGCGGCGCTGATCGTCACGCGCCCGCCCGCCGGGGTGTGGCGCAGGGCATTGGTGAGGAGATTTTGCAGAACCTGTCCGATCCGCTGCAGATCGACGGCGACCGGCGGCAGCTCGTGCGCGGCCTCGCCGACGAGCGACACCCCCCGCTCGACCGCGCGCGGGCGTGCCGCCTCGGTCGCCCGCTCGACCAATTCGCGCGGAGAGACCGGCACGCGGGCGAGCCGCAACTCGCCCGCCTCCGCCTGCGCCAGTTCCTGCAAATCATCGACCAGCGCGTTCAATTGCGCCGCCTCTTCCCGGAGGATCCGCAACGTCGCCTCGTCGGCGCTGACGACCCCATCCTCGATCGCCTCCAGGTAGCCCCGGATGTTGGCGAGCGGGGTGCGAAGCTCGTGCGCCACATCGGCGACGAGTTGCTGCCGGAGCGCCTGCGAGGTCGCGAGGTTCGCGGCCATCGCATTGAAAGAACGCGCCAGATCGATCGTCTCCGCGCTCCCCTCCTCAGGGACGCGCTGTCCCAGGTCACCCGCGCCCATCCGGCGCACGGCGCGCGTCAGCGTCTCCAATGGGCGTCCGATCAGGCGGGCCAAGATCAGGCTGAGGATCAGCGCGGCGAAGAACGCCACGCTGGCGCTGAGGACCGTCACATGCTGCAAGCGCTGGAGGAAGGCACCGCCGCGCGCCGCGTCGGCGTCGGTACTCTCCACCCAGAGGGTGCCATACACGTTGTTCAAGTCGGGGCGCAGGATGATGGCCCGACCGGGCGCGGTGACGACGTTCGAGCCGGTACTGCGGATCGCCTGGTCGTCGATCGGCGTCGCCTGCCAGCCTGCCGCCCCCGTGAAACGCTGCCTGACACGCTGCCCGCTGGAATCGGCGACGACAATGCCACTCGCGTCGGTGACGATGATCTGCTGCCCGAGGAACTCGGCGATCCCCCCGGCGACCGGCGCTTCGCTCTGCCAGGTCGCGCCGTTGCGCAGGTAGTTGCGTGCCAGCCCTCCGGCGAGTTGCACGCGCACCTGCGCCTGGCTGCTGTCGGCGTATTCCTTGAACTCCATGCGGGATTGCTGCCGGACGTAGATGGTGGGGACGATCACCGCGCAGAGGAGGATCGCGCCGAAGGCCAGCAACAAGCGGACCCAGAGGCGCGCGAGGGGCCTGCCCACCCGCTCGCGCACGGGTCGCCCGGCACTCATTCGCCCGTCTCGAACCGATAGCCGACGCCGTAGACCGTCTTGATGGCCGGGCCAGTGCTAGGGAGGTTGAGCTTGCGGCGCAGATTCATGATGTGGACATCGATGTTCCGCTCGAAGCCCTCGAAGGCGTCGTCGAAGGCGCGTTCGAGCAATTGCTGGCGCGAGAAGACCCGCCCCGGCGCGCGGGCGAAGGTCGTCAGGATGCGGAATTCGGTCGGAGTGAGCTCGACCGGGCGCCGCTCGACACTCAATTCATGCCGGGTGGTATCGATATGCAAGGTGCCGAAACGCAGCACCTTCTCCTGAGGCTCGTCGGCGGCGCGCCGGACGCGGCGCAGCACGGCGCGCACGCGCGAGACGAGTTCGCGCGGACTGAACGGTTTGACCACGTAATCGTCGGCCCCGATGTCGAGGCCACGCATCCGATCCTCCTCGGTCGAACGCGCGGTCAGCATGATCACCGGGGTGTGCGCCTCGCTCTGGAGGGTCTTGCAGAGGACGAGGCCATTGATGCCAGGGAGCATCAGATCGAGGATCGCCAGGTCGGGCACCTCGGCGCGCGCCAGCGCGAGCGCGGCGTGCCCATCGAACGCCTGGAGGACGCGATAGCCCTCCTTTTGCAGATAGAGCGTCACGAGTTCGACGATCTTCCGATCGTCGTCCACCACCAGGATCGTCAGCCCCGCCCCATCGCCTGTCGCACCCGTACCCATCGCCCCGCCCCACATACCGCCTTGCGCCCGCCCTTATCGCTCCACTCTATACACCGCCTTGCGCCTGCCCTTATGGCAGTCGAGCCGCTAACCGACGCGCAAAACACGCCCGATCAATCCACTCTGTTCATGATACCGCAGGCCCATATACCAATTATGAAGAGCGATGCGGCGCGGGGTCAGCCGCTGTAGCGGAAGCCAGCGACGGCCATCGTCAGTAGCGCACCCTCGCGCAAGATACCCGCATCGGTGATCTCCGCCACGAACACGGTGTGGTCGCCAGCGGGCAACTCGCCGGTCACGCGGCAGGCGAGCCAGCCGAGCGCCGCGTCAAGGATCGGGCAGCCGTTCGGGGCGGGGTGATGCGGGACGCCGTCGAGCTTGTGGGGATTGCGCGCGAACGAGCGTCCGAGCTGCCCGGACAGGTCGCGCTGATCCTCACCGAGGAGGTTGATCGCGAGAACGCCGCTCGCCCGGATCATCGCGATCGAGCGCCCCTCATTCTCCACGGCCACCATGATCATCGGCGGCTCGAACGCGGCCTGCGTCAGCCAGTTCGCCGTGAAAGCGTTGTGCGTATCCCCTTCGGCCACGGTCACCGCGAACAGCCCGAACGGCAGGCGACGGAGGAGGTCCTTCTTCGCGGCGGCATCCATCGTCCTTACTCCTCGAGCGGGCGTGCCGCCCGCTCAGTTCATCTCCACGCTGGTATCGGCGTCGACCAGGGCAGGCTCGTCGGGCGGCACGATCTCGATGATCTCGAAATCGCCGAACGGGTCGCCGGTGCTGACGACCCGACCGACAACACTGGCGCAGATGTCGAGGTATTCCTCGGGGGTCGGCGGGGCGTCGGGGGCGAGCCCCTCCATCTGGCCGATCCGTCGCAAGACGATAATCTGGGCGGTCGGTAAGGTTTCGCCATCGGCGATCACGGTCGTCATGTATCGCTCCAGTATGCTTCCTGATCCGGTAACGAAAAAGCCGAGAGTTGAACCAACGCCCTCGAAGGGACGCGGCGCTCTCGGCACGGAATACCATCGCAGAGGCCGTGCCAACGCCGCGCGAGCGAGCACCATAAGCATTCGTTGTGGCCCTTAAGGGCCTACGGTATACTACCAGCAGGGTATACCCGGCGCGAATAGCCCGTGCTATCACGATGCGAACGGGGCGGAGTCGAGCGAACGGGGTAGGCCTAGTGGCAGAGATCAGCGCCGGAGAACTACGCGGGACGCCGCCGCGCGCCCCGTTGCAGGGTCGTCGCTGGCTGCTCGCGGCGGTCGCTGTAGGCGTGCTGGCGCTGCTCGGCCTCCTCTTCTGGGGGATACAGCGCGGCCCGAGCGCCACAGTCGGCACCGCCGCCACCATCAACCGCCCCGCCCCAAACTTCACCGTCACCACCCTCGAGGGCAACCAGCTCACGATGAGCGATCTGCGCGGCAAGACGGTGGTGCTCAATATCTGGGCGTCCTGGTGCATTCCCTGTCGGGAAGAGTCTGCCGAACTAAACCGCGCCTACACGCAGTATCAGGGGCGCGACGTCGCCTTCGTCGGCATCGCGTTCAACGACGACACCGGGCCGATGCGCGACTTCGTCGGCAAGTATGGTGTGCCCTACCCGGTGGCGCTCGATACCGAAGGGAAAATCTCGATCGACCTCGGGATCACCGGTGTGCCGGAGACGTATATCGTCACCCCCGACGGCCAGATGACGCAGAAATGGGTCGGGCCGATCACGACGAAGCAACTGACGACGCTACTCGCGCCGTTAGTGCCATGAACCCATCCCTGAGGGTCGGACTGGGGCGCTTAACCCACCGCCCGCGATATTGATGGGACCGGGGGAACTGCTGCTGATCGTGATGCGCTGGGCGCATGGTCTGGCGACAATCGTATGGCTGGGGGGCGGAGCCTACGCCACGCTGATCCAGGGGCGGCAGCTGCGGGAGTTGGACGATCGGGAGGTGGCGGCGCGACTCGGCGCGGCCACCGGGGCGGAGTTCGGGCGCTGGCTTAACGCGGCGATGATCGTCTTCATCGTCAGCGGCGTGGTCCTGACCTTCGACCGCCTGTCGAGCCGTGGGGCAACGGTCCAGTATGGCATCGTCCTGGCCCTGAAAGTGGCGCTGGCCCTGTGGATGTTCGGCATCGTGCAGGGGTTCGGGGCGCGCCGACGCGGGCGACTCCGGGTGACACCGGGTCGCGTGGCGGCGGTACGCGGGGCGCTCGGCTCGCCTCGGACATTGCTCTGGCTCGGCGCGATCGTCGTCCTGCTGGCGGCGATCCTGAAGACGCTCTACGAGAATGCCCTGCGCGGCACCTGAGAGAGGGAGAACGATGGTGGATACGGCGGTCGGCAGGCGCGGGATGGCGCGCGCGGCGGCGGACGCGACCCGGCACGGCGGCAAGCGCTGGCAACTGGCGATCGTGGCGCTGGTGATCCTCGGCGCGGTCGGCTATCTGGTCTACAACGGCCTGAGCACGAACGTCTACTACCAGACGGTCAGCGAACTACAGGCCGGGCACGCCAAGGCTGGTCAGCAGGTCCGGCTGGCCGGGAACGTCGTCCCCGGCTCGATCGTCCGCGAGGACAGTTCATCGACCGTCCGTTTCAATGTGGCCGATGTGGGTGGCGATCTGCCGGTCGTCTATAGCGGCACCGTGCCGGACATCTTCGGCCCCGGCATCGAGGTCGTGGTCGAGGGCAAGTACACCCCCGGCGGCGGCTTCATCGCCGACACCATGCTCGCCAAATGCCCCTCGAAGTTTGAAACGACGCCGGTGGCGCAAGTTAGTAGTCGATAGTCGTCGGTCGTCGGTCGTCAGAATCTCGTGCGAAGGGGCAATGCTTCGGCAGACGAAACTCCGCTACCGACGAGAAACTGACGACCGACGACCGACGACCGACAACTTCCCCGGAGCATAATGGCTACTATCGGACAACTCGCCGTCTTCGCCGCGTTCCTGATCTGCTGTTTCGGCGTCGGGGTGACGGTCTATAGCTGGCAACATGGCGCGGCGGAGTTCCTGGCGAGCGGGCGGCACGCGGCATTCGCCCTGGGCGCGCTGCTGACACTCGCGTCTGGCGTGCTGGTGGCCGGTTTCCTCACGCACGACTTCAACATCGCCTACGTCGCCGCCCATTCGAGCCGCGCGATGGAGCCGATCTACGTCGGCGCGGCCTTTTACAGCGGCCTGGAAGGCTCGCTCCTCTACTGGGCGGCCAGCCTCGGTGTCCTGGGCGGGGTCGCGACCTTCTCCCTCTGGCGCACGAGCCGCAAGGGTTCGCCGATCGCGACGCAACTCCTCCCCGGTTTCATCATCACCTTCCTCGCGATCGAGGCGTTCTTCACCTTCCTGATGACCTTTGTCGCCCGCCCGTTCGCGCCGATCACTGTGGGCGCAATCCCGCTCGATGGCGCGGGGTTGAATCCGCTGCTGCGCGATTGGGGGATGCTGATCCACCCGCCGATGCTTTTGGCGGGCTACATGAGTTGGACGATCCCTTTCTGCTTCGCGATCGCCGCGCTGCTCAGTGGGCGGGTGGACAACGAGTGGCTGCCGCTGGTCCGGCGCTGGACCCTCTTCGCCTGGGCGGTCCTCGGCTTCGGTAATCTGCTCGGTGCGTGGTGGGCTTACCACGTCCTCGGGTGGGGCGGCTACTGGGGCTGGGATCCGGTCGAGAACAGCGCCATCATGCCCTGGCTGACCGGCACCGCCTTCCTGCACTCGATCCAGATTCAGGAACGGCGCGGCACGCTGAAGATCTGGAACATGGCGCTGGTGACCCTCACCTTCTGCCTCTCGATCTTCGGCACCTTCATCGTCCGTAGCGGCGTGCTGCAATCGGTCCACTCGTTCGCCCTCTCCTCGATCGGGCCGTATTACTTCGCCTTCCTGGCGACGGTGATCGTCGTCTCGGTGGGGCTCCTCTTCTGGCGGATGCCGAGCCTGCGCGCCGAGCGCGACCTGGACTCGTTGATCTCGCGCGAGGCGGCCTTCCTGCTGAACAACCTTCTTTTTATCGCGGTCACCTTCGCCATCTTCTGGGGGACGATCTTCCCGCTGCTCTCCGAGGCGATCCGCGATCTCCGCGTCAGCGTTGGTGCGCCGTACTTCCAGCGCGTTACCGGGCCGCTCCTCCTCGGCCTCGTCCTGCTGATGGGGATCGGGCCGCTCCTCCCCTGGCGACGCGCCACCAGGCACCAACTGGAGCGCGCCTTCGTCGGCCCGCTGATCGCGGCGATTCTGCTGACCGCCGGGGGCTATCTCCTCGGCATCCGCGAGGCCCCGGCGATCATCGGCGTCTTCTGCTGCCTCTTCGTCCTGGCGACGATCGTCGTCGAGTTCGCACAGGGCGCGCGCGCGCGGCGGATCGGGTTAGACGAGGGTTATCCCGCAGCACTCTACGCCCTCTTGCGACGCAACGGGCGGCGCTACGGCGGCTACATCATCCACCTCGGCATCGTCGCGATCGCCCTCGGCGCGCTCGGCTCGCAGGTCTACCAGCAGGAGCGCCAGGTCACGCTGGCCCCCGGTCAGACGGCGCAGGTCGGCGCGTACACCGTCCGCCTCGACGAGCGCGTCGAATACACCGAGAACGACAGGCGGGTCGACGAGGCACGCCTGACGATCCTCTCCGGCGATCAGGTTATCGGCGAGATGCGCCCCAACAAATCGTTCTATCGCGGCTTCGAGAATCAGGCGACGACCAGCGTCGCGATTCGCACGACCGCGCGCGAAGATCTTTACATCGTCCTCAACACCTGGGATAGCCGCAGCGCGACGCTGCTGCTGGTGGTCAATCCGCTGGTCGTCTGGATCTGGATCGGCGGGTTGATCGTTCTTGTCGGCACCATCTTCACGATGTGGCCGCGCCCGGTGCCGGTCGCGGCGACGGCGGCTGCACCGGCGCGCGGCGGGGCGATGGCGTATGGCGACTGATCGACGGCAACGGCACTGTACCCTCGCACTCCTCTGCCTCCTGGCGATCCTCGCCCTCGCCTGGGCACCGGCGGCGCGCGCGGACGCGCTCGACGACCAGGTCCGCGCGATCGGCAAGGAGCTGCGCTGCCCGGTCTGCGCCGGGGAGACGGTCGCCGACTCCAACGCGGCGCTCGCGGTGCAGATGCGCGGCGTGATACGGCAGAAGCTAGAGGCGGGCGAAACGACTGATCAGATCAAGGCTTATTTCGTCGCGCGCTACGGCCCGGAGATCCTGCTGACCCCACAGACGAGCGGCTTCACGCTCGGCGTCTGGCTCATGCCGATCGTGGCGCTGCTCGTCGGCCTGGGGGTCGTCTTCGCGGTCCTGCGAAGTTGGTCGCGGCGCGGCGCGGATGCCGCGCCGTTGCCGCGCGCACCGGAGACGACCGCGCCGTCCCTCTCCGAGGGGGATGATGCGCGCCTCGAAGAAGAACTCGCGCGCCTTCGGCAGGGACGCACGGGCGAGGATCGGGTGGCCGGATGAGTGTCCCCGTCCTGATCGGCTTGTTGATCGCGATCGTGGCGGCGACCTACGTGGTCGCCCCGCTAATCTGGCCGCGCTCCTTCGGCGTGGATGCGCCCGTCCCCCCCGACGAAGCGCGCAGCCTGAGTACCCTGCGCGACGAGATCCTCGCTGCGATCGTCGATCTCGACTTCGAGCGGGCGGTCGGCAAGGCCGACGAGGAAGAGTATCAGGAGGAGCGCTTGGCGCTGAAACGGCGCGCGCTGACCGTTATTCGCGCGCTCGATGCGCGCGAGGGCGCGCGCACGGCGCTCGATGAGACGGTCGAGCGCGAGATCCGCGACGCCCGCGCCCGGCGGGTCGCGGCGAGTTCGGCCACGGTCAGCGAAGACGAGAACCCCGAATTGTACGATGAGGTCGAGCGACAGATTCGCGCTCTGCGGCGCGCGCGCGGCGCGGATGTCGCCCGCGCCGAATGATCGCCCCACACCAGCAGAGGAAAACCCTTATGCGTCCCCGACTCGAACTCCTCCCCCTGCTGCTCGGCGCGCTGCTCGCGGCGAGTCTGATCGTCACGCCCGGCGCACGCGCCGCCGACGGCCTCATCACCGGGCAGATCGTCGGACAGAATGGCGCGAAGGATGTCGGCGGCGCGGCGGTGACGCTGACGATCGGCACCGCCGCAGGCGGCACGCCGCAGCAACGGACCACGCAGGCCGGCGCGGACGGCTCCTTCCGCTTCGATGGCTTCACCTACGATGCGAGCGCCGTCTACCTCGTGCGCGTCGTCTACGACGGCGGCAGCTACTTCCGCGAGGTGGAATTCCCCACCGGCAGCGCGAGCGCCAACCTGGGCGTGATCGCCGTCTACCCCGGCGGGCGCGACGCGAGCGCGCTGACCGTCCCGCGCATGAACACGATCTTCTCCACCTTCGACCAGAATGGCGTCGCGCAGGCGATCGAGACCGGAGCCTTCAACAACGCCAGCGACCGCGCCTTCATCGGCACGGACAGCGCGACCGGGGGGCGCACGCTGCAATTCGGGCTGCCGCAGGGGGCGACGGGGGTCGAGCCGGCCCAGGGGTTGAACCGGAACACGTTGGTGACGCTCGGCGATCCGAACGCCTCCGGCTTCGCCTCGACCGAGGCAATCTTGCCCGGCGAGCAACAGTTCGCGTTCCTCTATCGGCTACAAACCCGCGCCGACACGCTGGAGCTGGATCGCGTCTTCCCCTACCCGCTCGGGCTCTATTCGCTCTACCTGCCGACGAGCGCGCGCCTCGCGAGCGGCGGGCAGGAGATCGGATTGCGCGACAGCGGCGAGCAGACGTTGCAGAACGGGCAGAAATTCCGCGTTTTCACCGCCAACAACATCCCGGCGGGCGGGCGACTGACGGCGCGCTTCACCGGCCTGCCCACCAGGGGCACGGAGGTGAACCCGCTGATCCCGGCGATGCTCGTCTTCACGCTGCTGGTGGCGGTCGGCCTGATCGTCGCATACGGGCGCAAGCGTGGCCCCTCGGTGACCGCCAGCGCGGCGCGGCGACAGATCAGGACGGTACCCGGCAACCCGGAGCGCGCACGGGCGGCAACCACGCCGACAGCGAGCGAGACCGCCGCCACACTCGCCCCAACGCCCGTACGCGCCATGACGCCCAGCCCGCCCGCCGAGGATCCGGTCACGCGCAAGGAGCGCCTGCTCCTCGAACTGGTCGAACTCGACGAGCGCCATGAGGCGGGCGAACTCTCCGCCGAGGAGTACCGCGCGCAGCGGCAGCGGCGCAAGGACGAACTGGTCGCCACCCTGCGCGTCCTGGAGACGACCGGCGCGGGTGCCCGACGCCCGTGAGCGTGCCCGCAGCGGAGCCATCGGGAGCGGATACCGCCGATGTCGCCATCGCGGCGCGCGGCATCCGCGTCGCCTTCGGCGCGACGATCGTCCTGCGCGGCATCGACCTGACCGTGCCGTGGGGGGCGCGGCTCGCCCTGCTCGGGTCGAACGGCGCGGGAAAGTCGAGCCTGCTGCGGATACTGGCGACGCTGGCCCGCCCCACCGCCGGGGCGGTGCGGATCGCGGAGCAGGACGCGCTCGCCGCGCCGCTCGCCGTGCGCCGCCTGATCGGCGTCGTCGCGCACCAGACCTATCTTTATGACGAGTTGACCGCGCGCGAGAATCTGCGCTTCTACGGCGCGCTCTACGATCTTCCCGCGCTCGACGCGCGGATCGCCGACCTCCTCGACCGCGTCGGTCTGACGGCGCAGCGCAACGTCCGCGCCGAGGGCCTCTCGCGCGGGCAGCAGCAGCGCCTCACCATCGCTCGCGCCCTCCTGCACGATCCGCCGATCCTGCTGCTGGACGAGCCCGACACCGGCCTCGACCTCGCCGCGTTCGGTCTGCTCGAAGCGTTGCTGCGCGCGGAGGAGCGGACAGTCCTGCTGACGACCCACAACCTCCGGCAGGCCGCGCGCCTCTGCGACCGCTACGCGATCCTCAACGGCGGGCGAATTGTCGCCAGCGCGCCGCTGGCGCACGGCGACGACGCGATGCTGGAGGACCACTATCGAGTCGCGACCGCCACGGCCACCGTCCCGCGTTCAGCCACGGCGACGGCGACGGATCATTCGGTGCCGTCCGACGAGCGCCACCGCCAGGAGCGCCGCCCCGACACTCGCCCCGACAAGCACGGCGAGGAGGGGCGGGGAGGGCGATGAGGCGGGCGGTGGCGCGGCCCCCGCGCCAAGTTGCGCGCGGAGCGTCGTCGCCAGCGGATCGTTCGGGGAGGTAACGGTCGAGAGGCGCAATCGGCCCTGCCCATCGTTCCGCGCGAAGATGAGCAGATCATCGCCGACGGCACGGGGCCACGGGCCGCACATGGGCACCGGCGCGCGGCCCGTGAAGACGCCGAGGGTGCTGGCGGGGCCGGTGTCGGTGGTGAGCGATGGGCCGACGATCGTCACCCGATCGACGGGTACGCCGCGCCAGGATGTAACGACCGCCAAGGTCAGTTGTTGATAGTAGCGCCCGTCTACGGCGACCGGGCGCGCGCCGACGACCGTACCGCGCACAATCAGGCCCGCCCGGTCGATGGTATCCTGCACCGCACGCGCCTGCTGGTCCGGTGGAGCTGGCAAGATCGAGCAGGCGGCGACGGATTGTGGGCTCGCACCCAGCGCCAGGATGCTGAGTGCGAGCAGAAACACGAGCCGCCGGCGCATGGGACACCTCCGCTGATTACGCCGATCGCGGCACATCGCCTAACGGGCATACCGTGACGGACAAAGGGATCGGGACCGTGGACGGCGCGCGGCGATACTGGCGCAAGGTGTGGGCGGTCGCGCGGAAGGATCTGCTGATCGAGTTGCGGAGCCGCGATGTGATCTCCTCGGCGATCGTCTTCACGCTGCTCGTCCTGCTGATCTTCAACTTCGCCCTCGATCTCACCGGCGACACGGTCCGCGCCGTCGCCCCCGGCATCCTCTGGGTCACGTTCATCTTCGCCGGGATGCTGACCCTCGGGCGGACCTTCGCGCGGGAGCGGGAGCGGGGGGCGCTGCAAGGGCTGTTGCTCGCGCCGCTCGACCGGGGGGGCCTGTTCATCGCCAAGCTGCTGGTCAACCTCCTCCTCCTCGGCATCGTCGAGGTCGTGGCGCTCCCGGCCTTCATCGCCCTCTACAACCTCAGCCCGCGCCCCGGGGAACTGCTGGCGGTCGTCGCGCTCGGCACGGTCGGCTTCGCCACGGTCGGCACCCTCTTCGCGGCGGTGGCGGCCAATACCCGCGCGCGCGAGGCGCTGCTCCCCCTGCTGCTCTTCCCGGTCCTGGTGCCGGTGATCATCGGCGCGGTCAAGGCCACCGGGGAGACGCTGCCCGGCGTCGCCCCCGGCGGTCCGCCCTGGCTCGGGCTGCTGCTCGCCTTCGACGCCCTCTTCCTCGCGCTCGGCTACGCGCTCTTCGAGTACGTCATCGAGGAGTAATGCGCGGCACAGGCAAAAGTTTTCGTCGTACCCGCTCTCGCTTGCAATCGTCAGTTTCATGCCCAATAATCGGGCGAGTGGGCGTAGTGGACGAAGTGGGCCAGTGGGCCGGTGGTGCAGTAGGGACGAGGCAAATGCCCTACTGACCGCCGCCTGTCGGCTTTCTCTTCGCTCACTCGAACCACTCGCCCACTACGCCCACTCAACACGGAGGTTGCCTTGCGCGAGCGACAGCCCCTCTACCGTCTTACGATCAAGGAGATGCCCTCCGACGAGCGCCCGCAGGAGAAGCTGAAGTTGCGCGGCGCGGCGAGCCTCTCCAACGGCGAACTGCTGGCGATCCTGCTCCGTACCGGCCTGCCGGGCGAGACGGTGGTGGACGTGGCGCAGCGCCTGCTCGCCACGCACGGGGGGCTGCTCGGCCTCAGCCGCGTCGATTATGCCGACCTCTGCAAGGAGCGCGGCCTCGGCGAGGTGAAAGCGGCCAAGCTGAAGGCGGCGGTCGAACTCGCGCGGCGCCTCCAGGTAGAGCGCCCGGACGAGCGCGCGCGCGTCAGCTCGCCGGAGGACATCGCCGCGCTCGTCTCCTCGGAGATGGCCGCGCTCGATCAGGAAGAGTTGCGCGTCATCCTGCTGAACACCAAGAACGAGGTCCTGCGGATCGTCACCGTCTATCGCGGCTCGGTCAACGCCGCGCAGATTCGCGTCGCGGAGATCTTCAAGGAGGCGATCCGCCACAACGCGCCCTCACTCGTCATCATCCACAATCACCCCTCGGGCGACCCCACCCCTTCGGGCGACGACATCGCGGTGACGCGCGAGTTGGTGCAGGCCGGGCGGCTG
>JAABUT010003009.1_pt1 | contig 15146 bp, 13 predicted proteins | sample 5559281 | NCBI WGS metagenome assembly JAABUT01 (sample SAMN10711880, study PRJNA513359) | rock metagenome | isolation source: Antarctica rocks | place: Antarctica: Victoria Land, Ricker Hills nord | collected 2016-01-04 | reverse complement strand
GTGGAATAGGGCACTGCACGGATATCTGTCGCGTACTTTGCCATAGCACGGGAGGCCGAGGCGGATAAGCTAGGACTCGTCCGCTTCTCTCCGACAGGCTGCTAGACATTATGATACTCCTTGCACAGCGAGCACGGCCCCGTCCCGATCGACGGCACGCCGGAGGGGGCGCCGCGCGCCCTCGATGGACATGGAAACCTCGTCGAGGTGCCACTCGCCGCCCGGCCGTGGCCGCCGACGGCGTGGCGCAGTCGCGCAGTCCTGGCCGAACGTGCGGCATTACTGGCGCACCGTCTCGTGGGGGACGGTGACGCCGCGCTCGGCCAGCAGCTCCTCCACGTCGCGGTAGCCGAGGGCGAAGCGGGAGTACGGCCACACGGCGTGCGCGATGATCTCGGGCGGGAACCGGTGGCGCGCGTGGCCGGGGCAACGCGTCTCTTCCTTCGTGCCCGGGGTGGCGCACAGCCGGCGTCCCCGGCACGATCGGTTCGCTTGACCGTGCCCGCATGGCGACCATGTGGGTTCGGTGGCGGTGCGGCGGGTGGTCAGCGACTGACCGCCTTCCAATTCACCTGACAGAACCCCGCTCCGACCCCGCCGCTACCTCGACTCGACCTGGCCCACCGGGTCCGGGCTGCTCTCCAGGGCGACCATTGCGTCGGCCCAGGCGGTGTCACCAGGGTAGAGCTGCGACCGGAGGTAGGCCCAGATGAGGGCACGGAGGGCGGCGACGCGCTCGGGATCCTCATCGGTGCATTCGGAAGCGTCGTATCCGGAGATGCCACCGAACATATGCTCGGCGCCGTAGACGGTCAGCAGGGTCTTGTTGCCGCCCGGACTCTTCGTGTAGGCGTCCGAGCGGTAGCTCAGCCGGGTGGAGAAGTTCGGGTTCAGATCCTTGTCACCCGCCAGCACCAGCGCCTTTCCGGTCATCTTCGAAAAGTCGGTCCACAGGTTTGCCGGGTAGTTCTGCCTCACCCAGTCGCCGAGGTGCTCGTCGGCGACGCCGGGCGCGGCGATGATGACGCCGACTTTGATGCGGGGGTCGGAGAGATCCTTCTCGCGGGGGTCGTCGGGATCCTGGACCTGCATGCCGAGCAGGAGGCTGACGGTGTGGCCACCGAGGGAGTGGCCGACAGCGGCGATCCGGTCGCGATCCATCCGCCCGGTCGGGCCGGGCACGGCGGCCTCGATCGCGTCGAGGTGGTCCAGCACGTGGTGCATGTCCAAGGCGCGGTCGCGCCAGAAGATCGACGCGTCGGGGAGGTCGGTGTCGCGCAGGCCAAGGCCAGTGGCGTCGAGGTGGGTGACCTGGATGACCACGAAGCCATGACCAGCCCAGAAGTCAACCAGCGGGCCGTAGCCGCGGATGGAGGACAGGAAGTTCGTCATGCCGTGCCCGTGGGACAGCACGATGACCGGCAGGTTCGTCCCGGTAGCGGGCAGCGACACCTTGATCTCGATCGGCACCGGCCGGCCGGGCTTGTCGAGGCTGATCGGGCTGTAGCTCGCAACGAGGTTCGGCTCGTTGACCGGGATGCCCCCGGTCTCGGTGAAGGGTGTGCTCATAGCAGTTCTCCTTTCGTGACAGTCCGCTCCGGCCTATGCGACCGCCTCGGGCGTTCAATGCGTGGTGTGTTGGCTTGCCCCGCCGCACGTTGGGGGCGAGACCAGGCAGCCCGGTGTTGGCCTGGGGTCAAGCCAGGCGACCGCCGCGTCGCGCGCCGTGACTCAGCGGAACGCGTCGATGTGGCGCTCGCACCAGGCGCGGAAGGTCCGCGGCGCGACGCCGGTGAGGTTCGCGATGTCGTCGGCGATCACCCCGGCCCGGCCCGCGCGGAACAGCTCGTTGAGGTTTTGCAGGGCTGCGGCGCGCGGGGCCGGGGTGCCGCGCGCGACGCTGTCCCGCGCGAACTGCTCGGGGGTGACGTCGACGAAGTCGATGGTGCGCCCGAGGACCTCGGCGAGGATCGCGACCTGCTCGCGCGAGGTGAGCGCCTCCGGCCCGTTGAGGATGTAGCCGTGGCCGACGTGGCCGTCCTGCGTCAGGACGCGCGCGGCGACGCGCGCGATGTCCGCGGGATCGACGACGGGGATGCGGCCCGGGCCGGTCGGATCGACGACGCGGCCCTCGCCCCGGATCCCGTCCGCCCACGCCAGCGCGTTCGACATGAGCTGGTTCGGCCGCAGGTAGGTGGCGTCGAGCCCCGACGCGCGCAGCAGCTCCTCGCGGGCGGCGAGCGTCTCGCCGAGCGTGGGCAGCGGCCTGAGGCGGGCGCCGATGGAGGAGAGCAGCACGATCCGGCGCACCCCGGCGGGGCGCGCGGCGTCGATCATGATCTGGGTCTGCGTGGTGTCGGCGCCGGCGTGCAGGAGGAACACGCCGTCGACGCCGCGGAGGGCCGCGGCGACGCTGGCGGCGTCGTCGAGATCCCCGACGGCGATGTCGATCCCCGCGGGGAGGGATTCGGCGCGGGAGGCGTCGCGGACGAGGGCGCGGACGTCGTGGCCTGCCTCGTGCAGTTGCTCGACGACGCTGCGGCCGATGTTGCCGGTGGCTCCGGTGATGAGGTACATGGTCGATCCTTTCGCTGATTCGTTCGAGATCGGTCGGGTTACCAGGGCAGGGTGCCGTCGCGGTCGCGGTAGGTGCCGGTCGGGGTGCCGGTGCCGCCGAGGGCGAGGGCGACGATGGCGTCGGTGCCGTCTTCGACCGAGTGGCCCTGCCCGCCGCTGAGGTCGGTGGCGGTCAGTCCGGGGTCGGCGGCGTTGATGCGGATGCCGGGCAGGAGCCGCGCGTAGCGGACGGTCAGCATGTTGACCGCCGCCTTGGCCGCGCTGTAGAGCGGCGTGCCGGCGCGCGACTCGATCCGGCTCGGGTCGTGGAACAGCGCGAACGAACCGAGCCCGCTGCTCACGTTGACGATGCGCGGGTCCGCAGCCCGCTCGAGGAGCGGGAGGAAGGCGTGGATCACCCTGACGTAGCCGACCACGTTCGTCAGCAGCACCGTGGCCGCGTCGTCGCCGGTGTAGTCGCGAACATCGCGCCGGGGGCCGGTGATGCCGGCGTTATTGACCAGCACGTCGAGATGGCCCGCTTCTCGCTCGACGATGTCGGCGGCCTGCCGAACCGAGTCGTCGGACGTGACGTCGAGTTGGACGAAGCGGGCACCGACCGCCTCGGCAGCGGCACGACCGCGCCCCGCGTCGCGCGCGGTCGAGATACACGCGGTGCCCGGCACCGACGAGTCGGCGTGCCGTCTCCAGGCCGATCCCCTTGTTGGCGCCGGTGACCAGGCTCACCGGCATGCCGTCGGGAGGTGTCATCATCGTTGCCGCCTTTCGCTGGCGCAGGTTTCAACGCTCACGCGGCGCTTGGGGCCAACCGCCGGGTCACGGGGCGCCCTTCAGCCCCCGCCGCGGCCTTGCCGGAGCAGATCGGGTTCCGGGGCGAGGTGCATCCCGATCTCCCGGAAGAGGGCCATGGCGTTGTCCATGCCCCCCGGTATGGCCGGGCGATCGGGCGGCGGGATCGTGCGGGCCCGGGCGCGCTCGCCGAGTTCCGTGATCGTCCGCTCGAAGCCGGCCGGGGTGTAGGAGTTCAGGAGGGTCGCCGTCGCCGAGTCCACCCGGAAGGAGTGGACCGTGCCGCGCGGGATCAGGACGAACGACCCCGGCCCGGCCCGCAACTCCCGGCCGCCGGCGCGATAGGTGATCGCGCCATCGATGATGAAGAACTGCTCGTCCTGGTCGTGGTGGTGCGGCCCGGGGCCGGAGCCCTGCGGGCAGAGCTCCCACATCAGGGAGTAGCCGCCCCCGGTCTGCTCGCCGGTGGCGAGCATCACCCACAGGATGCCGACCATCCAGTAGGCGTCCCCCTGCTCGACGGTGGCGAGATATGGTGTCGCCCTCGCTCCCTCGCTCATCGGCCCGTTCCTCCTTCCTTATCCCGCCGTACCATGCCCCGCGCGCTCCGCGACGGCGGTGGCCTAGCCCATGCCGCTGACCTTGTCGGCCTCGATGGTGACGATCACGCGCACCTGGTCGTGGCCCCCGAACCAGGGGTAGGGCGTGCCGAGGTATTTCTGCGCGAGCTTCTCGATGTGCTCGGCACCGCCCTCGGCGGTGACGTCGACCACCCGGCCCCGCACCTGGAAGTAGCGCTGGGAGTTGTCGGGGTCGGCGACGGCCACGGCGACGCGCGGGTCGCGCTCGATGTTCCGCACCTTCAGGAAGCCCTGCACGCTGTTGATGAGGATGCGCTCGCCGTCGGTGTCGACCCAGGTCTGGGTGAGCTGGGGCGAGCCGTCCGGCATCGTGGTGGCGATGTAGCAGGTGCTCGGGCGGCGCAGCAATTCCAGCAGATCGTGGGATAGTTCCATGGGCGTCCTCCGGTGCTGCGCGTCTGACGTTGCCAATCGTGGGTCGTCGGCGGGCGGTCAGGCGGCCTGCTCCGCCGGGAGCCGCGCCAGCGTCACCGGCGCGATGTCGGGGTAGCGGTCGTTCTGCAGGTCGTCGAGCGCGGTCTGGCCCGTCAGCATGTAGAGCTGGTAGGTGCCGTACATCGCGGCCGTCGCCTCGCCGGCCGCGCGTCGGTCGGCGATCCAGGCCCGCAGGTCGCCCGTCGTGCCGCGGCTGCGCCGCGCATACCGGCGGCCGCGCCCGCGCTCGACGGCGGACACGATGTCGCCGAACGACAGCTGCTGACCCGCGATGGTGAACTTGCCGGACGGGATGGACGGGTCCACCGCAACCCGCGCGGTATAGCGCGCCGTGTCATCGACCGTGGTGGCGTCGAAGCGCTCCTCGCCGGTACCCCAGAAGGTCGCGATGTCGGCCTCGTCGTCGAACTCGACGATCCCCGCGCCGGTGGCGAGCGTGTCGAGGAAGGCCCCGTTGAGGACGTGGATGTGCTCGAGTCCCAGCGCGGCGATCGCCGCGTTGGCCTCGCGCCGCAGATCGAAGGGCGGGAGTTCGCCGGGCGGCGCCTTGAAGAGGTCGAGCGCGAAGTCCGAGGGCAGGATGCGGCGGACCCCGTTGGCCGCAGCGGCGCGGGCCAGCGCGAGCTGCCCGTCCACGATGGCCTCGCGCCCGCCCTGCAGCGCCGAGACCACGACGTCGACGCCGCGGGTGGCGCGGGCGAGGCTGGCGGGGTCGGCGACGTCGCCCGCGACGACCTCGGCGCCACGCCCCGCGAGCCGGTCGAGTTCGGCGCGCTTGCCGGGCTCGCCGAGGGCCGCCGGGCGGACGAGCAGCCGCAGGGCGACCCCCGCGGTCGCGAGCAGATGGTGCGCGATGCGCCCGCCGAGCATCCCCGTGGCCCCGGCGAGCAGTACGGTGGTCGACCTCATGGCTTCCTCCTTGCCCGAAAACGGAAATCCGTTTCAACTTCCAAAGGGGACTATAGCACAAAGTGGAATATTTATTCAACTTAGTAGGGAACTTTCCACTTCTTGTGGTAGAATGGGGCCATGATAGAGAACCTCCCGCCGTCCGCTCGCCCTCCCTTGCGCCGCGACGCCGAGCGTAACCGCCGGCGGATCCTCGCGGCGACCCGCAAGCTGATCGCCGAGCGCGGGCTGGGCGTGGGATACGAGGAGATCGCCCGGGAGGCCGAGGTCGGGGTCGGCACCGTGTACCGCCGCTTCCCCACACGCGACGGGCTCTTCCACGAGCTGTTCCACGACCGGGTCGACGCCGTCGTCGAGATCGCCGAGGAGGCACTCGCGGTCGCGGACCCGTGGGAAGGGCTGTGCCAGTTCCTGCGGGGCGAACTCGAGCTGCAGTCGTCGGACCGCGGGTTGCGGGAGTTCATGCTCGGCCAGGCCGACAGCGCCGAGCGGCGGCGACGCTCCGGGGAGCGGATCGAGCCGCTCGTCGCGGCGCTCGTCGAGCGGGCCAGGGCGGGCGGGCACCTGCGCGCGGACGTCGGGCCGGGAGATCTCGAGATCATCCTGGGGATGCTCGGCAACCTCCTGGATGCGTCGATCCACCTGGAACCCGACCTGTGGCGACGCTACCTCGCGATCGTCCTCGCCGGGATCCGGCGCGAGGAGCGCCACGACGCGCTCCCGGGCCGGCCGCCCGCCCGACCCGCGCTCGGGCGGATCCTCGCCGGCTGGGTCCCGCCGCGCCGGGGCAGGGGCTGAACGCGGGACCCCGCCCCCCGCCCGCATCGGGGTCCAGGGGTGTCGCGGGGGATCGCGACGCCGGACCCGGCCGCGCCGGTGACCGACCGTTCGCCGTCGGACACTGTCGGGTCGGACACGAAGCGGCCTGCTGGCCCGCGATAGTTGGAGCGGCGGACGCGACCCGCGTATGCCCCGGCGCGTAGCGCGGCGGGACGTCGCGAGGACGAAGCAGGCCCGCGCGCTGTCCCGGTCACGGTGCGCGCGCAACCGCACGTCCATGACCTGCCCGTGCTCGTCGATCGCCCGGTAGAGATACGCCCGCCGCCCGCCGCCCCGGATGTGGGTTTCGTCGCACCACCGGCGTGGGGGCGGGGGGGGGGGGGGGCGGGCGCTCGCCCGGCGACCGTTCCGGGCGAGCGCGCCTCGGACGACGGCAACCGGAGGAGGACCGTCCGGGCCGGGACGTCGACGCCGCGCTCCGCCGACAGGTCGCGCACGTCGGCCGCCGAGAGCCGGGAGCGCAGGTACCGGCGCACCGCCGCGACGATGACCTCGCGTGGACAGCGACGGCCCGCGAAGGGCGCGCCCGTGCGCGCGACGAAGGTGCGGCGACAGGCGCGGCGGCGGTAGCGCTGCGTCTCGCCGGCGCGGCCATCCCGTCTCACCCCGGCCCCGGCGCGGCGCGGGCACGGCGGCAGGCCCCTCCCCCTGCAAACAGCCCCGGTGTGCCAGCGTCGGGAGGGGCGCACGCGTCGGCTTCGCGGTCTCCGTGGACGTCCGCAACGCCCAGGCCCGCCCTTGCGCCCCGAGGGGACGGTCGAAGCACCGCTCAGCCCTGCGTCCGCAACTCCTCGATATCCAGGTCGCGCTCGACGCGGCGCAGCGCCTCGTCGCCGATGCGCCCCTCGTCGCGCAGCCGGATCACCACCTCGCGCTCGGCGCGCAGCACCTCGTGCTGCAGGCGCTGGAAGCCCTCCAGCATCCGGCGGTGCTCCTCCCGGTGGTCGCGCCCGTCGGGGTGCGCGTGGCCGTCGCCGCCGTTCGGGCCGTGCTCGTGGTCGGGCCGCCCGAAGCGCGCGCCGAGCAGGTGGGCGCGCTTGGCGTAGTAGCCGCGCAGGTAGGCAACCGCGCCGTCCTGGGCCCACCCGTCCCGCGCCGCCTCGTCCAGCCGTGCCAGCGCCGCCGCGATCCCCCGCGCCCGCGCCTCGGCCTCCTCCGCCGCCGCGCCGCCGTCCGCCTCGACGCCCAGTCGGCGGATCAGCGGGGCCAGCGTCAGGCCCTGCCCCACCAGCGTGACCAGGATCACACAGAAGGTCAGGAAGAGGATCAGGTCGCGCGCCGGGAACGGCGCGCCCCCCGCGACCTCCAGCGGCAGCGCCAGCGCCGCCGCCAGCGAGACGACCCCGCGCAGCCCCGTGTAGGCCACGATGGTCACGTTGCGCCAGGAGGGGGTGGGGTTGCGCTCGCGGATGCGGCGGGACAGGATCCGGGGCAGGTAGGTGGCCGGGAAGAACCAGGCGATGCGGACGAGGATCACCGTCAGGCTGACGACCGCGCCCTGCCAGAGGAGGGCCGCGAACGGGCGCTCCGACAACGCTTCGAGGACGCGCGGCAGTTGCAGCCCGATCAGGATGAAGATCAGCCCGTTGATCAGGAAGATCGCCAGGTCCCAGACGGCGTTGGCGCGCAGCCGCGCGTCCGCCGAGAAGAGGCGCGCGCTCCGCCGCGAGACGTAGAGCCCCGCCGCGACCACCGCCAGCACGCCCGAGACGCGGGCCGTCTCCGCCACCAGATAGGCCGCCATCGGTGCCAGGAACGACAGGGTGATCTCGATCGGCGGGTCGTCGAGGCGGCGCTCGATCCAGACCACCAGCCAGCCGAGCGCCAGCCCGACCGCCACCCCGCCGACGCTGACGAACGCCAGCCGGATCGCGGCCTCCCCGAGCGAGAAGGTGCCGGTGACGGTCGCCGCCACCGCGAAGCGCAGCGCGACCAGCGCCGCGGCGTCGTTGATCAGGCTCTCGCCCTCCAGCACCGTCACGATCCGCCGCGGGACGCCGAGCCGCTGGACCACCGCGGTCGCCGCCGCGGCGTCGGGCGGCGAGACGATCGCGCCGAGCACGAAGGCCGCCGCCCAGGGCAGGCCGGGGACGATCGCGCGCGCGACGGCGGCGACGGCGACGGTGGTGGCGAAGACCAGCCCGAACGAGAGCAGCGCGATCGGGCGCAGGTTCGCCCGGAAGTCGCGCCAGGAGGTGAACCAGGCCGCCCCGTAGAGGATCGGCGGCAGGAAGAGCAGGAAGACCAGGTCGGGCTCCAGCGCGACCCGCGGCAGCCCCGGCACGAACCCCAGCACCAGCCCGCCCAGCACCAGCAGGATCGGGTAGGGGATCTGCAGCCGCCGCGCCAGCGCCGCCAGCGCCGCCACCGCCAGCAGGAGGAGCAGGAGCAGCTCGATCGTCCGCGCCGCGTCGCTATGCATCGTCGCCGCCCCGTGAAGTCACGCCGCCGGCACCACTACCATCGGCTATCCCCTCAGGATAGACCATCCTCGTCGCCGGGGCGAGCCGCGCGGCCGCCTGCAGCACCCGGTCGTCTCTCCCGCTGGCCTATCCCGCCGCTCGGACGAGCACCGGCGAAGCGCGGCGCGCCGACCGGCGCACACCCCCCCGCGCGACCGTGGCGGCCCCGCAGTCGCACCCGCGAAACCTGGCGTTCGTGCGCGGGCTCGGCGTGGACTCGGCGCTCGACTACACCGAGACGGTCCCGGCGCAGTTGGGCCGGTACGACGTCATCGTCGACATCGTCGGCTCGGATATAGGTGCCTACCGGCGACACCTGACGGCGCGCGGGCGGATGGTCGCGGTCACCCTCGACCCGCCCCTGCGCGCCCTCGGCACGGTCCTCGCCTCGATGCGTTTCGGCGCGCAGGAGATCCGCTTCTTTAACGGGGACCCGCAGCGCGCCTTGCTCGCGGACCTCGCCAGCTACGTCGAGCGCGGGGCGCTGCGCGCGGTCACCGACAGCGTCTATCCGCTCGAGGAGATCGTCGCCGTCCACCGCGCAGCGCAGCGCAGGGGCGGTCGCGGGAAACGCGTCATCGCGCTCCGGTGATCGGCGGTGCGACCGTCGGTGCCCCGCCGACCGTGGCACCGCGCCGGAGGAGGGCGAGGCCGGGGCCGAGCAATGCCAGGCGGCGATAACAGGCCGGACGGGCGAGAGTGTACCGGGAGCGGGTTCCGCCCCTGACGCCGATGGCCGAAAACGCCCAATGGCGATACATCGTCTGATGGTCGATCGAACGCCGAACAATACCCGGCCCGCACGGTCGCCTGGAGGCGCTCCTGCTCGAGTACGTGCACCGGCCGGCCCATGCTGGGCCGGCGCGGGACAAGGACAAGCGCCGCGAGCGGCGTGGGTGTATGGCGTCAGTGGGTGGCGAGTCGGGTACCGCGACGCCACACGGCCCGGATGGCCAGGGTGTCAGCGATGTCGGTCGTCGGGTCGCCGTCAACCAGCAGCAGATCGGCGCGGGCACCGGGGGCGATGCGGCCGCGGTCGGCGAGCCCGAAGCGCCGTGCCGGGACGGCGGTGGCCGCGCGGAGCGCCTCGGCTGGCGTCAGCCCGGCAGCGACGAGCAGGCGCAGCTCGTGATGCACGCTAACGCCGTGGGCGAGGCCGCCGAGGTGGGGGAAGGGGAAGGGGGACACGTCGGTGCCGGCCAGGAGGTCCACACCGGCCCGGTGGAGGGCGACAACGGTGGCGAACACGTCGTCCAGGCGGCCCTGCGGGTAGGTGTTGAAGCTGCTGGACAGTGTGTCGAGCCACGCCTCGCTCAGCCGGGAACGCACGCGCTCGTCCGCGGCCAGGGTTGCGCCGGTGATGCCCATGATGGAGGAGTTCAGGCAGAGGCAGGGGGTGACGAACGCGCCGGAAGCCGCGATCGCGGCGACGAGCTCGGACGTGTGGGGACGGTCGAGAAAGACGTGCGCGAGCCCATCCACCCCCGCCGCGAGAGCCTGCAAGGTGGCCTGCGCGGTGAGGACGTGGGCGATGACCAGCTTGCCGTGGCGGTGCCCCTCGCGCACTGCGGCGGCGAGTGTCGCGTTGCTGAGCAGGGGCAGTCCCGGATGGCCGAGCACGCTCCCTTCCTCGATCATGACCTTGATGTAGTCGGCATCCTCGGCGACGCGAGCGGCGACGAAGGCGGCGGCCTCGTCCGGGGTGGAGGCGGACGGCATCTCGAAATCGTGGGCGTGCCCGTCGCCGACGCCACCGGGATGGGGGGCATCCCAGGCATGCTCGACATCCGCCATGAGTTCGCTCGGGTGGCCGCCCGGAGCGGAGATGGCCGGCCCCGCGGAGCGGAGGTCCGCGATGTCGTCGCGCGCGGCGACCTCCTGGCGCTCCTGGCGCGTCCAGTAGCCCATCATCTCCAGCTCGGTGGTGATGCCGAACGCCAGCGCGTCGCGCAGGCCGTCCACCGAGGTGTGCGTGTGGGCGTCGATGAGGCCCGGCAGCAACGTCGCGCCGTGGGCGTCGACAACCGTGCTCCCGCTCGGCACCGGGCCACCGACAGCGCCGACGTGCGCCCCGTCGATGACGACGGTGTGCTCATCAAGCAGGCGCTCCCCATCGAAGACGCGCGCGTTGGTGATGGTAGTCGTCATGCTCGCCCCCCTTCTCCCGCACGCCCGGCCGGGATGTCTCCAACCGGGCGACTACTATATGCTATTTAGCATATAAGTGTATAATAACATATATCTGCGCGACGACACAATGGGGTATACTTAGTGCATGATGAGTGACAAGAGCGCCGCAGATAACGCCGATGCCCTGCTCGATGCCGTCGGCACGGCATTCTCGCGCCTGCGTCGGCGCACGGCGCAGGTGAATGTCGATCCGCCGGTGTCCCGGAAAGATCTGACCCGGAACTTGGTCCTCAACATCGTGGACGAGGCGGATGGCGAGATGACGGTCGGCGGCCTTGCCGATCAATTGGCGGTCGATAACTCCGTCGCGAGCCGGATGGTTTCCGATTGCATCTCCGCCGGGTATCTGGCGCGGATGGCTTCGCAGCGAGACGGCCGACGGACGGTCCTGCAGCTCACCCCGGCGGGCCTTGCCCTGCGCGACCGCTTTCGCAGCCAAAACCGCCAGGCGTTCGAGTACATCACCAGGGACTGGCCCGCGCATGAACGCTACGAGCTCGCCCGCCTGTTGCTCAAGTACACCGAGGCCACCGACAAGCTGGGCACCCGCGACATCCCGTAGCAGCACGGCAACCGCCCCGACGGCTCGCGCTCGTCCAGCCGTCGCGGCGCGGCAATGCAGGGGGGGTCGCAATAACGGGCGGATACGACATAGGACTTACGCGGTTGGCGGTGGTCGGCTAGGCTTGGCCCATGAATGCGCCGAAATGCCAGCCCGAGGACTATATCGATTTCCTGGTGGCGAGCCCGCGCGCAGCCGGCGCGGGCTGACCCGCCGGCGCACGGCGCGCTCACGCGCCTGCTGCACCGGCCGGAGCCCGAGCCCGCCACGCTGTGGGGCGAGGCCGCCGCGCGGGTGCGGCGCGAGGGCGGCGTGCTGGTGCTCGACGACAGCACGCTCGACAAGCCCTACGCCCGCAAGATGGGGGTGCTGACGCGGCACGGGTCGGGCGAGCACCGCCGGGTGGTGCAGGAGCTCAACCTGCTGACCCTGCGGTGGACCGACGACGAGGCGCTGATCCCGTGCGACGACCGCCCCTATGAGGGGGCCGCCGACGGGCTGAGCAAGCACGCCCACTTCCGGGCCATGCTGGCGACGGCGCGGGGGCGCGGCTTCGCGCCGGAGTGCGTCGTCTTCGGCAGCTGGTACGCCAGCCTGGCGAACCTGAAGGCCGCCCGCGGCCACGGCTGGCGCTGGGCGACGCGGCCGAAGGCGAACCGGCTGGTGAACCCCGACGGCACCGGCAATCGCCCGCTCGCCGACTGCGCGCTCGACGAGGCGGGCACCCGCGTGCATCCGCAAGGCTACGGCGTCGTGCTGGTGTTCCTGATCGCCCTCCCGGACGGGGGCAGGGAATATTGGGCGACGAGCGACCGCGGGATGGGCGAGTTGACGCGCCGGAAGTATGCCGAGTTCGCCTGGGGCATCGCGGCCTACCATCGCGGCCTCAGGCAGCACTGCGGCGTCGAGCGCGCCGAGGTGCGGGCGGCCAGGGCGCAGCGCAACCACATCACCTGCGCCCTGTGCGCCTTCCTGCGCCTCGAACACCACCGCGTCGTCACCGGCCAACCGGCTGGTGGGAGGCCAAGACAGCTATCATCCGCGAGGCCATCCGGCAGTACCTGGCCCATCCCCGCTACACCCTCGCCTCCACAACGCAGGCAACTGCGTAAGTTCTAACGGTTTTCACGGCGGCGTGGTTTCGCGGAGTTTCCGACTACTTTCCAGGCGATTTTCGCGAATTGCGGCGAATACCCCTGGACTTTTCGGCGAGTTTTGCTATACTTCTCTCCGTTGCGGCGTCAGCGTGTCGCCAGGATCAGGAGGATCAGCAGGGAAGCAGCGACACACCGGCGATGCGGGAAATGACGTTTTCCGCATGGGGATGCCGAAAACACGCGGGCCGCTAGCTCAATTGGCAGAGCAGCTGACTCTTAATCAGCGGGTTCACAGTTCAAGTCTGTGGCGGCTCACCACAAATTTCCCAGCAATGGCAAGGAAAACCGAAGGGCGGGGGTAACGCTACCCCCGCCCTTCGGCGTCCTGGTGAGTAGTAGGCGCGGAATCCCTTCCGCGCCCGCCCTTAACCGCGTAGGGCGCGGTAACTCCGTCTAGCGCGCCGCTGAAGCCTATGAAGCGCCCGGTTGGCCCAGCCCGTTCGGTGTGATGGCCTCGCACGAATGGCCTCGGCGATCAGCGAGAGGACGGGTGTCCTGGCCGTTTAGTCCACCCACCCTCAGTTCTTGGCACTCTCATAGCCGAACTGCCAGACGAACAGGCGGGATAGAGTAAACGGCCAGGACAGGGCTCCGGAGGGCTCGGATCGTCACCCCGCCGGTGAGGGCCGGAGGTTTCTGTGCGCTTCCGACCCACGTCAATTGGTGGCGAGGCCGGTGACGGCCTCAGTCAGCGCACGCAGGGTCCCTTCGTCGATCGCGCCGTTCGCAACATGGGTATGGGCGTCCGTCGGGCGAGCGCGCCGCAACGAGGTGCTATCGGGTTGTGCGGTGATGAAAAAGCTGAGGATCGGCGTGGGAGAACACGAGCCGGGAAGTGGACACACGGGAATCTATCGCGTCAGCGGGGTGGCTGTCAGCGCATCCCACGGGCGCAGGGGAGGCGGGGTCGGCTAGCGACCCAAGGTCGCAGAGATGGCTGCGGAGGTTACGTGGGCAGGCGAGCGCCCGGCAGATCAGGCGTGCCCCGGCGCAGGTCGTGCCGCCCTGCAACGGGCGCTGTCGGCCCAAGCGATGCTGGTGATCCCGCGCGAGCCGCCGCTGCACCAAGCTCTCGCAGGGCTTGCGGCCTCTGTCGCTGGCGCTCGCCGCCCCGGCCGCCGCCCTGCTCGGCGTCGGACCGCTCCTCGTGCTCTGCGGCGTGATCTCCGCCATCGGCGGGCGGGCAGGACAGCGCCTCCCCGGCCTCCCGGCACTCCGGCTTACCACAGTCGATGCGGATGCGCAGGGTACATCCTGATCGGGCACGGTGCGCATTCCCGGACGCGCGGGTGACGGAGGCAGTGCTTGCGACACCTTGACCCGGTGAGGGTGGGCGTATCATCGGGGTGCGGCGATCTTGTTTGATGTGCACTTGCCCATTTGTGGTTTTGTGGTCTTCTCGTTGTAGTACGCCGTCCTCGTGCTATTGCAGAGGGAGGGGTCACCGCCACCTACCAGGGCACGATCCCGGCGCGATCGTTGAAGGTGCCCGTCGGGCCGTCCGGGCCGATGGTGGCGAGCCGCACGATGGCGTCGGTCCCCTCCGCGACCGTCTGGTGCCCCCGGTGATTGTTGAGGTCGGTCGAAGTGGGGCCGGGGTCCACGGCGTTGATGCGCAGGTCGGGGAAACCCCGCGCGTATTGCAGCGTCAGCATGGACACGGCGGCCTTCGACGCGCCGTAGGCCAGCGCCGGGAACCGCGACTCGATGCGCGCGGGATCGGTCACCATCCCGAACGAGCCGATCCCGCTGCTCACGTTGACGATGACGCCCGCCGCCGCGGCGCGCAGGAGCGGCAGGAACCGGCGGGTCATGCGCACGATGCCGAAGACGTTCGTCTCGAAGATATGCCGCATGTCGTCCGCCGACGTGCCCTCGATCGTCAGGCCCAGGCCGGCGATCCCGGCGTTGTTGATGAGCACGTCGAGGTGGCCCTCCCGCGCGGTCAGTGTGGCGGCGGCGGCATCGACCGAGGCGTCGTCCGTGACGTCGAGCGGCAGGAACCGCGCCCCGAGTTCCTCGGCCGCGGCCTGGCCACGCTCGGGATCGCGCGCGCCGATGTAGACGGTGTGCCCGAGGGCGAGCAGGCGGCGGGCCGCCTCGCGCCCGAGCCCCTTGTTGCCGCCGGTGATGAGGGTGATCGGTATACTCGCTCCTCCTTGTTACCCCGCCGAATCACGGGTGCTGCCCGGTAGTGTGGCACGGTTTGGGGGCGAAGAACAGGGGTAAGCCGCGCGCATCGTCATACTACGCGCCCACGAGTTCGGGTCCGTCGTCGCCCCAGCCGTCGAATATCTGCTGCACGAAGGGTTCTGTTGGGTTGTGCAGTGATGGATCGCCGGGCCGAAGAAGGCGTAATCTAGATTCACAAGTGCAAGCCTGATTATGGGTGTCTCGACTACCTTTGACACCTGAAAATCCACGGATCTCGCGTCGATTCGACACCAGGCGTACCGTCACCGCACAACCCAACAGAACCTGATCAGTTACCCTGACAAGCGCCATGGCCGCGGGGCCATGCAGGCGTATGAAAATGGGGGATACTGGACGCGGCCGGGGCGAGGTCGTTCGGTATTGCGGTGCC
>JAABUT010003006.1_pt1 | contig 15151 bp, 12 predicted proteins | sample 5559281 | NCBI WGS metagenome assembly JAABUT01 (sample SAMN10711880, study PRJNA513359) | rock metagenome | isolation source: Antarctica rocks | place: Antarctica: Victoria Land, Ricker Hills nord | collected 2016-01-04 | reverse complement strand
AATTGCTGGTGCTGGCGAACCTCTCCGGCGAGCCGGCCGATTCCGGAGTACTGCCGGAATGGACCGGGGCCGAAACGGTGCTGACCAATGTTCCCGACGGTGGACAGCAGTTGCTGCAGCCCTGGGAGGCGAGGATCCTGCGTCGCGTCCTGTCCGTCTGACGACTGGAACGACGAACAGCGGGAGCGACGATCAGCGGGAACGACACCCTGCCCTCACCGAAACACGGCCATCACCGAAACCCCAGTACCATCGCGCCGTGGACGAACCTCGACAGCAGCCCAACGGCGACGATGTGGCGGCCTCGGCGGAAAGACTCGTTCGGGAGCCATCGGGCGGCGCGCCCGGGCCATCGGACGCGGTCGAATCCGAGCAGTCGACCGCCCCCGCATCCGGCTCAGACGCGTTGGACGGGAACTCCGAACCCGTGTTCGCCACTTCCGAAGTGGCGGGTTCCGGCATCGAGGCGACTCCCGGCGGCCTGCCCCGGTCGGCGTCGCTGACACCGATCGAGCGTGTTGTTCCGACCTGGACGGACCCGACGGTTCGGCGGGCGTCCGAGGTGATCGGCGGACCGCTGGGCCGGCATGCACTGGTCGGCCGGGCGCCATGGCTCACGCCGCTGCGGGTCTGCCTGTTGATGGCCATCGTCATCCTGATCGGCGGCTGGCTCTTCAAGGCCGCGTGCATCCAGCAGGGGTCGAACGGGGCGGGCGGCGTCACTCTCGACCAGAGTGGCCAGCGGCCCTGGCTGACCGCCTGCTACAACGACGTCGTGCCGCTCTACGGCAGCCACAAGCTGGACACCCAGGCGATGCCGTACAAGACGTCCTGGACCGACGCCGGCGAGGTCCACTACATGGAATACCCCGTCGTCACCGGGTACTTCATGTGGGCGGTGAGCGAGTTGGCCAAGTACTACAACCACTTCGCGCAGAGCGCCGGCCTGCGAGTGCCGTTGGACGTGGCGACGTACTTCACGATCGGCACGATCCTGCTCGCCCTGTTCTACCTGTGGGCCGTCGCCTCGACCGCCCGCATCGCGCGTCGGCGCGTCTGGGATGTGGCGATCATGTGCCTGTCGCCCCTGCTCCTCGTGCATGCGTTCACGAATTGGGACCTGTTGGCGATCGGTCTGACGGCGGGTGCGATGACGGCCTGGGCCAGAGGGCGACCGGTGCTCGCCGGTGCGCTGATCGGGCTGGGCACCGCGGCGAAGCTCTATCCGCTGTTGCTGCTGGGGCCGCTGCTGCTGCTGTGCCTGCGGACCGGAAAATATCGGGGGCTGGTGCGGGTGACGGTGGCGGCCGCCGTCGTCTGGTTGGCAACCAACCTGCCGGTCCTGACGCTGTACCCGGCAGGTTGGTACGAGTTCATCAAGCTGAACTCCGAGCGACCGGCCGAGTACGACTCCTGGTATTCGATCTACACCAACCTCTCCAAGAGTTCGGCGTTCGACAATGCATCGGGCGCCACTTCCCCCACGTTCCTCAACGGGCTGTCGTTGCTCCTGTTCGGGCTGGCTTGCGCGGCGATCGGGTGGTTCGCCCTCTCGGCGCAACGCCGGCCCCGGTTCGCGCAGCTGATCTTCCTGGTGGTGACTGCATTCCTGCTGACGAACAAGGTGTGGTCGCCCCAGTACAGCCTCTGGCTGCTCCCGCTCGCCGTCCTGGCGCTGCCCCGCTGGCGACCGCTGCTGGCCTGGCAGTTCTCCGAGGTCGTGGTGTGGATCCTGCTGATGTTCTCGTTCGCGGGCGTGGAGAACAAGGGCCTGTCCATCTACCCGTTCATCGGTGCGGCCATCCTCCGGGACATTCTGCTGATCGTGCTGGTGGTGCGGGTGATTCGGGAGATCCAGCGTCCCGCCGACGATCTGGTCCGGATGGCCGGCGACGACGACCCGTCCGGCGGAGCGTTCGAAAACGTGCCGGACCGGTTCGTGCTGCCCTCGTTGCCGAGTCTCTGGCGTAGCCGCAGGCCCCCGCCCGAGCCGGAACAACTCGAGGAGAATCGCGAATCGGTCCTGGTCGGCAGTGGGGCCGCGGACGACGACGACCTGTCCCGGTCGGAACCGGTCTGAGCCAGCGCGGGCGTTCGGCCACTGGAATCAGGCGGGTCGCAGTTGCGCTCCGTGCAGCGCCGACCAATGCAATCGCCCGTGGCCTGATCAGCTATCCGCGCCCAAGCGGCGCTTGTTCTTGTACATGTCACGATCGGCACTGCGCAGGATGCTCTCGCGGTCGGCGCCGGCCACGGCGATGCTGCTGACACCGGTGCTGACCGTGACGTCGAGGAGGAGGTTCTTCCAGGGGACGGGAACGCTCACGATACGACGAATCCGGGCTGCCAGCTGAGCCGCCTGGTGCAGTGGCAGGTCATTGGCGATGACGACGAACTCGTCGCCGCCGACCCGTCCGACGAAGTCACCCGGCCGCAACGACGACCGGATCCGCTCGGCCAACTCCGTCAGCACGTAGTCGCCGACATGGTGTCCGTGTTCGTCGTTGATCGCCTTGAAGTCGTCGAGATCCAGATAGAGCACCACTCCGGGCTGACCGGTTTGCTCTGCAGTGCTGATCGCCTTGCTGAGGTGCTCGACAACGGCGGCCCGGTTGGCCAGAGTGGTCAGGCTGTCGTGCCGAGACAGGTAGTGCAGCCGCTGGTGCTCGGCGCGTCGTCGAGTGATGTCCTCCACCTGGCTGACCACGCACTGCGGCGTGCCGTCCTGGGCGCGGTTCACCGTCGCGGTCACGGACACCCAGATGATCGAACCGTCCGCCCGCAGGTAACGCTTGTCGCGTCGGTACATCTTCGATGCCCCGGTCAGCAGGTCCGCGACCATCCGCTCGTCTTCCGGCCGGTCGTCAGGATGGGTGATGGCTGCCGGCGTCAAAGTCAGGAGGCTGTCGGCATCTCGCCCGAGGAGTTGACCCATGGCGGTGTTGACCCGTTGGAACTGCCCCAAGCCCAAGCCGTGGACGGAGATCAACGCCATTCCGCCGCCGGCCAGATCGAACGCCTGGCGGAACAGCTCGGCCTGCGACAGGAATTGCTCCGTCAGCCGGGCATTGTCCAAAGCGATGCCGGCCTGGCCGGCCAGTAGTTCGAGCAGATCCTGCTGATCGCCGGACGGCCGCCTCCCGTTCGGGGGCAGATCGACGGACAGAACGCCGATCAGATCGCCGGAAGAAGAATGCAGCGGAGCGAAGAGCGCGTCCAGTGGATGCCAGGCGTCGCTGGCATCCGCCATCTCGAAGTCGGGAATCCAGCCACGCTGATCCGCATCCGGCCGGCGCGCGTGTGGCACGAACCGCAGCGAGCCCCAGTGGTGGGCGACGGCGAATTCCTCGTCGTAAGAGGAGCGTGGGCGCTGGGTACCCAGCAGCTGGCGTCGTGCTGCGTCACTGCCGGCGACCGCAACGGTGCGGAAATTTCCGTTCGAGCGGGTCACGCTCAGGGCGGCAACACCGAACCCGACAGCGGCCACAACTGCGTCGACGACCGCCTGCGCCGTGGCCGGCACACTGCGCTGAGCGTGCAGGGTGGTAATGGTGAGGTGCAGCTCGCGAAGGGCAGCGATCCGAGATTGACCGGCGATGTCGCTCACGAGCTATCCTCCTTCGTTGCGATCGACCCTCGCCGGATGAACGCGACAAAGACGTACCACCAGCACGCCTCGGTCGCGGGCGGGCTACGAACGAGCCGCCTGACCTATCAGCGTAACCGGATCACATTCTCCGACCACGATCACCAGCGGTTCGACCAAACCTGGCCGGTGATGCTGCTGTGGGCGGCTGTTCGGCGAACCGATCATCTGTTCGTTGTCGGGGGGAGCGCATCGAGAGGCCCGGCGGCCTTGCACTGTGGCGGTCCACTGTGCTCGCAACTCGGATTCGGCCGGGAAGGCCAGCGTCTTGACGGTCAGCAGCTGAACACCGTCGGGCATGTACCTCTCCGCCGAGTTGCGCGGGTCGAATCAGAAGCCATCTGGCCGACACCGGTTGGATCGCATGATCCCCAGAGCCGCGCGCATCGATGACGATCCGCACGGGTTGCAAACCGCGCGGCGGACCCGCAACGTGCGCGGATTGGGCGCTAGTGGCACCCGGTGTACGGCACGCCGCCGAGGTCCGGGAAGCCGTACAGCTTGGTGGTGGCAGCGTGGCCGCTCTGGCTGTAGTCGAGCGGGATCGTCAGGTGGAGCGGCGCGGGGCAGTCGATAAGGACGTCGACCGTGACGGTGAACCATACGGAGGCCCCTTCCGCGAGGCGATAACCATTGATGTTGTTGTCGGAACCAGGTAGCTGCCCGCACGCTCCGAGTGCAGTGCGAACCGGCCGGAGCTCATCGCCGGGCGCATAGGGCGGCATCTGCACGCCGACCAGCGTCACCGGCACATCGAATTCATTGCGGACTTCGACGCCGAGCTGGAGCTGGTGGCCGTTCTGCGCTGAGCAGCGGGCGCCGGTTCCGATCAACTCGTTGAACAGCGAAGACGGTGCGGGCCCGGAGGTGACCTGGCGAACGACAGTCTTCGTCGCGGTGACCTGACGAACTGCAGTCACTGTGGTCGTGACCTCCCGAGCGGCTGTCTTTGCCGCCGGAGCGCCCGACCCTGCGGCCCTACCTGCGAGAAATCCCAGCGCAACCGCGAGGGTCACGATCAGCACGCCGACCAGCACCCGGCGTCGCCCCAGCAGATCGACGACGGACGTAGGTCCGTGATCCGCAACGTCCTGTGACCCGGTACCGGGTCGGCGGTCGCCCATCTCGATGAAGCGAGGTTCGGGCTCGTTCGGCATCAGTCGATTGTGCTCGGCGAACGCGTCGCGGGAGCGCGCAACATCATTCTTTTCGCCCCTGATGCGCAGTCTTGGTTGCGGCGGCTCCCATCAGCGAACCCGCCATGCAACCCGTGGAACACTCGGCCACATGCGGAAGCTCAGGACCCCGGTCAGCATCATGGCTGCGGTGATGGAAGAAGATGGCAGGAGGAAAGTCAGACGCAACCGCGCCGCTGATTTCGTAATTGGGAGCGGTTGGTGCCGTTGCGGCCATCGGCTGTGCGTAATCCGCGTCGTCGGGTAGACAAAGGGCGGGCCGGAGCTCACCCGCCGAGCGCTCAGGGATCTGCGCTCAGGCGAGTTCGGCTGCCCAGGGCGGGTTCGCGCCCACGCGGGAGCAGGTGATCGCCGAGACCCGGGAGCCGAATTCCAGGGCGTCGGACACGGCCTTCAGATCGAGGTTCTCCAGCCGGGCACCGAGATGACCGGCGACGGCCAGATAGTGCAACATTCCGCCGTGGAACGAATCGCCCGCTCCGACCGTGTCGACCAAATTGGTCGGCGCGATGGGAACCCGGACCCGCTCGCCGCGCAAGGAAGCGAAGGCCCCGTCGCCGCCGAGGCTGATCACGGCCAGCGGCACACCCAGCTGGTGCAGGTGATCCGCTGCCTCCTCCGGTTCCCGACCGGGCCACAGCTGCTCCAGATCGTCCTGCGACAACCGGAGGATGTCCGACAATCCGGCCCAGCGATCAATGGCCTCACGGTATTTCGACACCGGCACCAACAGCGTCCGGAGATTGGGGTCGATGGAGACTGTCATTGCAGAAGCAGCGCGCCGCAACAGGTTTTCGATGACGGAGCCGGAGGGTTGCAGCGCCAGCGCCAGGGTGCCGGTGTGCAGCGCGACCGGTCGTTCCCGGTTCGGGAACGGACCGTCGATAAGTGGGGCCAGACTGCGGTCGGTCCAGGCCCAGTCGGCGGTGCCCTCGGTGTAGAACTCGTACGTCGCCGAGCCGGCGCGATCCAGCCGGGCTATCGCCAGCGTCGCCGGCTCGTCGGCAGCCTCCGAGGCGCTCAGATCGACACCGGAAGCTTCCAACGCAGCCCGGCACAGGGCGCCGAGCGAACCTGTCGAGAGCCGACCGGCGAATCGAGCGGTGCTGCCCAGTCGGGCGACAGCGACAGCGAAGTTGGCAGGTCCGCCACCGGGATGGACCGTCAGATGCGCTGCACCGTCGCGAATTCCATCTGGCGGTAGAACTGCGTCGGCGACAACCTCGCCGACGACGGCGATGGTGGGCATTGGTCTCCTGTGGGTATTCGACCGGGTTGTGGGGCCAAGCCGGTCTGTGGCGGGATGCCGGGCTGTTCGGGAAGCGTAGTGCGCTCCTGGGAACGGGCCGTCCGCCGCCGCGCAACCCGTTCCGGCGCCACCGAACACGCTGCCGGCTCTCTCGCACTGCAACTTCCGACAGCGGCATGCATGATTATCTGCACCGTAGCCGCACGGCTCCGGTGACTGACCAGCGGAACGCGGGGTTTTCCGATCATGGCCAGTGGCTTGTGGCGAACTAAATCGATCGAACAATCGATCAAGGACACCGACGAGCCGGGGCACAAGCTCAAGCGCACGCTGTCGGCTCTCGCGGTGCTGTCCTGCCTGTGGCTGATGATCAACCTCACCGCCTTTACCTGGTTGCGGTTTTTCGGCTGGATGCTGATCGGAATTGCCGTCTACTTCGCCTACGGGCGCTCGCATTCGATCTTGGGCCGACGGGAGGGCTGCGCACACGGGTTGGCGCGGGAGGAGATCCGGGCGACCTACGAAGCGCAACGCGACGCCGGCGGACGGGACGGTTCCGGTCGAAGGAGCGGTGGCTCGTCGCCGGTCGATGCCCGGAGCCCTGACGGGAATTCACCGACCTGACCGAGCGGCCGGTCCGTCCCCGCTGTCGCTCAGCCCCAGCCCAGCTCGTCCAGCCGATCGTCGTCGATTCCGAAATGATGGGCCACCTCGTGGATGACCGTGGTGACCACCTGCGCCCTGGCGGCCGCCGGATCAGCGGCGTGCGCCAGGATCGGCTCCCGGTAGATGGTGATGGTGTCCGGCAGGGACCACGAGTAGTTGGACGTGCGCGATGTCAGCGCGACGCCGTGGTACAGGCCGTACAGCGACCTGGTGGGGTGTCTGTCCTCGACCAGAACGACGACGTTGTCCATGGCGCGCGCGAACTTTCGCGGAATCAGATCGAGCGCCTCGGACACCAGTTCCTCGAACTCCTGGTTCGACATCATCACGGCCATGGCTCCATGATGCCGTCCTTCGATCGCCGCTCGGATCGGGTTCGGGCGACCGGGGCGCCCGAGTTAGGCTCGGAATCGTGATCGACCTGCGCAGTCTCCGCGAAAGTCCCGACACCGCACGTGCCTCCCAGCTGGCTCGAGGTGCAGATCCTTCGCTGGTGGACGCGTTGCTATCGGCTGATCTGGATCGCCGCTCCGCAGTGGCGGCGGCGGATTCCCTTCGCGCAGAGCAGAAGGCGTTCGGACGAACGATGGCCACGGCGGCCAAGGAGGATCGGCCGGCCCTGCTGGAACGGGGTCAGGAACTGGCGGCGAACGTGCGCGCGGCCGAGGCGAAGGCGAACACGGCGAACGAGGTGCTGCTCGCTGCACACAAAGCCATTCCGAACGTCATCCAGGACGGCGCTCCCGCCGGCGGCGAGCAGGATTTCGTCGTGGTGGAACACGTCGGCACGCCGCCGACGCTCGATTTCACTCCTCGAGATCATCTGGAGCTGGGGGAGGGGCTGGGCGCGATCGACACCGAACGCGGTGCCAAGGTCTCCGGCGCCCGGTTCTACTTCCTGCGCGGCGTCGGCGCTCAGCTGCAGTGGGCCATGCTGAACCTGGCGATGTCGAAGGCGATCGCGAACGGGTTCATCCCGATGATCCCGCCGGTGTTGGTAAAGCCGGAGTCCATGGAGGGCACCGGTTTTCTGGGCGAGCACTCCGACGAGGTGTATCGGCTGGCCGCCGACGACCTCTACCTGGTCGGCACGTCCGAGGTGCCGTTGGCCGCCTACCACGCCGACGAGATCCTCGACCTGAAAGCCGGTCCGACCCGCTATGCCGGTTGGTCCACCTGCTTCCGGCGGGAGGCAGGCTCCTACGGCAAGGACACCCGCGGCATCATCCGGGTGCACCAGTTCGAGAAGATCGAGATGTTCTCCTACTGCAAGCCGGAGGACGCCGCCGACGAGCACCAGCGGCTGCTCGGCTTCGAACGCGAGATGCTCGACGCGATGGAACTGCCCTACCGCGTCATCGATGTCGCCGCGGGCGATCTCGGCACTTCTGCCGCGCGCAAGTTCGACTGCGAAGCCTGGGTGCCGACCCAGCAGGCCTACCGGGAGCTGACTTCCACCTCGAACTGCACCACCTTCCAGGCCCGCCGACTCGGTGTCCGGTACCGGGACGAGGATGGCAGGCCGCAGACCGCAGCCACCCTCAACGGGACACTTGCCACCACCCGGTGGATCGTCGCGATCCTGGAGAACCACCAGCAGGCGGACGGCTCGGTCTTGGTGCCGGCGGCGTTGCGTCCCGGCCTCGGGGGCAGAGAGGTGTTGGAGCCGATTCGCGCCATGTAGTCGGCGCGGCCGCGAAGCTTGATCGTCGGCGATCGGCCGGGTGATCGCCGATCAGCAGTCACTCGGTGGCGTCAGCCGTCCTGCTTGCGGCCCACCCGCTAGCCCCGGGCGCACGGCAGGGAGCCGGGACCCGGGCGCACGGGAGGGAGCCGGGGCGACCGCCACCTGCATCGGGTGCCGTGCTCCGCGCAGGAGGCCTTTGCATCGTCGGCGCACAGGTCGGCATTGGTGTCGGTGTCGGCATCGCTGTCCGCGATGACAAGCACCGACGCCAAGGGGGCCGGCGAATCTTGGTGGAGATCTTGACGGCCGGGGTAGAGGTGGATACATTCCTTCTCGCATAGCGGAATACCGGATCCACACAGTGAAAATGATTGTCAACCGCTGATTGGTCAGGCTCGTCCGGTGCTCCGCCCAGCTCTTTCCCACATCTGCCCGTCTTCACGAGCGCTGAGAGGTCAACGATGACCGCACCCACCACTTCTGATGGTTCGGCAACGCCAATGGCGAAGCGCCGGCATCCGGTCGATGAGATGCTGCCGGTTCCGAAGCTCGTCGTCTACGGGTTGCAGCACGTGTTCGCCTTCTACGCCGGCGCAGTCCTGGTGCCGATCCTGCTGGCGGGCGCACTCGGCCTGACCCCGGTCCAGCTGATCAATCTGATCAACGCCGATCTGTTCACCTGCGGGATCGCCTCGATCATCCAGTCGTTGGGTTTCTGGAAGATCGGTGTCCGATTGCCGCTGCTGCAGGGGGTGACGTTCACGGCGGTCAGCCCGATGATCGCCATCGGCACCGCCGTGGGCGGCGGCACCCAGGGTTTGGTGACGATCTACGGTTCCGTCATCGTCGCCGGGTTGTTCACCTTCTTCGCCGCTCCGTACTTCGCCCGGCTGGTCAAGTACTTCCCGCCGGTGGTGACCGGAACGGTCATCCTGATCATCGGCATCGCGCTGCTGCCGGTGGCAGCGGGCGACATCGTCCGAAGCTTCGGTCCGCAGGACCTGCGCGGCAACGGGATGTACACCAAGCTGCCTGACGGCACCTTCGCCCTCCAGCCGCCGGTGCAGCTGCGGGACCTGGCGTATGCGCTGGGTACTTTGTTGGTCATCGTGCTGATCCAACGGTTCTTCAAAGGCTTCGTGGCCACGGTGGCGGTGCTGCTCGGGCTGGTGCTGGGCACTCTTGCGGCCTGGGCGCTGGGCGATGCTCACTTTTCCGAGGTCGGTAGCTCCGACTGGGTGGGGTACACGGCACCGCTCCATTTCGGTGCACCGAAATTCGCGATCACGGCGATCCTGTCGATGATCGTCGTCATGGTCATCACCATGGTGGAAACCACCGGTGACGTGTACGCCACCGGGGAGATCGTGCAGAAGCGGATCAAGGGCGACGACATCGCCAGGGCCATTCGCGCAGACGGCCTGGCGACTACTTTGGGCGGCGTGCTGAATTCATTTCCCTACACCTGTTTCGCGGAGAATGTCGGCCTGGTCCGACTGACCCAGATAAGAAGCCGTTTCGTGGTGGTCACCGCCGGCGTCATCATGATCATCCTCGGCTCGATTCCGAAAGCGGCCGCCATTGTTGCCGGAATTCCCAGCCCGGTACTGGGCGGTGCGGCGCTGGCCATGTTCGCCGCCGTTGCGGTCGTGGGGATCCAAACGCTGCAGAAGGTCGATTTCAACGATCACCGCAATATCGTCATCGTCGGCACCAGCGTCGGCCTTGGCATCCTGGTTACCGCCCAGCCGTTCATCTCCTCGGCGTTCCCGCACTGGGCACAGATCTTCTTCGGCAGCGGCATAACCCTCGGCGCCATTCTGGCCATCGTCCTGAACGTCGTCTTCCACCATCTGGGCGGCCACGGGCCGGCGGTGGCGGGGCGTCCGGGTGCCGGGCTGGTCACCCTGGATCAGGTGAATACGATGTCGGAGCAGCAGTTCTCGGCCAGCTTCTCGAATTTGGTGCAGGGCAACGACTGGGCAGTCAGTAGGGCCTACGCTGCCAAGCCCTTCGCCGACACGTTCGCGCTGCGAATGGCGTTCCAGGACGCCTTGCTCTCCGGCACCGACATCGAGCAGCAGCAACTCATGCATTCCTTCCCGGATCTGGGCAGCGAAGACCTCGGCGGTAACGAGAACGCGGTGGACCACGCGCTCGGGCTGGGCACGATGGCGGAGGAGGACCACGGCGAGATTCATCGGCTGGCCGTCACCTATCGGGAACGGTACGGATTTCCGTGGATCGTCTGCGCCCGCGATGTCGGCGACTATTCGAAACTGGTGGACAACGGCTGGGTGCGAATGAGCAATTCTCGTAGTGTCGAGCGTGCCACCGCTCTGGTGGAGATCTCGAAGATCGCCAATTACCGGTTCAACGACCTGATCGCCGATGCCAACCCGATCGCATCTTCTCGTGGCGGCGAACTGCCGTCGTTTCCGAATGTCTCCAGATGACGGCGGTCGACGCCGGGCTGCTGCGGTTCAACGCGCTGTCGGTCGAGGCAGCCGAGGCGGAACTGACCACCTGCCTGGCCGTGCCGCGGTGGGTGTCCGACGTAGTCGCCGATCGGCCGTACCGCAGCGCGGCGGACGTCTTGACGCTGGCCCGGCTCAGCGCTGCCCGGTTGTCCGGGTCGGAGCTGGACGACGCGCTGGCCAGGCACCCCAGGATCGGCGAACGCGCCGGCGATGGACACGATGCCGACTTCTCCAGGCAGGAACAGGCAGCGATGGAAGGTGCAGAATCCGGTGTGCAAAAGGCCATCGAAGTGGCCAATATCGCCTATGAGAAACGATTCGACCGGGTGTTCCTGATCCGCGCCTCCGGTCGAGAACCGGGCGAGATCCTGGACGAGTTGAACCGTCGATCGGGGAACGACGAAGCCACCGAAACCATTGAAGTTCTCGGCCAACTGGGCGAGATCGCCATCGGCCGACTGGAACAACTTCTGACCAGGCCACCGGGATGAGCGCGCCTCCGGAACTGGAGACGCTGTACATCGACAACGCCTACATTGCGACCGTCGACGCCCTCGGCAATGAATACAGCTCGGGTCACATCGCCGTGCGGGGCAACAGGATCACTGCGGTCGGCAAGGGCAGCGCGCCTCGTGGAATCGCCGGAGCCGACTACCTCGACGGTGCGGGGTGCCTGGTCACTCCGGGATTGGTCAACACCCACCACCATCTCTATCAGTGGGTGACCCGGGGCCTCGCCGTGGACTCCACCCTGTTCGGATGGTTGGAAACGCTCTACCCGATCTGGGGGCGGATCGACGCCGACATCGTCCGCACTGCCGCGACCGGCGGGCTGAGCTGGCTGGCCCTGTCGGGATGCACGATGACCACCGACCACCACTACGTCTTTCCGCAGGACGGCGGGGACGTATTCGCCGCGACGGTGCAAGCGGCGCAGCGGGTCGGTCTGCGTTTCCATCCGACCCGCGGATCGATGGACCTGGGGCGCAGCCAGGGCGGCCTGCCACCGGACAGCGTCGTCGAGGACATCGACACGATCCTGGCGGCCACCGAGGCGGCCATCGATACCTACCACGACTCCTCGTCCGACTCGATGTTGCGCGTCGGAGTGTCACCCTGCTCGCCGTTCTCGGTGACAGCTGAGCTGATGAGGAAAGCGGCCGAACTCGCCCGCGCCAAAGGTGTTCGGCTGCACACCCACCTCTGCGAGACTCTGGACGAGCAGGAGTACTGCCGGGAACGCTTTTCGAGAACTCCGGTGGAGTATGTGGCCTCCCTGGGCTGGCTGGGCCCGGACGTGTGGTTCGCCCACGCCGTGCACCTGGACGACGCCTCGATCGCGCAGATGTCGGCTACGGGGACCGGTGTCGCGCATTGCCCGACCTCCAACGCCCGGCTGGGGTCAGGGATCGCTCGGGTGAGGGATCTGCGGAACGCTGGTGTGCCAGTGGGTCTCGGGGTGGACGGCGCGGCCTCCAACGAGGCCAACAGCCTGTGGGAGGAGCTCCACCACGCAGTACTGTTCGCCCGGGCCAAGGGCGGCCCCGCGGCGATGACGGCTCGGCAGGCCCTGGAGATCGCGACGATGGGCGGTGCCCGGGTACTCGGCCGGGACAACGAGGTCGGATCCCTGGAGGTCGGCAAGCTCGCCGACATCGCGGTGTGGCGGATGGACACCCTGCCGCACATCGACATCTCCGATCCGATAACAGGCCTGGTGTTCGGATCCCAGCCGCCGCTGGAACTGCTGCTGGTCAACGGAGCGGCGGTGGTCCAGAAGTCGCGACTGACCACGGTCGATGCCGATGACGTAGCCCGGGAAGTGCGGCGTGCGAGCCAGGAACTGCTGAGCACACTAGGAGTGACGGCGTGAGAATTGTGCGCGGGAACTGTGAAGTCGGGCGTGATGACGGAAAATGGGAGTACCTGATGGAACCTCAACTGGTGGTCAACGGCCGGACCTGCACCCTGGGTGACGTCGGGGGTCAGGTCACGTTGCTGGAATGGTTACGAGAGGCCGGATTCACCGGCAGCAAGGAGGGCTGCGCCGAAGGCGAGTGCGGAGCCTGCGCAGTCATGGTGGCCAAACCTGACGGCCGCGCAGGTGCCCGGTGGACCGCAATCAACTCCTGCCTGGTTCCTGCCGCCGCGCTGGACAACCAGGAAGTCGTTACCGCCGAGGGGCTTGGCCGACCCGGCCGGCTCCATCCGGTCCAGCGGGAGATGGCAGACCGCGGCGGATCCCAGTGCGGTTACTGCACACCGGGATTCATCTGTTCGATGGCATCGGAGTACTACCGCGCCGACCGCCGGCCGACGCCCTCCGGGCACAGCGAACGGGCACCCGAGGCCGAAGCCGGCTCGAGCGGCCAACAGGAGCGGGCTGCCCTTCCCGACGATTCCGGTCCGACCGCTCCCCGCCACGCGCCGGATCACGAACACGGGCCCAACGGTTTCGACCTGCACGCGCTCAGTGGAAACTTGTGCCGCTGCACGGGTTATCGGCCCATCCGCGACGCGGCCTACGCTCTTGGCCAGCCGGAGGACAGTGATCCCCTCTTCGGCCGCCTCGGCCGGCCGGCTCCGGCAGCCGGAACAACTGCGATCGTCGGCGACCAGGGCACGTTCGTCCGCCCGAGCAGTCTTTCCGATGTCCTGGACCTGCTGGCCGAGAATCCTGATGCGCGCCTGGTCGCCGGGTCGACCGACTGGGGCGTCGAGCTCAACATCCGGCACGCCCGCGCGGCGATGAGCATCGGCATCGACCGGCTGGACGAGCTGCGAGAACTGACGATCGGCGACCGGGTGATCGACATCGGTGCCGCGCTGAGCCTGTCGGAAGTCGAACGGATCCTGGCCGGCCGGGTACCGCTGCTGGCCCAGCTCTTCCCGACGTTCGCGTCCCGGCTGATCCGCAATGGCGCCACCCTGGGCGGCAACCTGGGTACCGGTTCTCCGATCGGGGACGCGGCGCCGGCGCTGCTGGCCCTGGACGCATCCTTGGTGTTGGCCTCCCGCGACGGGGAGCGAGAGGTGCGCCTCGCCGAATACTTCACCGGCTACCGCCGGACTGTGAAACGCCCTGGCGAGCTGATCAAGACGATCCGAATCCCGGCCCCAGTTGCATCGCTGACCGCGTTCCACAAGATATCCAAGCGCCGGTTCGACGATATTTCCAGTGTCGCAGTAGCTTTCGCCGTGGAACTGCAGGACGGAGCGGTCCGCGACATCAAGATCGGAGTGGGTGGCGTCGCCGCCACTCCGGTGCGCGCGCTGGACGCGGAGGCAGCGCTGGCCGGTAAGCCTTGGAACCGCGAGTCCGTCGTCGCAGCGGCCGACGTGCTGGGCGAGGAGGGCACTCCTATCAACGATCACCGGGCCAGCGCTGCCTACCGTTCCGCGATGCTGCGGACCTCGCTACTCAAATTCCACAGCCAGAATCCAGAGCCCGAGAACTCCGCTTCAACCGACCGGAGGTCGAAAAGATGAGCACCCACGGACCACTGGCCGACCGGCCCAACAATCCGAAGGTCGGACTGGACATCTCCCACGAGAGCGCCGCCCTGCACGTCACCGGCAACGCCCTCTACACCGACGATCTGGTGGGCCGGACCAAGGACGCCCTGCACGCGTGGCCCGTACAGGCGCCCCACGCGCACGCGAACATCACCGGCCTGCGGGTGGAACCGGCGTATGCGGTGCCTGGGGTCGTCCGGGTGCTGACCGCCCAGGATGTGCCCGGCGTCAACGATGCCGGCATCAAACACGACGAGCCCCTTTTCCCGACCGAGGTGATGTTCTACGGCCACGCTGTGTGCTGGGTGCTCGGCGAGACACAGGAGGCCGCCCGCACCGGGGCCGACGCGGTCGAGGTGGAATATGAGCCGCTGCCCTCGGTGATGACGATTTCCGAGGCCATCGACGCGGAAAGCTTCCAAGGACACCAGCGAACCGTCGCCCGCGGCGACATCGACAGCGGATTCGCCGGCGCCGCGCGCGAGTTCAGTGGCGAATTCGAGTTCGGCGGCCAGGAACACTTCTACTTGGAAACCCATTGCTCCCTGGCCTCCATCGATGAGAGCGGCCAGGTCTTCGTCCAGTCAAGTACTCAACACCCCACCGAAACCCAGGAGATCGTGGCCCACGTACTGGGCCTTTCCAGCCACCACGTGACGGTGCAGTGCCTACGGATGGGCGGCGCCTTCGGCGGAAAGGAAATGCAGCCGC
>JAABUT010003003.1_pt1 | contig 15156 bp, 14 predicted proteins | sample 5559281 | NCBI WGS metagenome assembly JAABUT01 (sample SAMN10711880, study PRJNA513359) | rock metagenome | isolation source: Antarctica rocks | place: Antarctica: Victoria Land, Ricker Hills nord | collected 2016-01-04 | reverse complement strand
GGACCCTGCGGCGCGTCGCACGCGCCCCCGGTGTAGCTGAACCGCAGGTGGCCGCCGCGGTCGGCGTAGGGGCCCAGGCCGAGAGGAGCCCGGCCGTCGGCGTAGCCGACCGGGCCGCACCCCCCGCTACCGGCGAAGGTGTAGCGGTCACCGTGGCGCTCGACGCTGACGGTCGCACCGATGCCGATGACCCCGCTGCGCTGCCCGAAGGAGACGACGTCGCCCTTGCGGCCGAGCAGCACCCAGTTGTGCGGTGTCTGCGGGCTCATGCCCTGCGTCGGGTCGGTGGCGATGACGTCGCGGAGCCCGGCCGCCTCCGGGGTGTCGAGCAGCTCGGCGCCCGGGTCGGCGGCCAGCGCTTCGAGCGGACCCTGTCCTGCGCACGCCAACGGCGGCAAGCCGTCGACGGTGCGTTCGGCTACCTCAGCCGGATCGATGCGCCCACCGCCGGCCGGCCCGGCAGCGCTCAGCCGGCTCACCGCTCCCGGGGCCGACGACCCGGACAGCGCGACAGCGGCGACGGCGGCGAGCGTCGCGACGGCGACCCCGAGCCAGCTTGCCGTCGTACGACGGGAGTGCTCGTCCACCCGCACCTCCTCGAGCAGACACCGCCCCGCGGCGGTGAACCGCCCCGGGTTCGGTCGAGGCTTCCATCCAACGGATCTTGCTGGTCAGGTACGGATCGTCGCGGGTGTTGAGTAGCTCGTCAACCGTCATGGGTTCCCCGCAGTCACGGCACAGACCGCCGTGGTGGATGCGGGTGCAGGGAAGTTGGCAGTCGGGGCACCACTGCAGGTGGGGCGGGTGGGGCTCGAACCCACGACCGACGGATTATGAGGCAGGCGCCCGCCCTAGCCGTGACCTGCGCCTTTGGGGATCGTCGCAGGTCAGGGGCACTCTGCCGCTGGCCGTTGGTGACCTCCCGCGCCCTTGTCGTGCCCCTGCTACGGGCACGCCACGGGCACGCCCTGATGGCCGAGCGCCGAGCGCTCTACAACCAGGTCGTCGACGACCCGTGGAAGCGTCAGTCTGGCTGGGCGAAAGCACCCGATACCAGGGGTCGGAGGCCCGTCGAGTGCCTCCCTGACGCGCGATTGACCGCCCACGACCTCCCCTGACGGTCGGTCTACCCCTGACTCCCGTCGTGCTCGGCCCGCACCGTCCTGACCCATGAACACCTCGACCGGGCCACGCCCGGCTCCCAGCCGCCAGTCCCGCTACCTCGACGTGCACGAGGCCGGTGCGTACCTCGGCATCGGGGCGCGCTTCATGCGCCGCCTCGTGACCGAGCGCCGCATCGCCTTCGTGCGGGTCGGGCGCTTCCTGCGCTTCGACACGGCCGACCTCGACGCCTTCCTGGCCGCCGGTCGGGTCGAGCCGGACGCAAGGTGAGCGTCGATGGCAGCGGGGGCCGGCAGCACACCGACCCCCGCCCGACGATCGCGCCCTCGCCAGGCAGCCGCACCGTCACCCGACACGGTAGGGGCACGCTCCGCTTCTGTGCCTGCGCCGCCTGCGGGGACCTGCACACGGTGCGTCAGCGGCCCGTCGAGGCCCCACGGCGGCCGTGCGGGCAGCAGTGGCACGGCAACTCGTGCCGAGGCTGCCCGGCCGCTGTGGCGCACTCCTGGGCGCGCCGGGTGCGCTCGGCTGGAGGTGCCCAGTGACCCGGGCGCGGGCCGAGCGGCCCGACCTGGTGATCGACGACGTGACCTTGCCGTTCTCCGCGGTGGTGACCATGCCGTTCTCCGCGGTGGTGACCGGGCCGGGGGCGCGGGGGGTGGTCGCCCGGGTGGCGGACTGCCCGACGCAGCGGTGGACCGGGGGCAGCGTGCTCGTGCCCCGGGATCGGGCTCGCGCGGTGGCGGCGGCCGCGGTGCGCTGCGGTGGGTCGGCGCGGCTGCTGTCCGTCGAGGACCACCCGGCAGCACAGGGGGGCGGACGGTGACGGCGGGCCCTGCAGAGCCGCTGGCCGACGTGCTCGCCGCCGTCGACGCCGTGCTCGGCCGCCATGTCGCGTTCCCTTCGGAGCACGCCAGGCACACAGTCGCGCTGTGGGCCGCGCACACGCACGCCCTGGAGCTGGCGGAGAGCACACCGCGGCTAGCGCTGCTGTCACCGGAGAAGGGATCGGGCAAGACGCGAACCCTGGAGGTGCTGGAGCGGCTCGTGCGCGACCCGCGGCACACCACCAACGCCAGCGCGGCCGCCGTGTACCGGCTCACGTCACGGATGCCTCCGCCGACGCTGCTCGTGGACGAGGCCGATGCGATCTTCGGGCCGAAGGCCGGCCCGCACGAGGACCTGCGTGCGCTGCTGAACGCCGGGCACCGACGGGGAGCTACCACGATACGGGTCAACGCCGAGCGCAACATGGAGGTGGAGGAGTTCCCGGCCTACGCCGCTGCTGCGCTGGCCGGGATCGGGGACCTGCCCGACACGATCCTCGACCGGGCCGTCGTCGTGCGGATGCGACGCCGCGCACCGCACGAGCAGGTGACGCCGTTCCGCCAGCGGGACGGCCTTGCCCTGGAGCCGCTGCGGGACCGGCTGGCCGCAGCGGTTGTCGCTGAACGCGACCGGCTCGACGGAGCAGAACCGGAGCTGCCCGACGGGGTGGCGGACCGGGCGGCCGATGTGTGGGAGCCGCTCGTAGCGCTGGCGGACGCCGCGGGCGGCTCCTGGCCGATGTGGGCGCGGGAGGCGTGCCTGGCGCTGCTGGCCGCGGGGCAGCGGCCGGACGGGGGGAGTCTTCGGCTGCGGCTGCTCTCCGACACCCGCGCCTTGCTGCACACCGAGAGCCGTCGACTCGTGCCGTCCGCGGAGCTGCTGGCAAGGCTGCAGGCCCTGGAGGAGGCCCCCTGGGCGGACCTGCGCGGGGAGCCGCTGAGCGCGCGACGGCTGGCCCAGATGCTCGCGCCCTACGACGTGCGCCCCACCAGTGAGCGGCCGACCCCGGCCGAGGCCCCCGCCCGCGGCTACACGCTGGCCGAGCTGCGCGACGTGTGGGCCCGCTACCTGCCCGGGGAGTCACCCCCGGGGGCGACCGTGACGAGCGTGACGAGCGTGACGGGGACCGCTGCGGAACCGTCGGCTGTCACGGCTGTCACGGCTGTCACGGACTCTCCGGGGGGAGAGCCCCTGCTCCGGCCGGTGGCCGACGACGGGCTCGACCACGCCGGCACCCGGCTCGGTGACTGCACCGTCTGCGGGCAGGGCTGCCGCTCCCGCGAGCGGGCCACCGGACGGCTCGTGCACGGCGACTGCCTCGACCGGGTGGCGTCGTGAGCGCCAGCCGGCGCAAGGGCACCGCGGCTGAGAGCGCCGTGGTCGCCTACCTGTGCGGGCATGGCTGGCCGCTGGCAGAGCGGCGGGCGCGGTCGGGGGCCCGGGACCGCGGGGACGTCGCCGGGGTGCCCGGGGTGGTCGTCGAGGTCAAGGACTGCGCCCGGCTCGACCTCGCGGGGTGGGTCGATGAGGCCGGCGTGGAGGGTGGGCACGCGGGTGCCCGGCTGGCGGTGGTGTGGCACAAGCGCCGGGGCCGCGCCTCCCCGGGCGGCTGGTACGTCACGATGATCGGCGCGACGTTCGTGGAGCTGCTCGCCGGCTGGGACGACCGGGGACGGGCGGTCGACCCCATGCGCCAGCCGGACCCCATGCACCCGGGTGCGGGGCAGGCTCGCAGGGTGGGCGACGACGGACAGGTCAGCCGGGCCGAGCTAGCCGAGGTCGCAGCCGGGCTGCGCGCCGTGCTCGACCTCGTGGCCGAGGGCATCGTGACGGCCGGCAGCGGGCTCGTGGTGCGGCTGGAGGGGGCCGCGGCCGCGCTGGACGCTCTTGCCGCGGGAGGGGCAGCCGAGCACCCCGCTCGCGGCTCCCACTCGGCTCACGGGTAGACGTCGTGAGGCACCCGCTGGTGACGATGCAACGCAAGCGCATGCAACACAGGAGCATGCAACACAGGAGCATGCGACACCGGCGCCACGGGCCGGATTCCGAGGGGCACCCGGATTCCGAGGGGCACCCATGCACCCCGGGCACCCATGGACCCCCTGCTGCGCTCCACGATCTAACGAGGTCGCTGCGACCCGCCAGGGCGGACGCAGGAAGGGCGGACAGGCCGGCCGCACACAGAGTCCAAGGTCTCGTCAAGACGTTGGTGATCCGCACAGGGCCACACGCAAGCGCGCTACCTACCGGCCGCGCTGAGCAGCACCTGGGGGCGGACGCAAGCGTGCCGGACACCGCTCCCGGCGCGGCCCTTGTGCCTTGACGACCGTATAGGTACAGAGTAGGGTCAGGACCATGAGCAGCAGGAAGCGCACCCCCGCCCTCGCCCCGCTGACCGTGGGCTACGCCCGGGTCAGCACCACCGAGCAGCAGGCCGGGCTCGACGCGCAGACCATCGCGATCCACGCCGAGGCCGAGCGCCGTGGTTGGACCGTCGAGGTCGCCGTCGACCACGGGGTCAGCGGCGGGATCACCCCCGACGCTCGCCCCGCCCTCGGCCCGCTGCTCGCCCAGCTCGACGCCCGCGGCGGCACCCTGCTCGTGGCCCGCCTCGACCGGCTCGGCCGCTCCCTGGCCGACCTCGCCACCTTGCTCGACCGGGCGCAGGCCCGCGGCTGGGCCGTCGTCGTGCTCGACGTCGCCGGCCTGGACATGAGCACCCCCGTCGGGCGGATGACCGCCGGGGTCCTCGGCTCGGTCGCCGCCTTCGAACGCGACCTCATCCGCGCCCGCACCCGCGAGGCCCTCGCTGCCCGCCGCGCCGCCGGGGTCCGGCTCGGCCGGCCCCGCCTGCTCGACCCCACCCTCGCCGACCGCATCCGCGCCGAGCGCACCGCCGGCAGCACCCTCGCCGCCGTCGCCGACCGGCTCAACGTCGAGGGCGTCCGCACCCCCACCGGCCGGGAGTGGACCCCCGCCACCGTCCGGAAGATCACCCTCCAGGCGCCCGCCGACGAGGACCCCGCGCCCGCCCGCGCCGCCTGACCGACCCCGACTGGAGACAGAACATGCCGAACGAAGAGCGCAACGGGCACGAGGACGTCGACAGAGGCATCGTGGTGACTGCGGCGGACCTCGCAGCGGAGCGCGCCGCCGGTCAGGTGTTCCGGGAGACCACGGCCTACGTCGGGGCGGTGCCGCTCGGCCCGGACGGGCTCGCCGTCGTGACCCCCGACCCGGATGACCCCGACGACGACTTCGACGAGGACTGAGCCTCCATGCCCTCGCCCGCCCGCCGGCGCTTCGGCCGCGTCCGCAAGCTGCCCTCCGGCCGCTGGCAGGCCCGCTACCCCGGGCCGGACGGAAGGGACCGCACTGCGCCGCAGACCTTCGGCGCCAAGACCGACGCCGCCCGTTTCCTCGTCGCCGCTGAGGCCGACCTGGGCCGTGGCACATGGCTCGACCCCACCCGTGGCGCCGTGCGCCTGTCGGACTACGCCGACGCTTGGATCGGCACGCGCACTGTCGCCGGCCGCCCGCTCCGCCCGAGGACCGTCGCCGACTACCGGGCGTTGATGGCCCGGCACATCACCCCGAGCCTGGGGCGCCTGCCGCTGGCCGACGTGACCCCCGAGCGGGTGCGGCTCTGGCACGCCGACGTCAGCAAGGCGGGCGCCACCGTCGCTGCCCAGTCCTACCGGCTGGTGCACGCCGTACTCGCCACCGCGACCGACGAGGGCACCTACTCCCGCAACCCCTGCCAGCTCCGCGGCGCGGGTCAGCCCCGAGCCGCAGAGCGGCCGCTGCTGTCGATCGGCGACGTCGATGCCCTCGCCGACGGCATGCCCGAGCACCTGCGCGCCCTCGTGGTGCTCGCCTACTGGGGGGCGCTGCGGCTCGGCGAGCTGCTCGGGCTCGAGCGCCGCGACCTCGACCTCGACCCGGCGGCCGGCACGGGGAGCGTGCGGGTGGAGCGCCAGCAGCACGACGTAGCCGGGGTACCCGTTGTCGGCCCACCCAAGGCCGAGAGCACCCGCACAGTCAACCTGCCGGCCCCGGCCGTCGACGCGCTCGCCGCGCACCTGGCCGGGCGCCCGGCGGGCCTGCCGACCGCGCGAGTGTTCACCCGCACCGACGGCACCCCGCTGCGGCACTGGGACGTGCACCGCTACTGGCGCCGCGCCCGCGCTGCCGCCGACCTTCCGACCGCGCACGTGCACGACCTGCGCCACGGCGGCCTCACGCTCGCCGCGCAGACCGGCGCCACGCTGGCCGAGGTGATGCGCAGGGCCGGGCACTCGACTTCTGCTGCGGCGCTGCGTTACCAGCACGCGGCCGAGGACCGTGACCGCGACCTCGCTGCCCGCCTGGAGAGTGCCGCAGAGGCCCGGCGCGGAGCCGCACGGGCACGTAGCGGGCACGGCCAGGTGCTCGCGCATCGCGCAGAGGGTGCCTGACCCCGCATAGCTGCAGGTCAGGACGGTGGGGCGGGTGGGGCTCGAACCCACGACCGACGGATTATGAGTCCGCTGCTCTGACCGGCTGAGCTACCGCCCCTCGGCGGCATCCTGCCGCACCGCGGGCAGCCGCCGCGGCACGGCGGCCGCGGCGCACGAGCGCGGGCAGTGCAGCTACAGGCCGGCCGCGCGGTGCTCCTCGGCGAGGTGCAGATACGCCTGCGCGTTCAGGGCGATCTTGCCCCGCTCCTCCTCGCTCAGCGGCCGACGCACCTTGGCCGGGACACCGGCGACCAGCGACCCCGCCGGCACGTCCATGCCCTGCAAGACCACAGCCCCCGCGGCGACGAGGCACCACGAGCCGATGGTCGCGCCGTTCAGCACCGTCGCGCCCATCCCCACCAACACGTCGTCGCCGACCGTGCAGCCGTGCAGCACCGCGCGGTGCCCCACCGAGACCCGGGCGCCGATCACCGCGGGGAAGCCGACATCGGCGTGCACCACGACGCCGTCCTGCAGGTTGGTCTCGGCGCCCACGCTGATCGGCGCGGAATCGGCGCGCACCACCGCGCCGTACCAGACACTGGCCCGGTCCCCGATGACCGCCTCGCCGACGACCACGCTGCCCGCCGCGAGGAAGGCGTCGCCCGCGACCTGCGGCGACACGCCCCCGACCGCGGCGACCAATGGCTCCTGCGGCATGACGGGCTCCCCTCGGCGGTGGGCCACCAGCCGCGACCCGAACCCGACGCTACGACGAGGGGCTCAGTTGGTGAGGTCGAGCGTCACGTAGCGCACCCCGCCGAACTCGCTGACCCCGACCCCCGCCTTGCGCACCTGCGGGTCGAGCAGCGCCTCCCGGTGCGCCGGGCTGACGAGCCACGCCTTGACGACCTCGCTCCCGAGCGGCAGCGGCCGGGGGACGGCCGCCAGGTCCTCCTTGAGCACCGTGTGCCGGGTCTGCGACAGCAGTCGTCGCAGGCGCGGTACGTCGTGGCGGAGCACGCGCGCCCGCGCCATGAACCCCGAATAACCCCGCGCGCTGCCCTGCAGCCGGCGACCACCCGTCAGGGCCGGCAGGCCGTCGCGCACCCGCTCGGCGTTGACCGCGGCCAGCACCTCGGTCTCGACGGCGGTCAGCACGGGCTGGGCTACGGCGGCGCGCGCGGCAGGCGCGGCACGCACTGCGGGCACCGCGGGCACTGCGGGCGCGGCACGCACTGTGGGCACTGCCGCAGCGACGGCCGGCGTCGCGCCGATCAGGGCCACCGCCGCGCACGCTGCGGCGACGCCGAGCGGACCTGAGCGGCGCAGGGCAGCGTGGTGGCGTGTCAGCGTGCGGTCTGTCACGGGCAGGCTCCTTCGTCACGGCTGCCGACCGGGTGAGCTGACGGGTTCGGGCCGCGAAGGCGGTGGCCCTACCAGGCGGCCGCAGCGGACGCCTGGATTCACCCCGAAGTGCGTGTGGGTCCCCGGCCCCCTCCTGTGGAGGGGTTGAGCAGGCCCGGGCGGGAGCGGTGCCCCCTGCCAGCCCGGGCGGTGCGCCCCTGTCCTAGGCGCAAACCAGACCCTAGGCGAGTTCTGGGCCACCCCCCCGGTAAGACGCGCCTGCACCTGCAGCGTGGTGCGCGCGTTGTCCGAAAACGCTGCTTCAGAGGGCACGGCGGGGCGGGAGCAGCACCGCCCCGTGGGGCGCGAGGATGCTGCCGGGTGACCGACGGCGGACCGGCAGAGGCTCACGTCGCGGCCGCCCACGGACCTGGAGGACCCATGGCCCGCCGCCTTGGCAGCCCGCCGCACGGCCGCGCCGATGCTGGCGGCCTCGACCTCGACGCCGCGCGCGCGGCGCTGGCCGCCGGCAGACCGCTGCGCGTCACGCTCGGCCCAGCGACCGGGCTCCCGGAACAGACCCGCGGCACCGTCGTACGCATCGACGACCCGACGGTCAGCGCGGAATGCGTCGTGGTCCGCGTGGGCGGGGACGACCTGCCGTTCGCGCCTGGAGAGGTGACGCTCGCCGGGCCGCGTCGCCGCGACGTGCTGCGCCTGCAGCCGGACCCCGAGCCCCCCGAGCTGCCCGGGCTCCGGACGCCCGAGCCGACCCCGCCGCCCGAGCCGCTCGTTCCGGTCGCCGCGCTGGCGGCAGCGGAGTCCTATGCCGCCGGCGCCCCCACGGCCGCAGCGGCCCCGCCCACCGCTCCCACCCGGCCGGCACCCCCCGCGCCGGTGCTCGCCGCCCTACCGACCCCGCTGGAGCCCCCGCCCGCCGGCGCCGCGTCCGGCGCTGCGCCTGCCCGTGGCGCCGAACGCGCCCCGACGGGTCGCCGCCCGGGTCGCCGCGCCGCCCCCCGCCTCGAGATCTCCCTCCGGCACGGCGAGGAAGGCTGGTCCGTCGCCGCCGCCTCGGGTGCGCGGACCCTGCTGCGCCCACAGCCGGTCGAGCCCGGCGCGGCCGTCGCGCTGGTTGACGCGCTGGACACGCCAGCGGTGAGCGCCCTCGTGGCCGACATCGTGGACAAGGCGCGCGTGGAGGCGGTCGCCCGCGTCGAGGCCCTCGCCGCGCAGCTCGCCGCGGCGGAGGCCGAACTGCAGTCCTACGGCAGCCGCCCACGCCGCTCCGGTCCGACGGCCACCCGCTCGTGACCGGGGGGATTCCCCCGCTGCCGGCCATCGAGCCGGGGGAGCGGTTCACCGACCTGGCGACCGAGCGCCTCTTCGACGAGGGTGGCACCGGCATCTGGCAGACGCTGGGCTTCCGGCGTACCGCGTGGACGCCCGGCGCCGCCACCGTCGCCTGGGACGCGTCGCTGGACTACTGCTTCCCGAGCGCCAGCGGCCCGGTGCTGCAGGGCGGCCTCGTGACGGCACTGCTCGACGCGGCCATGGGCTGCGCGACCTGGACGGTCCTCGACCGCGACCAGGCCTTCCTCACGGCCGACCTGCGGGTGGAGTTCCTGCGTTCCACCCGCCCGCGCCTCATCCACGCCAGCGCCGTCGTCGTGCGCCGCACGCGCAAGGTCATCTTCGCGGCTGCCGACCTCGTCGACGACACCGGCCAGCACCTCGCGTCCAGCCGGTGCACGCAGGTGGTGCTGCCGGCAGACGGCCCGGGCGGCCGGTACGACGCCGCGCCGGCCGACGGGTCGCCACCGCTGGACGGCCGCGGCTGACGCACCGCCTGCCCGCCGGCCCGCCGCGGCCCGGCGTAACGGCGCGGCCCCCTCGGAGCACGTCTGTGGCGGAACCGTCCACGGGCGGTCCGCTGCCCCCCGTCGACTAACGTCTGGTCCCACCATGCGCCGTTCTCCCCGCCGTTCCCGGCTGTTCGTCGTCCCTGCCCTCGCCGCCCTGACCGCCGCGGCCGCCACCGGTCTGGCCGGACCCGCGTCGGCGGTGGTCGGTGCGACGCGGCCGGCGGGCGCGCGCGCGGCGTCCCCCCGCGACGTCGGGCCGCCGGCTGCCCCGGTCGACGTGTCGATCGACGCCAGGGGACCGGCGGGGCCCGTCGTACCGGCCGACCTGCTCGGCTTCTCCCTGGAGAAGCGCGCGCTGGCGACCACGCAGACCGACGGTCGCTTCGGCACCCTCCCGACGCTGATGCGCGGGCTCGGCTCGGGAACCGTGCGCTTCGGTGGTGACACGGTCGACAGCACGTCCTTCGTGGGCGGTGGCCCCGACAGCGCGACCCGCCCGCCCAAGACCTCGACCGTGGTGACGCCGGCCGACTACGACCGGCTCGCGACGCTGACCCAGGCTTCCGGCTGGCGGGTCATCCTCGGTGTGAACCTCGCCCGCTACGACCCGCCGCGGGCCGCCGACGAGGTGGCCGCGGCGGCGGCCCGGCTGGGCCCGGCCCTCCTGGCGGTCGAGGTCGGCAACGAGCCCAACGCCTACGGCCAGCGTGGCCTGCGTGACCCCGCCTACGGGCCGTCGGACTACCAGGGGGAGTTCGGGGCGTACCGCGATGCCATCACCGGGCGCACCCCCGGCATCCCCGTGGTCGGCTCGGCGTCGTACCCCCCCTTCACCAACGCCGTCGACCCCGGCTTCGCGCTGCCGGGGACCTTCGTCACGCAGCACCTCTACCCGCTGAACAACTGCCGCGGCCTGGCTCCGACGATCCCGTTGCTCCTGGGCCGCAACACCGCCGCCGGCGAGGCCGCGCAGATCCGGCAGGGACTCGCCGTCGCCCAGGCGCACGCCATCGGGCTGCGGCTGAGCGAGACCAACTCCGTGATCTGCTCGGGCACGCCCGGGGTGAGCAACACCCAGGGCGCGGCGCTCTGGACGATCGACCACGTCCTGCAGGCCGCGTCCCTCGGCGTCACCGGCGTGAACATGCACGGCGGGCTGCAGCAGTGCGGCATGGATAACCCGGCGTCGACGTCGCCCTGGTACACGCCGCTGTGCGCGCCGGGCCCGGACGCCCTCGGCGGCAACGCTTTCGCCGCCCAGCCGGTCTATTACGGGCTGCAGGTCGTCAAGCAGTTCCTCGGTACGTCGTTCGTGCGCGCCACCTACAACACGCGCCAGAACGTCGTGGTGCGCGCCACCCGCGACGACGTCGGGACGGTGCGCGCGGTCATCGACAACATGGACCCCCCCGGCAGCACCGACAGCCTGGTGCGGCTCGTGCTGCCGCCGGGCTACGACGAGGCGCTGGTCTCGCGCCTCGTCGCGCCGGCCGTGGACGCGACGTCGGGGCTCACCTTCGGTGGGCAGGCCGTGGCGCCCGACGGCACGCTCGCCCCGCCCGCCACGGAGCGGGTCACGGGCCGCGGCGGCATCACCTACGTGCGGGTGACGCCGGGAACCGCCGCGGTCGTGACGCTCGTGCCGCGCTGCACGGTGCCCTCGGTGAAGGGGCTCACGCTGGACCAGGCCAAGTCGAAGCTCGTCGCCGGCGGCTGCCGCCCCGGCATCGTGTCGCGGCCCCGCAGCATCGCCAAGGGCGCCATGCTGATCGTGCAGAAGCAGCGGCTGCCGGCGGGCTTCCGTTACCGCATCCAGCAGCCCGTGCACCTGCTGCTGATGGCGAAGCCCCAGCCGAAGAAGCCGAAGAAGCCGGCGAAGCCGGCCAGCACGACGCCTGCCCCGGCTCCCGCCCGCGCGAAGTAGGGCGGGCGGGACGGCACCGGTCAGAAGCTGGCGCCCACCAGCACCGGCTCGGGCACGATCTGCACGCCGAACCGAGACAGCACGCCGTCGCGCACCTCCCTGGCGAGGGCGAGCAGTTCCGCGCTGGTCCCCCCGCCCCGGTGGGTGAGGGCCAGTGCGTGCTTGCCCGACACGCGGACCGCGCCCCCGCCATGGCCCGGCGTGAACCCGGCCGCCTGCACCAGCCAGGCCGCGCTGACCTTGACCCGGTCGGCCTCGGGCCAGTGCGGGGGCTCGCCCAGCCCGGCGGCGTCGGCGCGGGCGGCGAGCGCGTCGTACTCAGCAGTGCTCAGCACCGGGTTGGTGAAGAACGAGCCGACGCTGGCGGAGTCCGGGTCGTCCCCGGCGACGACCATCCCCTTGCGGCGGCGCAGCGCGACCACGACGGGACCGACGGCGGCGAGCGGCACCCGGGCGCCGGTCTCGACGCCGAGGGCGCGGGCCAGCTCGGCGTAGCGCACCGGCGCCGAGAGGCTGCTGGCGGTCAACGCGAAGCTCACGCCGAGGACCACCCAGCGGCCGGGCTGGCGCTTGAAGACGCTGCTGCGATAGGAGAAGCCGCAGGCCGTCGCGTCGAGCGTGCCGCGCCGTCGTGTCTGCCGGTCGTAGGCCGTGACCGCCGTGATCGTCTGCGCGACGTCCTGGCCGTAGGCGCCGACGTTCTGCACGGGGGTGGCCCCGACCCGGCCGGGGATGCCGGCGAGGCATTCGATGCCGGCGAGACCCGCCGCGACGCAGTGGGTGACGAGCGGGTCCCACTCCTCACCGGCGGCCGCCGTGACGGTCGCGCCGTCGACGGTGACCCCGCGGGTGCGCAGCAGGACGACCGTGCCGGGGAAGCCCTCGTCGGGCAGCACCACGTTGCTGCCGCCGCCGAGCAGGAGCAGGGGTTCGCCGTCGATGTCGGCGCGGGCCACGGCGTCCACGACCTCGTCGTCGGAGGTCGCCTCGACGAGGTGGCGGGCCGGACCCCCGAGGCCGAGCGTGGTCAGCGGCGCGAGCGGCTCGTCGTGCCGCACCGTCACGTGCCGCGGGCCTCGGCGAGGGCCCCCGGCAGCGCCGCGAGGAAGATGTCGTTCTCCTCGTGCAGTCCGGTGGTCACCCGCACGCCGTCGTCGCCGTAGGCGCGGGTGATGACCCCCCGCCGCTCGAGCGCGACGGCGAGTGGGCGGGCCCGGTCACCGACCGCGAGCCAGACGAAGTTGCCCTGGCTGGTGGGTACGTCGACGCCGAGCGCGCGCACCGCCGCCGTGACCCGGCTGCGCTCGGCCACGACCTCCCGGGCCCGGCGCGCGACCTCGTCCCCGTGCCCCAGACTGAGCAGTGCCGCAGTCTGGGCGACGGTGCTGACCGCGAACGGCACGGCGGTGCGGCGCAGCGCGTCGGCGACCTCCGGAGGGGCGACGCACCAGCCGACTCGCAGCGCCGCGAGCCCGTAGGCCTTGGAGAAGGTGCGCAGGGCGACCACATTCGGGCGCCGGCAGGCGACCGCGACGCCGTCGAGGGCGCCGGGGCCACCGGCGTACTCGTGGTAGGCCTCGTCGAGGACCACCGTCACGTCCTGCGGCACGCCCGCGAGGAAGTCCTCCACCTCGGCGGCGGTGCTCGCCGTACCGGTCGGATTGTTGGGGGAGCAGACGAAGACCAGCCGCGTGCGCTCGGTCACGGCCCTCGCCATCGCCGGCAGGTCGTGCCGGTGGTCCGCGGTGAGGGGCACCCGCACGGCCGTGGCGCCGGCGAGGGCCGGGAAGACGGGATAGGCCTCGAAGCTGCGCCAGGCAAAGAGCACCTCGTCGCCGGGGCCGCTCGTGGCGGTGACGAGCTGCTGGCAGAGGGTGACGCTGCCGGCGCCGGCGACAAGCCGGGCCGGGTCCACGCCGTGGCGTTCCGCGAGGGCCGCGACGAGGGCGGTGCTGACCGTGTCGGGGTAGCGGTGGGTCAGCGCCGCGAGGCGGGCGGCCTCGTCGAGGACGCCGGGCAGGGGGCCGTGCGCCGCCTCGTTGGAGGCGAGCTTGACGACGCGGTCCAGGCCGTGGGCAGCCGCGACCTCGGCCTCGTTCCGGCCGGGGACGTACGCCGGGACCGCGGCGAGCTCCGCCCGAAGGTGCACACCGGGCGGGCTCACCCGCTCATCGTGCCCGCCCGGCAGCCGCATGCGTCGGGCGTGGGTCAACGGGGTTGCGGCGAGGCGGCAGGATGGTGGGGTGAGTCAGCAACCAGAGGACACCACGCCGACCGCGGGGGTGATGCCGGAGCCGGCCTCGTCGCCCACGGGGGCGCCCGAGCAGGCCGCGTCGGCCTCGCCGGAGCAGTCGGTCGAGCCGGAGCCGGCCCCCGAGCCCGAGCCGGCCCCCGAGCCCGAGCCGACCCCCGCGCCGGAGCCGGCGCCCGAGCCGGCGGGAACCGAGACGCCGCCGCTGGAGGACCCGGTGGGCCAGGACCCGGTGGGCCAGGACCCGGTGGGCCGGCTGGACCAGGAGCCGCCGGGTGAGCTGTCCGCCGTCGAGGCCCCCGCGGGGGCGGCCCAGCCCGTCGTCGAGCCGGGCATCGTCCCCCCCGCCGACGCCGCTCCGGGCGAGCTGGCGCAGGACGAGGCGCCGGCAGGGGCCGGCCAGCCCGTGGTCGAGGGCACCGCGGCGGGGGACCACCCACCGTCGGACGTCGCCGAGGCCACCCGGGCCAAGCACGACCTGCTCGTGCAGGCGGAGGCGGTCGCGGCCACCCCCGACACCGACTCCGCGGGCAAGGCGCCGGACGACCGCGGCCTCACGGAGCGGCTGCGCGAACTCGACGAGGCCTGGCGGGCGCTCGGCAGCGCGGGACCCGCCGAAGGGGAGCTTCGGCGCCGCTACAACGCCGCGCGGCAGACCTATGCGGCGGCGCGTTCCCGTCGCGCCGAGTCGCGAGCGGTTGACCGCGCCCGCGCGGCGGAGACCAAGCGGGCGCTGCTCGTGGAGGCGTTCGCCCTGTCCCAGCTCGCGCAGGGCACCACGCTGAGCCAGCTCGCCGGCAAGCGCCTCGACGACGACGTGGCCAAGGTCGCCCCGGTGGCGCAGGCGCCCGCGGCGCCAGCCCCAGCAGCCGGAACCAGCAGTCCGCCGGCGGCCCAGGAGCCGGCGGCTCAGGAGCCCGCTGCCCAGGAACCCGCCCAGGAACCCGCCCAGGAACCCGTTGCCGACGCGGACCATGAGGATGCCGGGACCGACGTCGCGATCGAGGCGGCCATCGGCGAGCAGCCCGAGACGGACGCAGTTCCCATCGCCGCCGCCGCCACTGCCGCCGCCATCGACGAAGCCCAGCCGGGTGCGGCGGACAGCGACGCGCTGCCCGAGAACACCGCGCCCGGCGACGATGCGCCCGGCGTACCCGGGGAAGAGGAGCAGCTGGCCGCCGCGGTCACGGCGCAGCCGGTCGCCGCAGCACCGGAGCCCGAACCGGAGCCCGAGCAGACGCCTGCGCCCGGCACCGTGGACATCGCCGCCATCGCCAAGCGCGCACACGAGTTGCAGCGCGAGTGGACCGGGGCAGGCTTCGCGGGGCGTGAGGTCGACAACGAGCTGCAGCCGCTGTTCCGCCGCTACCTGCAGCTCGT
>JAABUT010003001.1_pt1 | contig 15158 bp, 13 predicted proteins | sample 5559281 | NCBI WGS metagenome assembly JAABUT01 (sample SAMN10711880, study PRJNA513359) | rock metagenome | isolation source: Antarctica rocks | place: Antarctica: Victoria Land, Ricker Hills nord | collected 2016-01-04 | reverse complement strand
TCGCCGACCGGTGCCGGCACAACCTCCTCTACTGGACCGGCGGCGACTGGTGGGGCGTGGGCCCGGGCGCGCACAGCCACGTCGGCGGCGTCCGGTGGTGGAACCGCAAGCACCCCGCCGCGTGGGCCCGCGAGCTGGCCGCCGCGCACACCCCGGCGCAGGCGCGGGAGGTCCTCGACGACGAGGCCCGTCACGCCGAGCAGGTGCTCCTCCAGCTGCGGCTGGTCGAGGGGCTCCCCTTGTCGCGGCTGACGCCGGCGGAGCACCGGGTCGCCGCCCGCGCCGTCGACGACGGTCTGCTGGAACCGGCGGCCTGGGCGGCGCAGCGCCTCGTCCCGACCCTGCGCGGGCGGCTGCTGGCGGACGGTCTCGTCGCCGACCTGCTGTCGGCCTAAGAACGTTCCGGACCTGGCGCAAGACCCTGTGCACGAACGTCCACGCCTGGGTGTGGTGATCCTGTGCGGGAACCGGGCGCCCTACTGTGACGACCGAGACAGGGAGGTGCGATGAGCCAGCCTGATGCGGTGTCCGCGCGGTCGGACCAGCAGGTACTCGACGAGCGGATGCTTGGTGAGGTGTCCGACGTCCTGACCGTTGTCGACCACGCCATCGAGCGCGCGATACGGGCCCGCAGGACGTTGTCGAAGGTCGACGGAACCGGCAACGCGGCGCTCGCCGTGGCCGAGTCCCTCGTGGCCCTGCAGAAGCTCCGCAAGCGCTTGGTGCAGGACACCTACTACACGGACGATTCGCTCCGGCTGCTGTGAGCACCCGGGGACCGCAGTCGTGCCGGTGACGAACTCGGCGCCCGCGGGGCAGGAGATCGCCGGAGCCCTCCGCAAGCTCGCCGGCGACTGGTCGGCCTACACGGGCACGGAGCGCAGCGAGGCCCAGTCGTTCCTCAACGCACTGCTGGAGTGCTACGGCACCGACCGTCGGGCTGTCGGTGCGGTGTTCGAGCACCACCTGCCCGGTATCGGCTTCGCCGACCTCTTCTGGCCGGGGAACACCGTCATCGAGATGAAGGCTCCCTCGGAGGACGTCCGGCTGGAGAAGTGGCAGGTGCAGGCGGAGAAGTACTGGCGCGCATCCGCGGCGCCGGACGGCTCCTATCCGGCGGTCAGGTACGTGATGCTCTGCTCGTTCCGGCGGTTCGTGGTGTGGGACATGCACGCCGACCCGTCCCGGCCGGCCGCCAACGTCGACTTGGCACAGCTGCCCGATCGGCCGGAAGCACTGCTCTTCTTGCGTGGGCCTGACGTCGCGCCGTCCTTCGCCGAGCACCACCGGCAGCTGACGACCGACGCGGCCGCGGCGGTCGCGGCGGTCTACCAGTCGTTGAAGGACCGGTCGGCGGCACCGCTCGACGAGATCCAGCGGTTCACGATCCAGGCGGTGTGGGTCCTGTTCGCCGAGGACCTCGCGATGATCACGGGATACCCCTTCCAGGCGTTGATCGATCGCCTGCGAAAGGACGAGAACACGAACTCGGCCGCCGAGATCGGGCTGCTGTTCCGAGTCCTGAACCAGAAAGGAAATCACAACCGGAAGGGGGTGCTTGCCGGTACCCGGTACGTGAACGGTGACCTGTTCCGTCAGCCCGCCGAGGTGTACCTCGAGCAGTCGGAGCTGACGCTGTTGGCCAGGGCAGCCGAGTACGACTGGCGCTTGGTCGACCCGACGATCTTCGGGTCGCTGCTGGAGGGTGTCCTCGGCCGGGAACGTCGATGGGAGCTCGGCGCGCACTACACGCACGAGGTCGACATCCTCAAGATCGTTGGCCCGACGATCGTCTCACCCTGGCAGGCGCGGATCGACGGGTGCGTTTCGCCCGGACAGGCACGGGAGCTGTTGGACGAGCTGTGCGCGTTCACCGTGCTCGACCCCGCGTGCGGGTGCGGCAACTTCTTGTACGTCGCGTACCGGGAGCTGCGGGCGCTCGAGGCGCAGCTGAAGACGAGGATCAGGACCCTGGCGGCCGACCGCGGCCTTCCGGTCCCGGCGGGGCCATGGCCGTTCGTCCCGTTGTCGAACATGCGAGGGCTGGAGATCGAGCGGGCGGCGGTGCTCATCGCCCGGGTGACGCTGTGGATGGGCCACCGGCAGATGATCGAGCTCTACGGCGAGGCGGAAGATCCGCTGCCCCTGGTTGACCTCTCGGGGATCCGGGTCGCCGATGCGCTGCGCACCGTCTGGCCGGCCGCCGACGCGATCGTCGGAAACCCGCCGTTCCTCGGCTCGCAGCACATCCGCGCCCGGTTCGGGGGCGACTACGTGGACTGGCTCTCCCGGACGTTCGGTGTTGGTGTCAAGGATTACTGCGTCTGCTGGTTCCGCCTGGCCCACGATCACCTGCAGTCCGGCCAGCGAGCAGGCCTGGTCGGTACCAACTCGATCTCGCAGAACCGGGCCCGCTCTGTGTCCCTGGCCTACATCACCGGGAACGGCGGGACGATCACCGACGCGGTCTCCTCGCAGAAGTGGCCCGGCGACGCGAAGGTCCATGTCAGTCTTGTCAACTGGGTCTTGGCCGACCCGACCGGCCCCGTCGTGCTCGACGGAAGGCAGGTGCCCGCCATCGACGCGTCCCTCCACCCCGCCGACCCGGCTGCGATCGCTCCCGTCCGCCTCCCTGCCAACCGCGGACACTGCTTCCAGGGCCCGATCCCCGTCGGCGCTGGGTTCGTTCTCGACGCGAGCACCGCACACGAGCTGCTGGCTGACAGCAAGATCGACTATCGGTCGGTTGTGCGGCCATACCTCACGGCCGCTGACGTAACGGACGACCCCGAGCAGCGGCCAAGCCGCTGGATCATCGATTTCGCCCAGGCACCCCTCGAACGCGCCGCCACCTTCCCCCGGGCTCTGGCCATCGTCAGCAATGAGGTGCGGCCATTCCGCCAGATCGTCCGACGCGAGACGCACGACAGCGGTGGTGGCAGTTCGGGGAGCCCAGAGTGGGGTTGCGAGCGGCGGTGGCCGACCTCAGTCGTTCGATCGTGGTCGCGGCGCACGGCAAGCGAGTGCTCTTCGCCTGGATCGAACCATGGACGCTGCCAAGCAACGCAACGATGGTGTTCGCGTTCGACGACGACTACTCGATGGGTGTCCTCACGTCACAGGCCCACGGTGCGTGGGCCCGATCCGCCTCCTCGACACTCGAAACACGCTTCCGGTACACGCCGACGTCGGTGTTCGAGACCTTCGTCTGGCCGGACCCAGTCACCGACAGCGGCCGGGCGCAGGTCTCGGATGCGACGCGCGACCTGCTGTCACGTCGCGCGGACATCTGTACCACCGAGCAGATCGGCTTGACGAAGCTCTACAACCGGGTCGACGACGGCGCCTACGCGGACCTGGTGGCGCTGCACCGCCGCCTCGACGAAGCGGTCGCCGCGGCCTACGGCTGGCCGAAGTCCGTGGCCCAAGACGATACGGAGCTCGTCCGGCGCTTGCTCGCACTGAACGCCGACGTTGCGGCCGGCCGCCGCACATACGCGCCGTTCCCGACCCCCTGACCGTCCGTCCACGGGCGGGACCGACCGGGCGCCCGTCGCTGGGAGGATGGCCCTATGCGTATCGAGGCAGTCAGCGGCGACATCACCCACGCCGAGGTCGACGTCATCGTCAACGCGGCCAACTCCGAACTGCTCGGCGGGGGCGGGGTGGACGCGGCGATCCACCGGGCGGCCGGCCCGGGCCTGTTGGCCGAGTGCCGGCAGCTGCGGGCAACGTCGCTGCCCGACGGGCTGCCGGTCGGGGATGCGGTGGCCACCGGCGCGGGCGACCTGCCCGCAAAGTGGGTCGTGCACACGGTCGGACCGAACCGACACGCCGGCCAGACGGACCCGGCCCAGCTGGCCAGCTGCTTCACCCGCAGCCTGGAGGTGGCGGCCGGGCTCGGTGCGACCAGCGTCGCGTTCCCCGCGGTCGGCGCCGGTGCCTACGGCTGGGACGGCGCGGAGGTCGCGCGGATCGCCGTCGAGGCCGTCCGCGCCGCCCCGCCGAGCTCGGTCGAGCTGGTCCGGTTCGTGCTGTTCAGTACCCGGGCGCTCAAGGCCATCCGCCAGCAGATCGCGTCCTGACGGGCCCGCGGCCAGGCCCGGCCTCAGGCCGGGACGGCGTCCACGGCCGTCGGGAACCCGGTCAGCTCGCGCACAGCGGCGAGCACCTCGTCGGCGTCCGCGGCCGACGAGAGCGGGCGGCCGTCGAGTGAGGTCACCCGGACCGGCCCACGGACGCTGCTGACCGACAGCACGACGTCGGCGGCCAGCAGGTCGGCGACCCGTCCCGCGCCCGACACCACCGGTCGGCCGGCGTCGGCGGCGCGGGCGGCGAGCAGCTCCAGCGTCGTGCTGCCGAGGATGCCGTTCGGCCCGGGCGCGACCGTGTGCAACGTGCCGTCGACGGACCACACGATCGACGACATCGGGGATTCCAGCAGCCAGCCGTCGCTGGAGACGAAGAACGCCTCCTCGGCGCCGCGACGAGCCGCCTCGCGCTGCGCTGCCATGTTGACCACGTAGGACAGCGTCTTCACCCCGCCCAGCAGCCATGGGGCGGCGGCGAACGCATCGGCGGCCGTGCCCCGGTCGAGGATGACGACCGCGACGCCGTCCCGGCGCTGTCGGGCGATGGCCGGGCCCAGCGGGCTCACGGTCAGGAACCCGGTCGGCGTGCCGGGCTTGTCGGGCCGGCCACGGGTCAACACCAGCTTCAACGCGGACTCGGTGTCCGTCGGGAAGCGCGAGCTCCAGGCGTGCGCCGCCTCGTCGACCAGCAACCGCCAGGCGGGCTCGTCGAAGGCGATCTCCAGTGACGCCGCCGACCGCGCCATCCGGGCCAGGTGCAGGTCGAGCTTGTCGACTCGGACCTCGGCCCCGCCCCGGCTGAGCCGGATCCCCTCGAAGCAGCCGTCGCCGCGGGTGAGCCCGAGGTCGTCCGCCGCGGTGATCGGCGTGTCCACGTCGACCAGTCCGCGGCCCAGGATCCCGACCACCAGCAGCGTCACGCGGGGAGGATACGAGGGCCGACGAGGCGGACGCCGACGGCTGGGGCGTACGAGGCGGTGCGTCGTACCGTCCTCGCATGACCGACACCGAGGTCGTGCGTGAGACGCCCGCCGACGGCGACGAGGCCGCCACGCTGCTCGGCATCCTGGAACGCAACCGGCGCACCTTCGCCTGGAAGACCGGTGGCCTGGACGCAGCGGGCCTGCGCGCGACCAACGCCACCTCGACGATGACGCTGGGCGGCCTGGTCAAGCACCTGGCGCTGGTGGAGGCCGACTGGTTCGGCGCGAAGCTGCGCGGCGAACCGCTGGGCGAGCCGTGGGGCTCGGTGGACTGGGACAGCGACCCCGACTGGGAGTGGACGTCGGCGGCGCAGGACTCCCCGGATCAGCTCTACGCCCTGTGGGAGGCCGCCGTCGCTCGGTCACGCCGGCTGGTAGCCGAGGCGCTGACCGAGGCCGGGCTGGACCAGCCGGCCCGGTTCACCTGGCCCGACGGGCGGACACCGAACATGCGGCGGGTGGTCGGCGACATGATCGAGGAGTACGCGCGCCACACCGGCCACGCCGACGTCCTGCGCGAGTCGGTCGACGGGCTCGTCGGGGAGAGCGCGCCAGGCTGAGCTCGGCCCGCAGCCGCCGAGCCGGCGACGTCCCCGCCGGTCACGGCCAGCACCGGGACGCCAGCGCCGCCCGCGGACCCGCGCACGTCAGTCGGCGGTCACGAAGTCGACGAGTTCCTCCACCCGGCCGAGCAGTGCGGGCTCCAGGTCGGTCCAGCTGTCCACCGACGCCAGAATTCGCTGCCAGGCCTGCCAGGGCGGGCAATGCCAGCCCAGCGCTGCGATGACGCCCTCCTTCCACGGCACGCCCCGCGGCACCACCGGCCAGTCGTCGATGCCGACCGCGGCGGGCTTCACCGCGGCCCAGATGTCGACGAACGGGTGACCGACGACGGCGACGTGGCGGGCGACCGGCAGTCGCGCGACCTCGGCGGCCACCCGGGCCTCCTTCGATCCGGTGACCAGGTGGTCGACCAGCACACCCAGCCGACACCCCGGACCGGGGGCGAACTTCCGGACCGCGGCGGCGAGGTCGTCGACGCCGTCGAGCATCTCCACCACGACGCCCTCGATGCGCAGGTCCTCACCCCAGACCCGTTCGACCAGCTCCGCGTCGTGCCGACCCTCGACCCAGATCCGGGCGGCCCGGGCGACCCGGGCACGTGACCCGGCGACCGCGACCGACCCGCTGGCCGTGCGGGCCGTGCGGGCCGGCGCGGCGGCAGGGACCGGGCGGGTCAGCTCCACGGGCTCGCCGTCGACCAGGTACCCGGGGCCCAGCGGGAACGACCGACGCCGGCCGTGGCGGTCCTCCAGCACGACCACCCGCATGCCGCCGATCACCTCCACGTCCACCACCGCCCCGCACCAGCCGGTGGACACCTCCTCGACGACCTCGCCGCGGACCGCGGGCAGCGGCCTGCTCGACGCGCGGGTGCGTCGCGGCGGGCCGCCGGCCAGCACGTCGGTGGGGTAGCGCTCGGTCGGCATGCCGGCGACGCTAGAGGTCCCGGTGCCCGGGGCGGGGCTGCGACGCGCACCTAGACTGGCACTCGCAAACGGTGACTGCTAATACCGGTTGCGACTGCCGACGCCGGGGAGGGGGACCGCCATGCTGGACGACCGCAAGCTCGCGGTGCTCCGTGCCGTCGTGGAGGACTACGTCGCCACCCGGGACCCGGTCGGTTCCAAGGCGCTCGTCGAGCGGCACGGCCTGGACGTCAGCCCGGCGACGATCCGCAACGACATGGCGGTGCTGGAGGAGGACGGGTACATCACCGCCCCGCACACCTCCGCCGGGCGGATCCCCACCGACAAGGGCTACCGGCTGTTCGTCGACCGGCTCAGCGAGATCAAGCCGCTGTCCCCGGCCGAGCGGCGGGCGATCGACCGGTTCATGGACGGCGCGCTGGACCTGGACGACCTCGTCCGGCGGACGGTGCGGCTGCTCGCGCAGCTGACCCGCCAGGTGGCGGTGGTCCAGTACCCCTCGCTCACCCGGTCCACCGTCCAGCACGTCGAGCTGGTGTCGATCGCGCCGGGCCGGATGCTGCTGGTGCTGATCACCAGCGCCGGTCGCGTCGAGCAGCGGGTGGTGGACGTGCCCGAAGGCCTGTCCGAGGAGCTCGTCGGCCGGCTGCGCGAGGCACTGAACGCCGCCGTCGTCGGCAAGCGGCTCACCGATGCGACCTCGACGGTCGAGGTGGTGGAGGACGCGTTCCCCGACGAGCATCGGCCGATGGTGGACGCCGTGGTCGCGACCCTCATCGAGACCCTCGTCGCCCGCTCGGAGGAGCGACTGGCGGTCGCCGGCACCGCGAACCTGTCGGTCTTCGCCCAGGACTTCCCGACCGCTGTCGCCCCCGTCCTGGAGGCGCTGGAGGAGCACGTCGTCCTGCTGCGCCTGCTGGAGGAGGCCACCTCCCCGCCGGCGACCGGCGCGCTGGCCACCGGGGCGCGGACCACGGGCGCCCTGACCGTCCGCATCGGGGCGGAGAACCCGCGGGGACTGTCCGGGACGTCGGTGGTCGCGACCGGGTACGGGCCCGACGACCGACCGATCGCCCGCCTCGGAGTGGTCGGGCCGACGAGGATGGACTACCCGGGTGCGATGGGCGCGGTCGCCGCGATCGCCCGGTACCTCAGCCGGATCATCGACTCCTCGTGACCCTGCCCGCGCGCCGCCGACGCCGCCGGGACCACCGAAGCACCGTGACCACTGAGCTGACAGGGATCCCCGTCTGACATGAGTGTCGACTACTACGAGGTCCTCGGCGTCGACCGCGGGGCCTCCGCGGACCAGGTGAAGAAGGCGTACCGCAAGCTCGCCCGCGAGCTGCACCCGGACGTCAACCCGAGCGCCGCCACCGAGGACCGGTTCAAGAACGTCACCCGTGCGTACGAGGTGCTCTCGGACCCGCGCAAGCGGGAGATGTACGACCTCGGCGGTGACCCGGCCGGCCCGCAGGGCGGTGGTGGGGGCGCCGGCCAGGCGTTCAACTTCACCGACATCATGGACGCGTTCTTCGGCGGCCAGGGCGGGGCGGCCGGCGGCGGTCGCGGTCCGCGTTCGCGCGCCCGGCGGGGGCAGGATGCGCTGCTGCGCGTGCAGGTCGACCTCGACGACGTCGTGCACGGGGCGACGAGGGACGTGACCGTTGACACCGCCGTGGTGTGTGGCACCTGCGACGGCGAGGGCACGTCCCCGGGCACGCACCTGGAGACCTGCGACGTCTGCAAGGGCCGCGGTGAGATCTCCCAGACCCAGCGCAGCTTCCTCGGCCAGGTGATGACCACCCGGCCGTGCCCGAACTGTGGCGGCTTCGGCACGGTCATCCCGCGGCCGTGCCCGGAGTGTGCCGGCGACGGCCGGGTCCGCGCCCGGCGGACGTTGTCGGTGGGGGTCCCGGCCGGTGTGGACGACGGCGTCCGGATCCAGCTGACGGAGCAGGGCGAGGCCGGCCCCGGCGGCGGCCCGAACGGGGACCTCTACGTCGAGATCAGCGTCGCACCGCACCCGGTGTTCAGCCGCCGCGACGACACGCTGATGTGCACGCTGCGCCTGCCGATGACCGCGGCCGCGCTGGGCACCACGATCGGGGTGGACACCTTCGACGGGCGCCGGGAGTTCGAGGTGAGGCCGGGCACCCAGCCGGGCCAGCAGATCGTGCTCAACGGCCTGGGTGTCCCGCACCTGCAGAGCACCGGTCGCGGCAACCTGATCATTGCCGTCGACGTGTCCGTGCCGACGAAGCTGGACGACCGCCAGGAGGACCTGCTGCGCGAGCTGGCCCGGCTGCGGGACGAGGAGTCGCCGCAGGGCGAGATCAACGCTCCAGGGCACCACGGGCTGTTCTCCCGGCTCCGCGGCGCTTTCCGGTGACGGCCGGTCGGGGGTCCGCTGGTGAGGGGTCGGCCTCGGCCGGCCGGTCGGTCGTCGTGACCGGGGGAGCCGGCGGGATCGGCCGGGCGATCTGTACCGCCTTCGCCGCTCTCGGGGACCGGGTCGCCCTGGTGCACCGGCCGGACTCCCGCGACCGCGCCGGAGCAGTGCTCTCCGGCCTGCCCGGGGACGGGCACGCTGCGGTGGCCGGGGACCTCGCCACCGCCGCCGGCGCCCGCAAACTGGCCGCCGACGCCGCCGCGGCGCTCGGCGGGATCGACGTGCTGGTCAACAACGCCGGGGCGGGCATCGCCCACCCGCCGCTGACCACCGACCCCGAGGAGTGGGCGGCGGCCTGGGAGCAGGTGCTGGCGGTGAACCTGCTCGGCCCGGTCAACCTCACCCACGCCGCGCTCCCGTTTCTGCGCGAGTCCTCGGCGCCCCGGGTCGTCAACGTGTCTAGCCGCGGGGCCTTCCGCGGCGAGCCGGACATGCCGGCCTACGGCGCCAGCAAGGCGGCGCTGAACTCGTTCACGCAGTCGATGGCGCTGGCGCTGGGCCCGGTCGGCATCGCCGTGTCCGCGGTGGCACCCGGCTTCGTCGACACCGGGATGGCGCGCTGGGAGTCCGGCCCGGCCGAGCGGCGCGACGCCATCCGCGCGCAGTCGCCGCTGAACCGGGTCGCCCGGGCCGACGAGGTCGCCGACGCGGTCGTCTACCTGGCCGGTGCCGAGTGGGCGACGGGGTCGGTCCTCGACCTGAACGGGGCCAGCTACCTGCGCTGAGCGGTCTGGCCCCTCGGCGCCCTGCCCCCGATTGCCGCCTGGAACCAATCTGATGGCCGGTACACCTGGACGTCGTCGGGCGCCTGCGATAGAATCGAACACGTGTTCGAGTCGGTGGCTCCACCTGTGCGGAAGTGGGCCGCCTCGACGGGTGCGCGGTCGTCGGCCGGCGACCTGACGACTGCGGTCGGTGCGGTGCTGGACCGTCTCGGCACGCTCGTCCGGCAGGCCGACGACCTGGCGCCGACCGTCCGCACGGTCGAGCTGCTCGATGCGGTCGCCGCGCTCGAGCACGCGCAGACACTCGTCGCGCTGGCCCAGGCGAAGGTGCTCGCGGCGCTGACGGTCGTCGAGCCGCTGCCGTATCGGCCCGGGAACGGCCTGACTGCTGCGGTGCGGCTGCCACCCGCGGAGGAGACGACGGCCTACGAGGTCGCGGCCACGCTGCGCTGCTCGGTGTCCGTCGCGCGAGACCGGCTGGCCACCGCCCGAGCGCTGGCCGGGGTGACCGCTGCCGTGTCGGCGGCGACGGACGGCTCGCTGCGTTGGTGGCAGCTGCGTCGGACCGCCGACGCGGTGGTGCCGATGCCCGCGGCCGCGAGGGCGGAGGTGGACCGGCGGATCGCCGAGGACGCGGCCGCCGGCCGGTGCGCCAGCCGGTTCGCGGCCCGGCTCACGCGAGCGGTGCTCGCAGCCGACCCGGCCCAGGCGGCCGTCGTGCATGACAGCGCCGTCGCCGACGGAGACGGTGCTCGGGATGTCCCAAGCGCCCGGCGAGCTGGTCGGGTACCCCGCGGTCGGCCCGGCCCAGGCGCGGCGGATCGCCCACCTGCCCGGGACGGCCTGGCGCCGCGTGGTCACCGATCCGGTGACCGGCTTGGTGTTGGACCGCGCTCGCACGCCGCACGCCGCACGCCGCGCTCGCCGACCACGTCCGGGCGGCCCGGTTCGGCCGGCAGTGCACCCGCCCGCGATGCCCACACACCGGCACCGACCTGGACCACGCGGTGAGCTGGCAGTAAACTGGGCCGACGGTGGCTGTCAACCTGTACCGGTCTGCCAGGGCTGCCACACCGTCGTGCCGCTAACACCGGGTAACCCAGGGTAAGCGGGGAGACGCTGCCGGGCGCCTTCGCTGCCGTTCCCGGCCGGTGCTGCCGCTACGTCCACGGGTCGCCGGGATCGCCGATCGTGCCGTGCCCGGCACCCGTCGCCTCGCGGGACCAGTTCCGCGACGCCCTCGGTGTCGAGCACCGAGTCGACGCCTGCGACGCGCAATGGGGCGGCCTGAGCCGGGCGCACAATTCGCGATAAGGATGGCGCGAGGCGCAACCGCCGGGGTGGTAGGGCTCGCCAGTAGCCGCAAGCACAGTTACGGGTTCGCTGGCGACCGAGTTCGCTTCTCGTACCGGTCGGACGCGAACCACATCATCATCAGGGCAGCGTCGAGCATTTTCTGGAGCTCGACCACCGATAGGGTCAGACCTTGTTTCGCCTGGCCATCGTCGTCCGCCTCAAAGCTGATCGTTTCCCCGAATATGGCATGAGCCCAACTCCTTCCGTGCGCGAAGCCTGATGCGATCGCCCACTGTCTTCTATACCAGTGAGGGTTCGACTTGTCGTCGCCCGGTTGGGCTGCGACAAGTCGTGAACTCGCCTCTCCAATAACGACGGAGCTCTTTACGCTAATCTGTTTAACATCCTCGACCACGTAGCCATTTTCTTTCGCTATGCGGCTGATCTGCTTCTCTCGCTCTGAGGCCCCCTGTCGCCCGCGGGCTTGTTCACTCGCGGCGGACATGTCGTTGACAGCGTTACGGTAATCGTTGACGGCTGCCAGCTCTAGCCGCAGGCGTCGCATCCGTCGCACCTCCTCTTCATCCGGTCCGATTAACCAGATGACTGTTGCCGATAACTCGATGGAGACTCGGATCAGCGAGTAGAGGGCGAACACCCATAGGCGACGATCCGTGAACTCAGCCGCCAGCAGCTTTAGCTGTTCAGTTGCTGAGGCTAGCAACCTGAGCACCGTCCCGGATTGGGGAACCCCGAGAAGCGCATGGTCATCCAATACCAGGTCCCATCTAGGGTCGAGCGACCAACCGAGGCCCTCAATGTGCCGGAAGTAATACTCGGCCTTGGTCAGGGCCTGCTCAATGGCTAATAGGGCTTCGCTGTCGCGGGCGTCATCCACCCTAGCCATGGTGGCGCGCCTCGACCCGCTCCGCAACGGTGCCCAGACGTGGTAGGCGCGGAGGGCCAGAGCCTGGTGGGTGCGCAGCGTGACCGACCTGCGTGAAGGAAGCACTGCGCACCCACCTCCGCGCCGGCCAGCCCAGCGTGGGCGGCTGCTGGCGCTCCCGCTGAACACTGGCCCGCACAAGCAGGGTCCAGCGGGGAGTCTGTTGCCTACTCGGAAGCGCGGGTGATCTTCGCGCAGGTGGCGAGGTGGATCAGGCCGAAGGCGGCGACCGCGGCCGCGGCGACCCTCGGGGCCGACCGGGTTCCCCGGCTGTTGGAGGTTCAGATGTGCCTGACCTACAGCAGCAGCCCTATCCCTCAGTGCACATGGGCGACCACCCCGCGGTCGGTGCTGCGGGTCCCGCACGCGTTCCCGCATTTTGCCCCTGGCCGCGACCCGGTCGGAGGTGAAGAAGACGCTGGAGTCGACGTCGATGCTGGCGTCCTGGCGGACGACGAACACACCCGCGAGCTGTCCAGGCCCCAGACGGTGCCGACGGGAACGGCGGGCGTGGAGAACCCGGGCCGGCCGAGGATGCTGCGCCCGGTGACCGACGTGGGGTCCGCGTCGAGCAGGGTCGCGTTGGAGCCCGCGCCGGTCTTCATCAGTGCCAGCGCGGTGGTGTCGACGGGGTTGGCGACCCAGGCGGTCACCCTCGCGCACTCGGCTTCCACCGCGCCGACGGCGGCTACGAAGCTGTCCAGGTTCTCCCAGTCGGCGGGTGCGTCGACCGCGCTGAACCCGGCCAGCGTCGCCAGCCCTGCCGGCGCGGGGGCTGCCATCCCGGCGAACGCAGCCTCGTCGAGCTTCCGGCTCAGGTCACGGGCCAGGCCCTGACCCAGGATGACCGCGGCGCTGCCATCGACGGAGTCGGCGAGCAGCTCAGCCGTGCACAACGTGAGCCCGGCCAGCTTCGCCAGGGCGGCCGTGACCTCGTCCAGAACGGCGTCGCTCAGCGGGATTTCGGCGCCCTCGTTCACCCAGTTGGCTGACGGGGCGGCGACAACGACGGGGAAACGGACGGCCGGGGTGGTCGTGGTGGCCAGGGTGGCGACCTGGCCGGTGACCGAGCCTTCGATGGCCGCGCGGACGAGCAGGGCGTAGACCTCTTCGGGGGAGACGATCGGGCTGGCGGTGGCGCGAGACATGGTCCTGGCAGGGGCCTTCCGAGGGCAAAGGGATCTAAGGGGAGATCCGCAGCCCGCACCCGGCGGCCATGCATGGCGGCCACTGGCCACCACGTCGTCAGCGACCTACTGGGGCACCAGGCCCAGCGGTGAGATCACTGCTCCTGTGCATTGTTCCACGATGATCGGCCCGGCGTGAGCGTTGCTCTCGCTCCGCGGTCGGTGCGCAGGAAGTCGGACCACGAGGAGGTCGAGGACGGGATGGGCAACCGATCGCCCTGGCTCTTCGGCCTCGGACCCTTTCGCGCCACGGCTCGGGCAGCACCGGTCAGCGTCAGCTCCGGCCACGGTGCCGCGAGGGCGTCGACGGCCGCCATCAGAGCGGAGAGATCGGTGGGTAGCGCCGGGCTCCACGGGTGAGACCCAGATCGGCCGACCGTCGGGGTTGCAGAGCGCCTGCACGTTGCCGCCATGGTGCTTGTGCTTGCCGGAGTACCAGCGGTCACAGCTCGCTCCGGTGTTGTGGACACGGTCGGTGGGGATCAGAGTGCCATCCAGCAGCAGGTGGTCATAGCCGGCCGCGACGGCGTGCTGCACCACATCGGCGAGATCCGGCGCCTGGGTGGCCCTGACGTCGAGGGCTTCGTACAGGTAGCGGTAGGCCGAGGTCAGCTGACGGAGTTGTCACGGGCCCGATCTGCGACCGCGCTGCGCTGACGCATGAACCGCAAGCGCAGCACGGCCTGGGCGAAGCAGCCCAAGACCCGCCTGCCGCGACGAGTCCCGCGCGGCACCCGATGAGTCATCGACAAGCAGGCGATGCGCTGGGCCAGAACGCGAGGGACGTCGAGGCTGGCACGATAGGTGAGCACGTAGGATTCTGACGGAGACGGCGATCAAGCCTGGTAACCACCATCGTCACCGGCCACGCTTTACATGACCCAACGCCTTCGGCTCTTCAACCTCAGCAGCTGCTCAAGCCATCCCTGACAAGGACCTGCTGCGAGCTGGAGGTACGCGCCGGACGACTACTGCTCTATGGATAGTTGCCGCACCATAACAACACTGTCGTACGTATTGCCCGTGAAGTGCACGAGGCCGATGCGCTCGAAGCCCCAGCGCTCGTACATGGCTGCCAGGTGCGCCGCCGGCAGGGCTGTGTCCAGCCCGACACTGGACACACCACGAGCGGTGGCCCACTCGCAGGCAGTACCGAACAGCCGTCTAGCGACGTTCCTCCCACGCAGGGAGCTCCGTACCGCCACCTGACCGATCCACGCTCGACCAGGCACCTGCGCTGCTGTAGTCAGTTGCCGCACGTCCTGCGGTGGCGGGAGCGACATCGTCAAGGTGGCGGCTAGTTCACCGGCGTGCTGGATGACCCAGCAGGCGCCTTCCGCGACCCGCGCACGAGTCGTCGCGACGTCTTGGTGCGCCGCTGTGAAGTTCAGTCCTTGATCGCTGAGCTCTCCATAGGCAACGTGCCGGAGCTCAGTCAACCCATCCGCATCGTCCGGGACGGACAGCCGAGGGGTCAGTTCACCAGCCACTCCCCAAACATTATCAGAGCTGAGAATGAGAGCCTTGCCGGTAGCGACGGGTCGCTACCGGCAAAGCCTCACTGTCTGTCCGTTCACACGGCGAAGCACGCCGGATCGACCATCCGCATCGACCGGGACGACCACCTGGACGACCCCGCGCGACGGGTTCGCGAGCACCGGGCCCACCGATCTACGACCCGAGGACCGGATCAGGACAACGGGTCCAACCGGGACGCCCGACCGCTGCACCGACTCCGCGGGTCGCTCGCCGCGCCGATGCGTGCCGGAACCCGACCCGGCACCCTTCTGATATCCGGGCAGCTCGGAACCCCGGTTGTCCCCACCCGGGCCGGGCCCCACACTCGCGTGGGTGGAACCCAAACCGACCCTGTTCCAGCGGATCATCGCCGGCGAGATCCCCGGCGAGGTCGTCGCGGAGTCCGAGCACGCGGTGGCGCTGCGCGACATCGCGCCGACCGCTCCGACGCACGTCCTGGTGGTGACCCG
>JAABUT010003000.1_pt1 | contig 15161 bp, 17 predicted proteins | sample 5559281 | NCBI WGS metagenome assembly JAABUT01 (sample SAMN10711880, study PRJNA513359) | rock metagenome | isolation source: Antarctica rocks | place: Antarctica: Victoria Land, Ricker Hills nord | collected 2016-01-04 | reverse complement strand
AGCGAGGAGTACAGCGCGCGCAGTTCCTCGTCGCTCTTGAACGTGCCGTCGTCGTTCGCGGCCTTGCTCCACGGCACGTTGGCCGCGGTCGGGATGTGCCCGGGGCGCTGCGCCTGCTCCTGCGGCAGGTGCGCCGGCGCCATAATCTTGCCGCTGAACTCGTCCGGGCTGCGGACGTCGATGAGGTTCTTCGCGCCGATCGCGGCAATGACCTCGTCGCGGTACGCCCGGATCGAGTTGTCCTGCTCCTTCGCCGTGTACGTGGTCGCGGGCCGATCCTGTACGTCCTTGGCGAGCTCGCGGCCGTCGAGCTCCCACTTCTTGCGGCCACCGTCGAGCAGCCGTACGTCCTCGTGCCCGTAGAGCTTGAAGTACCAGTAGGCGTACGCCGCGAACCAGTTGTTGTTCCCGCCGTACAGCACGACGGTGTCGTCGTTGCTGATCCCCTTGGCCGACAGGAGCTTGTCGAAGTCGGCCTGGTCGATCAGGTTGCGGGCGACCGGGTCCTGCAGCTCCGTGGTCCAGTCCAGTCGGACGGCACCGGCGAGGTGGCCACCGTCGTAGGCGGACACGTCCTCGTCCACCTCGACGAACACGATCTTCGGGTCGTTCAGGTGGGCCTCGGCCCAGTCGGCATCGACGAGCACGTCAGCGCGGCTCATGGTGCAACTCCTCTACTCGGTGTTCTCGGTGTGGGGTGCTCGGGACGTTCGGGTGCTCTGGCGGTTCAGGTGCTCAGGACGTTCGGGTCCGGTTCAGTCACACGAGGGCGTGCGGGCCACGACCTGGCCTGGCTGGCGAGCGGCGCGACCGGACACGGTCGGGCCCCGTCTTTCGCGAACTCCAGGCGCAGACCTCAGGAGCGCGGACACAGGCAGCCGGCGATGCGGCAGAAATCCACCGCGCGTCGCTTGACCAGCACCATGGTCACAGGCTAGCGCCCGCCACAGCGCGGCGAGCGGGTCGGTCGGGCTCGCCTGGTCACGTTCAGGCCAACACACGGACCGTCCGAGCGCTTCCCTCCCCGGAACCGCCGCTACAGGCCAGAACTAGGGCTAACATTTCGGCATGACTGCCATACCGTTGAGCGAGGCGAAGGACAAGCTGTCGGCCCTGGTGGAGCAGGCCGAGCGCACGCACGACATCGTGACGATCACTCGGCACGGACGGCCGGCTGCGGTGCTGATGGCTGCCGACGACCTCGAGTCGCTGCATGAGACGCTGTTCTGGCTGTCGCAACCCGGTATCAGCGAGGGCATCGACGCAGCCCGGCGAGATGTCGAGGCAGGGGACACGGTGAGCGGCGCGGCGCTCCGGGCGGAGTTCGGTCTCCCTGAGTGACTCTGTCGTACCAGGTCAAGGTCGCCGCCGCCGCTGCTCGCCAGCTGCGCCAGCTTCCCGTACGCGTGGCGCCCGCGCTCGTCGAGTTCGTCACCTCCGTGCTGCCCATGAACCCAGCCCGGTTGAGCAAGCCCCTGGGCGGCAACCTCGAAGGTCTTCGAAGCGCCCGCCGCGGCGACTACCGCGTGCTGCTATGGATCGACGACGACCAGGAGACCGTCGTCGTCGTCCGGGTCGGGCATCGAGCCGACGTCTACCGGAGCCGGCCGCCGTGACCAGTGCGCCTGATACCGCACCTCGACCGGCGCACCGCCCGTCTCCGAAAGGTGCCGTCAGCGGGTGGTGAGCACCGTCGGTCCGCTCTGGGCGCTGACGACCACGCCGCCCGCAGTGGCCCGTACGCCGGTGAGCTTGAGCCCGTAGGGCAGCCGCCCGATCGGGAGCCGGACCCGGAACGCGCCCTTGACGGCGTCGTCGATCAGGGAGCTGGACTGCCCGGCAGCGCTCACCGACTGCGGCGTGAGCACCAGGTCGTTGCCGTCCAGCGACACCGTCGAGATCGCGCTGGCGCTGAGCTCCTGACCCAGCACGGTGATGCTGCCGGTGACCTTCACCCGGTCGCCGGCGGGCGTGAATACCAACATCCGGCTGCCGGACTTCAGGTCGACGTAGCCCACCACCGCCTCGCCGGTGAGCCGGTCGACCGGGATCGACTGCACCCGGCCGCCGATCGCGTCGGACAGGGGCAGCGCAACGCCGTACAGGGAGGTCGTGAAGTGCGTCAGCCGTACGCCGCCGCGGTCCACATCGTCGGCGGTGACGTCGATCCGGTCGTATCGGCCGGCGAACGCCTGGGTGAGGAACGGGAAGCCGGTGATCTTCACCTTCGGGTCGGCAGCGAGCATCGCGCTGGTGCGGACCTTGCTGGCGACCTGCTGGGCGGCGACGTACGCCGCGACGCGGTCTGCGGCGACCAACAGGGCGAGCAGCACGACGACAAAGACCAGCAGCTTCTTCACGGGGTCCTCCGGTCGGCGCGGGCGGCGAGGCCCCCGCTGGCGGCGTCACGTGCCGGCCAGGACGAGACGGGCGGCAACGTACGCGACGGGCCCCGCGGCCGCGAACGGCAGGAGCAGGCCGACCGGCCGTCGGGCAGCGGCGCGCCGGCCGTCGTCGGCCCGGAGCGCGGCGGCACCGGGGGGGGCGGCTACGTGGCCGGTAGCCACCGCGGCGTGGGGGGCGGCGGCACCGGGGGCGGCGGCTACGTCGACGGCCGCGAGGTCGACGGCCACGTCCCCGGCCGCCGCGGCCGCCGCCACGGCTAGGCCGAGCAGGGCGGCGGCGCGGGCGCTGAGGTGGTCGCCGCCGAGCAAGGCGGCCACGGCGACACCGAGCCCGAGGGCGAGGACGAGGCCCGGCCAGCCGCGAGTGGCCGCCGGTGTGACCGCGGGCCGGGCGACGAAGGCGTCCCCGAGCCGGCCGACCAGCAGACTCACGCCGACCGCGGCCAGGACGATCGCGGCGAGGCGAGCGCCGTCCAGCTCGCGGACGGCGAGCAGGCACGCGCAGCCGCAGACGAGGACGACCACGAACAGGGTGACGGCGAGTGACTCGGTGACCCGCGTGCGCGCCCTGCGCCCCAGCTGGTGCAGCAGGGCGGCGACGAGCGAGAGCGCGACGATGCCGGCGAGAGCGCCCAGTCGGCCGTGGTCGTGGAGGACGGCGAGGTCAGCCGCCACGGCGGCCGAGACGCCCACCACGAACACCCCGCCCGCGGCCGGCGCGTCGACCAGGGCGAGCAGGCCCAGCACCAGCACCACCTGAAGGGCGAGCACCACCGCACCCAGCAGCAGCGGCGAGACCAGGTCGCACAGCAGCAGGGCGAGCGCCACCAGGACGGAGGCGGAGCCCTGCACCACGAGGGCGGCCCGACCCGGTCGCTGCCGCGGCGCGGGAGCCTCGGCCTTGGTCACTGCGGCATGGTGCCAGAGCCGCCTCGACGCAGGCTGCGGTCGTACGGCTGGTGTGCCGCGATCCTGCCCGGCCGCCGGCTCGGTCAGCGCGGACTGCAGTGGCTGAGCCGACGTGGCGCGCGCCTGCGCACCCGCCGGCTCAGCCACCGGCGAACGGCGGGAGGCAGTCCAGCAGCGCTCCGTCGACCAGCCGCAGGCTCGCGCGGTCCCGGCCGCCCACCGGGTCGCCGTCGAGCACGAGCGAGCACACCGACAGGACCTGGGCGAACCGCCCGTCATGGCGACCCAGCACCTCCTCCAGGGCCTGCGCGACCGTGCCGGCGGCGACCTGCTCCTGCGCGGCACCGGCCGCGGCGCGGATCGCCGCCCAGTACCGCACGGTGGCGGTCACAAGCCACCTTTCGCGAGGTGCCGGCCGTACGCCGTCTGCTGGTCCACGCAACTCAGTGTGCCGCGTCCGCTATCTTTGCGTTTCTGCATGCGAGGCAACGGCGCCTCTCCACGGCTTCCCCAGCCGCACCGGAGGTCCCCATGGCCAGCCTGCTCCTGCTCACCAATGCGCTCACGCCCTCGGCCGACGTGCTGCCCGCACTCGGCCTGCTCGCCCACCGCGTCCGCGTCGCGCCGCTCGAGGTCTCGGCGCTGCTCGACTCCGGCCCGGGCGCGGGGCCGGTCGACGCGGTGCTCGTCGACGCCCGCCGGGACCTCGTCCAGGCGCGTTCGCTGTGCCGGCTCCTGCGTACGACGGGGGTCACCGCGCCGGTGTTCGCGGTGCTCACCGAGGGCGGCCTCGTGGCCCTGACCGCCGAGTGGGGCATCGACGACGTCCTGCTTGACAGCGCCGGGCCGGCCGAGGTCGACGCGCGCCTGCGCCTGGCCGTCGGGCGGGTCGCCGCCGTGACCGACACCCCGACGAGCGAGCCTGGCGTCGTACGCGCCGGTGAGCTCACGATCGACGAGGGCACCTACACCTGCCGCCTGCGCGGACGGGCACTTGACCTGACGTACAAGGAGTTCGAGCTGCTCAAGCACCTCGCGCAGCACCCCGGACGGGTCTTCACGCGCGCGCAGCTGCTGCAGGAGGTGTGGGGCTACGACTACTACGGAGGCACCCGCACGGTCGACGTCCACGTACGCCGCCTGCGCGCCAAGCTCGGCGTCGAGCACGAGCAGCTCATCGGCACGGTCCGGCACGTCGGCTACAAGTTCGTCGTCCCGCAGCTGCCCGCCGCGCTGCCCGATGCGGGGGCGGCAGAGCGGGCCGAGCCGAACCGCCGGGTCGAGCCGAACCGGCTCATCGAGCTTCCGCGCCGCTGAGCCACCTGCCGCGCGGCTGAGCCACCTGCCGCGCCGCTGAGCCACCTGCCGCGCGGCTGATCCAGCACCCGCACCGTGACAGGGTTTCCGGCAGGCAACGTGCTCCGGGCCGACACCAGCGCAACAGCAGGTCGGCGAACATCCCGAAGGACCCGGGACGCTCAGTCCGCCCTCGCACCTGGGCTCCAGGCGCCGCCGACCTGCTGTTGCGCTGGTCGGCCCTCGCCAACGGCCGTGGCCCAACGCGGACGCGGCGTTCAGCGGGGGGCGAGCGGGTGCGCCAGATGCTGGCCCCGACGCCACGCCGCCCCGTAGCGTCCGTTGCGTGACGACCCCTGCCCCGTACGTCCAGACCCGGTTGGACGCCAGTGATGTCGCGGACGTGCGCGCCCTGGTCGAACGGGTGGGCGCCGCGGACGGCACGCCACCGCTGTCGGACCACGTCATGCTGCACCTGCCGCAGGGCGGGGACGCCGACGTACGGCACCTGCTGGTGCGCGGCGAGCAGGGGCTGCTGGCGTACGCCCACCTCGACGTCACCGACCGCGTCGACGGCTCCAGCGGAGAGCTCGCGGTGGACCCGCCCGCACGCGGTCACGGGCTGGGCCGGGCGCTGGTGGCGACCCTGCTCGAGCAGAGCCCGGACGGCCGGCTCCGGCTGTGGGCGCACGGTGAGCACCCGGCTGCGGCGAAGCTGGCCGGCGCGATGTCGTTCAGCCGCAGCCGGGCGCTGTGGCAGATGCGCCGCTCGCTGGAGCGGCCGCTGCCCGAGGTGGCGCTGCCCGAGGGCGTCACGATCCGCACGTTCGTGCCCGGGCAGGACGAGCAGGCGTGGACCGAGCTGAACAACCGGGCGTTCAGCGCGCACCCCGACCAGGGCGGCTGGGGCGTGGAGGAGGTGCTGCTGCGGGAGCAGGAGCCCTGGTTCGATCCCGGGGGGTTCTTCCTGGGCGAGCGGGACGGCGCGCTGGTGGGGTTTCACTGGACGAAGGTGCACGGTCGCGTGCACACCGACCCCGAGCGCGGCGAGCACGCGCACGACCCCATCGGCGAGGTGTACGTCGTGGGGGTCGACCCGTCCGAGCAGGGCCGTGGGCTCGGGCCGGCCTTGACGCTGCTGGGCCTGCACTCACTGCAGGAGCGCGGGCTGCCGTCGGTCCTGCTGTACGTCGATGAGGACAACCCGCGCGCCATCAAGGTCTACGAGCGGCTGGGCTTCACCCGGTACGCCACCGACGTCTGCTTCTCCCGCGGGTAACGGGCTGCTCCAGCCACCAGGGGCCCGTCGCCGGGGCGGCCGGGGCCGGAGCCGGCTGCCAGCGGACCAGCACGGCGACGCCGAGCACCGGCAGCACGGCCGCCACCGAGAAGCCGAGCGCGGACACCGCCGGCAGGGCCACGCCGATCCCGCCACCGAGGGCGAAGCCCAGCTGCAGCGCCGTCTCGGACCGGGCGAACGCGCTGCTGGTGGACGTCGCCGGCGCCTGGGTCTGCAGGGCGGCATCCAGCACGTACTTCGACAGCGAGCCGCCGAGGCCACTGATCCCCACCGCCAGGGCCGCCGTCGCGGCCGACGGGGCCAGGACCGCGAGCAGGCAGCACACCGCGGGCAGGGCGAGGCAGGCTCCGGTGACCCGCGCCGTCCGGGCGGTCGGCAGCCGGCTGGCCAGCGCCGTACCGAGCAGCTGACCGGCCACCGCGGCCCCGAGCACGAGGGCGACGACCGGCCCCGGCGCACCCCGGCTGCGCAGCTCGAACGCCAGGAACACCGTCAGCAGCCCCGCGAGCACCCGTAGGACGACGGTCGCGACCAGAGCCCGTCGTACGACGGCGTCGTGCACCAGCCGCCAGCGCGGCCCGGCGACCGCCACCGAACGGGCCTCGTCGACGTGCCCCGGCAGGCGCAGGGCGGCCACCGCGGCGGTGAGCAGGACCAGGCTGGCCAGCCGCAGGGTCCAGGGCGAGCCGACGGTCCGCGAGACCCCGAACCCCACCGCGCCGGCCGCGGCGGCACAGGCCGTCGCGGCGATGTTAAGCCGGGCGTTGGCCGCGACCAGCCCGAGGGCCGGTGGACGCACGCGTACGACGGCGGCGTTGCGCGCCACGCCGTACGCCCGGGTCAGCACGAGCACCGCGAGGGCCTGCGGGTAGAGCGCGAGGCTGGCCAGCGCGCCGGCCATGGACCAGGCGATGAGCCCGCTGGCACCGCTGGTGACGGCGAGCACCGTACGTCGGCCGTGCCGGAAGCGGTCCAGCAGCGGCCCGGCGACCGGGACCAGGAGCGAGAACGGCAGCAGCGTCAGGACGAGGTAGAGCGCCACCCGGCTGCGCGCCTGGCCCAGCGGCACGGAGAAGAACACCGTGCCGGCGAGGGCGACCGCGATCAGGGCGTCCCCGGCGGCCTGCAGCGCATGCGTCCACAGCAGCGCGGCCAGGCCGCTCGGGCCGGCGCCGTCGGCCGAGGCCGCCGCCCGGAGCCGGGCCAGGACGCGCCGGCCGGCCCCGCCGACCGCACTGGAGGCGGCGGCCGCGCGCTGTTGCGAGGTCCTCACCGCTCCATCGTGGACCACTCAGGACGGGGCGGGCGAGCACCGCGCTGTGAACACTGAGCACCGCGCTGTGAACACTGAACGGGGCCGCTCGACCCCTCGGAGAGTGCTCTGGCACGGGGGGCCTCGCCACACCCTGTTTCGGCTGATACCTTCCGTCGCGCGCCGGCAGAACGGCCGCCACTGGGGTCGTCACGCCGAATCCTGCCCATGACGCTCAGTGCCAAACCAGTTACCGGGGGTAGGAGCGGGGGAACCGACGCACGCGGAGGACCGGCCCACGGGCCGGGCTTCCTGGGGTGAAGCCAACCGTCGACGACGGCCGGCCGGGCAGTCTCTCCGCCCGAACCCGACAGCTCACCCCGAAGGCGTGGAGAGAGGATCTCCATGTCCAAGCACGCCCGCCCGAGCCGCGCAGGCCGACGCCTGGCCACCCTGTCTGTGAGCGCCGCAGCCGTCGGGACCGGCGGTGCCGTCGCCCTGGGCGCCAGCCCCGCCCAGGCGACCGAGAGCACCTCGGTCGTGACCGTCGCCAGCCAGTACGCCGGCACTCCGTACCACTTCGGCGGCAACACCCCTGCCGCGGGCTTCGACTGCTCCGGATTCGTGCAGTACGTCTACAGCCGGGTCGGCGTCGCGCTGCCGCGCACGACCAACGCGCAGTACGGCGCGATGCAGCACGTCAGCAAGGCGCAGATGCGTCCCGGCGACGTGCTGTTCATCCCGGACAGCGGCGGTGGGATCGAACACGAGGGCATCTACGCCGGTGGCAACTCCTGGTGGGTGGCGCGCCACACCGGCACGGTGATCACCCGACAGACGCTCTACACGAGCAACTACCTGGTCGGGCGGGTCACCGGTAGCGCGACCGGTGCCGTGGCCACGCAGGCAGCCAGCACCGCCGCGGCGGTGAGCCAGCCGCTGCTCAGGGTCGGCTCGCGGGGCACGGCCGTGGTCACCCTCCAGCGCCGGGTCGGCGCGGGACCCGACGGTGACTTCGGGCCCATGACCCGCGCGGCCGTCCTGCGTCAGCAGAGCGCCCACGGCCTCGTCACCGACGGCATCGTCGGACCGAAGACCTGGGCGGCGCTCAGCCGCTGACAGCCCGCTGGTCCGGCCCGCGGCTCCTCACCGAGCCGCGGGTCGGCCAGCGCGGGTCGGCCACGGCGGGTCGGCCACGGCGGATCGGCTAGGAGCTGCGGCTGGCCTTGGCCTTTGCCTTGCCGGCCTTCTTCTTCGCGCGGCGGGACACCCGCCCGGCGGCGTGCGGCAGGGACTCCCGGCCGCCGGTGTCGGCAACCGCGAGCAGCAGGCCGCCGAGCAGGCCGACGTTCTTGAAGAAGTGGATCTGCTGCTGCGCCCTCGCGCCTGAGTCCTGCTCGCTCCAGAACGCGTGCCCGACGTACGTCGTCGGGAGCAACGAACCTGCCAGGGCCAGGGCGGCCACTCGTGGCAGGCGCCCCGTCGCCAGCGCCAGCCCCCCGAGCAGGTGCGTCGCAGCGTTGGCCTTGACCAGCTGGTCGGGCGAGGACAGTCCGGCACTGCGTACGGCCTCCACCCGGCCGCCGGGCTTGCGCAGGGCGTCGAGCCCACCCACGATGAACATGCTGGCCAGCAGCGGTCGGGCGAGGGTGCGGGTCGGACTCACGGTTGTCCTCCAGGGATGCGGGCGGCCACGGTGCGGGCCGCTGTGGCTATGAGCCGGCGGCGGCGCCCGCGGACTTCAGCGCCTTGAGCAGCGGCGCCCCGTCCTTGACCTGCGCGGCGGGGGGCGCCTGCACGTCGAGCTTGGTGCCGAAGTCGTACAGCTCGATGGAAGTGGTGGAGTCGACCGGCTTGCCGCCGGTCTTGGTGGTGGGGGGCAGCATGACCACCTGGACGTACTTGCGGAGCCGGCCCTGGTCGTCGATGTAGGCGTCGAAGGGCAGCACCTTCAGCCCGTTCTTGATCAGCGCCTGCACGAGGTCGTGCGCGACGCCGGTCGTCTTGGCAGTCGCCTTTACGACGTCGATCGAGCCCTTGTAGTGCGTCGTGCTGGTGCCCCGGACCTGCTCGGTGCCCAGCTTCTGCACGCCGTTGCTGACCGAGTTCAGCGCCGCGAACGACGCGCTCGGATCGGTGCTGCTGCCCAGCGAGGTGCCGCCGAGGTCGGCGAGGGCCACCTTGTAGAACGCCCCCGGCATGTTCGGCAGGGCCAGGTAGAGGAAGCCCCCGGTGATCCGCTCCTGGATCTCCGCGCCGCCGCCCTTGCCGCCCGCAGGCAGCTTGATGACCAGCTGACCGGTCTTGTGGCCGTAGTCGAAGACCCCCTCGCCGGAGAACTGCACGGCCTGGCCACCGATCTTCGTGCTGCTGTTCAGGGTCAGCTTGCTCGTCCCTGCGCTCAGGACCTTCATCCCGGCGTCGCGCACGGCCGCGGCCGGGTTCGCCGCGGCGCCGCCGCCGGAGGAGGAGCCGCCCCCGGAGGAGCCGCAGCCAGCGACGAGCAGCAGCCCGGCCGCGGCCGCGGCGGTGAGGACGTGGCGGGGTGCGGCGATGCGCATGGGGGCTCCAGGATCGTTGAGGGACGGTGGGGCTGCGTCCCAGTCTGTCATCAGCAGCCGTCGGCGACCGCCTGCCGAGCACTGCCCGGGCCCCCCGGGCCGCGCACAGGCTCAAGTCTGTCACCCGTTTGGCCGAGAGACGAGCGTGACCTACAGCATCGAGCAGCGCCTCACCGAAGCCCTGTGGACCTACCACGCCGCGGTCCAGAAGCGGGACGGGATCGAGGCGCGCATCCACCGCGGCGACCTCGACCGGCTGCTGCTGGACCGCAACCTGGAGGCGGCCGAGCGGGTCGTGGCCGCCAGGGTCGCGCTCTACCGGGTGCTCATGGACGAGGGTTGGCAGCCGCCGGACGTGGTCGCCCAGGACATCGCGTACGACGACGAGGTGCTCGTGCTGCCGGCGGACGAACCCTCGCTCAGGCGCTGAGCAGCTCCAGGGTCGCCGCGCGGACGTGCGCAGCCTGGCTGTGCACCACCTGGAAGGCCGCGGCCCGCAGCAGCAGCTGTGCCGGGTCGTCCAGCCCCATGCCGCGCCCGCCGCGCGAGGCGAGCAGGGCGGTGGTGCACGTCGTACCGAGCGCAAGAGCCTGGGCCCGCAGAGCCAGCCGCCGGTCGATCTGCTCCAGCCGGTGCACCCCGTCCAGGAGCGCGTACGCCTGCTCGCGCACCTCGAGCACCTGCTCCCGCAGCCCCTGCGCAGGCACCGGGGCGACCCCCTCGAGCAGGTCCAGCGCGGCCAGCGCGATCCCGAAGGTGGACGGCTGCACGTTAGCGTTCGCCGCCCGGTCCTCGGTCGCCCACGCGTCATACGGCGAGACCGACGAGACGGCGTCGTCGGACAGCACCACCCCCTCGTACCGCACGGCATGGGTGCGCGTGCCACCCATGGCGGCCAGCCCGAGCTCACCAGTGCTGCGCAGCCGCTCGGGCACGGGCAGGACACCGAACACGATCTCCCCGGAGTCGGCTGACAGGCCGCCGACCAGGACCAGGTCCAGCATCGGCCAGCCGGTGCACCAGGGCTGCGGACCGTCCAGCCGCCAGCCGCCGGGGACCCGCTCGGCCGTCACGGTCGGCCGGGCAGTGCGCAGGTTGCTCCACGCGACGCCACCCTGGGCGCGGCCGCTGCACAGGTCGGCGAGGTGACGGCCGGCGAGGTCGGTGTTGGCGCTCAGCGTCAGGGCCTTGGCCACCGGACCGTGCTGGAACCAGACGAACCAGGCGTCCGGGCTGGCGCCGGCGAGGTCCTCGCTGACCTGGCGCTGACCCGGGGCATCGAGGCCACCCAGCTCAGTCGGCCCGTACACAGCGAGCAACCCGACGTCCGCCATCTCCTGCACCACGGCTCGGTCCACGCCATCGCGCTCGAGGTCGGCGGCGCGCGCGGCGAGGCTGTCGATCAGGTGCTTCATGCATCCAGGTTGTCAGACGGTGACTGGCTCGCGCGCGCCGGACCGCTCCCCCAGCAGCCCGTACGAGGCGGCGAGCACTCCCCACAGCAGGGTGGAGGTCGCGAGCGCCAGCAGGCGGAACTCCCACAGCAGCGCGGCGGGCACGTCGAGCGCGTCGGGATTGCTGGGCAGCACGAAGGTCAGGGCCACGGTGCCGACCAGGACACCGGTGACCGCGAGCTGGCGTACCGGGGGGCGCACGTCCCGGTCGGCGAGCCGGCGCGCGACCAGGACGGCCACGACCGCCCCGACGATGCCCAGCACCAGCACCGACAGGTAGCTGTGGGTACGCAGGCCGATCGTGCCCGGATCGCCCACTCCGGGCGGGTTCGCCGGGTAGCGCAGGAAGGGCACCAGGTAGACCCCGAACCACGCCGCTGCACCCAGGCCGACCGAGCGACGCCACGGCTCACGGTCCGGGTCGTCGCGATGCAGGACGGTGAACAACACGCCGAGCAGCACCCCCAGGGCGAGGCCGGTCGCGACCGTGGCGACGAGGAAGCCCACGTGCTGGGTGTGGCGGTCGAACACCTCGGCGTGGTGCTCGCCGGCGGCCGTCTGCCGGGCTGCCTCGAGCCCGACGGCACGATCCATCACGGGCTCGGCCAGCAGAAAGCCGAAGGCCCCGGCGGCAGCGCCGCCGATCAGTCCGGCGAGCGCTCCCCGCCGCAGTCCACGCAGCAGGTCCACGGGATCAGTGGCAGGGCGCGCCGAGCAGGTGGCGCCCGTCGTGCGCGAACTCGTGGACGTAGTTGGCCGTCGCCGCCACCTTGCCGAGCACCGGGGACAGCAGCTGCCCCTGGTCGAGGAAGACGGCGTACAGGGCCAGCAGCGCGAGCAGGACCGCAGCGCTCGTCACGATGAGCGCCAGGGCCTGGGCGGCGTGCGGACGCGTGACCGCGCCGGTGCCGACGTGGGTGCTGGTTTGGAGGCTGGCAGACATGTCGGGCTCCTCTTCCGGGGTTTCCACGCCCCGCTGGGTGAGGGAGCGACGGGTCAGTCTCTGACTCGTGGCCCTGGCAAGGACCACTCACAGTGGCGGGACCGTCCCGGGCTCACACCGGGTTCCTGCACACCGTCGCCTTTCACCGCAGACCTTGCCGGTACGGGGGTGCGCGCGTCAAGACGCGGCGCGGATCGGGTGCTCCTCAGCCGGCGCGGGCGGTCGGGTGCTCCTCAGCCGGCGCGGGCGGGCGGGTGCTCCGCTGGTGCGACCCTGCGCCGGCTCAGCGGGCAGTCCAGCCACCGTCCAGGGTCAGGGACGTCCCGGTCACGAACGAGGCCTCCGGCGCGCACAGCCAGGCCACCGTCTCAGCCACTTCGTCGGGCTCCACCAGCCGCTTGATGGCCGGCTCCGAGAGCATCACCTGCTCGAGCACCTGGGACGGGTCGATCCCGTGCTGCTCGGCCTGCGCAGCGATCTGCCCCTCCACCAAGGGAGTGCGGACGTACGCCGGACAGACGCAGTTGCTGGTCACGCCGCGCGGACCCCCCTCCAGGGCCATCACCTTGGACAGGCCCTCCAGCCCGTGCTTCGCCGCGACGTACGCGGACTTGAACGGCGAAGCGCGCAGACCATGCACCGAGGAGATGTTCACGACCCGCCCCCAGCCCCGCTCGTACATTCCCGGCAGGGCTGCACGGGCGAGCAGGAACGGCGCGTGCAGCATCACCGCGAGCATCATCGTGAACCGCTCCGGCGGGAACGACTCGATGGGGCTGACGTGCTGCAGGCCGGCGTTGTTGACCAGGATGTCGACGTCCAGGACCAGGGCCGCGACCGCCGCGGAGTCCGAGAGGTCCACAACGAGCGCGGTGCCACCGAGTTCGGCGGCGACCTCCGGGGTGCGCTCCGCGTCGCGGTCCAGCACCGTGACGGCCGCGCCCGCCCGGGCAAGCCGCTGGGCGCACGCCAGACCGATGCCACTCGCCGCGCCGGTCACCAGCGCCCGCTTGCCCGTCAGGTCCACCTGTACCGAACTCATGCCGCTCCTCCCGCTGTTGGGCGTACGTCCGAGAGCGCGAGTGTGGCCGATGCCGGTCGAGGGTCGGGATCGGCCCCAGCACAGCGCCCGCACCGGGGCGGTTCCCGACCCGCGACGCCGACCAGCGCCGACCAGCACCGAGCCGCGCCGAGCCGCGGCCGAGGGTCGGGATCGGCCCCAGCACAGCGCCCGCACCGGGGCGGTTCCCGACCCGCGACGCAGTACGCCGGTCGCGGTACCAGCCGTACCGGACACCGCCGCAGGCACCGCTTGCAGGCACCCGCTGCAGGCAACCGCTGCAGACACCGAGACATCGCCCGTTGTTCACCGGCGCGCCGTACGGCGGTGGTTGAGTCCGCGGTATGGCCTGGGACCTACTCGTCGACCGCGGCGACCTGACCCACACCCAGCTCCGGTCCGTCTCCGAGCTGGTGCCCGCGCAGGGTGAGGCGGTGCCCCGGGTGGACCGCGTCGGCGTCACGGCCAACAACGTCACCTACGCCCGACTGGGGGACGACCTGCGCTACTGGGAGTTCTTCCCGGGGGTCGGCGGGGCCGGCCGCGTCCCGGTGTGGGGCTTCGCCGACGTGGTGGCCTCCCGGGTCGAGGGGCTGTCCGAGGGTGCTCGGGTCTATGGCCTGCTGCCCACCTCCAGCCACCTGCTGGTGGCCCCGGACCGGGTGGGGAGCCACGGCTTCCGGGACGCCGCCGCGCACCGCGCCGTCCTGCCACCGGCCTACAACGCCTACGTGGACACGCGGACCGACGCCGCCTACGACGCGCAGCACGAGGACCTGCAGGTGCTGTTCAGGCCGCTGTTCATGCTGTCGTTCACCCTGGCCGACCAGCTGATCGATCAGCAGCTGTACGGGGCGGAACTCGTGGTCGTGAGCTCGGCCTCGAGCAAGGCCGCGTACGCCACGGCCGCGCTGCTGCAGGCCGGTGGTGTCGCAGTGGTCGGGCTGACCTCGACCGGCAACACGGCGTTCGTGCAGAGCCTGGGCTGCTACGACGAGGTGCTCAGCTACGAGGAGGTGACCCGGCTCGCCCACCGACCCACTGCGTACGCAGACCTGGCCGGCAGCTCGACACTGCGCGCCCGGCTGCACGAGCACCTTGGCCCGGACCTGGTGCACGACGCGGCGGTGGGCATGACGCACCAGGATCAGGACAGCGGCCCAGCGCTGGGGCCGACGCTGTTCTTCGCTCCCGACGTCATCCGTGCGCGCATCGCTCAGTGGGGTCGGGCGGGCTTCGAGGAGCGGTTCACCACCGCCTGGCGCAGCTTCCTGCCACGCGCCGAGCAGTCCGTCGACGTCGTCCCCGGGCACGGACCGCAGGCCCTGGCCGTCGTGTGGAACCAAGCCGTGGCCGGCCGGACGCCCCCGCGCACCGGCCCCGTCCTCACCTTCTGAACGGCCCACCCGGTCAGGATGAGATGTTGTTCCCGCTCTGTCGGCGCTTGCTCGAGAAGGACGGCTCTTCGTGCTCAGCTATCTGCAGGCCGTGGTCATCGGCCTGACCCAAGGCATCACCGAGCTGTTCCCGATCTCCAGCCTCGGCCACTCCGTCCTCATCCCCGCCCTGATCGGCGGGAGCTGGAAGGCCCTGGCGACCCAGTCGTCCACCGGTGACAGCGGGAACTCGTTCTACCTGGCGTTCATCGTCGCCCTGCACGTGGCCACGGCCGTTGCGCTGCTGATCTTCTTCCGCACTGAATGGATCAGAATCATCCGCGGCTTCCTGACAAGCCTGCGGCCGAGCCTGGCCGCCCGGCGCCTGGTGGTCCGCGACGACGACGAGCGCCTCGCCTGGCTGCTGATCATCGCGACGATCCCGGTCGGACTGACCGGGGTGGCGCTGGAGCACACCTTCCGCACCATCTTCGCCAAACCGCTGGCCGCCGCGATCTTCCTGACAGTCAACGGTGTCGTACTGCTGGTCGGGGAGCGACTGCGGCGCCGGGCCGACGCCAACGCCAACGCCGACGCCGACGCCG